>Ga0193743_1001841_pt1 | contig 15377 bp, 18 predicted proteins | sample L2c2metaG_FD_143038 | JGI IMG/M metagenome (GOLD analysis project Ga0193743, IMG submission 143038) | Soil microbial communities from a riparian zone of the East river system, Colorado, United States - L2c2 | ecosystem: Environmental > Terrestrial > Soil > Riparian zone | place: USA: East River...
ACAACCTCTTCCTTAAACCTGAGAAGTGCGAGTTTGAGAAGACAGAAGTGGAGTACCTCGGAGTGATTATTTCCCAGAATTCTGTTAAGATGGACCCAGTCAAGGTAGCTGGAGTAACAGAATGGCCGATTCCGTCTAACAGGAAGGAAGTGCAGTCTTTCCTGGGCTTTACCAACTTCTACCGCAGGTTCATCTAAGGGTTCTCTCACTTAGCCTGTCCCCTGTTTGATCTCACACAAAAGGACACGGAGTGGAGATGGGGAATAGAGGAGCAGTCACCACCACCTCCACCACACAGTCGCCACATCACCGCCGTTACCCCCTCCATCACCACTACCATCAAGATGATCACCACATTGCCACCACAGCGATTGACACCGTCACCACATCACCACTACCATCAAGATGACTGCCACATCACCACCATGGCAATGACGCTGTCACCACGTCACCCATGATGATGATGATGATATTGCCACACCCCTCCACTCACCGGGGGTACCCTACCACCCCGTTTGGACCACCTGCCATCCATTTTGAACCATCTACCACCTGTTTTGACCACCTAACACCCATTTGGACCACTTAATGCCCGTTTTGACCACTTAATGCCCATTTGGACCACCTGCCATCCGCTTTTGAACCATCTACTGTTGGAATATTTCACACCAATTGCGTCATATTGCATCATCATGAGTAAGCAGATATTAACCAATAGCGGAATGGACTCGTAGAATAGCATAGCCACGTTTCCTTGTGTATATATACTAAGCTCATGGGGGCGGAATCCCTCATCGGTTTGATCCAATACATATAGTATCCCCACTCTGTACTAGTCCCTGCCGTGTGTCTAGCGACCAGTCCAGTCTTGTTCATCAAACCGACCCCAATTTTTAACATCTACCACCTGTTTTGACCACCAACCACCTGTTTTGACCACCTACTGCTTGTTTTGGACCATCTACTGCTTGTTTTGAACCACCTACCATCCGTTTTGGACCACCAACTGCTTGTTTTGACCACCCACCACCCGTTTTAACCACTAAACAGGTATCTTTTTTCTTTCTTTGTAAATTGTAATAGGTATTTAAATATAATTGCATGTTGTCTACTTAAATAATCTAAGTTTGCAGGACAGGTTCACTTTTGACTATAATATATCTTTTCCTTGTATAAGTATAAATAATTGTATACCTAGAGGGTGGTTAAAATATGATCAGAAACAGTCAGACTTGAAACTGATCAGATCTGGTGGGGTAAAGTACTGCTTTATTCTATATATATTAATACTTTAACACAAGCTGCTGTCATTGTCACTGTGTGCCCCAGTCTATTTATTAGGTGAGTCTGCAGGACTCTGCTGGAATCCTCAGGAATCTACATCCTAAAATTTCCAGATTCCTGAGGATTCTGGCAGAGTCCGACAGGAATGTGTGGAGAAGGGTAAAGTATTGAAGTTTTCCCATAATAATCCATGCTAGCCTTGAAATCTTCCTCTGTAATCCTCACATAAAGCTCCCCATCCATTCTTCCATCAATCTTGCATGCATATCCAAGCCCATCCCAGAACATACAGCCCCACACCATCACAGAACCTCCAAACTTCACAGTCCCTTCTACCAGCCTATCACTCAGCCCCTCTCCTGCCTTTTTCCACACCCATTTCCTTCCATCTGACCCCAGATGATTAATTTTAGTTTCATCTGACCATATAACTCTTTTCCAGTCATCCAGAGTCCAATCTTTGTGGGCCAATGCAAAATCCAAGCAGAACTGTGTGACATATTCTTCAGCCATGTTTCTGCCTTAAAATTTCTGGAGTATAAACAATTGAGTCTAAGGCACAGGGTGGTCTGGAACAGTGCAGAAGTATGACAGGATATTTTTTTAAGTTCATGGTATATTTTTAGGGACTTTTGCTATGGTCAGGGATGCAGCCTGAACCCGAATCTACTGATGCAGTGGCAACAATGAAGATCTGCAAGCATATGAAAGATGAAAATTTAAAACTGGTTACTGTTAGGGGACGCTCCGCTTTGTCCGATGTTTCCTCCATTATATCTCTGTCACCTCTGTACATCCCTCCTCATCGTCGCTAGCTCAAGACGGAGTGCACTCGTGGCTCCAATAGCGGAGTCCAACGGACATGTGACATAGCTACCTTTGCATTCCTATCACTTTTTCACCATTCTTCATTTTTTTCATCATTCTATTATTTCAACTCCAATTTCTGGTATATAGACATGCACTCCACCTTAGCAGGGCTTTATCCTTTTCTTTTAGGATCCCCTGCTAGGTGCGCTTTCCTGTTGTATTTTATATGTTTATATATGTTTAAGATCCCCTGCTAGATCTCGACTAAGTTGCAGCCACAGTTGCCCTAACAGTTACTTGTCCTCAACACTTCCTTGCAGTCCATACCTAGATATCCTACCATTTGTGTTACCACAAAGTGTGGCGTATACAAGCCCCCTCTTTTTCTACCAGGAACCAACCATTCGAAGACGAAGACATACCTCCAAGTCTGGTATTTGCAAATGGTAATAGGGAAGGGCAGGACACTGGATACCACAATCAGTGTTTGCCGGCTATGGCACCGACACGGAACCCCACAATTTCATGGGTTATAATTATGATTCCCATAAATGGGACTTGTAATTTGTGTTTGGTGGTATATTCAATTGACGTTCAACTAATAATGATTGGGAATAAGAATAATATGGGAGGAACTTTGCTGCTTTGGTGAATGGGATCCACCATGGTCAATTTATTCAGGAGTTGATAAAAAATATTGGGGGTTGACCATGTGAAAGCCGAATGCAGACAGAAGAATGCACACCTTGAGTATCACCACTGACCAGTCAAGAAAATCACACTGAAGATATTATTTGGAATAATCATAGAATTATTCAATGGATGTGCATCCTAGGGCTATGGTAACTACTGAGGCTCTACAACTATTGGCTATGATCAGGATTTTATTTTTCATAAGCCTCCGGCAACCCCCCGGGTTCTGGATTCGATTTCCGGTGCTCCCTTGTTAGTAGCGTAGACAAGTCCCGTTACAGTTGTTATATTGATACAACATAATTATTATACAGTTACTATATTAGGTTTATGCCTTAATTGTAGTAATATCAAAATCTTGTGGATTGCGCGATAAATAAACCACCTACCAGATAGTTGTATGATTTGTGATCCTCACAGCGTTCAAGATATTCTCTCTGGACAGCTAGGTAAGCAAGGCAATGGTAAAACACGCAACTTGCAAGGACTCACTTCAATCAAGTGTTCGATTCTCTTCTTGATTGCAAGTGGTTCCGGAATGAATTTGCTTGTAAGATGCTGCGTGACCTCGTTTATTAAGCCGTTATGGCTCATACATTTCCTGTCCTTCATAATTCGGACGATGCAGGCCTGTTGGGAAATAGATAAGAAACCCGATGCAGAAGAGCTGAAAGCTAGATACCTCCATCTGATGCCTCCGTTCTTCATCGATGCGATCCCGTGTTTCTTTCCTCTCGTCCTTGTTCTCAACTCTTGAAGAGACAGTACTGATCTTGATTTTTTGCATCCCAGAGGAGAAATCATTGTTGAAGGAGAAAGAGTCGTCCAGATGTACATCACGTCCTGGAGGATGTTTCTTCAGGATTTTGTGTTTTGCGCAGGCTAATGATTGCAACTGCCGTTTTAGTTCAGTATCATCTATTGTTGAAGCCTCTTTAATTTCCTGTATCCTGAGAATCAAACATTGTCGCGTTCCAGGAATTTTAAAAACAATATACCTGATACGTCAAGAACCCCTCTTCCTCAAGGTATTCGAAGAGGAGTAAAATAACAAGAGCAAAAGTCGAAACGTTCACATCATGGCTTCGAGATTTGAATGTGATGCGAACATCGGCGTTTCCAAGGTGTAGTTGCCACGTCAGACGCCTGCCAGAATGCCTGGAGAGGTAGAACCGTTCGAAAGATTGGCAAGCTTTTGACATCGGCGCGGGTAGTGTACAGGGAGAAGGTGAATGATTCATTGGCCAGCAATTCGAGGTCAAGACTGTCACGTTCAATTCAATTTCAGGAGCCTTAAATGTGAAGTGTTAAACTTGTGTCCAAAGTAACGTAATGCCCAACACATACTGTAGTTTTTGCGAGATGAGAGTGGTAATCTCGTGTAGCGTCCGATGACACTTTCATGTCATTGAACATTCCTTCCATTTTTTGCGTGAACTGTACACCACATTCCACTTTGAGCTTGGCAAGCATCCCGCGTTCTGCGTCGTCAGAAACAGATCGACCAGCAAGAAGACGTTTAGAAAGGTGGCCCTTGTAATAGCGTTCGAAAACGTCTTTTTCGCTTATGAACCGGAAAACAATGATCGTTTTGTCAAGAACAATATCGACTTCGGCGTCAGATTTCTGGAGTTCAGTCAAAAAAAGATGAGTAAAAGATGAAAACAGGTAAGCTCACGCCCTTGAGCCCTCGTTTCAGGTGGTCGTCGATAAATAATGAAATATATTCTGACGATTTTTCATTGAGGTTGATAAAGGTTGTGAAAGCCTGAATGATGGTCACGATGTGGGGAAAGATTATTCCTCAATGACGTGAAAACTCACCTCGATGAGTGCACTTTCCACATCTCTACTACTCTGAAAAGCGTCCTTCCAAACTGCGTCAAACTTGTCTTTTAGTGAAAGAACTGCTTGAACCCAATTAATTGCTGGTTGGATTCCGGGGAAAGCCTTCCCTTTTCCTTTATTGCTTTCGGTTTTCTTTGATGTTTCTCCTTCTGGATTTTCGGCTCCCATATCTTGATCTTCTCCAGTAGAGGCGTCGTTGATTTCTTTCCCTCGTCGAGCAATAGATGCCTTTAACGACATTTTAAGGCACGACAGTCCCGTTGGCACTATAAGAAACAAACGATATAATCGAGCAAGGTCGGAAGTCTTATTGCCATCAATCATAATGTCCAGCCCAGAATTTTGCATGGAGACCACAGTTGCTAGATGAGGCGTAAGAAGTTTTCCCTTCAAGATTTGGCGTAGAGGGAGTTCCGTATGACTGGACAAATAGTAGTTTGTCCGCGATTCCTCGGCTTCAAAGTGATCATCAACCTAGACGGAATTATGGAGGTTTGGACTGTGCGTTGAATGACAACATACCCGTCGCAGAAATTCAGGAGCATCGCATGAGTTCACCAACTTTTGTCCTTCCTTCTCATAAAAGACCTCGCTCTCCTGAAGTAATTTTGGCTCAAGATCGCGTTTGTACACTGTAACATCGTCATATTTAAGACACAAGAGCACTTCTACGCATCCCTTGACAGCCGAACGATTGATGCCATTTCCATCGCGTTCATGTCCCACTTGATTTAAAATCGCAGTGACAATGTGATCCTTGATTGGGGACTTGATGATATGCTTGTAGAATAGTGTCAGTCTCATTTCCTCCGTTGTTGGAACATTTGCTGATTTGGTATGGACGCGATCCTAAAGGAATGCACCTATGATCAACCTATAGCAGTCATTGTTTGCTCTGATCTCACCATATACTTCAAAATTTGTCCTAGTCTTACCATGCTAGTCGAGTGGTCGTCCCATACATTCTTCAAGGCCTTCAGTAGTAGTTCATCTTCACTGCTTTGTATGAGAGCGTCTTTTGTTCCAGTGGGAAATGTGGGGATGATTTGGACTTCAGCCAGCTTGTTTAAGTTTTCGGTAACAAGGTTCGTAACGCCTTTGTATAGCACTTCTCCCTGTTTGTAGAGAACCATGTTGTATGCGAATCGATGGTTCTCTTCAAATGAAAGATTAGACGCGTTATGGTTCTGGATCTCCCTAATGTTTTTTGATAACTCTGCCCAAGTTTTTTCTGACGAGAATTCTGGGCCATGCTTGAGGGATAGAAGAGAGTCAGCCAAATATTATAAAAGTTGCCACTCATGTTACCTTGCGTGGTGGCATCTAAAGATTGAACGATCATGTTCATCAAATCATGGTGAGGGTCAAGTTTAACGTACAATTTTCGGCCTAACGCGCCGTGGGGCTTAACAAAGCCAGATTCAGATGAATAAAGCTCGAGATGTGGACTTATCTATACGTACCAGTCGCCATCGTGTACGTGAAAATCAAAAATTGTGAGGGCCGGGTAGTAAAAGCCTAGAAGGTGTTCTTGAATCGCAGTGACGACCTTCCTCACGTGACTAATATTACAATTAAAATCTTTTTTTGAATTCGAAGCTAGTATTACGAAGGGAGCTTGAACAAGAAAGACCGTTATAAAATGCCTATATATATTAATAGAAGACGATGAATGTCAAAAGTAATAAGAGCACACCACCAGTGCAATATCTAGGTTTGTAACTAAAAAAACCCAACGGTTTGACAAAATGAATGCTATGAAGTGGACGCGCGCGAAGATCGAATCAAATCTGTAAAATATTTTCGAAATAATTTGCCATCCAGATCTCGCAATTTTGTGGTAAAGTCTAGCGCTGCATCGGGAGGCCAGTTTTGAGATGGCAGGAATATGTTCAGGAAGAAGTTGTACACTTCTGTACCTCTCACTTTGCAAATGTTTTGTAGTAGGTTGGCAATTTCGTGTAGAACCTGAGTAAGAAAATTATTCGCGTTCAGACTTCATGGTGAAGTTGAAATATGAAAATGGAAAGAGACTTACCACCATCATCTGTCCGTCTTTGGGGTTGAAGGCAGGCAATGATGGAACACGAAATGCTGTGGGAACCAAACGTTCATAGATAAATCTATCGAAACCAGGTAGACCTTCATTTGTTCCTGGCCCATTGGCGATTGGCGATGATGCAATAGGTATACCCCAGACCGTGACACATCGGGACAAGAAGATAACGGCCACCTTCTGACTGCCAGGATCCGAAACATCTTCAATGAGTTGTTGCATTGTGTCTATCAGCCTCTCAAAGCTTGCCGAATTTCCTATCGAAATTTTTGAGCAGGAAATAGAAGTAGGAAAAAAAAGATATACACACGTCCCGAGATGAAGATACGCTGCAATTGAGAGGCCATGATATTGTTTAAGAGAGCAAGGTACGCCTTTTTCGTTTCGACATGTGCTCGTTGATCATCTGTTCCCGAGATTGGTTGGGACAAGAGAACGTTTATATGCGTGCTCAATGGTCCGATCAATTGATCCAAGACATCATACATATCCTTCTATAAATTGTTATACAGAGGTGTTGAATAATTCATGAAAGAAAATAACAACAAAAAATGTACCTGAAGTTTGTGGATCAACAGACCAATGAAGTTCATAAAGTCAACTAATTCTGAAGGCTCGAAATGCGCTAGCAGGTTACTCATCAGGGGCGGGATGGAATGTGTAACAGCAGGGCCTGCAGTCGCCAAGATCCTTGCAAAGGCGAAGCGAGTCTAAGGACCAATTCTTAGAATCAATGTATAATATATATCAACAGCAACATACCGCATCACGGATGGGCTTGAATACATTCATCGCTTCCAAGCAAACAAGAATAGCTTGGGCCATTTCCACGAAAACTTCCATTGGAAGCGTGAGCCCATTTTGAGGGATGGTAGTAGGATAATCTGGGAAGCCCTTGGAAATATTCCCAAGAGCCATGATGATATGGTGAACTTTTACAATGGAGACAAGATCTGAGGCCCCATTGGTTCTAAAAGCCTGGAAACTGACAGACAAGTCATCCATCAATGGTTTTACGAGGGAGAGGAGGACAGCGGATTGTTCAGCAGGCGTTTTGGAAATGAGCGAGCATAAAATGCCAACCGACTCAAAAAGATAGAGCTGTGAGTCGAATGAGGAATTCTTAATGGCTTCAGTCAGAATATCCATCTCTGGCTCCTCAGGCTCCGGAATTTCGGCAACGATGGGGAGAAGATCTCTTATACTGTCGAGGATGTTGGGAGAGATGTCAGCAGGTATCTCATTCCTCAATTCTTTGATGAATCGATGGAACAGATAAAATACCCGTGATCTGTATTGAGGGTTATCGTTATGTAAACCACTGGGCCATAGTTAGCAAAACCAAACAGTAGAAAGCAACAGCTGACTAACCGCGTATCGATCATCGGTTCCAATGCTGGAATGATACACTCCTTCCGTACTTTAAAGAAATCAGTATATCGAGCAACCGTCTCGAAAAACTGCAAGGATACAGTCCTATTGGGGAACGACGCGATTCCAGACTGCACAAGAGTGAACAGCATCTCTCCATGAGGAGTGAAAGGATATTCTGAGTAATCTGTGACCTTTCTGCTGCCTTTTTCGACATGAGGTGCCTGGCAAAAAGCAGCACGACCTTTTCCGCCAGCTATTCCTCTGATAAGTACAAAAAGTGTGATAAGGGAGGCAAGAAACAACTCACATTTGTTGATTTCGCCGAATAGGAAGACGAGGTAGATGCCTAACTCAGCGTCGTTCCATTTTAGTGAGACTCCGTTCCTAAAAGCCGAGATCGTGTTCAATGCAAGTATTCGTACAGCACCGGTCACGAGGTCTTGATCAATGGAAAGAATAGAATCTAAGAATGACCGCAGATCCTGAAGCCGTCTCAATACTGATCGTCATCAATGCAGCTTGGAACTAGACTCGCCTTGCGTATTTTTTCGAACTCTGCAATATCATCCTCATCTGCATCGTCTGGATCCGGCTCCTCGGCCCATTTAAGTTTCGTCAATATGACTTCCAGTAGTGACGCGAGGAAAGATCTTTTTGATTCATCAAGCGGACCTGATGAGATTTTGCGATTGCGTTTATACTACCAAAAACCAAATTAATTTCCCCCAAGTTGAGACGAGAAAGAATATGACGAACACTAGTCAAGATGAGTTGTAGAAGTGTAAAGACAGTGGAACATGTATCATCATATTCATCTGCCAAAAAGTGTAGCACAACGGGTTTGATTTGGTCGAGGTAAGTGGATGCTTCAGCTCTAATTTCTTCGTTTGGACAATCCTGCAAAAATGATATTACTTTTTAGTGGCACACGACAATTTCTGGTCGTGTGAACACGTACGTCCACCAATTTTGTCAATTCCTGACCCAAGACGTTGAGCAGGTTTCCTAATGCCTCTCGATAAGACTCTTCTCCTTCATCCGTATCTTGGCCACGTTCTACTTGTTGAGCCCGTGTCTTCGATTCCAGAGCTTCTAGCACTTGTCCGAGTGATAGTACCTTCAGGAGCTGTAACTTGTCGCCTGGCTCTTTGAGACCTTTAGCGACTATTCGAAGGAGAGCCACAGATGTTGCCAGTCGGATTGGGAGTGACGGATCAGCAAGGAGGGTGAATAGGAGGGGAACGGTTGTAGGAGTGATGGTAAGGTTGATATCGATCCAGCCTGTAATTTTCTCTAATGTGACACCAATGATCGAAACACAAATAAAAGACATACCAACATATGAGCCGAAAGTGCGTATACCCCAATCTACAACTTCAATCGCATGATCCAGATCATCTCGAATTTGTGAATCTATGCTCGAGTTTTTGCGCAACTCAGTCATTCGTTCTGCACCCTCTGCCACTATGGTCAAAACGGCGTCGTTGATCCTTGCTGCATCCCGTTCCCGAACACCATCCCTGACGCGGCCATCCCGAGCATGACGAGTGGGCAAGAAGGTCCGTGCTGACTTGATGATCTGATCAGCCACTTCACCTGAAATCTCAAGGACGATATGGAAAAAGAGGAGAGAAACATGACGATTAAATCCTGCTTGGGACTGTTGCTCTGTTGGGCGAATGAGTGTAAAGATGTCGGAGAAGAAGGTGGGCCATTGTTCGTTGTACGTGCATAGGAAGAAGAGGGTGACTGTATGTGAGAATTTATTGCGGAGGACTGCCAGAGAATAGACCGCATTAGAAAACAACCTGAGCAGAAATTGGCCGCTTACAAGTAGCTTCAGCTTCAGCAGGTCCTAACATATATTCAGATCGTATATATGAGATCAAGGCTTGCTGCAGAGTTTGAAATGTTTCATTATCAAAACGTTCAAATCTAGGTAATCAATATGCATGAGTTAAATCGCCTGGCAATGAAATATAAGAGCCATCTCAAGAACGCAACATAGAAGGAAAAGCTTTAGGGACTCGATCCGACATTTCTCCAACTCGATACAAAGCAGGAAACGCGCGATTATAAACTATATCTGATTCGAAATCACATACTCACCGGTTATCCAAAAACTCATCTAGCACGCGAAGACCAAAGAATCGTGCTTGTGATGGATATTTTCTCGATCCATCTGGATTCTGATCAACAAAAAGATGAAGTGCCAGTCTCCAAGCCTCGTTGGTATTTTCCTGGATGGTGGCAAGGTAGGCTAGTGCTTGCTGGTGTAGAGAAATTTGACTTGGATCAAAGGCAATAACAATGGCTTGTACGACCTGGTCGATTTCGCGCTCCATCTGGGGTATGGTAGCCCCAGTAATTAATCAACAAAGTTCAGCAGCCAGCACTGTAAAGCGATTTGAGATGTGTGTGCAAAGATGTTTCGACAAGTGCAAAAGGAGTTAATCACGTGTTTAGTTTATCAGGGTCTGACTCTCTGTACCTTTAGCTTAGTTTCTTTTCTCTTAATAGTCGAAATAACTTGAGTTGCTCATGTTGACGTAGTCTCATTAACCCCAAGATTTTATATCATTTATCTAACAACAGAAACCAAACCGATGATCGATGGATCCAGAGATAGTGTGGTCAGGTGCAAATGCCGTCGGCCGATGATAGATATTATCCATACTAGTAGCTCAACATGAGAGCTAACTGGTACCGGAGAGTACGTGGAGAACACGACACTCTGCGTGTATCAGAAAATGGAGAGCTATATCTTATCAATTATACCAAGCCTTTTTTTTTAATTACCAAATCTAGTAATCCTTTATAAAGAGCCTCCCCCTTTTGTGCCGCGTTTCACACATGAACCGGACTCCTCCTTCACCGTTGTATCATACTCTTTCACCCAGAATGTCAGAGCTCGACAGTCTCTCCGACTCTGACTGGCTCGACATATCCAGTGGCCGTGATTCAGATGATAATGATTCCCTCTGTTCCCAAGACAGCGATCATGAGGAGATCAGCTCGATGCCACAATCTAGGCGCTCCTCTATCAGCAATGGAAGTTCTATGAGCAGCGAAGTAGAGGCTTGGGAAGGCTTTGTTTCCGATAGTGGTGATGAAGTAGCTGCTGATACTCATGCTCAAGTTGGCATGTATCATGCACCACTCCACTCTGCTCTTGTGGCTGAACCCATCGCTGTAGGGTTCATTCCCGATATCAATGAACATTCCGCAGCAGCGCCAGAAGTCGATGAAGAGGACCGGCGGGTCAGAGACGCTCTTGACCAAAGCTTCGTGAGCACCCTCAGTGCCTCACGCTCCAGCACCACAGGCGGCCATTTTTCGAGCACCCACACTTCTATCCATGATCTTAGGCTATCATTTCCCGATCCTTTAACCAGTTCTCATGATGAGTTAAATAAATCTTACGAAGCAGTTTCTCCTACAGGGACCACCGCTAGCGCGGGTACCGACAATCATGATACTCACGAACTGACCACTGCGTCCATAGTCTCTTCATCCCTACCTGAGGATCCGGGTATGACAGTTACAACACCCGAGGTCCGATGTCCCGAGGGCCAACAACACCTTATTGAGTCTGAGGAGAAATCTGAATTGGAAATTGTGCTTTATGGCGCTTCCCCAGAGATTAAATGGCAGTTTATTCAGGACTTGGTCCAGAAAGCCGCAGCTAATTCAGGCCGTGTCCTTGTCAACCCCTCACAATCCGGGGTTGAAAGCGAACAAGTTCAGACAATGCGTCTTCTCAAGGACTCAGAAGCTTTTGAAGCTCCATTCTTCAATGTAGTCACTGTCCACGACCGAACGGGTGATAGACTGCCGCCGAAATTTGACGTTGTACGTATCAAACATGATTTCCCTTTGTTCCCTTTCCCACCCCCTTCTTTTGTCTTTCAGGACACTCTGAATGACGATCCCGACCATCTTTCATTGGCCGTCGTTTATCTGCCTACCACCAAACTTCCCATTCTCCCGTGGCATACTTCTTTCCTTCCCGTCTTTGTATCTTCATCCATCTTAGCTGCAGATTTCGACGATGCAGTTGCCCTGCAAGCAGCAGAGGACGATTGGGATTTACTTTGCGTCCCAGCGAACAAGACATTGAACATTGGCGGAACCAGGTCGCCTGTATTTGACAGTAACAAATTACTTCACCTCACCCCTGAACAAGCATATGGAGTCCTCCAAGATATTGGCCGTGAAACCAAGAAAGCCACATTGAAGCCAATAACAGAACAGGTTAAATCCGTCAACACTGTAACCTTGTACGTCCTCTCGAAAAGAATTATTATCATTTAACCATATATTTTTTTTACTAGATTCGCTCTCATGTCCATCATTATGGGTTTTGCTTTCAATACGGCATTCCGTCCTTCAACTCCACCTCCAACACCGACCATCAATACACCTTCGTCAAGCAATAATCACCTTTGGGGGATGTTTGCTCCTCTACCAAACCGCTCCGTGGTCTCTCCTTCCACCAATACTGCCCCTCTCAGAGATATGGCTTTATCCGTTTTCAACCCAGACACGATGGCTCTGTCTGTCACATCTCCAACCACCTCCATGGCTCTCAGTGTAGCCAGCTCCTCCAAGTCTGTCGCTGAGGTCACCAATATAAGCCCCAGCACCAGTTGCAGCCACACCAAATGCATGTACTGCAAATCCGCTTCCGATAAACCCAAGGCTTCCACAGACATGGTCATTCGTTCGGAATTAACTACTGCTTTATCGGAGGTTCACATGACCGTTTACCCTGCCTCTCGTACTGAGGGCAGTAGCAGCGGTAGCATCCTCTTCGGAGACCGGACTGGCGGCTACAGCGGTAGCGGTAGCAGCAGTGGCGGCGACCCCAAAGCTACCATTTCCAATCCCAAAGTCATCGGTTCCGTCTCCGACGTGTTGGATGCCACTACCAAAGCGCTTGAAAACGTAGGCAGCGACATAGCAGACCTCGTCGAAGCTGCAGACGAACTCCTGATTTCTCTCCGCATGCAACGAGACAACATCATCTCTCAATCCAAGGGTAAAGCACGTGCTCTTGGTGAACAAATCCAGAACTTGAACGAAGAGATGATCTACCGTAACGAACGCGCCAAGACCCGAGCTAGGGAGTTGAAGAAACGTGGAGAGGAGTTGTTGTGGAATACGCAGGACCGGTTAATGAAGAGGACCGAGAGGGCTAAGAGGAGAGCTAAGGAGTTGGGAAAGGTCTTTGAGTTGGAAGCCTGGGCGACTTATCAGAAGGTACAAGAAGAGATGGGGAGCCGGTTAAGTGGTGGTGGTGTGTGGGGAAATGAGGGTGGGGATAGAACTAAGGGACAAGAGCCTCGCAAACAGAAGAGGAGCAGGAAGGATAAAGAGAATGCTAAGGCTTGTCAGAAGGCATGGCGTCGACTGCCGAGGAACAAACGAGGGTCACGCGCTGAGCATTGTCTCTGATTTTTTTTCTCTCTCCCATCCTCGTTTTCTTTATGACTTCATCTCGCTTTCTTCACTCCCTCCTCAGATTGTGATATTTCAGATCTCTAGTTGTTATTATTCCTCGTCTCTCACACCCTTCCTCAATGAGCAGTGATTGTATTTCATTTGGTGTATGTAAAAATAAAAAAAGAATATCGGACAAATTATATTTAGTGCAAACCATGACCCCGTACATAGCTTGTTACGACACTAGCCTGTCCGGCTAGATGACGATTTCATAACTCAAGTGTACTTTTTCTTTTTTCTCCTGCATGGAACAGATTCTACAGTCCTTGAAGAGAGAAACTCACAATATAGTGTCCAGTCTGAACCATGATAAATCAATTGCTTTTGTTACGCGATTTCAAGTCTAGTTCTTGCAACGCTTCTTGGGCGTGCCCAACGATTGTTTCGAGCCCCATAACTTTACTTTGTTTCAGACTAGCTTCGTATAATTCGCGGGCTTTGGCCTCGTCGCCCGATAACTAAATAAGATGCACGAAGTGAGTTAACACATTGAATGTCAAAAAGAAGCAATTAAAGGTACAACTTACTCGCCGCACCATAGCTACATTGAACAACATTGAAACATAAGCTAATTCACATTCATAATACTCCTTGTTAGGATGTGATTGACGCGTGGCAACGACCACATCCAGGCCTTTCTGAGCCCATGCTGTGGCTTGAGCGACAGCTTCGTGCGAGCCGCTATGAAGTATGAGCCAACAGATTTTGCCCATGAGTTCAGCGCCTGGCAGATGGAAGGAAGGAAGACGGGATGAGTAAAGATGTGAGGAAATGAGAAAGAGTGGCTGGAGGAAAGTCAAATTACCTCGACATCGGTCTACTGCTGATGTTATTATGGGTGGAGGTGGGATGAGGATCGAGACGGCTTGCAAGTAAAGGGGGAGGGCATAACTATAAATCAAGAAGTCAACAACCTAAATAAGAGGAAAGAAACAAAAGAACAGCGAATCACTTACGCATTTTTCCCTTGCTTCGAATAAAAGGTACCAAGAGCTTCGAAAGGAGCAGCAAGATCATGCACCCTTGACCACAGAGGCAAACGCAAATCCCGCGCCATGATATACAGGTTACCAGCCTTATTGGGCTCTACCGGTGCCATCTCCGCTCCCGAACCCGCTGGTGCTTCCATCACTGCCTTCAAAATCCCAGTCACAGCCCAAGTTAACCATTTCTCTTCCTCTTCATCAGGTTTTCCCAACTCAGACGCCATACAACCCAGCTTGTAAGCTATGGCTACCGCCCTCATTCTTTCGGGACCAGTTAGGAGCTCGAGGGTTTCTGTTCCTATCTCGGGGTGCGGCGTATCAGGAGGAAGATCGAGGTAGGCTGATTGTAGTTGCCAGAGAGCCTCCTTGTAGACGTTGTAAGCTTCTTCTTTATTTCCATCAATCTCGAGTACGCCCGCGAGTACAATGGCGATCCCGGATGTTTTTAGCAAAGGGTCGGGTTTGAATAATTCGAGGGGGAGGTTTTTGGCCTTGTCCCAAGCTCTGTGAGATTATGGTGAAATTTTGTATGAGAATTGTGGATATATATATACTTTTTGAGATAACGGATACTGAGGGAGAAGTCGCCTTGATTTCTGCATTTGACCCCATCGCGAAGGTCACTTCGGATGGCTTCGGGCCACATCATCGTTAACTCGTAAATATTATACCTAAAGAGCACCAAATTGTTATCAACTTGCTTTTTGGGATTGTATTTTATTACAGGGCTTACACGCCATATGCCGTCAGGCCAACCCCGAGAGCAAGAACAACAGCGTAGGTTGGGGGCAAGCGACTGCTCTCTGGCAATGGGTCAACTT
>Ga0193743_1001842_pt1 | contig 15357 bp, 18 predicted proteins | sample L2c2metaG_FD_143038 | JGI IMG/M metagenome (GOLD analysis project Ga0193743, IMG submission 143038) | Soil microbial communities from a riparian zone of the East river system, Colorado, United States - L2c2 | ecosystem: Environmental > Terrestrial > Soil > Riparian zone | place: USA: East River...
GGGCGCTGGAGGTGGAGGCGGAAGAGATCTGGGTGGAGGCGAAAGCACCGATGAGGGCGAGGGCGGCTACGGCAGTACGAATAACAAGCTTCATGTGAAGTACCTCAGAAAATTTGACTAGCTTTACAGAAGATTTCGCTGGACAGATCAGCTGAAGTAAACATATGATGGGCTCGTATATAAGTCCAATAGAATGAGGTATATATACGGATATCTATTGACTTGAGTTACTGACGTAACAGATTCTTCTCAAGATGGCAAGGGGAAGGGTGTGCAACTTTTCGGCAATTCTCGCAGATGTGCCCGGCCGAATCTGTTTAGTAACAGATAACCATTTGTTTCTAATTACTTAATCAAAGTCCCAACGATCGGAAAGGCACCAGAATGAGTGGATTCTGGGCGCAACTGCATATTCTCGACAAACGAGAGGTGCGTTTCTACGAAGAAGGGTATTTTTGAGCTAGAGAAGGGGCCCGATGAAGAGAACGCGGTGTAACCCTGCAAATACGGATTACACCGTGAAGATCAAGCCTGTGCGGCGGTAGGTGCAATGGGGGATGTTTCAGCCTTAGCAGGCGCTGGCGCAACCTTTTTGGGCGCCGGTTCGCTCTTCTTGGAGGGAGCGAGGATCGCGTGGAGCGTCGTGCCCTCCATACGGGGCATGAATTCGACGATGCCTGCTTCCCCGATATCTGTGATGAGACGGTTAATGATCTTGTAACCAAGGTCCCGATGCGCCATCTGGCGGCCTTTGAACCGCAGAGAAGCTTTCACCTTGTCGCCTTCCGTCAAGAAGCGTACAGCCTGGTTTTTCTTTGTCTGATAGTCATGCTCATCGACGGTCACAGAGAACTTGACCTCTTTGATGATGATGACTTTCTGCTTTTTGCGGGCAGCGCGATCGCTCTTGTCCTTCTCGTAGAGGAACTTGCCGTAATCCTGGATCTTGCAGACGGGCGGGACAGCGTTGGGTGAAATCTCTACCAGGTCGAGCGACCGCTCGCGGGCCATTTTGAGGGCTTCGAAGGGGACCATAACGCCGAGCTGCTCGCCGTTCTCGTCGATGACGCGGACTTCGCGGGCGCGAATACGTTCGTTGGTGCGGATGAAAGACTTGGCGGAGCGTTTATCGATCGGTGGAATAGGTCGCCTCCACAGCAGGCCACGAAGGCTTGCCATGCGTATCTGTTATTGGGTTCGCGGGCGGTAAATTAAAGCGCCGCACGTTGAAGTATAGCACTCCTTATGATGCGGAATGGCGGCAAGATGATGCGTGGACGGCAGCCAACGTGGACCTTGCCGGAGGCATCGAACGCAAGGCCCGCCTCCGATTTCTACGACTGCGACCCTGTCCTATATTGGGGTTGGTTTTGTGTATGGTAGAGACGGGATGCGGGCGAGGCAGAGTTTGAGTCGATAAGGGTTCCGCAACGAGGAGAGAAGAGAAAAGAAGATGAAGAAGCGCATTTTGCTGGTGGATGATGAGGTTGCTGTCCTGCTGACGCTGAAGGCTGTGTTGGAGATCAATGGATTTGATGTGGACACGGCGGCGTCGGGACGTGAAGGAAAGCTAAAGCTGCGCGCCAACGAATATCACATGGTGATCAGCGATATGCGTATGGAAAGCGATCAGGCTGGCGCGGCGGTGATCGCGGCGGCGAGATCCGCGTCTTACCAGCCTGCGGTGGCGCTTCTTACGGCTTATCCGATGGCTGATGAAGACTGGCAGGAGATGGGGGCGGATCGCATGTTGGTGAAGCCCATGCATACCCGGCTTCTGTTGGAACAAATCAACCGGCTGATGAATGCCCACGCCAGCCGGCAATCTGGCACCGCGACTGTTTTGGCTAAGGCAAAGAAGGCTGCCGATACCCCTGCAGCCAAGAAGACAAAATTAAAGAAGGCGGTTGCCAAGAAATCGCAAGTGAAGAAAGCGGTAAAGGCTCCGACGAAAAAAACAGCTGCGAAGACCACTGCAAAGAAGACCGCAGCGAAAGGCGGACGCCGAGCATGATCGTCAACTCTCTTTTTGAGGAGCTGTGAATTGAGGAGAGCGGCGATTACTGCTGCGTATTGGACTTGATGTAGTTCCGCAACGAGAGATTGATGTCCATGGCCTTGTGGACTCCGTTGTCCATCATTCGAAGCCACTCCGATCCTGGTTCCTTTAGGCCGACGGTTCCCAATAGATAACTTGTCTGAACGATGATCTCGAGCGCATTGCTCAACTCGTGGGCGAGTTTGCGGATCTCGACCGCGAGGTCGGCTGGAATCTTTTCTGTGGTAACGGGATCAAGCGGATGAGAGGTTTTGTTGGGCGATTGTTCCATGGTGGTATGGATGCTTCCTTATCATCCATCAGTCTAGCAGTGCAGTCGGTGACATGAATTGACACGAAAGCTGGGCTTTGCGACACTAAAAGCTCGCGGTTACGGTGTTCAGCCCCTTCAGGCAGAGCGTGTACGACCGTTGCCGAAGTGGCGGAATTGGCAGACGCGCATGGTTCAGGTCCATGTACTCGCAAGGGTGTGGGGGTTCGAGTCCCCCCTTCGGCACCAAAGAGTTCAGAGTTAATGCAAATCAAGAGAGGTGCGTAATGCACCTCTCTTTTCGTTTTTTTGCGGCATGAGGTTCCATTCGCGCTCAACCCTTAGAATGGAAGATATGCCCACGCGACTCGATGAGATCGTTGCCAACACGTCACTCGAGGTCAAGGTCCGCAAAGCGGCTGCCGATTACGATTCTCTCGAGAAAAAAGCTCTGGCTCATGTTCCGCGGGGATTCACTGCGAGATTGCGCGAGGTGGGGAGAGATCGCCCGGCGATCATCTCCGAGATAAAAAAGGCTTCGCCGTCAAAAGGACTTATTCGCCCTGATTTCGATCCCGTCACTCTTGCGAAGGGGTTCGAAGAGGGAGGTGCGGCGGCACTTTCGATTCTTACCGATGAGAAGTTCTTTCAGGGATCGCTGCATTTCCTCGAGACGGCTTCTCAGGCGGTAAAGATTCCATGTCTGCGCAAAGACTTCATCGTGGATCCATTTCAGATCCTCGAGGCTCGCGCTTCGGGCGCGGATGCCATTCTGTTGATTGTGGCAGTCCACACGGATGAGGCATTGAATCGGCTGCGGGACGAGGCATGGAGTCTGGAGCTGGATGTACTGTGCGAAGTTCACTCTTCGGAGGAGCTGAAGCGTGCGATTGCCCTGGGGTTCGATTTAGTCGGAGTCAATAGCCGCGATCTTCGCACCTTCGAGATGCATCCGCAGTTGCTCTTTGATCTCGTTGCGTCCATGCCAGCCGAAACGGTAAAGGTGGCTGAAAGCGGACTGCGCAACTCCGAAGAGATCGCAAAGCTGCGAGAAGCGGGCTATGGCGCTTTCCTGATGGGGGAGACGCTGATGCGTCAACCGGATCCTGGAGCGGCACTGGCGTCGCTGCTCGATTACGAATATTCGGAGCGAGTATTGCGATGACATGGGCAAAGATCTGCGGCAATACCAGTGCGGAGGATGCGCTCCTCGCGGTCGAGTTGGGCGCGGATGCACTTGGGTTTGTTTTTGCAGAGAGCAAACGTCGTGTAACCCCCGCACAGGTGGCCGCGATAACACCGCGTCTTCCGGGGCATGTGGAGCGCGTTGGAGTTGTCTATAGCCGCGACGCTGCAGAGATTGCCGCGATTGTGGAAGAGGCAGGCCTTACGGCGGTGCAGCTTCATGGGGGAGTCGATTTGCTGCTCGTGGACAAGCTGCGCAACCGCGTAGGAGACGAGATCGGCATTATCCAGACCCTGCACTGGGTTGTGGGAACGGATAGCAGCGAGCGCATGGGCGCGGAGCTGCGGGAGATCGCGGCGGCGAAGACGATCGATCGCGTTCTGGTGGATTCACGCGTGGGCAATGCGGGTGGAGGCACCGGAGTTTCGTTCGACTGGAATGCCGCGCGCTCGGTATTGCGTCAATCCGGCGAAGGACTCAAGATCATCGTTGCGGGCGGACTGCGACCAGAAAATGTAGCCGAGGCGATCCAGGAGCTTGAGCCGTGGGGAGTGGATGTTGTCAGTGGGGTGGAAGCTTCGCCAGGCCTCAAGGATTCGGAGAAACTTGCGGCATTCCTGCGCATCGCCAAGGCGACGAAATAAACGAAGGCTCCCGGTAGAGTGAGCCTTCGGTGCAACAACCAGAGAAAACCATGTGGTGCTTTAGCGCTGATGTGGCCGCGGCGTATGCGGACGTACCCTCGGCGCCCTATCGCGAGCCTCCTGGGTACGTGTGCGGACTGCGGCAGGTTTCGGATAAGCAACAGCAAGGACGGGAAAGAGTGTCGACGATAGCAACAAAAAAGCTTTCAGCTTCATAAGTCGCCTTTCTTCTCTCAATTTGACGGTTGTGAGGGAAGCGGCGATGCAAGATTTACTCTCGAATTAGGGTAATTTACTGGCGTTTTTCCAGCTTTGTGGCGCAGCTAGGAAGTCGTAAGCGCCTGCATGGAAAGCTGCTGCCGCAGAAACGTGAACTGATCGACAACCAGTTCAACCCGTTTGGCCAGAGGCATGCCTCCGCCATGGCCGGCGCGGGTCTCCACGCGAATCAGAATTGGATTAGTACCTGACTGCACAGCCTGCATGGCGGCTGCGAATTTGAAGCTGTGTGCGGGAAAGACGCGATCGTCATGGTCAGCCGTGGTGATCAGCGTAGGCGGATAGGCTACTCCTTCCCGGAGATTGTGAAGCGGAGAGTACCGATAGATGGCATGGAATTCCGCCTCGTCCTCACTGGGCGCGCCATAGTCGGTCTTCCATGCCCAGCCGATGGTGAACTTGTCGAAACGCAGCATGTCCATTACGCCGACCGACGGAAGCACCGCGCCAAACAGATCGGGGCGCTGAATCTCGCAGGCGGCGACCAGCAGGCCTCCATTGCTTCCGCCGGAGATGGCGAGCTTCGGCGCGGAGGTGTACTTGTTCTCGATCAGCCACTCCGCTGCGGCGATGAAGTCGTCGAAGACGTTCTGCTTGGCGAGCTTGGTTCCGGCCTGGTGCCACGCCTCTCCGTATTCGCCGCCGCCGCGAAGGCTGGGTTGCGCGTAGACGCCTCCCATCTCCATCCAGAGCAGATTTCCCGAGGAAAATTCGGGACGCAGAGAGATGTTGAAGCCGCCATATCCATAGAGCAGGGTTGGATTCTCTCCATCGAACTTCAAGCCCTTTTTGTGGCTTAGAAACATAGGCACGCGAGTGCCGTCCTTGCTGGTGTAGAAGATCTGCTTCGTCTCATACTGCGCTGGATCGAACTTCAGCCTGGGCTCCCTGTAGATGGTGGAGCGGCGCGTCTTCATGTCGAGGCGGTAGATCGTTGCCGGCGTGGTGAAATTGCTGAACTGGTAAAAGGTCTCGTTCTCGGTGCGCTTGCCAGCAAAGCCCGCAGCAGTGCCGATGGCGGGGAGAGCGAGCCGTTCGATCAGCGCGCCTTCACGCGCGTGCAGCTCGACTACGCTTTGAGCGTCGGTGAGATAGTTCGCAATCAGCGTGTCGTCGACCATGCTGACGCTGTCGAGATGGCTTTCACTCTCGGGAATGATGGTCTTCCAATAAGCGCGTCCTGGCTGTTCGAGATCAATCTCGACGACACGGCCATTTGGGGCCTGGAAGGTCGTGTGGACCCAGAAACGGATACCGTCGTTGTCGATGGGGGAGTAGACCGCGTCCGATGTATCGGCAATCTTCACTGCGGATGATTCTGGCCGTTCGAGGTCTTTGATGGAGAGCTGATTGTTGGGGCTGGAGCCTTTGGTCTCGTAGATGATCAAGTAGCGCCCGTCGTCGGTTACCGCTGCTCCGACGTTCATCTCTTTGTCGTCAGGCCGGTCGAAGACGAGCCGGTCTTCGCTCTGCGGTGTTCCGAGCTTATGGAAGAAGATCTTGTGGAAGTAATTTGTTGCCTTCAGCGCATCTTCCTGCGGCGGATCGTAGCCCTCATAAAAGAAGCCGGTGCCGTCTTTGAGCCATGACGCGGAGCTGAACTTCGACCAGGCGACGATGTCGGGAAGGTCTCCTCCCGTCCCTACCTCCCGGACGTGCCACTTAACCCAGTCCGATCCGGCGTCGGCGATGGAGTAGGCGGCAAGGCGGCCATCGTCGGAGATGCTGAGGCCATTGATGGCAACCGTTCCATCGGTCGACATGGTATTCGGATCAAGCAGGACATTGGGCTCGCCGTCCAGGCCTTCGGTCCAATAGATCACGTTCTGGTTCTGCAGCCCCGTGTTGTGCGAGTAGAAGTAGCGCGTTCCTTTTCTTACCGGCGCGGTGAAACGCTCGAAGTTGATCAGGTCCATCAGGCGCTGTTGCATGGCCTCGCGACCCGGCACGTTGTCGAGAATGCCGCGCGTGAGACGATTCTCCTGCTCGATCCACTCCTGCACCTCGGGTGAGTCAACATCCTCCATCCAGCGATAGGGATCGCTGACCATGGTGCCGAAGTAGTCGTCCACCTGGTCGACTTTGTGGGCCTTCGGATAGGCGAGCGATTGAGAGACAGAGTTGGCGGCGAGGGCGGGATCGGCAAGCTTCATCGGGGCTCATTCTTGCGAGACCTCGAACTGGAAGAGGCGCGCAGGTTAGTCTGGAACCGGTATCGTATTCGGATCGGTGGGTACCGAGATCCTTGGCTCTGAAGATAATTCTATTTGGAAAGGAAGCAGCCATGGCGAGCGTGACGAAGGTTCAATCGTTCCTGATGTTCGAAGGCAGGGCCGAACCGGGGATGCGCTACTACGTGTCTCTCGATCGTTATGGCGTCTCATGGCAGCTCAACCTGTCGTAATTCTATGGATCAAATCTTCATGCGATCTTTCGTATCCATCGCCTTCTCCTGGATTGTTCTTCTCTCCGTGGCCACGGCACAGCAGAGTACGCCGGCGCAGCCGCAGGATAACGGATATACGCTCAAGACTCAGGCGAACGTCGTCCTTGTACCTACAACGGTGCGGACCAAACAGGGTGAGGTGATCTATACGCTTCGCGCCGATCAGTTTGTGGTGGAAGACAACGGCGTGCCCCAGACGATCCGTCTCGATGATGATACGGATTCGCTGGGCCTGACGCTCGTGGTGCTGGTGCAGTGCAGCCGGGCCGCGGTAATGGAGTATGCGAAGCTCACCGGGCTGCCCACCATGCTCGACGATATAGCAGGAGGGGCGCCGAGGCAGATCGCGATCGCCTCCTACGGTAAGGAGGCCACGCTGCTGGGAGACTTCTCTGCGGATCCTGGCGCCACCGTGAGTGCGCTTGGACAGGTGCAGCCTTGCGACGACTCCGAAGCCGCGACCCTCGACGCCGTGGCATGGGCCAGTAGCCTGCTCGACGAGCACAAGGATCATAACCGTCATGCGATCCTGCTGATCAGCGAAACCCGCGATCATGGCAGCCGGAAGAAGCCGGCCGATGTGATTGCCTCGCTGGGGCGAACCAATACTGTGGTCGACTCGGTTTCGTTTTCTCCGGGCAAGACGGAGATCCTCAGCGACCTCAAATTCGGTGGAGGGTCTGGGCCCATCGGTCTGTTGCTGATGGCGGTCAATGCAGCGAAGAAGAACGCTCCGCGCACGCTGGCGCAGCTATCCGGTGGGGAATACGTCAACTTCACGACTCAGAAGGGCTTCGATAACGGACTGCACCAGCTCACTAATCGCATTCACAACTACTACCTGCTGAGCTTCCAGCCGCAGGCGGGTGCGAACGGCGCGCCCGCAGACGGTCTTCACAGCATTCGGGTCAAGGTGCCCGATTATCCGGATGCAAAGATAGGCTCGCGCGAAAGCTATTTCAGCGGATCGCTCGACAGCATCCCCGCTGATCTTCAGTAGTCGCGGTCAGTAAAAGGGCCCGGACAATGGCCGGGCCTTTTACGTGCGATTACGTTCCCGCGTGCCTATTTGTAATGTCCATAGGCGTGTCCATGGCCATGATGATCATGTCGATTCCAGCCGCCTTCGTGGTAGCGCCAGCCATTGCCTTCATGTTGCCAGCGTGGACCGCGCCATGCTGCTCCATGGTAGGGTGGGCGGGCCCACCGGCCGGAATACCATACATAACGTCCTTGCACTGGAGCCCAATATCCCGGCGTCCACACGTAATTGGGTTGTGGCATCGGAGGAGCAACCTCGTAGCGCACTGGTGGTGGAGGAGTTCCAATCATTATGGAGATCTGTCCAAATGCAGGTGCCGCCAGAACTGAGGCGGCCAGGATGCCACCGAGATACCATTTCACTTTCATGATGCTCCTTACCTGTTCGGTCCCGGGCGTTGGCGCAGACGCATGTGCCTCCAGGGACGTTATTTTTGGATCTGCGCGAGAAGGAAAGAAATTCCGGGAAAGGTACCCAAAACTTTCCTTCTTCCACTCGCAGAGCGCCAAATTCACGTCTGCACCCGGTTTAGCTGCAAGTGACTGGCCAAACAAAGGTTACGTTCGGGGAACGCAAAAAAGCCGCGAACCCGAAGGCCGCGGCTTTTCGATTTACTTTGTCGGATTTAGCTCAGGACAGGAACATTGATTTGCTGGCCAGCCTGGATGCGATCGGGATTATCGATTCCGTTGGCGCTGGCAATCTCGTTGTACTTGTTCGCATTTCCGTAGAAGAGCTTGCTGATCTTTGACAAGCTGTCGCCGGACTTGATGGTGTAGGGCTGGGTATCTCCGCCTGCGGTAGCGATCTCGTGCTTCAGGTCGGCATAGTTGGGATCGACCTGTTTGATCGAGTCCCAAACGCGGTTCGCTACAACCTTGGACGGAACGCTCGCCTTGATATGAAGCTGCTCGCCAGCCAGGTCAACCGCCTCTACCTTGGCGCCAAATTCGGAGAAGCTGTTGATGGTGGAGATGACGGGATTGTACTTCTGCTTCAACTGCTCAAGATCAGCCATGCTGTTTTCTCCTTTTCGCTGTTCTCACCGCGACTCGCTTGCGGACGCGCAGAGATGTTTTGGTTCCACGTTTCGAGATTTCCAGAGGTGCTAGAGAAGCTTGCCCAATACCTGCTGCGCGAGACCACTCATGGAGCTGGACTCGGCCGCCTGGCCATTGGGCGCGAAGTGCTGGATCACCATGGGAAGAATGATGGCCAGTGCTGATGTGACGACCGAAGAAGAGACACCCGCGCTCTGAGCGGTCTTCTCAATCAGACCCGTTGGCCCAAGACCCTGCTCGATCTGGTCAGGCGTTGCGGTCTGCGCCTGTCCGGTGGCCCATGCTCCAACGTGATCAGCCATGCCATTGGCTTTCAGGCTGTTCAGAACGCCCGTAATTCCTTCCGGGTGCGCTGTCAGAGCCTCGATGAAACCGCCTGCGATCTTTGCCTGATCGCCCTGAGCAGCCGCTCCTGCCTGCCCTGCCAGCTGCTGAATCGTGTCAAGAATTCCCATAGTATCTCCGTTCCGAAATCATGCTTTGCGGGAATAATAGTCCCGTCCGAGGGGGCCTTGGGTTAGCGGCAGAGGAATTTCCGCTGGACTTTCATCCTCTCCATGAGAGAGGTCCGGAGCGGTATGGGTTGGCCGCAAATACTTGCATAGGCGGGAGTTCCGATCCCCGCCGCAGGGCTGCTAGACTGCCTTCTATGAGCGAAAAGAAGATCGCAGTGACGACCCAAGCCGCCCCCGCAGCCATAGGCCCCTATTCGCAGGCAGTTCGAGTGGGCGATACCCTCTACGCTTCCGGCCAGGTCGCTCTCGACCCCGCGACCGGCCAGCTTGTAGAGGGTGGAGTGGCAGAGCAGACGGTTCGGGTTCTCGAGAACATCAAGGCAGTCCTTGCGGCAGCCGGCCTCGGCTTTGCCGATGTGGTCAAGACCACCGTCTTTTTGAAGAGTATGGGCGATTTCGCCGCAATGAATGCAATCTACGAGAGATATCTGGCGCCGGAAGGCGTCGTTCCGCCGGCGCGCTCGACGGTGGCAGTTGCAGCGCTCCCTAAAGATGCCCTGGTTGAGATCGAGATCGTCGCGCGGGGCTAGGGCCGCAGACTGTGACCTGCTCCTTGCGAAAGCATCCAATCAGTAAGAAAGGAAGATCGCGATGCCAGAGTCTGTGAAGCCGGAAAAAGTTCGTAAGACGGAGGCCGAGTGGCGCGAGCTGCTGACCCCGGAGCAGTTTCATGTCATGCGCGAGAAGGGAACGGAGCGTCCCTTCACCGGCGCCCTCCTGAATAACCACGAAGCGGGAGTCTACCAGTGCGGTGCCTGCAATGCGCCGCTGTTCCTGTCGGACAAGAAGTTCGAGTCGGGAAGCGGATGGCCGAGTTTCTGGCTTCCGGTATCCCCCGACGCTATCGAAGCACACGAGGACGACTCCCACGGAATGCGGCGGATCGAGGTGACCTGCGCCAATTGCGGAGCTCACCTGGGACATCTCTTCCCGGATGGCCCGAAGCCGACCGGAATGCGGTACTGCATCAACAGCGCGTCCTTAAATTTCGAGAAGCAATAAGGAAACTTCGAAATAAGAAGCCGCATGAAGAAAAACAGGAAAAGCCCCAGCCCGCGATTATGCGGCTGGGGCGAATTTTTATATAGCCCGGAAAATCCGGAGAGTTACGCTGCTTTAACGATCTTGCCGGTCTTGATGCAGCTGGTGCATACGCGGACGCGCTTGCTGTTTCCCTCGACGACGGCTTTGACCGACTGCAGGTTCACGTTCCAGCGGCGGCGGGTCGTGTTATGGGCGTGAGAGATGTTGTTGCCGAACTGCGGACCCTTGCCGCAAAGATCACATTTTTGTGCCATGACTTACTCCAATCTCTAAGTCGCAAATTCTTCCGCGAGCAGGGCGTTCATCTCCCCGGTCAGGGGTCGAATCTTTCCTGAGAATCCGGGAGTTCTTCGCTTCCGGCTGCGGATGTGGCGCGCTCAGGCGGTTCAAAACCGTTGGCCGCGACCATCTAAATCTGCGTATATCTATGTAGCTCAAGCGCTTGCAGGAAGCGGACCGCCTCTGAAGACGCTGCTATTCATTATAGCAAAAGAACGTGAGATTCGATGCGGTTTTGTTAGGGAGAGCTGTGGCCGTTGCAATGGAGCACCCCAAGATAGGCGCTCCACCGGCCGACATTCTCGCGATACTGTCCTGCGAGGATCCGGGAGATCTGGTGGAGATGGGTAAGGTCGTGAGTGACCCAGGTGGCGAGCAGCTGCGAGAGAGTGACTGGGCCAAACGCCGGATGGAGTCCGCGGAGTTCAAGATCAGCCGGGGTAAGGTTGAATTGTCGGAGCTCGATGAGATTCTGGGAGCGCAGGCGTGAGAAATCGTCGAGGAGCTGAGGGAGGGACTTCCCCTGGCTCTCGCGTTGCTGGCCCAACCGATCGAAGGGCCGGAAGGCAGGAATCTCGGAGGCATGGGTGTCGCGAGTCGAGAGGATCTGCCGCGCGCGGGCTGGCCAGTCGGTGCGCTCGCCATATGCGAGATGGCCGATGACGTCGTATACGGTCCAGGTGCCCTCTCCCTCGTTGCGGTGCGTCCACGCTTCGGGGAGATCGCGGAGCAGAGCATCCAACGCGCCAGGCGTGCGGGTGAGGAGAGAGATGGTCTGTTGGAGATCGTGGGTCATTTCAATGTGCTCCTCGGAAAGACAGATGCCAGCTTCCTCCCTTGGTCGCTGAAAGTCGGAGTATAAATGGCGTGCAGGGAGCGAAGCGCTATGAAATCAATGTGGATGCAAATGGTCGTTGCGTCGGGGACGCTGCTGCTCAGCGGGTTTGCGGCTGCCAGCGATCTGACGATTCATCTGAACGGCACCGATGCGATCAAGCGGAATACCGTGAAGTACCAGTGCGATGCGCAGGGGGCCAAGATGGGACTTCCGGCGGGAGTCTTCTCGGTGGATTACCTGAATGGGGCAGGCAATCATCTGGCGGTGGTTCCGGTGAAAGGGAACTCGTTGATTTTCGTTACCGTCCCTTCAGGGTCGGGTGCGAAGTATGCGGCGGCGGAGTTTACGTGGTGGGAGGCAGGCGGGCGCGGAACGACGTTCTCGTCCGATTTTCCCGGACCGAAGGCATCCTCGACGTGTCACGAGATGAAGTGACACGTCCTGTCTAAGCGATCGAGACAGCCGAGCCTCTTTTAGTAAAGCTTCGATCAATAGGAGAAGTAGCGTTTGAGGCTCAGGAAGTGCTTTTCATACAGGTGGTAGCTCAGCACTGCGACCAGGACCGAGGCGATCCCTGCAACACCTGCCTGGAGGAGCACACTCAGAGCCTTCGAGTGAAAGTGGGTATGGAAGAAGAAGCGTAGCGGTCCCTGCAGAACTCCCGTGATGGAGTAGTGAAAGACGTAGATTCCATAGCTATATCTTCCGAAGAAGCGCAGAATGCCGTTTCTGAAGATTGACTGTGTCAGTCCTGGTTGAAGGGCGGTGGCGATGAGAGCCGTGGAGCCTATGCCGAAGAGGCTGAAGCCGAAGGTGGGGATGAAGGGATGTAGCGGATGCCCAGCGCCTGCCTGCCACTCCAGGCCATGATTTACGAAGAAGGCCAAAAGCAGGATCGCAGCGCAGACTGCGAAGACGCGTGGTGCAAGACGCAGTACGGTTTCTCGCCAGCGGGTGAGCATAAGAGCGGCGAGGCCGCAGCCGAAGAGGAGGTTGTCGGCACAGGAAAAGGTTGGAGAGTACGGGAGATAGATGTAGCTGAAGTGCGGATTCTTCTCCATGGCAACCAGAAAGACCCGGAGGCAGAAGATGACGGCACAGCCGATGAGCGAGACGCGGACGAGGATTTCAGGGCGTCGTACGCGGTACACGACAAAGGGCCACAGGAGGTAAAACTGCTCTTCAACTTGAAGAGACCAGAAGTGATTGATGTTGAAGTAGGGCAGAACAAGGGGAATGTGAGTTCGCCAAAGGGCCAGGTTGGCGGTGTAGGTCAGGTAGTAATACTGCCATCCCGACCAGACGATGTGAAGCGGATGTGTGAGGAGTAACAGAACGAACAGAAAGCCGTAATAGAGCGGAAAGATCCGCAAGGCGCGGCGGGAGTAGAAGATCTTGAAGTAATGGGGAATGTTGAGTGTCTTGATGAGGATGCCGGTAATAAGAAAGCCGGAGAGAGCGAAGAAGAGATTCACTCCACAGTAAGTGGATCCGCGAACCTCCATCAGGAGATCGAAGAGACGGGAACCAGTGCGGTTATTCCCCCAGAAGAGATGGTCGACGAGAACCAGAAGGATGGCGAGCCCACGAATGCCGTCAAGAGCGGGGATGTGGACAAAGCCACCAGGATTTTCCTTGTCGGAGGCGTGTGGAGCGGATGGAAGTCCGGAGGGAGAATCTTCTGGTGTGACGATGGTACTAGAGGAAAGCTGAACCGATGGTCTGGACACGTCATCCTTGATTTGAGGCCACTTGGGGATCGCAGGGGGAGTTCTGCTATTCGAAAGTAACATTCTTTGAAGTATTTCTTGTCAATTTCAGATAAGCGTGTTGTGTACATCTTTCGCTAAAAACAGCTATCTCTTGATGCTCTAACGCTTACCGGTCATATCTAAGGTCAAGCGATTACGAGTGGATCGTCTTTTGAGCTATGTCAGTCTGAACAAGCTCATAAAGAAGCTTTGCAGGCTCCTCGAGAGCGCGATCTTCGCTGACGAAGGCGTTGGCCTGAATCCGCTTCGCCTGTTTGGAAGAAAACAGGATCAGGCTCTGCGGATTCATGAGCAGGGCTGCTTTCAGCATCAGCTTTGAAAGCACGGTTGTGTCGGCGAGGTCCGAGTCTGTGGCTTGGGACCAGTTGCGAAGTTGATCCGGATGAGCCAGAAGGTCTTCGTGTAGAGAGTGAAGGCGGGCACTGAGGGCTCGATGATGGATGCGGAAGGGCGGGCCGGCGGGAATAACAGGATCGAAGACGGACCACTCGTACTGAAGGATGGAACAGTAGTCCGGGCGTTGTGCAAGGAGTGCGGGGATGCGCGAGTTATCGCTGCCAACACCGAAGGCACCTATCTTGCCTTGGGCAACGCAGTCCTGAAGAAAGCCGAGCAGGGCCGTGTCGGTGAGATCCTCGGCTGTGGCTTCGTGAAGGAGCCAGATGTCGATGTGATCGGTTTTCAGGGCAGTGAGACTGGAATCGAGCGAGGTCCTGGCTCTGTCGGCGGTGAAGATCTTTCGCTGCGCAGGTTGGGCCGAAGCCTGCACCGATGCCTTTGCGGCAGCTGCAAGACTTTTTTTTGCCACGGGGAACTGGCGAATGATCGGTCCGGCAATCGTTCGCGCCACACGGAAGAACGAACGATTCTTCGGTGGGGCGATGCCGTACTTGGTGGTTACGGTGACGTCGCCGGAGTGCCTGGCGAGAAATTCGCCGAGACAGCTCTCAGCCTCTCCGTAGCCATACATGGGAGCAACATCGAAATGACGGATGCCGTTGTCGTAAGCGGCTTCAAGCACGGCCAGTGAGGCGCGCCGGCCGATGGAACCCATAAGGGTGGAGCAGCCGAAGCCCAGGCGGGATGTCGTGCGTCCGGTAGAGCCGAGTGGAATGGTTTGCATTCGCGTCTCCAATGAAGAAGGCAGTTGTCTGTTTAGCGGGCTGCCAGATGGTCCGCCAGCCGGATCGCAAGAGCCAGCAGCGTGTGGGTCGGGTTGGAGAAGCCGGAGTTGGGATAGACGGCAGCGCTGCAGACATAACCGTTATCCATGCCATGAAGGCGCAGGTTTAGGTCGACGACCCCGTCGGAGGGAGAAGCCGAGATGCGCATCCCTCCCATGTGATGGTAGTTGTCGCCACACTTGAGGCGGAATCGATCGTAGGACTCTAGATCAGGGTCGGGGGTGACACGGGCAATCGACGAAAGGGACGATTGTGCGAACTGGACGTAGGCGCGGATGGTGTCGATCTCGTTGTCGGAGACGTGCCAGTCAAGACGCGTGCGAAAGAGGCCAAGAGAGTCGCGCGTATCGGCAAGGGTGATATTGCTTTTGGAGAGTGGGTCCTGCTCGGTGTGAACGCCAAGCTCGATGCGGCTGCCGGGAGCGACATACGCGCGATGCTGAACGCTGTAGCGGTAGATCTGCCTGGCCAGCAACGGCGAGTAGCGTAGGAGGTTGAAGATTTCAGAGGAGCTGGCCTGGCCCCATTTGCCCCCGAGGAGCTTGCGAGCGGTGATCTTCAGCTGTCCCGCGATCGCTTCGGTATCGCTCCTGTAGAGGATCATGGCGGCGACGTTCAGGGTGCGCTGCTCCGCCTGACGTTGGGGAGAGAGACGAAGTTTCGGCTGATATTTAAACCCGCGACTGAAGACGTTGTCGAAGATGGCATGGAACTGCGCAGGGTTGTGGGGCTCGAGTGTGGCGGCAGGCGCGATGATG
>Ga0193743_1001843_pt1 | contig 15352 bp, 12 predicted proteins | sample L2c2metaG_FD_143038 | JGI IMG/M metagenome (GOLD analysis project Ga0193743, IMG submission 143038) | Soil microbial communities from a riparian zone of the East river system, Colorado, United States - L2c2 | ecosystem: Environmental > Terrestrial > Soil > Riparian zone | place: USA: East River...
GGCCACGCGCCCGTGAGGGGAGGACCGCGGGTGGAGCGGGTGCGCGAGGTTACCTGTTGTCGGGGCGGACTCGGTTCCCTCGGGGAGGCTCGACCGGCTCGCTGACCCCGGTCTCCGGTCGTGGCGCGAGACGGAGCCTGAGCATAGCTCCGACCAGGTGCTGTCGTAGTTCGGTCGGCACCTTCACGTGGTTGATCGATCCGCCTTCGTTGATCACCGCTTCGGTCAGCTCGTCGAGAATGTCGGCGACCGGCCGCACCTCGCGCCCGCAATGCGCGCAGATGGCGCCCCGAACGGAGATCCAGCCGCAGTGGTCGCACGCGACTCCTGGCGTGACGGCCCTGGCCTCTCCGCCCTTCTGCTGGATCTCCACAACTCGGGGTGGGAGTGGTGGACGGTTTTCCGGGCGCCGTGCGGAATCCTGGGCCCGCGAGGTCGAGCCTGCACAGCAGAGTGATGTTGTCAGGTCGTGGCTTGTGTGCCCTTGCCCCGCCAAGCTGGTGGAACTCTGAGGCCAGGAACGCGCCACCGGCCGCTGAGGATCGGTCGGGTGGCTGCTCGGCCGGTCATGTCGGTGGCTTGGTGCTCGGGCACGAACTTACCGGCGAGATCGTGGAGACAAACGCGAGATGTGGACTGAGGTGTGGCTCGCGACCCAAAAACCGGCCCTCCGGCCCGGCTCGGGGTGGTCCGCCGCCAAGCGCTGCGGCAGGTGGTGTGGCGTGGCGGTGGTACTGCTAGCGCTGCTGGCGTTGGAGATGGTGCTGTTCGGCGACCGGATTCGGTCGGATATGGACGTGCTGCGCGCGGCTGGACGACCAGCGTCGGGCGCGGTGTCGAACCATGTCGTAACGCCCAGGCAGGTGGCGGCGCCGGCGCCGATGGCGAACGGGCCGGTCCGCGCGGTTGACCTGCGCCCGCTGAGCCGCTGCGTACCGGGGGCGGACTGCGAGACCCGGGTGCAGGTCTGGTTGCCTCCGCAGGCTGTCGCTCGGGAAGTGGGGTGGACTTTCGAGGTCACCGACCGGTGCACGGGTGCGATCCAGGTCGTGCCTGGCGGGTCGATGGTGGTTGCCGAGGGGGGCCGGCTTGTGGTCGTGAGCGTGGTCAGGCTGCCATCGGCTCGAGCGCTCGCGCTGACCGCGGTGACCGCGGTGCCGGCTCGGACGGCCAGCCCAGCGCTGCTCATTCCGTCCAAGGCGGGGTGTTGAGACGAGGGTCTGCTCGGGTGATTGACGGCGGGGGGCGGATGGTGCAGCGGGTGGCACGGCGGAGGAGCGGCTCGACGTGGCCGAGCGAGCTGAGGGTGAGGGATCAACCAAGCAAGACTCGGGTGCGCGGCGGCTACTTCGACCTGGTGGCGGTGATTGCCGGTCTCGTGTTGATCGGGCTCGGGATCGCGAACGTGTGGCGGGTGGAAGGGCCGGGCCTGGCTTCGCGGCAGGCCGCGTTCGCCGTGGCCGGGGTGGTGTTGAGCTGGTTGCTGGGACGTTGGCGGGTCCGCCTGCTCGGCGTCTTGGGCTGGGGCTGTTACGGGCTTGCCCTGGTCCTACTGGCCATGGTGATGATCGCGGGCAGGTCGGCGAACGGCGCGACCCGGTGGCTGAGCCTGGGCCCGGTCACGTTCCAGCCGTCTGAGCTGGCGAAGCTCGGGCTGCTGATGGTGCTGGCCGGTGTGCTGGGCTCGGTGCGGGTGCGGTGGCGGCGGTTGGGGCTTGCGGTGTTCCTCGCGTTGATCCCGATCGGGCTCACGCTGGGGCAGCCGGATCTGTCGACCTGCGCGCTGCTGGTCGCGCTCACGGTGGGCATGCTGATCCTGGCGCGGGTCCCGGCGCGGTTGTTGCTGCCGCTGTTCGCGGCGGGCGCGCTGGCCGCGCCATTGGCCGTCGGCTTGCTGCAGCCGTATCAGCTTCAACGGCTGGGCAGCTTCATCGTTGGGTCGCACGAGTCTGCCTCTGGCGCGGGATGGGCGGTGAGCCAGGCGCGGATCGCGGTCGGCTCGAGCGGGTTGGTCGGAGCCGGTCATGAGCTGACGGCATTGCTCGCCCTGTACCTGCCCGAGCGGCACACCGATCTGGCGGTGGCCAGCGTGGTCGAGCAGTTCGGCATGATCGCCGGGATCGTTGTGGTGGCCGCCGCGGTGGTGTTGGTGTGGCGGCTCGCGCTTGCCAGTAAGGCGCCGCGTGGCCCGCCCGGGGCCCTGCTGGCCGGTGGGCTGGCCGTGCTGTTCGGCGTGGAGACGGTGGTGTCACTGGGCGGCAACCTTGGCCTGCTGCCGCTCGCCGGGGTGCCGTTCCCGCTGCTCAGCTATGGGGGCAGCGCCTTGGTGGTGCATTTGGCGGCGATAGGCGTGGTACTCGGGGTACGTCGGGACGGGGTGCGGCGGCGACTGTGGTCGCCGGTCGGCTGGCGGGCGCGCCGACCCCGCTGGGTCCGTGTCGTCGCGCTAGGTATCACCGCGCTGCTGGTGGGGTTTGGCAGTTATGGGTGGCGGTTGCGCGTCGTCGACGGGCCGTTGCTGGCCTCCCGGGGTGTGGAACAGATGACCCGCTGTTTCCGGCTGCCCGCGCCGCGCGGCGAGGTCACCGACCGCCACGGTGTCCCGCTGGCGGTCAACGCCGAGGACGGGCAGGCGGAGGTGGTCGCGGTGCCGGCCCTGCTCGGTGGCGATCCCTCGGGTATCGCGCGACTAGCTGAGCTGGTCGGCCAACCTCCAGACGCGATCCGCGCGGCCCTTGACGCCGTGCCGGCGACCACCTTGGCCGTCCACATCGCCGACGTGCGCGCCCCAACGGCAGCCGCCGTAGCGAAGGCCGGTGTCGCCGCGGCGACGGTGGTGCCCGGGAGTCGCCGTTCCTACCCGGCCGGGGCGCTGCTCGGCTCGCTACTCGGGTTCGTCGGTGTGGCGACTCCCGCCGAGCACGGTCGCTGGCCGGAGCTCCCGCTGGGCGAGGTGGTAGGCCGCGCGGGGCTCGAGCAGCAGTACGACGCCGTGCTGCGCGGTACCGACGGACGCCAGTGCGTCTACGTCAACCCGCTTGGCGAGCCGGTCCGGATCGGTCCGCGCACCGATCCCGTTCCGGGGGCGAACCTACGGCTGTCGATCGACCTTGGGCTGCAGCGGGTGCTCGCCGACAGCGTCGCCGCGGCGATGCGTCGGCAGCAGCCAGGCCGGATCGGCGCGGCGGTCGCCCTGGACCCCCACAGCGGGCAGGTGCTCGCGCTGGCCAGCGTCCCCGGTTACGACAACAACATCTACGGACCACCCGTCGACATCGCCGCGCTCGGCGCGCTGGCGCGCGCTCCTGGAGGGCCCATGCGCGAGCACACCGCGCAGTCCGCCGTGCCACCCGGCTCGACATTCAAGCTCGTGATTGCCACCGCAAACCAGCTGCACCCGGTCCTGCGGCCGGATCAAGTTGTGCCGACCGGCTCCGGCTTCACCCTCGGCGGGCACACCTTCAACAACTGGAAGCCGATGGGGCCGATGAACCTCGTCCAGGCGCTGGCCTGGTCGAACGATGTGTACTTCTACAAGCTCGCCGCCGCGCTCGGGCCGGCCGCAATGCTGGATGCGAGCCGCGTGCTCGGCGTCGGGCAGCCCACCGGCGTTGACTTTCCCACCGAGTCCCCCGGCTACCTGGGCACCCCCGACTCAGTGCGTGCCCAGGGGGGCATCTGGTACCCAGGCTCCACGGTGATCATGGGCATCGGCCAGGGCTACCTCGGCGTCACCCCACTGCAGAACGCCCGCTGGACCGCCGCCGTAGCCACCGGACGGCTGGTCACGCCCCGGCTCGGCCTGGCCACCGGGACCGGGGCCACCTGGGCCGCACTGCCCACCTCACCGGCAATCCAGCTGCCCTTCGCCGCCGAGCTGGGCCCGATCCGGGAAGGGATGCGCGCGGCGGTCATGGACGGCACCGCCTCCGCGCTGGCGGATCTGCCGGATCCGGTCGGGGCGAAGACGGGCACGGCCCAGGACGGGTCACTGCCCAAGGGCACCTATGACAACTGGATCACCGCCGCGGCCCCGATCCAGGACCCCACCATCGTCATCACCGCGCTCACCCAGGGCTCAGGCCAGGGTGCCAACAGCGCCACCACGATCGGGCAGACCGGGTTGGCCTACTACCTCAGCCATCAAGCCCAGATCCAGCAGACCGCGCCGGCGCAGAGTCCCTGACGCAGCCGACACCGCCCGCCTGCGCCACATAGACGGTCGCAACCACCGCCAAGGAGGCACAACGATGCAAGAGTTTGGGATCGACCTGGGAACCGCGAATACCGTGGTCTGTGACAGCACCGAAGGTGTCGTGCTCGATGAGCCCTCGGTGATGCTCACCCGCGCGGGCTTTCCACGACGCGGCGTGGTCGCGGTCGGACGCGAGGCATGCGAGCTGCTCGGCCGGTCCCCGGCCGGGGTTTATCCGGTTCGGCCCCTGCAGGATGGGGTGATCACCGACCTGGAGAGCGCCCGACTCTATTTGCGCAGCGTGCTGCACCGCATCGCGCCCAATCCGTGGGGGCGCGCCCGAATGCGCGCGGCGATCGGAGTCCCGGTGGGAGCGACCACCTTGGAGCGTCGCGCCCTGCTAGAGGCGGCCGATGAAGCCGGAATCCATCGCGCCTGCGCGCTGCCCGAACCGATCGCCGGAGCAATCGGCTGTGGTATCGACCCGCTCGAGCGGCGCGCCCATCTGGTCGTGGACGTCGGCGGCGGAACCGCCGAGGCCACCTCGTTCTGCTACGGCGGCATCCTCGCCCACCGGTCCTGCCGGGTCGCTGGGGACGAGATGACCCTCGCGGTCACCCACCACTTGCGCGAGCAACACCAGATCCTCATCGGCGAGCTCACCGCCGAACAGGTCAAGATCCAAGCCTCCACCGCCGACGGACCCTCCCTGGTGGTACAGGGCCGGGACGCCGGTACCGGACGACCCCGCCTGGCCACGCTGGAGGTCAACGAACTGAACGAAGTGGTACGCCCCGTTATCGACGGCATCATCCAAACACTGGCCGCGTGCCTCGACGAGCTACCCCCGCAGGCGACCTGCGACATCCTCGCCGACGGCGTTGCCCTATTCGGCGGCGGATCCCTGATCTGCCGTTTCGGTGACAGTCTGGAACGAGCCTTCGGGTTCCCGGTCAAGCTCGCCGAGCGGCCACTGACCTGCGTCGCCGAAGGAGCCACACTGAGCCTGCACAACCCGGACCTGCTCCACTCCTACGCCTCACCCAGCGGCTGACCACACGAGGAGATCGAGCCGAACACCTGAACCCGCACGGCACAATCCCACCACCTCGCTGCCAAGTGCGGCCGAACCAGGCTGTGCAGCGGCAACCGGTTCGCGTTGTCCTCAGCGGTTGCTCCGTCGGTAGACGCGGAGGATGCTCCTGGGAAGTTCCCGTTTGGCCGGAAGCCGGGCATGCTCGGTCAGCGGCGGATCGGCTAGTAATGCGCAGGCGCCGTGCCGCGACCCGCATCTGGTGTACCGCGTCCGGCGCGTCGCTCGCGTTGCGGGACGATGACGTACTTCGGGTCCTTGGTCGAGGCGACGCCGGCCTCGAAGACCCCGAACCGCTGCAGTGCGCTGCCGGTGAGCAGGGCGAGCCCGGACGCGACGGCGACGGCCCGGTGCCGCCGCCCGGCGAGCACGGTGCCGGTCAGCCCGGCCGTGGTCAGGGCCTCGGAAAAGCTCCGCAGCCGGTGCGCGCGGCCGGTCGTGTAGGCCTGCCGGACCAGACCGAGCCGGCGCTGCAGGAGCCTAGACGCGGCGAGCTCGCTGATCGCCCCGTAGGTCGCGAACCAGCGCGCCGGCGCGGCTTCGTCCACCGGGGTGAGGATCATCGCGAGGCCGCCCGAGCTGGACGCCGCGGATCCGGTGAACACGAATGGGAGCTGCCCGCGGGCCTCGTGCCACCCCGGTGCCGCGGTGTGCGACAGCAGGACCGCGGTGTAGGACGCGACGCCCGGCGCGATCGCCGCGCTGGAGAGGCCCGCGGGGCGGGCGAGCCGGCCCAGCAGCCGGCCGATCACGCTCCGCCGCCAGTGGGCCGGCAGCAGCTCGGTCGCTGCGGCGAGCCCAACGCCGGGGCCGAAGGCGGTCAGGATCCAGGTGCCGACGCTCATCGGGGAGGTCGGCTTGGCCACTCGCAGCATGAGGTGGAAGCGTTCGGGCCGGCCGAGGTCGGCGATCAGCAGGGCGACGCTGACCAGCAGCGCGCCCAGCGCGGCGACCCGGCCGGCGCGCCGCAGGGCCGAGCGGCCGGTGAGGTCGGCACCCGCACCGAGCACCGAGCACCCTGCGGCGAGGCCGCCGGTGAACAGGTAGGCGGGGACCTTCCACTCCCAGACCGGCGGCTTGAGGACCGGGCGGCCGTAGTAGGACCGGAACTCCGCGTCTGGCATCATCGGCAGCTCGCGGTGCCCGTTGTTGCCGCGCCGGCTGCGCGGGCCGTGCCACCGTGTCCGGCCGTTTCCGGTGGGGTTGTGATCTCGGGTGGCCATCGGACCCGGCGGCTCGGTGCCCAGGCCGCTCATCGCCGGCTCCGCAGGAACGAGGCCGCACCCGCAGCAAGGAACGCGGCGGCCGCCGCCCCGGCCGCGCGCCACATGGCTGCCGCGTCGCGGGTCGGCACCACCGGGTCCGGGGGCAGGCCGTAGACCTCGGGCTCGTCGAGTAGCAGGAAGAACGCCCCGGTCCCGCCGACGCCGTCGTCCGGGTCGGCGCCGTAGAGCCGGGCTTCCGCGACGCCCTCGGCGTGCAGCGCCGCGACCCGCTGGTTCGCGCGTTCGCGCAGCTCGTCGACCTTCCCGAACTGGATGGACTGGGTAGGGCAGGCCTTCGCGCAGGCGGGTTCGAGCCCGTCGTGCAGGCGGTCGTAGCACAGCGTGCACTTGTGCGCCTTGCCGTCCAGCGGGCTCCGGTCGATCACCCCGTAGGGGCAGCCTGACACGCAGTAGCCGCAGCCGTTGCAGATGTCCTGTTGGACGACGACGGTGCCGAACTCGGTGCGGAACAGCGCGCCGGTTGGGCATACGTCCAGGCAGCCGGCATGCGTGCAATGCTTGCACACGTCCGACTCCATCAGCCAGCGGAAGTCGGTGCGGCCCTCGGCGCCGTGGCCGTCGCCGGGCCGGGTGAACCCGGGCATGCCGAGGTCCTGCGCTGCGCGGTCCGTGCGGTCTATGTCGTCGGTGTGCAGCGGCGTGGTGCCCAGCTCCGCGCCGCCGCGTTCGGCGTGCCGCAGCCGCTCGGCCACTACCTCGGCGGTGGCCTCCGTCGCCGTCGGGCCGGTCGGTAGCCCGGCCAGGCCGGTCTGCTGCCCGCTCAGTGGGACTGCCTGCTCGATGAACGCCACGTGCCGCCAGGTGTTCGCCCCGAGCATTCCGGTGTTGTCATAGGACATCCCGAGCAGGTCGAGCCCGTCCTCCGGGACGAGGTTCCACTCCTTGCAGGCCACCTCGCAGGCCTTGCAGCCGATGCACACCGACGTGTCGGTGAAGAACCCCATCTGGGGCGGGTGCTGCAGGTGCCCGGCGTTGGCGGCGACGTCGTCGAGCGGGCCGTAGAGACTGTTCGCGTGTGTCACGGTTGCGCCCCCTGTTCGGTGTGTGTGACGCCGGACGCGGTGCCGACGTTGGTGCCCGTCCGGTGGGTGATGCCGGCCCTTTCGCGGTACCTGGCGATGTAGGAGAGCAGTGTCGGGCCGCGTGGGCGTCGTCCCGGTTGGATGTCGCAGGTAGCGACCTTGCTTTCCTGGATGTACACGTTGGGGTCGAGCGTGATCCCGAGCAGGTCGTTGAACACGTCGCCTTGGACCAGCCCGTTGGGTCCGAAGTGCCAGGGCATCCAGATCTGGTGCACGATCCGGCCGGCCACCCGCAGCGGGGCCAACCGGTCGGTGACCATGACCCTGGCCTCGACGGCGGTCCGGCTCGTGACGATGTGCGCCCAGCCCAGGTGGGTCAGCCCGCGCTCGGTGGCGAGCTCGGGGGAGACCTCAACGGTGAGCTCCGGCTGCAGCTCCGACAGGTAGGGCAGCGTCCGGCTCATGCCGCCGGCGGTGTGGTGTTCGGTGAGCCGGGATGCGGTGAGTACGTAGGGGAAGACGTCGGTGTGTGGCTCCGGGGGGGACGGGTTGGACGGGTTGTCGGGCCGGCCGTAGACGACCCGGGTCGGGTTGCCCTGCTGCGGGTAGAGCAGGTTGGGCACCGGCGACTCGTGCGGTTCGTAGTGGGTGGGCAGCGGGCCGTCGACCAGGCCGCGCGGGGCGAACAGCCAGCCCTTGCCGTCGGCCTGCATGATGAACGCGTCGTCGCCGCGTAGGGCCGCTACCCCGACCGCGCCGGGGGGCGGTCGGTACGACGGGGGTTTGTCCCGTTCGAAGTCCGGCACGTCGAGCCCGGTCCACTGGCTTTGTTGGGCGTCCCACCAGACGAGCTTTTTGCGGTCGCTCCAGGGCCGGCCCTGCGGGTCGGCCGAGGCCCGGTTGTAGAGGATGCGCCGGTTCATCGGCCAGGCCCAGCCCCACTCGGGTGCGTGGAACTGCTGTTCCTGCCGTGGTGTGCGCCGTGCTGCCTGGTTGACGCCGTCGGCGTAGACGCCGCTGTAGATCCAGCAGCCGCACGAGGTGCTGCCGTCGGCCTTCAGCTGCAGGTAGTTTTCAACCTGCCGGCCGGTGGTGAGGTCCTGGCCGCTGATCCGGCGCAGCACATCCGCCGCGGACGGTTCGGGCCACTCGCCGTCGCCGTCCACCTGGTAGTCCCAGGCGAGGTCGAGCAGCCCCCGGTCGCGCGGGTCGCACGATCCGGCCACCCGCTCCTTGAGCAGCCGGCCCAGGTGGTAGTAGAACCACAGGTCGGAACGCTGGTCACCCTTCGGCTCCACCGCCTTGTCGCGCCACTGCAGCAGCCGCTGGGTGTTGGTGAACGTGCCGTCCTTCTCGGTGTGCGCGGCAGCCGGGAAGAAGAACACCTCGGTGCGACACCGCTGCGTGACGATCTCGTCGGTCTCGGCCTCTGGCGCGTCCTTCCAGAACGTCGCGCTCTCGATCATGGCGAGGTCGCGGACGACCAGCCAGTCCAGGTTGGCCATCGCCAGCCGTTGCAGCCGGCCGTGCGCCGACCCGACCGCCGGGTTCTGTCCGACCAGGAAGTAGCCGAACACCTTCCCATCGATCATGTCCAGGGCGGTGCGGTAGGTCCCGTGGTCGGCGTTGATGCGCGGCAGATGGTCGAAGCAGAACCCGTTCCCCGGCGTCGCCGCGGCGCCGAAGTACTCCTTGAGCAGCGACACCATGTAGGTGTCGGCGTTGCACCAGAACCCCTTCTGGCGGTCCCCGCACATGTCCTTGAGATAACTGGGCAGGTCCGGATGCGCTTGGGCGGACGGCATCGGCAGGTAGCCCGGCAGCAGGTTGAACAGCGTCGGGATGTCGGTGGAGCCCTGGATGCTGGCGTGCCCGCGCAGGGCCAGGATCCCGCCTCCAGGGCGGCCGATGTTGCCCAGCAGCAGCTGGATTATCGAGCCGGCGCGGATGTACTGGACGCCGACGCTGTGCTGGGTCCAGCCCAGGCTGTAGACCAGCGCGGCCGTGCGCTCGCGCCCGGAGTTTGCCGTCCACACCCGGCAGAGCTGCAGGAACTGCTCGCGCGGGGTCCCGCAGATCTGTTCGACCATCTCGGGGGTGTAGCGGGCGTAGTGCCGTTTGAGGATCTGGTAGACGCAGCGCGGGTGCCGCAGCGTCGGGTCCGAGGCAAGGTCTTCGGCCACGCCCTCGAGCTTCGGCCCGCCCGAACCGAACTGGTCGGCGGTCGCGTGAGCCTTCGCTCGCAGCTGCTCGTTTCGCGTCACCGCGGTCGGGTCGGCGCCCTCATAGTGCCAGCTGGTCGGATCGTAGGTCGCGGTCCGCGGGTGGTAGCCGCTGAACAGCCCGCCGAGGTCTTCGGTGTCGCGGAAGTCTTCGCGGATCAGCACCGGCGCGTTGGTGTAGGCGAGCACGTACTCCCGGAAGTCCAGCTCGTTGGTCAGAATGTAGTTGATCACTCCGCCGAGGAAGGCGATGTCGGTGCCGGCGCGCAGCGGCACGTGGGCGGTGGCGACCGCGCTGGTGCGGGTGAACCGGGGGTCGATGTGGAACACCGGGGTGCCCCGCGTCTTGGCCTCCATCGCCCACTGGAAGCCGACGGGGTGGGCCTCGGCCATGTTCGAGCCCATGATCACGATGCAGTCGGAGTGGATCAGGTCCTGCTGGTAGACGGTGGCGCCGCCGCGACCGAAGGAGGCTCCCAGACCGGGAACCGTGGCGGAGTGTCAAATACGGGCCTGGTTCTCGATCTGCACCGCCCCGATCGCCGTGAACAACTTCTTGATCAGGTAGTTCTCCTCGTTGTCCAAGGTGGCGCCGCCCAGGCTGGCGATGCCCATGGTCCGGTGCAACCGATGGCCTTGCTCGTCGCGCTCCTGCCAGCCCCTGTTCCGGGCGTCGAGGACCCGGTCGGCGACCATCTCCATGGCCGTGCCCAGATCAAGCTCGCTCCACTCGGTGGCGTACGGCGCCCGATAGCGCACCTTCTGTTCACGGTGGAGCCCGGTGACCAACTGCTTGCTCGCCGATCCTTTCGGGCACAGCCGACCGCGGGAGATGGGAGAGTCCGGATTGCCCTCAATCTGAATGACGTTGCCGTCCTTGACCCACACCTGCTGGGCGCAGCCCACCGCGCAGTACGGGCATACCGACCCCGCCTCCCGGTCGGCCTCGACGATCCGCGGCCGCTGGGTCGCCGACCGGGGTGACTCAGCCGCGGCGCCTCGGCCGAGCCGATCAGGGCCGGTGAGCTGACGGTAGACCGGCCAGGACCCCAGCCACGTGCGTACGCCCATCTGCTTCTCCGTCGGGGAGTCCGCCCGCGGGACGCGGGGGCACGACCAGTTACCCCCGAGACCCGGCCATAAACATGTGCGCAGACGTCTCTCGCATCCAGCCCGATTACGACGGTGGAGGTTGACCCTGCATCCAGCCTGCATCCAGAGGGAGCGCCGAAATGGGAATGGCCAACAATGAGGCGGTCCAGTACGAGGTTGAGATCCGCGGCTTTGTCGGAGGATTCGTCGGACCCTGCTCTTCTGGTTGCGCGGGGCGCATTGCGACGTGCGGCGTAGTGGGAGAGCAACCGCAGTGATCGTCGACATCGCGGTCGAACGGGTGGAGTTCCGATGCCGGAGTCACACTGGCGGTGTGTGGCCGACTACGACGTCGTGCTCTACGTCGACGCGGTCGGCGACACCTGGGAATTCTTCTCGGCTGACGGGTGGCCGAGTGGATTGGGGTGTTCAGAATGCCCGGGACGCAGTGGTTTGTATTGCATCAGGTGGATCCCGACCTGGTCGACTCGGAGGGGCGTCTGGGAAGGCTGACCACGTCGCTGGCACGATCTACCAGGGACGCGAGATTGAGGTAAGCGCTGGTCGCGCCGTGGTGTTCGGCCCGCTCGCCGAGGTGGCGATGGAAACGGCCGACGGCTGTGACTGCGTGATGGTCCGGGTCGACGCGAATGCGTTGGAAGCCGCACTGTCCACCCGGCTGGGGTTCGCGGTGCAACGGCCGCTGCGCTGGCCTCGACGATGGAGCTCCGCGCCGGAGCGGGCCGCGGGTGTGCGGGACTGGTCGAGTTGGCGCTCAGTCGCTCCCGCGCGAACAGCGCGAGCTCCGCATCATTGCCCGCCCCGGTGAGCACGCGGTAGAGCTACGGAGCGCTCTCCGCTCTGAACCACTCGCATTCGACGTTCCTGCCCGAAACTCCGCCGGCGGAAATCAACGAGCCGGAGTGGCCTCGGCCGGCTTCCCGTGTCTACCCGGCGCGCTGAGGCTGGAGCGTCTGGGCCGGTGCCGAGGTTGCCGGACGCGGCCACGCTTTCGATGTGAGCAGCCTCGGCTTGGGCGACCGGGGTGATGGATGCCGGATCAGTCGCCTCCGCTGGGAGTCGTCCGAGCAGATCCCTGGAGGTGTCGGTCATGCGGCGATATGTCAACGGGCTGAAGACCGCGGTGTTGCTGGGCGCGCTGAGCGCCCTGGTGCTCTTCGTGGGTTCGTTCTTCGGCCGGGCCGGATTGATCATCGCGCTGTTGTTGGCGTTAGGCTTGAATGGTTACGCATATTTCAAGTCGGACAAGCTGGCGTTGGCAGCGATGCGCGCCCGGCCGGTGACGGAGTTCGAGCAGCCCGTGATGAACCGACTCGTCCGCGAACTCGCCGCCGAGGCGCACCAGCCAATGCCTCGGCTCTACATCAGCCCGACCGAGGCACCCAACGCGTTCGCCACCGGGCGCAGCCCGCGCAATGCCGCGGTCTGTGCCACCATCGGCCTGCTGCGCATTCTCGACGAGCGGGAGCTGCGGGCGGTGCTGGGCCATGAGCTCTCCCATGTGTACAACCGGGACATCCTCGTCTCGTCCGTGGCCGGTGCGTTGGCCAGCGTGGTTACCTTTCTGGCTCATCTCGCGAGCTTCGCCGGGCTGTACGGCGGCTCCGAGGACGAAGAACAGAACCCGGTGGCGCTGATGCTGATCGCGCTCCTCGGTCCGATCGCAGCGGCGATCGTGCAACTCGCGGTCAGCCGGTCCCGGGAATACCTGGCCGACACCGATGGCGCGACGCTGACCGGCGACCCGTTGGCGCTGGCGTCCGCATTGCGGAAGATGGAACGCGCGACCCGGGCGCTGCCGCTGCCGCAGGACCCAGCGTTGGTCTGCCAGTCCCACCTCATGATTGTCAATCCGTTCCGCCCCGGGGGGCTGGCCACTCTGTTCTCCACCCACCCGCCGACCGCGGACCGCATCCGCCGCCTCGAGGAAATGGCGCGCCGTGGCCTCACCCGAGGTGGCGGCGGATAAGCAGGGGGACGGCGGCGGTGTGGCCGATGCACACTGACCGCCCGCGCCCACGGTTCTCAGCGACTTTGGCGCCGGCAGGCTGACGCGTGACGTACGAGCCTCGCGGCACTGTCATGGAGTGCATGACTCAGCGACAACCACGTCGCCGCGGCGGCCGTCGTGGAGATGTCCGATCTCCGCGGCGAGATGATGAAGGCGCTTGCTCCGTTCTTGATCGGCGGTGGGATCACTCTGGTCGTCGTAGGCCTCCTTGCCTGGGCCGGAGCACTTTCCTGGCTGGGGAATCTCCCCGGTGACATTCGGATCACCACGGCAAACGCCAGGATCTATGTGCCCTTCACCTCAATGTTGCTCATCTCCCTCCTGCTCAACGTCCTCGTCTGGCTCCTCCTCTGGATCTTCAGACACTGATCGGCGCGGGGTGCTCGGCCAGCCCGGGCATCGTCAGGCACTGGATCTCGGTACCGCGACGCGGGCGTGACGCGACGAGGGGCCGGTCATAGCGGGTCACGCAGCCGGCGACGTCGTGGCACTGTGGAGGGGTTTGCTCCCGACCGACAAAGGCAGCAACCCTATGAACCAGCGGCCAACTCCGCTCCGAACCGAGACCGTGAGCTTCGAGGATTGGCTCATCACCCAGACCACCGGCACGCGTCCGCGCCGGAAGATCGTGCAACTTATGCTCGACAAGCGACTGCACGAGGTCGACTTCGGGGCCAGTGCGGTGCGCGCCGAGTTTCGCCGGATATTGGACGACTTCGAGGCCGCGACGCGAGGTCAGCGGATACGCAGCGCGCCGCTGCCGTTCCGTTCCCAGCGCACCGGAGGAACGCCCGTCTTCGACCTTGTGCCGCTCGGAAAGTCATCGCTGCACGTCAGGCTGCGTATCGGTATTCGTTGATGAGGCCACCGAGGACGGAGCTGTCATGGCAGCCACGAGGGCTCGGACAGTCATTACGTGGCGTACACCTCGATAGAGCACGTTGATCAGATTCTATCGCTGGTTCAGCCAGGCAATTCGGTCGGAGGTGAATCGGAACGACGGGTCATAAAGCAAGACGTACTGCCCCTTCAAGCCGCTCTTGGCTTGGAAGCAGACATCGCCGGACGTCTGGCCGCCGGGCGCGATCTCACCGGCGCTGAGCAGGTTGTCGCTCCCGAGGAGCGTGGTCATGATGGCGGCGCCGTTCGGGTCTTGCAGCTTCCAGTCGAAACCGCCGTTGAAGTTGACCGGCTCGTCCTTGCCGTTCTTGTAGCTGACCGGAGCGCACAGCGTTGCGCCGCCCGTAGCGTCGCCCGGCTTCAACGGGCCGGTAGTCACGCTCAACGCCTCCGCATCGACCGACTGCCCCGCCTGCGCCACGACGTCATCCTTCGTCGCGCCGGGGAAAGCGGGCGGGCCGGAAGCGGGTCCAGGCGCCGCAGAGTTCCCCGAGACGGTGGGCTTGGTGTCCCCGCCACCGCCCGAGACGCCGATGATGATGAAGAGAAGGACGAGTGCCAGCGGGATGATGAACCGCTTCTTCTTGAACCAGGGGCGCTGCGCCTTCTGGTACGCCTTTTCGGCCTTGGCGCGGGCTTTCGCGTCACGCGGGTCGGTGTACTGCGGCTGCGGCTGAGACATCGGCCTGGCTCCCCCCGCCCCGGTAGTCGTCGCTGAGAAGCACCGTAGTGCACGTTCGGTAATCGCCTGCTCACACGATCGGGGCAAGAGCGCGGAGCGGGGACGCACTGCATCAAGCGTCAGAACTGCGCTCTCCGTTACACATGCTGCGCTCGATCTCCTCCTGAGCGAGTCCGGCCCATTCGCCAACGGCGCGGTAGGCGGGTGGCCCGGCGGGGCAGCGATGCCGGTGACCGCGCTCGATCTCCTCCGGGGTGCACCGGCCGCGCGGGACATCCTCCCCCGACCGGGGGTGTCCTGCTCCTGCTCCGAGGTGTCTTCCGACGGGTTCGGCGAGTTGATCATGACAGGACGTTACGGCCTTGATCACGCTCTGTAGCCGATTCACCGGTATGTCACCGGTACGCAGGGCGCTATCTTGATCACTGAAGATCGCTCCGCAGTACCTCTACCAGGCGCTTTGAGTGGGGCGGGTGGGGCTCGAACCCACGACCTGACGGATTAGTTTCCGTGCAGGTCAACACTTACCGGCCGCTATTGAAACTAGCCTCTACCTGGCACAACAGCGAGCTCATCCTTCTGCCATCTGCTGCCGTTAGCGGTCGGTCAGCAGCGTTTAGGAAGGGTAAAGTATGGCGTTGATCTTGCTCTGCTGACCCTGTACCGTGCCAAAACTCGACGCCAGGCCCGCGACCTGCAGGTTCACCCTCCAGTAGGCCCCGGAATGATCACGCTATGGCCGTACGTCTGCTCTACTTGATCTTGACTCGGATGCTGTCCTCGCTGGCGCTGCTCTGCCGCCGAAGAAGCGCATTGATCGCCCAGATG
>Ga0193743_1001844_pt1 | contig 15337 bp, 14 predicted proteins | sample L2c2metaG_FD_143038 | JGI IMG/M metagenome (GOLD analysis project Ga0193743, IMG submission 143038) | Soil microbial communities from a riparian zone of the East river system, Colorado, United States - L2c2 | ecosystem: Environmental > Terrestrial > Soil > Riparian zone | place: USA: East River...
GACCCGCACGCTCAACGACGGCCGCGAGATGCCCTGGTTGGGCCTGGGCACCTGGCCGGTCCAGGGGCGCCGGTCGACGGACTCGATCCTCGCCGCGATCGAGATGGGCTACCGGCTGATCGACACCGCGAGCAACTACGGCAACGAGGACGCGGTCGGCGCCGCCATCCGGGAGAGCGGCCTGCCGCGCGAGGACTTCTTCGTCACCACCAAGCTGGCCGGCCGGTTCCAGGGCAAGCCCTACGTCCGCGAGGGCTTCTCCGCCTCGCTGGAGCGGCTCGGCCTCGACTACGTCGACCTCTACCTGATCCACTGGCCGCTGCCGAGGCTAGGCCGCTACGTCGAGTCGTACGTGGAAATGGTCGCGCTCCAGCAGGAGGGCCTGATCCGCGCGGCCGGCGCGTCCCGGTCGGCGTGTCCAACTTCCTCGACGACCACATCGCCGCCATCGTCGCGGCGACCGGGGTGCGGCCCGCCGTCGACCAGATCCAGGTCTCGCCGTCGCACGCCCAGGTCGACGTGGCCGACGCGGTGTCCCGTGACGGCACGGTCGTGCAGGCGTGGCGGCCGTTGGAGCGCAACAGCGGCATCCTGGAGAACCCGGCCGTCACCGGCGTCGCCGACCGGATCGGCGTCACGCCGTCGCAGGTGGTGCTCCGCTGGCTGATCGAGCGCGACATCACCACCGTGCCACACTCGACCAACCCCGACCGCCAGCGGCTCAACGCCGACATCTTCGGATTCTCGCTTGAGCCCGCCGACGTCGCGGCGATCACCGCCCTCGACGTCGGCGCACCGGTCAAGCAGGACCCGAAGACCTGGGAAGAGTTTTAGAACCGCTGGACGAACGCGAGCGCCGTGTCGGCCACCTCGCGCCAGCCGCTGTCGATGGTCAGGGCGTGGCCCCGGCCCTTGATCTCGACGAATTCGGTCAGCGCCCCCTTGTTGCGGGCCTGCCGCTCGTAGGACGCGTGCGCGATGGCGTGCGGCACCGTGTGGTCCTTCTCGCCGGAGACGACCAGCATGGGGCCGCGCTCGGGATTTTCGGTGTCGACCGCGACCTCGGTCCACGGGTTGAAGTTGGCCACCGCGGCCTGGAACAGCGGCTCGCCGGGTGCCGGCACGGCGTATTCCGCGTACAACTCGCGGGCCTCTTCTTCGCTCACCGCGTTGGCGAACGAGTAGCGGAACTGCTCGTAGGTCAGCGGCACCGCGCGGTGGTAGTTGGCGGGGTTGCTGAGCACCGGTGACGCCGCCCGCAGCGCGGAGATCGGCAGCGGCAGCACGCCGCGAAACGGTGCCGGGTCGATCGCGACAGTGGCCGACGACAGGCCGCGGCCCGCGCTGATCTGGGCGATCAGGCCGCCGAAGGAGTGGCCGACGATCGCCGGCTTCTGGTCGAGCTTGCCGATCAGGTCGCAGAAGTGGTCAGCGACCTGGCCCACGCTCTTGCCGGCGAACACCTCCGGGTGCGCGTTGGCCTCTTCGACGGTGTCGGGGTCGTCTGGCCAGCCGGGCGCGACCGGCGCGTAGCCGGCCTCGGCGAACAGCGCCGCCCACCGGTCCCAGCTGCTGGGCAGCAGCCACAACCCGTGGACGAACACGACCGGCTTGCGGCCACTGGCGTTGGCATCGGTGATCTGCTGGAGGTCGGAAGCGTCGGACATGTGCGGTCCTCCTATGCCGTGGCGCGGCGGCCGGAGAGCGCCAGGCCCCGGCGGGACCGGCGGATGACCGCGCGATGACGGCGTGGCATAGAACATTCGCAAGTCTGGATTAGATGGCCGTTAACTCCGCGCCGATTCCGGCCCGGCGTGGTTAGCGTGAGGTCATGCGTTCCGTGGTCATCCGCCGACTGCTGCGGGCGGGCGCCATCGCGGTCGCGGTGGTGGTCGTCACCGTGCTGTTCTTCGCGCCGTCGGCCGACGGCCACGCCCGTGCCGCGGCCCGGGCCGACAGCGACATGTGGCAGCACGTGCCGATGATCGCGCTGACCGCCCTCGCCGTCATCGGCGCCGCCGGCGCGTTCGTCATGGTCCGCCGCCGCCGGTATTGACGCCCTAGCGGCCGCGGGCCCGGAACACCTCGGCCACCGTGCGGACCACGACCTTCACATCGAGCCAGAGCGACCAGTTTTCGATGTAGTAGTTGTCGAACCGGGCGCGGTCGGAGATCGGTGTGTCTCCGCGCAGGCCGCTGACCTGTGCCAGCCCGGTCAGGCCGACCGGCACCCGGTGGCGCATCGCATAGTCGGGATAGTCGGCGGAGAACTGGTCGACGAAGAACGGCCGCTCCGGGCGCGGCCCGACGATCGTCATGTCGCCGCGCAGGATGTTCCACAACTGCGGAAGCTCGTCGAGCGAGGTGCGGCGCAGCAACCGCCCGACCGGGCCCACCCGCGGGTCGCCCGCGACCGACCAGTTGGTCTGCGACTCGGCCTCGCTGCTCGGCCGCATCGAGCGGAACTTCACCAGCTCGAACGGCTCGCCGTGGCGGCCCACCCGCTGCTGCCGGAAGAAGATCCCGCGGCCGCCCTCGGCGAAGACCGCCAGCGCGCACAGCAGCATGACCGGACTCAGCACGACCAGGGCGATCGACGCGGCGACGATGTCGGACCCGCGTTTGATCCACCAGCGCGGCCCGCTCAACGACGACCGGCGGACCCGGACGACCGGGATCGCGCCGATGTGGTCGGGAACCGTGCCGCCGGAGTGGAACTCGCGCAGTCGCGGCACCATCCACAGGTCGCAGTCGAGCATGGCCGGCAGGCGGGCGATCTGGAGCAGCGACGAATCCGGGCAGTCGATGTCGGCGATCAGCACCACATCGCACTCGATCAGCCGGATCAGCATCTCGAGATCGTTGAGGTGGCCGATCAACGGCATGCTGTCGCGTTGCACGTGCTCGGTGGACGCCACGTCGACGAAGCCCACGAAGCGCAAGCCGTATTCGGGGTAGCGGCGCAGCAGGCGGGCCAGTTCGACCGCGACTGGGCCGCCGCCGAGCACGATCGCGCTGTGCTCGACCCAGCGGCGCCGCCGGGCCAGCACCGCGATGTGCCGGGTCACCAGCCGGCCGACGATGACCAGCAGCGCCGACACCGCGATGGTCCGCAGCAGGTTGCCGACGGCGGTGACCGAGTCGTGCCGCAGCGCGCCGACGATGGAGACGATCGCGGCCGCGGCGAGCAGCCGGCCGCAGAGCGCCGGCAGTTCGTCGAGGAAGCTGACGTGGCGGCGGCCCCGGTAGAGCCCGCCGAGCGCGAAGACGCCCACCGTGACGGCGGCGCCGGCGACGACGCCCTTCCAGTTTTCGCGGTTGTAGGCCAGCGGCACGAGGAACGCGACGAAGTCGACCGGCAGCGACATCATCCAGACCCGCAGCGACCTGGTCCGCGACGCAGTCTGGGTGCCCACATAGGGCAGGACGACGGTGGCGCGTTCGGTGTCGGGCGCCGCCGCCGGCCGCTCCCGCTGGCGCGGCACGCTGGTCTCCTGGCGGCCCGTCGGCGCAGGGCCCGACTGAACCATGTATATCCCCCGATATGTGAAACAGGCACACGAGGCCTGACAACCGCAGGATGCTACGGGCATCCGCGGCCGTCCACCACCCGGCCCCACGGGACGATGAACCTTCCTCGCGGTCAGTACCATCGGCGCCATGGCCAGTCGCCCGCTCTTCTCCGACCCCAACTCGACCGAGGTGATCGAGGAGCCCGCCGACGACAGGCCTGAAAAGCCGGCCGACGGCCCGGTCAAGACCGGTCGCAAGCGCAAGTGGCGGCGCGCCGTCATCATCGTGTTGTCCGTGCTGGTGCTGCTGGCCGGGGGCGGCGCGCTAGCCGCGACGCTCTACGTGCGCTCGGTCGACCATGACATCAAGCGGATCGAGGCGTTCGAGGCGGTGCCCGAGGCGGCCCGCCCGCCGAAGGTCGAAGCCGCCAAGGACGCGCTCAACTTCCTCGTGCTGGGCAGCGACTCGCGCGACCCGGAAAACGCCGGCGGCTCGCGCAGCGACACCATCATCGTGTTGCACCTGACCAAAGACCGGTCCAGCGCCCAGATGGTCTCCATCCCGCGCGACACCTGGGTGCACGTCCCGCCGACCAAAGACGGCAAGCGCGGCAACGCCGACGCGAAAATCAACGCGGCGTTCGCCTGGGGCGGCGTCCCCCTGATGGTGCAGACCGTGGAGAACTACACGAAGGTCCGCATCGACCACGTCGCGATGGTCGACTTCGCCGGCTTCAAGGAGATCGTCGACGCTTTGGGCGGTGTCGAGATCGACGTCGAGGAGAGCTTCACCTCGACGCACTCGCTCAACGCCAACAGCGTCCGGCAGTTCCACAAGGGACCGCAGACGATGGATGGCGCGGCGGCGCTCGACTACGCCCGCGAACGCTTCGCCTTCCGCGACGGCGACTTCGCCCGCATCCGCCACCAGCAGCAGGTCATCCAGGCGATCCTCAACAAGGCGGCGTCCGGCGGCACGCTGACCAACCCGGGCCGGCTCAACGCGTTCCTGCGGGCGACCGCCAACGCCGTCGCGGTCGACGGCACCCTCAACATCTTCGACATGGCGACCGAGCTACGCCACCTGCGCAGCGACAACCTCAACTTCTACACGAGCCCGTCGAAGGGCACCGGGATGATCGGCGACCAGAGTGTGGTGCTGCCCGACCCGACCAAGGCCAAAGCACTCTTCGACGGCGTACGCCGAGACGACCTCGCCGCGATCAAAACCGCCGGGGGCTAGTCCTCGCCGGCCAGCACGCTGATCGAGCCGTCCGGGAACCGCACGCACAGTTGCGTGCGGCCGCCCGAGGTCCGCGCGAAGATCCGCACCGAGTCGGCGCCCGGTCGCGGTTGCGGGCCCTCGACGCGCAGGTCGAACGACGGGCGGATGACCAGGTTCTGGCCGGTGTTGCCGAGCCCGCCGGTGATTTCGACCTGGGTGGTCGGCGCCGGCCGGCCCATCCAGCCCAGCCCGGTGCCCGCCACCGTCGCGCCGTCGGCGTCGACCGCGCCCGGCTGAGCGAGCAGGGCCCGCACCGACGACATGCCGCGCTCGGCGCCGAAGTCGACCGCGGCCGTGCCGCAGTTCATGATTTTGGTGTCGATCGCGCACCCGGCGGGCTCTTCCGGCCGCGAGCCGGGCGCGAACTGGATGCCGATCTCGGTGCCCGGCCCGGCGTGGTTGTGGCCCAGCACCAGCCCGCCCAACCACCGGCAGTCGTTGCGGGAGATCCGCACGCCGATGCCACCGGCGAGGTCGGCGAAGCAGTTCATGCAGCCGACTCCGTTGGCCGCGAGTTCGAACGAGACGTTCTGGTCGGTGCCCCAGGCGTGGCAGTTGGTCAGGATCGTGCCGAGCGACGCGCCCGCCATCCGGAACCCGGTGCCGGCGTTCTTGAACGACAGGCAGTCGAGCACCATCGAGTCGTGCGGGCCGTTGAAGTTGAACCCGTGTCCGTCGTTGTCGTGCGACCGGATCCCGGACAGCCGCGCCTCCATCTGGTGTGACGGAGAGATCCCGGACAGCCGCGCCTCCATCTGGTGTGACGGAGAGGGCAGGTCGCCGGCGGTGCCCCAGTCGCTGAAAATGCCGTCGTTGCGGCAGTTGAACGCGATCACGTCGGCGATCTGATAGCCGTACCCGTAGATCCGGATTCCGAAGCCGGCCTGGTCGTTGTGTTGCTTGTTCCCGTCGAGCGTGAGGTCGCGCACGCTGAACAGGGTTATGCCGCCGTCGGAGCGCGCGGTGGTCTCCTCGTCGAACCGCTCCGACTCGAGGATGGCCGAGTTGGCGCCCGGCGCGAGCCGCAGGACGGTCGCGTCGCCGCCGGCGCCGCGCAGGTGCACGCGGGAATAGAGAGTGAGCTTGCGGGTCAGGTAGACACCTGGCGGCAGGTAGACGACGCCGCCACCGTCGCGGGCGGCGTCGATCGCGGCCTGCAGCTTCGCGGTGTCGTCGGTCTTACCGTCGCCGGCCGCACCCTCGTCGCGCGCGTTCACCGCGGTCGGGTCGTCGGACGCCAGGCTCTTGCCGTAGGCGCCGGCACCGAGACCGGCGACCCCGGCCCCGGCCACCAGGGCACCGATCCGGGTCAACGCGCGGCGGCGGGCGATCACCGGATCGTCGTCGCCGGGCAGCCGCAGGTCGCCCAGGTCGGGCGGCGGCTCGGCCAGGCCGGGCAGGTGCGGAAGCTCGCGGACACCGGGAATCCGCCGCAGGCCGGGCAGCCGGCGCAGCGCCGTCACCCGCGGCGAATCCCGCAGGCGGCGCGGGTCCCAACCACCCTTCACGGCGTCGCACCGGCCGGGACGGCGGCAACAACGGCACGGGCCGTGCGCATACGTACGGCGTACCAGAGCGCCACCGCGACCTCACATCCGAACAGGAGCAGGAACAGATCCTCGGCGGTGCTCACCCAGAGCGTCGCGAGCGCCAGGGCCCCGAACGCCAACACCCGCGAGCCGACCGCCGAGAGCAGGTATTGACCGGGTCGCGCACGGACCATGTGTCGGGTGGCGATCCACGTCGACACCATCAATGCCGCCTTGTACCCGCAATAGAGGATAACGGCCGTCGCACCGAGGGTCGCGAGGTCGTCGGCCAGCAAGCGGCGCACGTCGGTGCTGCCCACCACCACCGCTGTGATGACCAGCAACGACGCCACGGTGAGCAGGCGGGTGCCGGTCAGCCAGCGGCCCTTGGTGCTGGACACGATGTCCTCCCGGGTGGTCGCCGACAGCGCGACGTGGAACGGGCCGAACGCGAGGTCCATCGCGCGCAGCACCACGATCGCGGTCTGCCCCGCCAGGGCACCGGCAACGGCCGGCAATGCCACCGTGTACGCGAGATCGATCCCGGCCGCGGCACAGTAGACCGAGCCCACCTTGACGCTGGCCAGCGGGCCTGGACGCGCCTGCCCGGCGGCCACCGGCGAGCGGCTCGCCAGCACCCAGCCGAGCACCAGCACCTGCGCGGGCAGCGCGGCGGCCATCAGCGGCAGGCCGGTCGCCGCGAACGCCACGCCGGTGGCGAGGGTGCCGACCGCGGTGAGCTGCGGGACGAGGTTGGTCCGCCGGCGCGACCGGGTCCGCGCCAACGCCCAGAACAGCGCCTCGAGCGGAAGTTGGAGCAGCACCGGCGCGACAACGAGCAGCCGGTCGGTGACCGACGAGCCGGGCAGCGCGACAGAGACGGACAGGTAGCCGATCACGCCGACCGGCAGAGCCACCGCGGCGGCCGCCCGGGTCGCCCACGCCTCCACGCTCCACGAGGCCGGCACCACGCCCGCCGAGAGCGGGCGGCCGACCAGGGCCTCGAGCAGGGTGTACGGGACGGCGAACAGCGCGCCCTGGAACGCGACGAGCGCCAGGTTGCCACTGTCGGCCCAGGACGCCAGCAGGAAGACGACCACGTTGGCGAGCCGGGTCAGTGCCTGCACCGACAGTTGCGAGGCCTGCAGGTGCTGGACCGCCCGCACGAGTGCCCTCATCGGCCGACCCCGGGCCAGAGCGAGCGCGGGCGCCGCTCGTCGAGCCGCAGCGCGAGCCCGACGAACAGGGCCAGCGTGGCCATCGCGGCCGCGTACTCCCAGGACTCGATGAACAGCGACGCGCTGGCCAGACCGGTGAGCACCGCGATCAGCAGCACCGACGAGGGTTTGCTGGCCGACCGGCGGGTGAGCACCACCAGCGCGAAGCCGACGGCGACGATCAGCGCCGCCATCACCACCGGTCCGAACTGCAGGCCGACGCTGATGAAGTAGTTGTCGACGAACAGCGGTGGGCCGTCGGCCACCCGCGAGTAGGTCGCGGCACCCGCGCTGCCGATCCCGGAGCCGATGATCGGCACGCCCGACAGCCGGTCGGTCCATACGTCGAACCGTTCGAAGACGCTGCTCGACCCGGCCGCACCGAGCACGACGAAGCCGCCCGCGACCGCCACCACCAGGACCCCGGCCAGCCCGACCGAGAGCCGGCGGCGGGCCTTGCCGCGGGACCGGTCGAGCAGCACCGCGCCGGCGACCCCGGCGACCACCAGCGCCGCGCCCGAACGGCTCGTGCTCAACGCCAGGCAGACGGCGGCGGCGACGGCACCGGCGTGCCAGGCGCGCTCACGCGGGCGGGCGCCCGCGGTCAGCCACAGCGCCAGGTAGCCCAGCAGGTAGGCCCCGGCGAACATGCCGAGTTCGGCGTTGAACTCGGTGAGGCCCGGCACCCGGAACGTGCCGTCGATGTAGCGGATCGCGCGGTCCTCCTCGAAGCCCCACGTCACCAGGCGGGCCGGGCCGACGATCAGCTCGCCGACGGCCGCCACGGCATTGGCGACGACCAGCCAGGCGACCACGGTGACCAACCGGCGCACCTCGGTGGCGGGTAGCAGGGCGACCACGGCCAGGAACGCCAGCGGCAGCAGCGTCAGCCGCAGGCCGACCAGGGTCTGCACCAGACCGTGGTCGACCAGGCCGACGACACCCCAGATCGCGGCGGCCGCGGCGACGCCCCCGGCCACGGCGACCCAGCGCATCGGCAGGTTCCCGCCGCGGCGCAGGGCGCGCCCGACGGCCAGGCCGTAGACGGCGGCCACGGCGGCGAGGCTCAGCACGAAGTCGCGGCCGCCGGCGGCCAGCCCGGCGAGGTATTCGATGCCGACCATCCACAACCCGAGCGGCGCCGCGTAGACCACGAGCGCGAAGGCCATCAGGATGGTGGGCAGGCGGTCGCGCACCTGCTGCCAGCGGGTGGTTGGCGAGGTCACGGTCATGCCGCCACACCGGCCCGCACGGCGTACGCGCGTACGACCCCGTCGACGTGGTCGTCCCAGTCGAGCCGCCGGCCGTCGGCGGCGGCCGACGCGGCCATCACGGCGTGCTCGGCGCCGGACATGCGGGCGGCCCGCACGAGCAGGCAGGCCGGGCAGTTCCGCGGGTGCGCGGAACACCAACATCGACGTGTCGGAGGCCATCGGCGGCTCAGCGACCGCGCTGGCGATCAGCGGGCGGCCGGCCATCAGCGCCTCCGCGCAGACCAGGCCGTAGGTCTCCGCGCCCTGGCTGGGAAACACCAGCCAGCCGGCGGCGGCCAGCGCTTCGCGCTTCGACTCGCCGTCGACGTAGCCGAGGTAGCGCACCGACGGCGTCGTCGCGGCCAGTCGCTCGACGTCGGCGCGTAGCGGGCCGTCACCGGCCACCAGCAGCGTCGCGCCGGTGGTCGCCGGCCAGGCGTCGAGGAGAAGGTCGAGTCCCTTGTGCGGGGTCAGTGCGCCGAGGAACAGGAAGACGTCGGGCCGCGGCGCCGGCCAGTCCAGCCGGTGCCAGGCGACCGGCACCGCGAGCGGCAGGATCTCGCTCGGCGGGGTCGTGCCGGCGCAGCGCCGCACCTCGGCCCGGGTGCGTTCGGCGGCGAAGAGCAGCCGCACCCGGCGCAGCCGCCGGACGATCCACCGGGAGCGCAGCCCGAGCAGGGCGTCGAGCGGGCGCGAGCGGCCCAGGTTCGCGCGGCCGTTGTTGGGATCGCAGATCGCGTGGTCGTGCACCGAGTGGCAGGTCGGGTAGGCAGCCGCGAGCCGGGCGACCGGGATCACGCCGAGTTCCTGCCAGTTGTGCACGTGCACCACGTCGGGCGCGAACGGGCGCAGGTGGCGCGGGCCCATGCCGGTCGGGTCGACCAGGTCGCCGAGGTGCACGAGCACCTTGCGGACCAGCCGGGGCAGCCGGCGGCCGAGCCGGGTGGACAGCCGTTCGCGTACCCGGTGGTCGGTCTGCTCGCCGCCCGGGGTGTCGCGGGAGAAGACCTCCACCTCGTGGCCGCGGGCGCGCAACGCCGTCGCGAGGTCGCGGACGTAGGTCTCGGCCCCACCGCGGACGGCGAACGAGGAGTGCACCATGGCGACCCGCATCAGGCCGCCGGGGTGTCGATCAGCGCGACCAAGTCGCCAGTCGCTTCGCGCCACGACCGCGACGCCTGCGGCACCGGGCGCTCCGCGGCGGTCACCGCGGTCACAGCCTCGACCAGGGCGGCGGCGGACCAGGTGGTCATCCGGGCGGCGGCGGCGCCGGTCGCCTCGTGCAGCGCCGGGTCGGGGGAGATCACGGTCGGCGTGCCGAGCCGCAGGGCCTCCACGGCCGGCAGGCCGAACCCCTCGAAGTGGCTGGGCATCAGGAACGCCGCCGCGCCGGCCAGCGCCGCGGCGTAGTCGCTGTCAATGAGGCGGTCCAGGAACACGATCCGGTCCGCCGCCGGTGACCGCTCGGCCGCCGCCGCGAACTGCGGCACCCTGCTGCCACCGGTCAGCACCGCCAGGGCGTACGCGGGAAGGTCGGTCATGGCCTCGATCGCGAGTTCGACACCCTTGTGCGGCGCGTGCCCGGCGACGAGCAGATAGCCGGCACCGCGGGCCCGCAGCGCGGCGAGGCTCGGCGGCAACGTGCCCGGACCGACCCGCAGGTCGCTGCCGGGATGCCAGACCGTGGTCCGGGTGGCCGGCACGTCGTAAAGCCCGGCCAGGTCGTGGCGGGTCCGCGCGCTGACACAGAGCAGCCGGGCGGAGCGGCCGATCGCGGTCGCGTAGCTGACCCGCCGGTAGTGCAGTTGCGCCTTGCCCAGACCCGTTGGCCACAAACGGAACGCGAGGTCGTGGACGATCGTGGTGACCGGGTGCCGGCTGCCGACCACCGCGAGGCTGGGGCTGAGCGAGAGCACCGAGGCGGCGCCGGCGGTCTCTCGCCGCAGCGCCGCTGTCGCGGCGGCGATCGTGCGCTCGCGACCACCGCCCTGCCGGCTGCGGACGGCCAGGTCGGCACTCGTGCCGGCCGGTGGCTGCCAGTCTTCCGGCACGGCGACCAGGGTGAGCCGGCGGCCGGCCGGCCAATGCCGGACGACCTCGGTCAGCACCCGGGTGATGCCGCCCGGACCGACGCCGCTGCAGTCGAGCACCGTCGTCATCGGACGCTACCGGGTCGCATCGGCCACCCACTCCGTCATCCGGTCCCGGAATCGCTCGGGCGAGAACCTGGTGGCGTGGGCCCGGACCCGGTCGCGGTCGATCTCGGAAAGCCGCGCGATGGCCGCCCGGTAGTCGTCGGGGTCGAGCGAGTCGACCAGGAAGCCGGTCTCGCCGTCGACCACGGTCTCGCACAGGCCACCGCGGCGCAGCCCGACCACCGGCGTGCCGGCGGCCTGCGCCTCGACCGGGACTATGCCGAAGTCCTCATGGGCCGGGAACAGCAGCGCGCGGGCGCCCTGGTAGAGCGCGCGGAGCCGGTCGCGGGTGGGCCGGTGCTCGAAGGTGACCCGCACGCTCGAGGCGTTCGCGGCCCGCCGCAGCGCGGCCTCCTGCGGACCGGCGCCGGCGATGACCAGCGGCAGCCCCGCCCGCGCGGCGATCTCGATGATCAGGTCGAAGTTCTTGTAGGGGATCCACCGCCCGACGCCGAGCAGGTAGTCACGGTCGCCGGCCGGGCCGCCTGGCGCCGGTGTTGCGAAGAAGTCGGTGTCGACCGGCGGGTGCACGACGGCGGCGTCGCGCCCCCAGTAGCGCTTGATCCGGGCCTGCACCTCGACCGAGTTGGCGGCGTACGCGTGCACGTGGCGGCTGGCCCGGATGTCGACGCCGCGCAACAGCCGGCGGGGCAGGGCGAGGACCGGGTTGGCGCCGCGGCCGTCGAACGCCGGGCTCCACAGGTAGCGCGCGGGGGAGTGCACGTAGCTGAGGTGCCGGGTCGTGTCGGGCGCGCCGAGCTTCACGGTGTGCGCGAAGGCGTGGCTCGAGGAGATGACCACCTCGGGCGCCGGTCGGCCCAGGGTGCGCCAGGCCAGCGGCATCACCGGCAGCGCGAGCGCCTTCGACCGGCGCAGCGGCGTGCGCGCCAGCCACGACTGCCGCAGGTCGAGGCCGTCGACCGAGGCGTCCGGCTCGGCCCACAGCACGTAGCGGGTGGCATGCGGCACCAGCCCGGCGATCGCGAGGAACACGTCTTCGGAACCACCGTGCGCGCTGAACCACTCGTGGACCACCGCGACGTTACGCCCGGCGAGTAGACCGGGTCGCACCGAAGACCCGCTTGTTCCGGACTGCACCGCATCCCCCGCGAGCTGACTGAGCGAGTGGCGGGTTGCTGCCACCCACTGTGAGGCCGACTCAGATAATTGGGTTCGCCTTCGCGGATGTCAACTCGGGCCGGGTTTAGCTGTGGCGGCTCCAGAGGTCGCGCAGGGGCTCCCAGTCACCGCCGAGGGTCTCCTGGCAGAGCGCTTCCATGTAGACGGCGGCGGCCGAGCCGTCGCGGTCCCACCAGATGCCGCAGAGGGTGCGGCCGTCGCTGCCCTTGAAGGCGTATTCGACGTAGAGGCCGGGCGACTGGGTCACGCCGCCCTGGCGGCGCTCGGGTTGGACGAGGCCCGGTGCGAGCTCGGGGCCGTCCAGCGCGAGTTGCTGGCGGTAGCTGCGGGCCACTTCCTTCTTCGCCAGCTCGGGGTAGGAGGCGAAGTGGATGAACACCCCGCCGTTGCGGCACAGCACGTGGGTCAGTTCGCCCTGCGACAGCCCGGGCCCGCCGGTGTCGGTGTTGCTGCTGCAGCCGCCCATCGCAGCCAGCCAGGGCTCGGCGAGGGGTGAGGTCTCCCCGCTGAACTTGGCCTTGTTGAGCGCGACCAGACTGGCCTCGTAGGGCGGCAGGGAACCCGACGGCGCGGCCGTGCTGGGTGACGACGGGCTCGCCTCGCCGGAGCCGCCCCCGCCGATGAAATAGCCGCCCGCGCCGGCCGCGAGCACGCCGACGACGAGCCCGGCTACCAGGCCGGGAACGAGCTTGCCGCGCTTGGCCGCCGGCTGCGACCACTCGATGCGGGACGGCCCGGAGCGGGGATCGTCGAACTCCGGCTCGGCCGACCAGCGCGGGTCGTTGGCCGGCTCCGCCGGCCACTGCTGCTCCGGCGGTGCCGAGACCGGACCCTGGTCTGGCGGCCATTGTTGCGGGTAGGCCTCGGGCTCTGTGGGATAGCCGGCGGGCGACTGCGGCGCGGCATAGGGCGGGCCGGATTGTGGCGTGGCGTAGGGCGGGCCGGACTGCGGCGTCGAGGTCGGCGCGGGCGGCGCCGGTGGCCAGGACGGATGCGGCGGCTGAACGGCTTCCTGCTCGTCTACGTCAGGCCGTGTCTCCTGGCCGCCCCGGGACGCGTCATCACTCACGAGCGGCAGGGTATCAGCGCACCACGATGCCACATCACCCACATGAACTGCGCTCGCATCACCCGGCTGAGCAGGCACCAGGTCCATATTGGGCCGGACCGGTAGGACGTCGGTCACTGTACCGTCGCATGATCTTCGGTTTTGTGATGATGTTGCCGATGTGGTGATGGCGGCGGTGACTCGACGGCGGCTCGTGGGTGGCGCGTTGGCGGCCGCGGTGACCGGCGCGTTCGGCACCGCCGGTGCCGGCTACTACTTCGCCGGCGAACTGCTCGGTGTCGACCGCACCCGCGACCTGCCGGTGCGGGTGCTCGACGTGGCCGGCGACGCGGTCACGCTCAGCCGCGACCTCGACACCGCGAAGCCGATCGAGGTCGGGCTGGCCTGGCCCGACGGCGCGGTGCGGTTGTCGGCGAGCGCCGTGGTCGACGGCGACACCGTCGTTCGCGAGATCGTTGAGCGCGAGCAGGGCGAGCTGAAGCCGGGCCTCGCGGCCACCGTCGACTACAACGTCTTCAGCACCGACCCGAAGGCCGCGTTCGGCCTGGACTTCGCGACCGTGCCGGTGCCTGGCGTGCTGGGCGACCTGCCCGCGTGGCTGGTGCCGCCGCCCGACGGCGCCGGCGGCTGGGCGATCGCCATGCACGGCCGGGGCGCGAGCAGGCACGAGGCGCTGCGGGTGCTGCCCGGCGTGGTCGGCGCCGGGCTGACCACGCTGGTGATCGGCTACCGCAACGACCCCGACGCGCCGGCCAGCCCGGACGGCTACTACCACCTGGGCGACACCGAGTGGCGCGACCTGGCGGCCGCGATCCGCTACGCCCGGGAGAACGGCGCGACCGGCATCGTCGTGTTCGGCTGGTCGATGGGCGGCGGCACCACGCTGACCGCGCTGCGCCGGCTGCCGGTGGCCGACGCGGCGCTGGTGCGTGCGGTGGTGCTGGACAGCCCGGTGCTGTCCTGGCGCGCGGTGATCGACTATCAGGCCGAGCTGCGCCATCTGCCGGCGCCGGTGACCTGGTCGGCGAAGCGCTTCGTCGAGTGGCGCGGCCGGCTCTCGCTGGCCCGCCTCGACCAGCACCCGGGCGAGCTGACCGTGCCCACGCTGCTCTTCGTCGACGAAGACGACCTGCTCGTGCGCACCGACCGCGCGCACGCCTTCGCGTCGGCCCGACCCGAGCTGGTCACCCTCGTCTCGACCCGCGGCGGCGGCCACGTGGCGTCCTGGAACGTGGATCCGGCGGGCTACGCGGCCGCGGTGGCGGCCTTCTTGGAGCGGATAGGTTAGGGGTAGCGCCAGTCGCTGTCGTCGAGGTGGTTGTCGGGCTTGGCCGGCGGTGGGTCGATCTCGTGCAGCTCGACCAGCTCCTCGGGCAGCACCCGGGGCGGCAGCTCGCCGAAGCGGACGTGCCGCAGGAAGGCGGCCTCCTCGTCGCTGAACACCACGTGCTCGTCGTCGTCGGCCATCGCGACCTCCCTGTGCCACCCATTCTGCCGCCGCCGGACCACCGTTGGGCGGCCCATTCGGCGGATCCCGCCCCATGACCCGCCGGCACCGGCCACGCTGGACCCATGGCACCGGGAGGGCAGCGGGCGGCGCCAGGTTGGGCGCTGGGCGCCAGCATCTGCGGCGCGGTCGAGGCGCTGACCCGGCAGTTGGCGCTGGAGCTTGCCCCGGTGCGGGTCAACGCGATCGCGCCCGGTGTTACCCGCAGCCCGTTGTGGGCGCGCATGAGCGACGCCGACCAGCACGCGACGTTAAAGCAGCTTGCCGCGTCGCTGCCGGTCGGCCGGCCCGGCGAGCCGGAGGACGTCGCGCTGGCCTACGTCTACGCCATGGAGCAGCCGATGGCGACCGGCACGGTCCTGCTCGTCGACGGCGGCGCGGTGCTGGTCTAGCGGGACGGGGGTCTAGCGGGACGGGGTGGTGTCTGTTCGGCCGTACATGTTCCTTCATGTACGTACATGAAGGAACATGTACGCGCTGAAGGCACCTACTCGGCCTGAGCCGTCCAGGCCCGCCGTTAGGGCTACTCGTCTTGGGAGGTCAGCGGGCGGAGGGTGACGACCAGGTCGAAGGGCTCGGCGCGTAGCCAGGCCTCCGGCGCCGGCGGCGGGCCGCCGGCGGCGGTGGCCA
>Ga0193743_1001845_pt1 | contig 15336 bp, 14 predicted proteins | sample L2c2metaG_FD_143038 | JGI IMG/M metagenome (GOLD analysis project Ga0193743, IMG submission 143038) | Soil microbial communities from a riparian zone of the East river system, Colorado, United States - L2c2 | ecosystem: Environmental > Terrestrial > Soil > Riparian zone | place: USA: East River...
CGGCGGCCTGTAGGCGGATGCTGACGCCTTCCTCGCCCGGCTCTTCGGCGATGACTTGGGTTCGGCTGATGTCCGCGTCACGCCATTCATCGTTAGCCCTCAAGATGTCGCTTATCCAGCCCCTCTCGCGTTCTGTCAGTGCTCTTGGCTCCATTGTTCCATCGCTCATTTCTGAAGGGCTTGGCCCATGACATTCGAGACGACCACTCCATTCGCAGTGAACGCACCCGTGAACCTGATGAACGTCCCGGCAACTTGCACGACCCCTTGGAACGCAGACCCGCCCATCTTCTGGATCGCTCCGGAAGCTATTGCCGCCGCGATTGCGTTCTTCACGGCTCCTGTCTCCGCAAGCACTTGAGAGTGGCCCGCCGCGATTCGCATTCCGTGGGCCAGTCTGAAGATGATCCCGCTACGAGCAGCAGCAGTTCCAGCAGCGATTTCGCCTCCGGCGATTGCAGCCCCAACTGAACCAAAAACTCCTGCGTAAATAGCCGTCCCGTATGTGACAGCTTTGTCAGCCGCCCCTAGCGTCTGGTAACCCTGAGCGTTGTTTCCCCAGTTCAGCGCTATCCCCGGATTGTCAGGGACCGGCGCTGCTTGCATGTTTTGAACTCCAGCGTCTCCCCCTCCAGCATAGGGCGTATATCCCACATTGATTCCGCCTGCGTGGTCAGACGAGATAGAACTCATATCGACCGTACCGCCGACGTAGGTCTTTGTCTGTCCGTCTCCAACCTTCACGTTGTCGCAGTTTCCTGACGACACAGACACGCTCTCCGTGGTGTCGCTCGTTCGCGTCTGGACTACGCAATCATGCCCGTCTGGATCGACGTTCGTCAGCGGATTGTTATGCACATACGAGTAGAGGTTGAGGCTCTGGGGATTATCGAAGTCCGCGCTCGGAACAGGAACAGGATCACTACCTTCGCCTGTGAAATCCGGCGACATGAAGCGCCCCATATTTCCACCGTAGTATCTGGCGCCAAAATTATCCAAGCCGCTTTCCGTATCCCGTTCTTTGCCGGTGAAGTGATATCCGGCAGGGTTGGCATTGCCATTACAATTCAGCGAATCGCCGAACGGTAGATTGGCGCATGCGGTTACCCGTGCCCCGGCTGAGTTGCTCTGCGCGCGGATCGTGCCCAGATGATCGGTGTGCTGGAAGTAAATATTCGTCCCTTGGTACGTGGCTAGAAACATGTCCCCTACATGCACATTGGTTTGCAGCCAGTTACCCGCTCCACCCATCTCGGCCACCGGATTGCCATCCATTCCGTACAGATATACTCGGGCAAGGGTTCCACTCAGATACTTGGCAACCCGGTGATCAAGCGCATCCACAACATAGCCGTCCCTCCCGGTTTGGTTGAAGTTTGGCGACACCATATGGTTGTAGCCGTCGTAGAAGTATTGATGGTTGGACCCGGTTGCAGGACACGGCCCGGAATCTACTAGATTGCCTGCCCCATCGTAACAATATCCATCGATATGGTTCGTCGCTGAGAGAATAAAACCGAAGTGTGGCGAGGTGCAAGTGCCTTGATAGGGCGCCGAGGTTTTCCTGTTGCCAAAGGGGTCATACGTAAACTGGCATCCCTGCCCGGTGTTTGTCGATACCCCCGTCGACAGCCGGTTGAGAGTGTCATAGTTATAACTCCAGTTCCCGTTCACTGGATCGGTGACCGTCTGCGGGTTGCCATCCGGGTAATATGTCAATGCTTCGCTGTAAATCACCGGGCCAGTTGTAGTCTTGGCGGTGGTCGACTGCAGCCACTTACGGTTCGTGTACTGAAGAGTATTTACTACGCCGTTGCCCATCGTCGCTTGCGTCAGACCAACAGCTCCGTACGTATTCGCCGTCCACAGGGTGAACGTTTGTTGGGTCAAATCGTTCTTGCTTGTGACTGTTAATAGTCGCCCCGCGCCGTCGTATGTGGACGCAATCGTTGTATGAAACCCATCTGTGTAACTAGTTGGGTTACCAGCAAGGTCGTATTTGTTGGATAAATCGTACCAGAGGCTGTCATTCACGTTGGTGCTGCTACAGGTCGTCGGAGTGCAAATCTTCGTTCCTAATACCCGTCCCATCGGGTCATGATTCCAGTACATCGTTCCGGACTCATTCGCGATCGGCGGTCCACTGAAATAAGCTCCAGTGAAGACGAGTGTGCCAACGGGGTTGATGGTCGTGATACCAGCCACGGAAGCAAGATCGTACTTCCAGGAGTGTGTCATCGTATTTGGAGCGCTCGATACTTCAAACGTCATCCTGTTCAAACCATCGTATTGGTAGGTCGTAGTAAAGCCGCGCGCATCTGTTTTGGCACCTAAATTCCCATTTGCATCATAGCCGCTGGTGCAGTTCCCTCCATTTGCCCCAATTCCGCCGGTTGTCCCGTAGCAGATCCAGCCTGTTTCGGGGTTAAAGGCTTGTACCAGCCTTGATAGGCCGTCGTACGTAAACGTTCGCACACGGGGGATATCCGTACCGCTCTTGCCCTTCTGATTGACATTTATCAGATTAGAAAGCGAATTATAGGTGTAATCAGTCTCGTAGGTAGGCGTATTGGAACTGTCTGGCTCCTTGACGATGGTCAGTCGTCCGAGCGCGTCCACTCTTTGCTGCGAGTGGTTGCCAAGTTCGTCATAGAAGTCGGCCGTCGGAGCCGTGTAAACCCATCGACGATAGCTAGCGCCGGGCGTGCATGCTCCAGTGGTGCCATTGTCCTGGTTGCACTGCAGCACCCGTCGAGAGAGCCCATCGTAGGCATAACTCGTGATCCCATCTGACGGTTGCGATGCACCCGCACGATGCGGATTCGATACGCTTGCAACCCTACCTAGCGGGTCGTATGTTGTATCTACTAAATCCGCTCCCTGCAGATCCGATGTCAATTGAGATTGCACGATGCGCCCTAAACCATCATACTTGATCACGCTAACTATTGACCCCGAGGCCTCCCCGGTCGCAGTAGTGATCGTTTTTACCGGCGGCGTCGGATCCCCGTTGTAGGAGATCTGCGTGTTTCCCCCGTCAGGAGCGGTGGTTCCTATTAGGCGTGAGAAGTCGTCATAACTATAGCCATATGGCTGCCGATTCGGATCCGTTCTTGAAGTTACTTCTCCGCTGGTGCAGTCGTAGACATATCCATTGGTCTCAGCAAGCGTTGTCGTACTTTGATAAGGCGAAATCACGTTTTTAGGAAACAGACCCGAGCATTGATAAGATTCGATAGACGTTTTATTACCGTTGGCATCCGTCATAAGGGTCGGCATACCCTGACCGTTGTACGCGGTATGGGAGCTGACCTTAGCGGCTTGCGTCACATATCGTGCTGTCGTGGTTAGATTACCGTGGCCGCCAGCCGGGCTTCCATTATTTTCGTCATAGAGATAGTCGATCTCCCCGGCCCAATGTCCCGCACCATCATTGGTGACTACGCTAGAAGGTAGGTCAAGCAGGTTTGCTGAAAGATATATTCCGGCAGATGATGAGCCGTCATTCCATTTGTATGTTGTTGTAGTGCTTCTCAGAAGCGGTCCGGGAACGCCAACAGACACTCCATAGTCATAATCTGCTGTAGTTGCAATCTGTCCGAATTGGATTGCAGGAGATTGGCCGTTGAGACGCTGCGCATCCCGTGACCAAATTCGATTCTCACCGTAATTCTCATATGCGATAGTCGCAGCGGGGACAGGGGTAAAGACGGTCTTGGCAGTTAGTCCGTTTACCTCCGTTATTGTTTGCGATGTCGGTCTACCAACATATAAGTCCTGAAACGACCACGGATCCTGATACTGAGCCACAGGCTGGCTGCCGTTGCTCTTAGCTGGCAGTGGATTCAGCGGTTCAAATATTGGAGTGCTGATGATTTCATTGGTTGTTGCGACAGTGCGAATCAGCGTGCCACCCCCGCCAGCCGGATTCATCGGGCTGTGGCCTTGATAGTATTTCACTGAACTACCACCGCCTAAGATCGGGGACATTGTCTGATGTATTTCGTCATTTCCGTCCGGCTTAACAACGTTCACAGTCACAGTGACATTGCCAGGCCGATTTGACTGTGTTGCGCTTGCAGTTTGCCAAGTGTAATTCCAAGTTGCGGCTGCGCCTTGGATGGGATTCACGGTTCTGCTGCTAATTGCCCGGACGACAGGCTGTGACAGGCTACTATTATCCCAAGGAATCGTCGTCCATTGATAAGATATTGTTCCGCCAGATGGTAGGGTTACCGTCTTTAACTCAAGAAATGAGTCATAAGCAAACTTGTATGTGGTGGTCTTATTTGGCAGAACGATCTCGGTTAGTAGTAATCCCGAGGTGTGCTGAGCCTCAAGTACCGTCGCAGCATACCCAGTGATGGTCGAAATGCCGAAGCTGGTGACCGCAGTCTGAGGCGAATAGCAGAATATATAAGTGACTGTTGAATCGTTGGCGCCCGGTACGTCCCATGTCCTTGCCGCAGTGGATCCGCTGGCGCATTCACTAAGATCGGCACTTTGCACCCCAGGGAATGGATCATCTTCAAGTGGCCCGCCATTGTAAGGTGGGTTGCTGAGCGATTGCACACCACTTCCCGGTCCTGAGTAGCTTCCTGGGATGATCCGTCCCACACTATCCGTCCAACCTGTAAGGCTCGTGGTGATTGTATTTCCGTTCGGATCTGTCACATCGTTGGCAAAGCCAGCCGTGATGTTAGGGGAACTGAATAGCTGCTTATGAACATATTTAATTCCGTTCCGATCTAGATAATATGCGGGCCCCTGCGCATAGAGATTCGTTCCCGTTGGTATTCCTCCTGGGGTCCATCCTGACCCATCGGGTGCGCTGAAGTAGTTCGGGGCGGTGGCGGGATAGGCACCGGGCTGCGGCACGATTCCCACTACATGCTCTGCGCCGGTACGGTCCCGCACACTTGTTAGGGTCGCCGTCGTGGATGTAGCGCCTTCCAGATAGGGCCCACCATTCGCCTTTGACTGCCACAAAGGATTGCCATTTTGGCAGTCACCGGGGCCCGTGTCGTCAGCGGCTACGCACATGAATGTAAGCGTGGAGCGGGATACGGTGAGCGCTTGGTCTCTTACGACATCTACACCAACGGGGCGCGGGTTAGTGGAGTACGCGTTCGCGACATACCATTGCGCGAGATATGTCTGTTGTTGGAAATACTGTGGAATAGCCGCCACACCGATGGATGTCGTCCATTCGGGTGCATTAAAGCGAATGCCGAAGCTTAGTTTTAGATTATTCCCGAGTTGCGGAAAAGACACGAGCGGTATGTGAAGATTGAGGTTGCCGTTCGACAGATTTACACTATCTATATCCGAATGCTGGAAAGATTGATTGTCGGAGATTCCGGCTTGCTGAGTGCTGACAAGTTGGCCGCCGGCGACCAAGGGAAAAGCACCGAGCAAGAATACTGCTACCCGCTGTAATACACGTCGATTTAATTGTGGCACTGTATTTCTCCGAAATGACCACGCACTAGCGGTGGCAGCAATCCCATAAGAATGAGTGGCCGCCCTAAGCATGGTGAATGATTAGAGCGCTGTTCCGGCGCGATTGCTAACTAGCAAGTACGAGATGCGTGTAGCAGATAGTGTTGGGCAAATGGAATGCAAACATAACGTACATCCAAGACCGCGCAACAATTTGGACGCGGGCACGCAGCTCGACTGGCTTAAGAAAATGCGTCAGTTTAATCGTGCGTCTACTAGAACTTAATCAGCCGATACCGTAGCACTCACCTATATGGTCGTGCGACCGGTGGATTCTAGCGCAATATCTTAAGTAACGGATGAGTTCACAAACGGGAATTGACAAAGCAATCTTTTTCAGAAGAGCCGTGGCATCGGCTGGGGACGGAGCCGCGGTTTGAGTCCAAGCATTTTGGTTAAGATAGAGCACGAGAAGAAAAGGTCTGAACCTTATCAGTCCCGTATTAAAGAGGCGCCACGGAAAACGGCGAGGATACTGTTTTTGCGACAACGGCAGATGTGAATGGGATGACCGCGTAAAAGAATGTCGTGTAGAAGTTCTGATGGTAATCATGGTTGCCCCGTGAACAGTGGGATAGATCGTCGCACTTGTTTAGTAACCAATGCAAGCACATGTTTAGTACAAACGTATTAAATAACAGCATCGGGCTCGGTCCGGGCAGACGTGACAGCACCCCTTTTGTCATCCTGACAAAAAAAGCGTACACCTCTTGTGCCATGAGCTCGGTGGTAACCGTGATAGATGCATATGGGCTTGACAAGCCTCTGTGAGGCGCTAGAGACTCGCAACTCTGACTGTTGGACTTGATTGCGAATAGAGGTCGATACATGATGCGTTGGACGAAGGAGATATTGACTGCTGTACTTCTGCTAGCAGGGGTAGGTGTTCCGGGCTGGGCGGAAAATGCCACACATCGCGTAATGGTGACTGTGGTCCATCGCGAATCGTCGATTCACACCTCGGTCGCAAATCGCGACTCCTATCTGATCCAGGTGACGCCGAAGAGCGGGAAGGTGTTCACAGCCAGGATGATCGACGAGTATCCAGCATTCGAGGAAACACTTCCAGATGCCTCGGTCAGCGACGGAGCGGATTTTTCTGTAGCATTGCGCCGATCCTCGTATTGCGATGACCGGTGGAGTGGGAAGGATGCGAAGTCGTCGATGCGATGCTTTGCGGTTGTTCATGGGAGTTGGAAGGTGCCTAAGGGACAACTCAGAGATGAATGGTGGAAGTAACGAGGCCGGAATCTATCTAGCAGTGATACGGGCATCCCTACATCCCGCTCCAATACGGAACAGCTCCTCGTTCGGCCCGGTGTCTGGGCAAATGAAGGGCTAGATTAAGCTGAGCAGTTACCAATTCAGGAAACATCGAAGATGCTGTTCCGCATTACAACTTGCTCCAATCAATCCTGAGCAGATTCTTCCTGTTGGGCAGGAGCCTGATGTGGCTGCTGCCCTGGCCGCATTGGCTCATGTCCGTTCGGTGGGCACGCCAGAGAGGCGCAAATGTGGCGTTTCGGCGGAAGGCGGTCAGGCACAAGCGGATCGGCTCCAGACCCGCTGCGTCGCAAGCGTGCCGACTTCATCTTGTCTGCCGCCGTACACTATAGCCGATGACTTCCAACGTGAACCGGGTGTTGAACGATCCAAGTTTCTTCCTGTGGTTGAAGAACTTGCGTGACCTGAGCAAAGCGGAGCTAGAACAGAAAGAGGCAGGGATCACGCACGCTCTCGACTCCAAGAAGAAGCACAATCATTCAGTGGGCCTGCCGCCAGAAGCGGGGACAGAACGGCTCACGGCACAACTTGAGGCTTGCTATAACGAACTCGCAAAGTGCGATCTGCAGACTCACGTCATTGCGATCATGCCGGGGACCCAGCCGCTCGGAATCGAAAACCCTCGGCTGCTTGAAACGGTGAAATGCAAACACTGTGCTATCTCCAGGTCCGTCTTCGCTCCATCCGACGACCTAACAGTCCTGACCGAAAAGCTCCTTGAGACCTTTATCAAGCGCGCGTCCGCGCGGATCGTCGAGCAGTTGACCGAGGATCATCGCCTGATGAAACGCCACGCTCCGGCTCTATCGATGCAGCCACTGGTACGAGAGTAGGCGCTACTCCTAACGACGGTCTCGCAAATGAAAATGCCCCAGAACTTTCTCTGTTGTGGCCGGATCACCTATGGTCGCGAGTATTTTCAGGCTTTCAGCTGGGATCCTGACGACGAGTTCTTCTCGGTCACAAAGCTGGCTCAATGGTATGGCGAAGTTTTTATTCTGAAAGGAAACGGACATCTGCTTGACTTCTGCGGATAAGGTGAAGCCATCGAATCGCGGGTACACCGTATAGGTCCAATCACGAGGATTGGCTTCCGCAATGCTTGGAACGCACACCAGTCTGGACGGGGAAGCAATAAATTGACTACCCTCGATAAGGTTAGAAGTTTCGAGCCGCATCTTGAGTAATCCAAGCTCGTGGGTGCTCGGCTGATTCTTCGCCACTTCGATCTTCTGATCGACCTCGTCGAGTTCTAATACTGCGACCCGCAGTCCATTCGGAGCGATGATCTCCGCGACGGCGTGTGGGCTTTGAAAGCGGAAGTTCCGGTACCCCTCGGCCGCGGTTGAAGCGTTTGGCTCCTGCTCGGAGCGAACTGCGTCGTGTCCCATAGGGACTACCAGCACGACGTTTCCACCAGGTGACCAATGCAGGTGATGAAGTTCGACGTAGGCTTCCCCTGGCGTGCTAGAAAACGTAACAGTGGGCTTAAGTTCTTTGTGATAGAGCTCAATTTTCTTGCGGTTTTCGTCGTCTAATTCCAGCATCCTTGCGATCAGAACGGCAACGCGATGGTCGGGAAGTCCCGCTCGCCAAAGCACATTCGCACCCGAGAACTGAGCAGGCAGTGGGCTATCCGATGACGTGCCGGCGGCCCTTACGATAAGGTTAATGACTAGATACTCTCCAGCAAGCACTGGGACTAGGTAAGCCGACTTGTTCTTGAGCGACTCTCTTTGTTTCGGTGGGGCACTTGCGCCTTCGCTGATTAGGAAGCGGATCTCAAACGCGTGCAACCAAGGCGTAGAGCCAACCTGCATCGTCGGCGCAAAATCCTGCTTGTGTTTCGGTCCCAGGCGGTAGTGGATTTGACCGCTTTGATGGACACTGATCTTTGCTACTCCTCCTGCGTTGCGAGTTAACGCGTAAATTTCGTTGCCCTCCGTCCAGACTCTCCAGAACCAAGCAGCCGGTTCTAGCTTCCGGCCAGGAGCAAAACGGATCGCCTTCCCTTCCAGAGGTAGACTTGCTCTCTTAATCATTACGATTGATGATAACTTGCCACATGCTTGTGATCCGCTGCCAAGCATTGTGCCGGGTGCGTCGTATCCCCATTGACACATTGATCAGCTTGATGGCGACTCGTCTGCGTACCGGCTGGCGCTTTTTCGTCTCCCATCCCGCCGTGACCAATAACCTCCAGCAACGTGTAACCTCGGTGTGTGAGAAGTGGCAAGAGTCGATCATCATCAAAGCGATGGATTCGATCGCATCTTTGTATCCTGAAGACGTCGTGATCGTTGGATTCGCCAGCAACGTGGCTGTGGGCACAACCACGCTGAGGACTTTGCCTACTCGCTGAATCGGAGCGTCGGAGTACCCGTAGGATTTGCCGGCAATCACCATGGTCAACGGGAAGTTGTCCTGGTCGGGGAGTGTACCGTCGAACGTCAAAGACACCTGCGTGTTGGTGTCATCGACGGCTGTAAATGCCACGGCGTGTTTCGTCAGCGCACATCCAAAGGGATCGCTACTGAAAGCAAGAATATGCTCAGTCCCATCGCGCGCCACGATAGCCACTTGTTTTGTTGCGAGGTCTGCGATCGATGCAACAAAGCGGATCTGGCGATACTCGGAGAGAAATGCCGGATTCCCATCACGCAGAAAGCTGTTCCCGATGCGGATGTAGGTTCCCTCAAGAAATCTTCCGAACAGCGTCACCATCATCTGCCCATTTCCGAGGTCCTGCAGGCTATCGTGATTGAAGGTCTTGGGAATCTGCTCAAGCGAGTACTTCGCAATGGGCCAATCAGTCGGAGACTCACGAACGGAGTCGTTCAGGACCTTCTTCGAGAAGCCCTGCTGGCGATCGTAGTACTTCCAGTAGGTGCGGACATGGACCTTGCCAAACGTTGTGGCAGACCATAAACGCCGAAGCCGGCGCGAGCCAGCCTTTTTCATTTGTAAGGAGCAAATAAGAGTTACTTGCATGGTATGAATTTGCCGACTTTTAACAATAACTGTGACAAACGAGGTTACAGTCGCTGTCGTGATGCTCGGGGGATTCATGCGACTGCTCGCGTTCTATCTCTTACTGATGTTGTGTGGTCTTACAGGTCATCGACTAATAGCGCAAACATGTCCGAATCCCACAAGTTGTGCTTTAGCAAATGGCTGTTCAGGAACCTATGGACCACCAAATTGTCATGGTCCCGGTGACGATCCAGTTTGCCACCGAAGCAACCCAGATCCCTGTAAATATCCGCCTTCGGGTTGTCCGAGTAGCTCGTCTATGTCTGGCGGGTGCTGTATTCAAGCTGTCAGCCCCCTAGTCTTTGATCTTGACGGCTCTGGATTCAGCTTGACGAACGTGCCCGATGGCGTGTGGTTTACGGTATTCCCGGGCAATCCGACTTTCTACCGGATAGCGTGGACCGCTGCGGATTCTCACAACGCATGGCTTGTACTCGACAGAAACAGCAACGGGATCATCGACGACTTCAGTGAACTATTCGGCGACTTAACTCCACAGCCCAACCCGCCAGCAGGTGACGAGCGTAATGGATTTCTCGCGCTTGCCGTATTTGATTCTTCGGAAGAGGGTGGCAACAACGATGGCTGGATTTCGGAGGATGATGCGATCTACTCGAAGCTGCGACTGTGGCAGGACGTTAATCATGACGGAATCGCTCAACCAAGCGAACTAATCACGCTAGAAGCAGCTGGAATCAAGGCCATATCACTCGACTATAAGCCAGCAAAAAAGGTTGACGAGAATGGGAATGTCTACAGGTACAGATCAAATATCAAAGATGATGCTGGAGGGACCGCGCGGAAGTCCGTTTACGATGTATTCTTGGAAATCGGCGCCGCACGACAACACTCGTCCAGCTATTCTCCCCCCAATTCCTTCTCTGACCTAAAAACACTGGTTTCTCACTAGGCGTGTTGAACATCTTCGGATGTCGACCGCTAACATCACCGCCTTTCTCAGTAATCTGTCAGTGCTTCTATGTAAAGCGAATGCCCGCGTATGATTGGAGAAAAATACAACCATGTGCTCCCGTGAAATGCGTGCTCTGTTTTGTCGTTGCGAGTTGCGCCGATGCGTTCTGCTGTTTGCTGTGACCACACTGATATTGTGTCTAGTTCCTGCGCTTCATGCGCAAGTGTGCTGCACACACCCACTGAGCGAAACAAGCCATGCAACCGGCCCCCACGGCGGCGCATACGTAGCTGAGGATTTCATGGCTACAGTCGCAGACCCCACGGGCGATAACTTCAACGGAAGGATTGTCACTGAAAGTGACTACAAGACCGGCTACGACAGCTGCTGGTTTGCAGGCAACACCATAGCCATGCAACCTACTGCGTTAGTGAATGGCGATTCCTGGATAGTAGGCAGTACGAATCAATACGGACCGGATGCGGTAGGATGGACAGTGGCCGCGGTACAGTACATAAGAACGAACTCTCCGGCGCATGGCATTCCCCTGCCTTGCACAACCCAGGTATACCAGTTGATGAGTATGGCATGTTCGGGGGGAACCGCCTCATCCTACAGCGCCAATGTACTCTCAGAGACGATCTACATCAACGTAGAAGTATCCTGTCGTCAAGGCGTATGTGTGACGCTGAACGAGTAGATGATCGTTGATACAGAATGTGTGTACCGAGAGGGGAACTTCTATGTATCGTCTACCACTGAACGCCGCGCTTCTTGCGTCACTCGTTGTCTCCATGCAGGCGACCGCTCAGCCCAAGAACGCGGCCCTAACTGGAACGGCAAGGATCACGCGCACAAATGGAATGGCGACCGTGGCCTCTAACGACCCTCGGCCTCTGGATCAGGCAATAATAGCCATCCGTGAGGAGTACGGTCTCCTCGTCGACTATGAAGACCCGATTTATACCGCCGCTGATCTAGTGGATGATACTGACCCCGCGTGGAAGGAGAGACATCCAGATCGCCCTTCGGTCACAAGGGTGCGAGGCAATTCCTTCGCTACGTCTTATTCGGAAGCAACCGTGACATCGCCTGCGGGTCGCGAAGATCTTTTGAGGAAGATTATCTCTGATTACAACCAGAGCGGTAATCCGGGGCAGTTTAAATTAGTGACAGAGGACAAGTCGCGATTCGCAGTTGTTCCTCTCTCTGCAACACCACTTGACGAAGTCGTAAATTTAAACGCGGGCCCGTACTCGCTTGCGGACGCAGTATCAGCTCTTGCAAAAGCTATATCTAACACATCGCATATTAGGGTTGTTGTAGGCTCGATGCCTCTAGGACCTCTTAGCCAGGGGACATACCCGGACGATGGCAAACCTGAGCCCGCGCGTAACAAGCTAGCGAGCATTCTTGAATCCGCTGGGCTGCCGCTTGTATATCAGTTATTGTACGACGCGGATTCCGGGCAATACTTTCTCAACTATTTCGTTGCACGCCAGGCATGGACAAGTCCTACCGGTGAACGGTTACTCACACCACTGCATCGTCACTGAAAGGGAACCTTAGCGGCCGTATTGTGTTCTGAGCCGCACATTGCCGTCGTGGAGCGTGTCACGCTCTCCGCATTCAGACAAGCACTCCGAAGACAAAGGACAAGCGGCGGTGAATGCGATTGGCCTGAAGGGGCCGCTTGGCGTCAAGGACAACCCAGTACCTGTTGAGCTCCAGAAGGTTTATCCGCAACTTGGCGTCGTCGCGGCTGTGAAACCGGGAAAACGTAAAGCTTCATCCAACTCGGAAGGGAGCTCCGAAGCAAGCCCGAGCGGGTCAGAGTTCCATCTTTACATTAGGCCTAAAGTCTTGCTCTTGCTGCGAGCGCATGTAACCCCAATCAGCGACGATTAAAGGACCCGACCGGAATGAGTAGTTGACGCCGATCACGGCTAAGTAGGCAGAACCGGCACAATCGGCGCTATTTGCGGGCAAAATGCGGGCAACACTACAAACGAGTGGCCAGTGGGTTGATCGGTTGATCTGTGTGGGATCAGCCCAAACTCTTTCATCAAGTCCGCGATTTGTGCAGCAGGCCGCTGCACAAATGCCGCGGAACACTGTCACGAACGAACTGCACCACTCGATACCGGATATCGGAGTTCGCTGGAGTCATACCCTAAAGAGGACGATGACCAAAGCCCTCCAAGCACCGCCAGGCTGCCTCTGCTCTCCTCAAAGACATCAAGGAGCGCCGTCCGCACCTCCCAGATGCGCGCTGCGCTTACCGTCGACCGGGGGAGCTGATCCGGCTGTATCTGGTTCAGCAACAGACCGAAGGGCTGTGGGATAAGGGTAATCGAACGGCTTGCCAAGCAGAGCACCAGAGTGACCCGCCCCGGAAAACTGAGCCGAAAGGGATTTGGAAATCCCGGCTCGTGAATAGTTTTTCCCACGTCCCACGAGTGCCGTCATTTGGGGATGTTTATCGCCAGTGGAGCCGAAACAATCCACTTCTTTGACACAGGATCCATATACTGTACGCTGACTTCATATTGCATGCCGCTCTCAAGTTCGAAGAGCTTTCCGACATTCACCCAAGTCTTTATTTTCTCACCCGGCGCAACCAAAGCTAACACCGGGCTGGTTGCGGGTATCTCAGCATCCCCTTCATGTGACTCCCCGAGAAGAGCCCTATAGTACCGAGTCTTTTTGACCGGGTGCCCATCACTGGTTCTGACATCAACACGAAAGTCCATCTCTCCGTGCCCCCCGGGATATCGATCAACGCCAATCGGACTCGAGGACACATTTGTGACGACTACAACGATGCCTGAGTGCTTTGGCGATCTGACGCCTCGTTCGTCCAGAATCGCAAGAGAAACCGTGGCGCGAGTTTCTGTTATTCCAGCGGCAACAGTAGCAGGCTGTGCTCGGATGTTGCCACTTGTTAGAAGAATGGTACATGCCAAAACAATTGGTATCTTCACTTTGAATATCCTCGCTCTACTGGCAGAATGTCCCGTTGCTATCCAGGGCTTGCCACGTTGGAAACGGCGCACTCTGCTGCGTATCTGTTATCGCCGATTGCTGACAACTCTTTGACCACGTAGTTCCATTAGCCTGGTTGGCGAGCGTATTAATCGTACACGCCGAATAGTTCCAAGAGACGCTTCCTAACGGAATGGGAATTGAACTGCATCTACTTGGTGCAGAGGTGAAGGTGCCATCTTCGTTCTGAACTGTCCGAGCCGGTGTGCATCCACTGGGCAGTGCTGGATCCCACATCAGATACATCTTTGCTGAAAAGACTCGCTGCTCTTCGCCATAGCCAGCGAGCAATGGGATGTTAGGGGAATCATTCGTGCTCGTGGCGTTTGCGGGCGTGTATGGATAAGTATTATCGAGGCTTTGGGGTGGTGGGGAATGCGGGCATATCAGAGGGCCCGTCCCATTGATGATTTGCGTTTGGTCGCCAGACATTGCTCCAGGGCCGAGAATCTGACTAAGCTGGTCGGCAGGGGCTTCCTTGAAGATTCAGGAAACGTCGTGCCTGACGTAAGGGAATCTATTCCGAATCATAGCCTAAATGGTGACCACAATGCGTGGGCTACTGGCCCGCCTCTGAGCTAACGCCGGGTTCCTCTTCTTGGTAACGTAGAGTGAAGAGATGAAGATCGATGAGGCTGCGGCACTTATTCATACGCCCCTTGTGGAATGGGGCAGGCCTCAGACCTGGTGCGATCTTGGCTCAGGGAGAGGAACTTTCACGCGAGCATTGGCCCAGCACCTAGCCGCTGGCAGCACCGTTTATGCCGTCGATTTCGACGCGAGCGCCTTGGAGGGAATTTCCGAACGTTACAAGGAAGTAGAGATCCGCAAGATCGTCGGGGATATCGAGAGTTCGCCCCTTCGACTGCCCGCCGTTGATGGCGTCCTCATGGCGAACACGCTGCATTTCATCCGCGAGCAGCAATCGCTTGTTAAAAGGCTTCTAACGATGACGGACCGCTTCATAGTCGTGGAGTATGAGCGGTCCAAGCCGAATCGATGGGGACCCTACCCAGTTGGATTCGAGAGGCTCCGTCAGCTCCTCCGCTGCGTCGGAGTGGAACGTGTCGAAAAGCTGGCAACGCGACCGTCGCTGTTCGGAGGCACGATGTACTCGGCCCTTGCGGAATGGTCGGGGGATTCGTTCTCGTCGAAGGAACAAGTCCCCGCCAGCGCGTAAGCATCAGGGGCACTCACGAGGTGTGGATTCATCGATAAACAATGCAACCAGACGTCCGTTCGGCAAGCGAATCATGCGCCTCCATTCACCGTCGGTCAAGGCTGCCCGCAATCTCTCCGCGATCCAGGCAATCTCACTTCGGTAGCTCGACAGGAGTTCGGTTGCACGATCAAGATATGGCGCCAGAGAGCGTGCGCCAGACAGCCCCTCTATGTCGTTGAGATCGCCACTCGCGCCTCTTTCGTCGATACGGCCTCTGTAAAGAAGATCGGCGGCGGGACCTGCGGCAAGGACGATGCATCTAGTCTCCACAGGAGCTGCTTCCCAACCATAAACCGCCTGGAAGAACCATCCATCCGTGCTTTGTTCCGATATCGGG
>Ga0193743_1001846_pt1 | contig 15334 bp, 13 predicted proteins | sample L2c2metaG_FD_143038 | JGI IMG/M metagenome (GOLD analysis project Ga0193743, IMG submission 143038) | Soil microbial communities from a riparian zone of the East river system, Colorado, United States - L2c2 | ecosystem: Environmental > Terrestrial > Soil > Riparian zone | place: USA: East River...
TCGACGATCTTCGGGGTCTTCCAGGCCATTTGGCTCTCCTTGTCACCGGACGATCTCCGCCCTCAGATAACCTAATGCGGAACGAAAACTTCGCCAGTGAAATCTTCTTCATGAACCTCCATGTTTTATGCTGCAGTGCAAAAGGAACTCACATATTTATGCGGCAGGCGTCAAAACAAAGACAGATCATAGATTCAAAGTTGTCAGCATCAATCCGGATGCTGCCTGTCAGATGTTCCGACTGAAGCCCCAACCGAAGTGGATTTCGATCTATGGCGCGGTATTTTTTTAACACCCGGATCGGCGATGAGCTGATCTCCGATCCTGAAGGCGAAGAACTGCGGGACCCAGATCGCGCATGGGAAGTTGCGCGGGCAATGATCCAGGAGTTGCTGAAGATCGAAGGCGCAAAGAGCGGCCTGCTGAATGCGACCCTCGAAGTGACGGACGATGAAGGCGAGATCGTGCTGGAATTTCCTTTCACCGAAGCACTTCTCGACGTCTCCGGCGAATCTGCCACAAAACACTGACGCCATACGCTGTCATTTCGGGACACGGTCATTCAGGGGCACGCCAACGCGACGCCGGTGCCCGCCTCGATTCCGACGGAAAAATAATGGAGACAACCGCTCGGGAAGGCCGCCTGCGCCGACATCATGCTTGCACGCGCATAGTCAAGGACTTCCGTACAAGGGAGGACGTCATGATGATCTGCTCATCCGCGCCGCGCAGCCTGTTACTCGCTGGTGCTCTTATCGGTGTGTTCACGCTCGGTGCTGCCGCGCAGCAGCCGGCAAATCCGCCAACTGCAACAGCACCCGCTGCCGCGCCGGCACTGCCACCGGGTTCACCCTTGATCGGGCGACCCGCGGGCAACGAAGCCGCGGCGAAGCTTACCCCTGTCGCGCCGCCTCCGATTGCAGCCGCGGTGGACAAATTGCCGGCGGCAAAGCTTAAAGTGCCGCCCGGCTTCAACGTCGAGGTCTACGCGGCCGGCATGGCGAACGCGCGTTCGCTGGCTGAGGGCGACAAGGGCACGGTGTTTGTCGGCAGCCGCCTCGTCGACAAGGTCTATGCCGTCGTCAACAAGGACGGCAAGCGAACGGTCAAGGTTCTTGCTTCAGGCCTTTATCGGCCCAACGGCATCGCGTTCCGCAACGGCACGCTCTACATTGCCGAGCTCTCGAAGGTTTCCAAGATCGACAAGGTCGAAGACGTCATCGACAGTCCACCGAAGCCCACGATGATTTACGACAATCTGCCCAAGGACGAAGCCCACGGCTGGAAGTTCATCGGCATCGGGCCCGACAACAAGCTCTATGTTCCGGTCGGACAACCCGGCAACAACGTGTTGCATAGCGACGACCACGGTCAGATCAGGCGGATGAATCTCGACGGCAGCGGCGTGGAAGTGATCGCGCGTGGCGTTCGTAACACCGTCGGCTTCGACTGGAACCCGGAGAGCAAGCAGCTCTACTTCACCGACAACGGCCGCGACTGGATGTCGGAGGACGTTCCGGAGGATGAACTCAATCGCATCACCAAAGTCGGCGAGAACTTTGGCGCCCCTTATTGCCTGCAGGGCAACATCGTCGATCCCGAATTCGGCTGGGGAAAATCCTGCAGCGACTACACGGCGCCGGTTCATTTGATGGGCCCGCATTCGGCCGCGCTCGGCATGCGATTCTATACCGGCAACATGTTCCCGAAGGCCTACAAGAACGCCATCTTCGTGGCCCGGCACGGTTCGTGGAACAGGTCGAAGAGAGTTGGCGGCGATGTCGTCGTCGTGAAACTGAACAAGGATGGCACGGTCAAGTCGATGGAGCCGTTCCTCACGGGCTTCCTGGACAACAACAATTATATTGGCCGGCCGGTCGATGTGCTGCCAATGAAGGATGGTTCGCTGCTGGTCTCGGACGACTGGAACGGCGCCATCTATCGCGTCACCTACGGCAAGCCGAAGGTCGCGGCACAGTAAAGTCCGAAGCAATTGACAGAAAACTTGGATTCGTCATTGCGAGCCAACGGGCCGGCGCGAAGCGCGGCCCTATCGCTCCTCGCAATGAAAAAACTACGATCAGCCAGCGCCAGGACCGGGTAATGCGCAAAACAGTTGTGGCTCTGGCGTTGGTCGTTACCGCATTTTCTGCGAGAGCAGAAACGATCGAAGAGCGTGCCGCTCCCTGCCTTGCCTGTCATGGCGAGCACGGACAATCGGAGACTGAAAATACGCCGTCGCTCGGTGCGCAGCAGGCGCCTTACTCGCTGATCCAGCTTTTCATGTTTCGCGAGAAGCTGCGCACTTTCGAGCCGATGAACGACATGGCGAAGGCGTTCACGGACGACGATCTTCGCGCATTCTCCGATTTTCTTGCGACGTTGCCGAAGCCGGCACCGCCGGCCGATGCCGGCGATCCCGTGCGGCTGCAGCGCGCCGAGGCGCTGGCGCAGCAGCACCGCTGCAATTCCTGCCATAACGCCGATTTTTCCGGCCGCGACAATGTTCCGCGCATTGCCAATCAGCGTGAGGACTACCTTGCCAAGACCATGCTGGAATACAAGGACAACAGCCGCCACGGCTATGATGCGACCATGGCCGATGTGATGCAGCCCGTCACGGCAGAGCAGATCGCCGATCTCGCCTATTTTCTCGCCCGCGTGCGCTGAGCGGTATTCCAGACGCTGCTGTTTCCCGATGGCGCTCGCGTGTGGGCAGCGCTACAAGACGGGCGATCAAACGGAGTTGGCAATGGAAGACCTTTGGCGTCTGTCGGCCGCGGACCTCGCTGCCCTGATAAAATCGAAAAAGGTTTCGGCGAAAGAGGCAGCGTCGGCAGCACTTGCCCGGCTTGACGCAGTCAATCCCTCCATTAACGCCGTCGTCGACCATCGGCCGGCGGATGTACTGGCGCAGGCCGGGGCCATCGATGCGGCGATCGCAGGGAATGAAGATTTAGGCCCGCTGGCGGGCGTGCCGGTTACGGTCAAGGTCAATATCGATCAGGAAGGGTTCGCGACCACCAACGGCCTCAAATTGCAGCGCGACGTCATCGCGCGCACCAACAGTCCCGTGGTGGACAATCTGCGCAAGGCGGGCGCCGTAATTCTCGGGCGCACCAATTGCCCTGCGTTTTCATATCGCTGGTTCACCACCAATCTGATCCATGGCGACACCAAAAATCCGCGAGATCCCGGCATCACGCCGGGCGGCTCATCCGGCGGCGCAGGGGCCGCCGTGGCAGCGGGCATCGGGCATATCGCCCATGGCACCGACATCGCCGGATCGATCCGCTATCCCGCCTATGCCTGTGGGGTTCATGGCCTGCGGCCGACCGTCGGGCGCATCGCGGCCTTCAATGCATCGCTGCCCGAACGTCCGATCGGGCCTCAGATCAGCGCAGTGTCCGGTCCGCTCGCGCGCACCATCGGCGACATCCGGATTGCGCTGGCGGCGATGTCCGGCAAAGACGCGCGCGATCCCTGGTGGGTGCCGGCGCCGCTTGTAGGGCCGGCGATGCCGAAGCGGGCGGCGCTGTGTTTTCGTCCCGACGGTCTTGAGACCGTTGCCGAAGTGAAGGCGGCCGTCGCGGATGCGGCTAAGCGTTTGGAGCGCGCCGGATGGGTGGTCGAAGAGATCGAGACCACGCCGCCGCTGCGTGAGGCCGCGGACCTTCAGACCAAGCTGTGGCTCGGCGATGGCTATGAAGCGCAACTGGAGGCCGCGGAGCGCGAAGGCGATCCCGGCGCGCTGGCCTGCCTGCGCGGCAACAGAGCCAAGGTTCATCCGTTTGACGGGGCCGCGTTGTCGAAGGCTTTGACGCGGCGGGCGACATTGACGCGCGAATGGCTGCAGTTCTTTGAAACCTATTCGGTTCTACTGATGCCGGTTTCTGCCGAATTGCCGTTTGCCGACGGCCTCGATCTGCGCGATGACGCCTCATTCACGCGGGTGTGGCATGCGCAGCTGCCGCAAATTGCCATTCCCTTCATGGGGCTGCCTGCGCTAACGGTCTCCACGGGATTGGTGGGGCGCGTTCCCGTCGGCGTTCAGGTCGTTTCCGGTCGGTACCGCGAGGATTTGTGCTTGCTCGCGGGCGAGGCGATCGAGGCCGGGGGAACGCCATCGATGCCGATCGATCCGATCCGCTAAATGAATTTCCGTTTCAAGTCGAAGGAACACGATGACTGGCGTTCATGATTTCACGGCAAAGTCGCTTGCCGGCGAGGACATTCCACTGAAGCGGTACGAGGGTCAGGTTTTGCTGATCGTCAACACTGCCAGCGCTTGTGGGTTCACGCCGCAATATAAGGGTCTGGAGGCGCTGCATCAGGCGCTCAGCCCCCGCGGCTTTTCGGTTCTCGGATTCCCGTGTAACCAGTTCGGCGGTCAGGAGCCTGGTGATGCCGCGCAAATCGAGCAGTTCTGCGCCAGCAACTATGCCATCACCTTTCCGATGTTTGCCAAGATCGACGTCAATGGCAGTAGCGCGCATCCGTTGTTTGCCTATTTGAAAAACGAGAAATCCGGATTGCTTGGCCCATCGATCAAATGGAATTTCACCAAATTCCTGGTCGATCGTCTCGGCAAGGTGGTCGCGCGGCATGCGCCGACCGCGAAGCCGGAAGGGTTAACAAAAGAAATCGAGGCACTGTTGTGAACGAGAAAAATGATGCCGTGACGGATCAACTCCCTGACCGTCTGTCGACCGATCCCAAGAGCCCTTACTACAACGAGGAGGTGCTGGCGCGCGATGTCGGCATCCGCTTCAAGGGCGTCGAGAAAACCAACGTCGAAGAATATTGCGTCAGCGAGGGCTGGGTGCGCGTGACCGCGGGCAACGCCAAGGATCGATACGGCAATCCGTTGACGATCAAGGTCCACGGTCCAGTGGAACCGTATTTTAGGGATAAGGCCCAGTCCTGAGGAGCTTTCGCGTTATCCGTCGTTGCGAGGAGCGAAGCGACGAAGCAATCCATGCTTGCTTTGCGGCCCTATGGATTGTTTCGCGGAGCCTGTCATCGGGCGGCCCTTTGTGCCGACCCGTTGGCTCGCAATGACGGTATACCGAGCTCCAGCCATCTACCCGAAAGCCAAAACGCCCATGTCCATCCGCATCGTCGACATCAGAGAAATCACCAAACCGATCTCGTCGCCCATCCGCAACGCCTATATCGATTTTACGAAGATGACGACCAGCCTCGTTGCCGTCGTCACCGACGCCGTGCGCGACGGCAAACCAGTGATCGGTTACGGCTTCAACTCGAATGGCCGTTACGGGCAGGGTGGGCTGATCCGCGAGCGTTTCGCGCCGCGGCTGATGGAGGCCGATCCGAAGACGCTGCTCGATCAGACCGGCGACAATCTCGATCCGGACAAGGTCTGGGCGGCGCTGATGTCGAATGAAAAGCCGGGCGGCCACGGCGAGCGCTCGGTGGCGGTCGGCACCATCGACATGGCAGTGTGGGATGCGGTGGCCAAGATCGCGGGCAAGCCGCTGTTTCGATTGCTCGCCGAGCGTCACGGCAGGACCGCGAATCCACGCGTGTTCGTCTATGCCGCCGGTGGCTACTATTATCCCGGCAAGGATTTGTCGGCGCTGCGCGGCGAGATGCGCGGTTATCTCGATCGCGGCTACACTGTCGTGAAGATGAAGATCGGCGGCGCGCCGGTCGCGGAAGATCGTCAGCGCATCGAAGCCGTGCTGAAAGAAATCGGCCGGGCGCAACTCGCCGTCGATGCCAACGGCCGGTTCGATCTGGAGACGGCAATCGCCTACGCCAAGATGCTGCGCGACTATCCGCTGTTCTGGTACGAGGAGGCCGGCGATCCCCTGGATTTCCAGCTGCAAGCCGCGCTGGCGGAATTTTATCCAGGCCCGATGGCGACCGGCGAGAATCTTTTCAGCCATCAGGATGCGCGTAACCTCATTCGCTACGGCGGGATGCGGCCCGATCGCGACTGGCTGCAATTCGATTGCGCGTTGTCATACGGGCTGTGCGAATATCAGCGCACGCTTGGCGTGTTGCAAACCCAGGGCTGGTCGGCGAGCCGATGCATTCCGCATGGCGGGCATCAGATGTCGCTGAACATCGCGGCCGGTCTCGGCCTTGGCGGCAACGAGAGCTATCCCGATCTGTTCCAGCCTTATGGCGGATTCCCCGACGACGTGCGGGTCGAGAACGGTCACATCACGATGCCGGATTTGCCCGGCATCGGCTTCGAAGGAAAATCTGATCTGTATGCGGAGATGAAGGCGCTGGCGTCGTGAGTAGAGAAAAGTCATTCCGGGGCGCGGCGAAGACGCGAACCCGGAATCTCGAGATTCCGGGTCTGGTCCTTCGGACCATCCCGGAATGACGGCAGGAGGCGATTCAGGCTCTCACGACAGCCGCATATCCAGCAATCGCCGGCCTTCGGTTTTCAATAATTTTTTCACCGCGCTCGAAGCGGCGATTTCGCCCTGATTGGCGTAGGCTTCGTGGTTCTTTTCGATATCCTCGAGACGATAGAGATAGTTGACCATGATACCTGCGGATTCGCGCAGGCCCTTCGGTGACAGATCGCCGAGCCAGTCGATCCGCTCCAGCCGCGCGCCGTTGCCGAGATGGAATCGCGCCACCGAATCGATCAGCCGGCCTTTCGAGGTGCGTGCTTTCAGAAAATAATAGGCCGCGAGGGGCACGAGAACAGAACGCAGCCGCGCCGCCAGTTCCACATTGTCGAACCAGTCCGGTTCGTCGAGATGGACAAGCAGCGCCCGGTCCTCGTCGGATACCGGAACGTCCGGCGCCTGCTTCAGCCATTGCGTGAAGCCGGGCACCGGCGACAGCGTCACGAAATTCTCCAGCTTCGGCAATTCGCGCCGCAATTCCTCGACCACTTGCTTGATCAGGAAACTACCGAAGGAAATTCCGCCGAGACCGCGTTGCGTGTTCGAGATCGAATAGAACACCGCGGTGCGGGCGCGCTCGATCGCCACCGGCTGCCGGTCTTCGGCGAGCAGCGGCGCGATCGCACCCGGGATCTGTTCGGTCAGTGCTACCTCGACGAAGATCAAGGGCTCGTCGACCAGCGCGGGATGGAAGAACGCGTAACAGCGCCGATCGATGGGATCGATTCGTCGGCGCAGATCGTCCCAGTCCCGGATCTCATGCACCGCCTCGTAGCGAATGATCTGTTCCAGGATGTTTGCGGGCGTCGACCAGTCTATCCTGCGCAGCACGAGAAACCCCCTGTTGAACCATGAAGACAGCAGATGCACCACGTCGCGGTCGAGCGCGGCAAGGTCCTTGTGGCCATTCATGGCACGGAGCAAATCGGCGCGCATCGCCACCAGTTCGCTGGTGCCGCCCGGCGCGCGGTTCAGCCGGCGGATTAGTTCCTGCCGCCGCGGCTCGGAAGAAAAATGCAGGTCGCTGGCGTCCTCGTCGTTCGGCTGCGCACGCCAGGCCTCGATCGCCTGTGCAAGCTTTTCCCGGTCCGGGCCATAGGTCGTGGCGAGCGTTTTGAAGAACGAAAGCCGACCGGCCTCGTCGAGGTGACGATAGCGGTCGAGAACCTCGCGCGCCATTGCGGTGCCGGAGGCCTCACCCCGACCCGATAACAACGCCTCGCACAATTCGACCAGGTCGGACGCGTTCTGCTTTGCGTCGGATGAGCCCCCGCGGCGAAGCAGGATGCGGCCGCGCTCGGAAATCGAGGCGAGAAGATCGGAGAAAAAGGCGTTGTTCATGACGGGCAGGTCGAATCCAAGCCGGGGCGCAATCCTTACATGGAATTTAGGACGCTGCGGATCACAATCAAGCGGGCATTGTTGCGCAAAAAACCGTCATGGTTCGAGGCCAGACCGTCATTGGCGGGCTTGACCCGGCAACCCATCCATTTTCGAAACGTCTTTTGATGAAGAATGATGATTACGCGGGTCAGGTGACCCGCATATGACGAGTGCCTTATTTCGTTTCCGCGAACTCCGTCGGCGTCTTGCCGGTGACCTGCCGGAACGCGTGGGAAAACGCCGGCACACTGGCGTAGCCGAGATCCGCGGCGAGTTGCTTGACGGAGATATTGGCCTCCATCGACAGTTTTTCGATCGCAGCCGCGATGCGTGCGCGCTGGCACCAGCTCTTGAAGCTCAGTTGCGTCTCCGATGAAAACAGCCGCGACAGCGTCCGCGCCGAGGTCCCGACCTCGCGCGCCAGCGTCTCGATCTCATGCGAACCCGTGGGGTCGCCAAGCACGATGTCCGCCGCGCGGCGGCAGCGTGGTTCCTGCGGCAGCGGAATAAACGTCGTGGAATCCTCCGCGTGATGCAGTTCGAGCATGGCCAGCCTGACCAGTAGCTCGGTGCGGTCAGGATTGTTGCGGCCATCGAACAGCGCAAGGATCGCCTGGTGCAGCAGCTGCGAGACTCTGACGACGAATTCCGCATCGAGGCTCTCGCTACGGTGTTCGCGCGCCAGCCACGCCAGATCGAAATACAGCGTCCGCATTTCGATATCCGCGAGCACGTCGATGGAATGTTCGAGACGCGCCGGCACCCACACCGCGCGGTCGGGCGGCACCAGCCAGCGCCCCTTCGGCGTGGTGACCTGCATCGTGCCTTTGGCGGCATAAACCAGTTGCGCCTCGCGGTGCATGTGGGTGTCGAGCCGGACGCCCTTCCGGTAATGGCGCGCGACCAGATGGACGCCGTCGGCGGTCGCCGGGCGGTTTCCTTTGATGGCAGCGATTGGCGTCTCGGCGATACTCATTGGCCACATCCCGTCAGGACAAGACCATATAACCTTTTTCAAGAAATTACAGGATTCGCCAATGAACAGCCCCGTCCGGGTAATCGGTTTCGTCAACGCCGCCCACTTTATCGACCACTATTCGATGCTGATCTTCGCAGCCGCTGTCATCGTCATGGGGCCGGCGCTTGGCATGGCCTATTCCGAACTGCTGCCTTACGCGACCCCGGGCTTCGTCGCGTTCGGCGCGGGTTCGCTGCTCACCGGCTGGCTCGGGGACCGCTGGAGCCGCCGCCATATGATGGCGATCTTCTTTGTGGGGATCGGCGCGTCGATGATCGCGGTCGGGCTGGTGCAGACGCGGTTACAACTCGGCGCGGCACTGCTCTCGATCGGACTGTTCGCGTCGATCTATCATCCCGTCGGCACCGCGATGATCGTTTCCTACGCCGACAGGCTCGGCCGCGAGATGGGCCTCAACGGCGTCTGGGGCAATCTCGGCGTGGCGTCATCGGCGCTGGTGACTGGCGTGATCGGCCAGTATCTCGGCTGGCGCTGGGCCTTCATCGTCCCCGGCGTTGTCACGATATTGATCGGCGTGGCCTTTATGCGCGCAGTGGTTCATGAGGATCGCTCGGGCCACAAGCAGGCGGCGGCGCAGGCGCGCATTGCCAAAAACGACATGTGGCGGGTGATCGTGGCGCTGCTGATCGTGGTGATCGCGGTATCCACCACGTTCAACGCGGTCACCGTTGCGTTGCCGAAACTGTTCGCGGAACGGCTGGCCGATCTGACGAAGAGTCCGGCGCTGCTCGGCGTGATCGCGGCCTGCGTCTATGTGTTCGGCGCGATGACGCAATACACTATCGGCAAGCTGATCGATCGGTATTCGCTGAAGGCCGTCTCCTTGCCGTTGTCCTTCATGCTGGCACCATTCCTGTATCTGGCGGCCACATTGTCGAACCTGCCGCTGATCCTGGCTGCGATCGGCATCGTGATTGGAGCGTTCGGTCAGGTCACCGTCAACGACGCCATGGTTGGAAAATACACCAGCGAGGAATGGCGCTCCCGCGCCTACGCGGTGCGCTATTTCGTCGGCTTCACTGCGGCCGGCGCATCGGTCGGCCTCGTGGCGTGGCTGTACGAGCAGGGAGGCTTCGTCACTATGCTGCATGCCTTCGCGGCGCTGTGTTTGCTGGTGATTGCAGCGGCGATCATCCTGCCGACGGAGATCAAGGTGCCGGCGGCGCAAACGAACTGATCGCGGCAAGCTCTTGCCGCTTTGACCCACATCGGCGAATTTAGCCCGGCAGTGTGAAGTACCTCACATTCGCTGGCGGCGTTCGGGCGTAGCAATGGCGTTCGCCCGTGGCCGATCATCGTATCCTGCGATTGATTGCTCGTTGTTGGCGGCAAGATAAGCGTTGGACGGCTTCGTGAGGTATGGCGATGCGTCTAAACCATTCGGTAATTCCGAGAGCACTGGTCATCACCGGTGTGCTTCTCTTGGGTCTCGTGGCCCGGATCGAAGCTGCTGCCGCGAGCGACTGTCCGTGCATCAAAGGTAACGCCGGGATCTGTGTTCCCGATCGTGCCTGCGAAGCGCGCGAACGCCAGATGCGCAATCGGCTGAGGCATTCCCATGAATATCGGATGCGCGACGCCCCGCGCAGCAATACGACGGGTTACCGGCGTCCGACCGTGGCGGCGCCCCCGACGACCGGGGCTCCTGTCCCGCGCCATAGCACTGCAACCGATTACCGGACTCCGACGCCGGCTCCGGCCCGACCGCCCTCAATTCTTCCGGGCGGAGGAGGGGGCCGGGCATCTTCGAGGGCGGCGCCAGCCACTCCCTCCACCGATTTCCGCGCTCGCACCCGGGTCCAGCCTCCCGCGGCGGAAACCGGCATCGCCACCGCTCAACCGGGGGCAGCGTCGAGCGGCGGCCGGCCGCGAATCCTGGAAACCGGCCACAGCCATTTATCTGAACTCGGCAAAGAAGAGGACGGCTACGGGTTGTACTCGTATGCCATCCTGCCGTCCGAATCGAGACGCGCCGCGACCTTCCTTAGCGAGCTGTTCAGGGAAATTCCGTCGATCGGTGAAACGAGTGCTCAACGTTCACAGTTGAATATCTTCTACGTGCCTCTCAAAAAGGACAGGAAAGGCGATTTCGCCGCAGCGCTTCAGACATCAGGCGCAAACGCAGAAAAGATGGGCGCGGAATATTCGAAATCGTTCTACGACTACAGAATAGCGCGCGCTCTTCTGAACCATGTCTGCAATCCGCCCGCTGGCAGTATCCGCCACTTGTGCGAGGGCGACCTGTCCAGAGGGCCTTACATTTTCACCTATGCATCGCCCGCCAGCAGCATGGACTCGGTGCCGCCGCCGTTCCTGTTTGTCGATCTCAGCAACGTCCACGAACAGGCGTTCGGCGAATTGATCGCGGCATTCAGGTCGCAGGTGAAGCGCGACGACATTTCCGATCAGGCCAGGATTAGGACGCTGCGATTGACGATCCTGAACATCGCGCTGACCGCGGCCGATTGGGTGAACCCGGTTGAGAAGGCAATCGCGGAGATTGTTCATTCGCCCTCGGGCGACGACGAGAAATAATTCGATCATGAAGTACAGCCCCACACTGCTGGCTTTCGCTGCTCTGCTCGCCATCATCTATGGTGTGCTGTTCTCTGTTTCCTATCCGCTGGTCGAGATCAGCGGTGGGATCGTGGCGTTGTGCGTACTCCTGGGCATCGTGACATGTCTGGCCCTCGCCGCAATCTGGAATGCGTTCATGCGCCCCAAGACGCCCGTCGCCGACACAGCGACGCCCGTGCATCCAGCCAGCACCAATCCTCCCGCGCGTCCTCCACGCCGCCGCAAGCGCTAGCCCGCGGCGGATTGCGGTGACGGGCCGAACGTCAGCAATGCTTCGCGGCCTGGCTGGTCAAGCATGAACCGATTGCAGTGCGTTTTCGCCGCGTCTCCCAGAGGCGTGGACCAGTAAGACGTGCAGTCAAAACCCCACCCTTCAAGCGCGACCGATCGATGCTGCTTTCGAAGCGGACCACGCAAAGCCATGGTTCCAACTCCGTAGCACTACGGAGAAGGCAAATTAATTGATTCGGAAGGTGTCGGGATCAAAGATCAACGTCGATGCCTTTCTGCCAAACGGTGCCAACAATTCGGGCCGGCCGATATGACCGGTCGACCATTAACCCCGCGCAAAGGACATTTCATATGCGAGCCATTCCACTCAACGCGCTCCCCGTTGCGTTAGCAGCCTTCCTCGCGACCGGCATTGCGGCGTCGGCCGAGGATGGTGTCTCAGCTGACAAGATCGTGTTCGGTCAGGCGGCTGCGCTTGAAGGCCCGGCCTCGGCTTTGGGCCAAGGCATGAAAATGGGTCTCGAAGCGGCCTTCGCTGAAATAAACAAAGCGGGCGGCGTGAAGGGTCGGAAGCTCGAACTCAAGAGCATCGACGACGGGTACGAACCGACCAAGTCCATTGAAGCGGTCAAGAAGCTCCTGGGGGAAGACAAGGTCTTCGCTGTCGCCGGTGCGGTCGGTACTCCAACGGCAGCCGCCACACAGCCAATCGCGACCGCAGCAGGCGCGCCCTTTATCGGCGCCTTTACGGGCGCCGAGTTCCTGCGCGAGCCCCACAAGCCCCTGGTGATGAACATTCGCGCCAGCTACTTCCAGGAAACCGAAGCCATGGTCGAACATCTGACCAAGGACCTCGGCGCATCCAAAATTGCGATCATGTACCAGGACGATGCTTTCGGTCAGGCCGGCCTTGCCGGCGTCAAGAAGGCGCTTGACAAGCGGCAGATGCAGCTCGCCGGGGAAGGTACCTTCGAGCGCAACACGGTGGCCGTGAAGGCCGCGCTGCTGGCCATCAAGAAGGCCGAGCCCCATGCCGTGATCATGATCAGCCCCTACAAACCTGCGGCCGAGTTCATCAAACTGGCCAAACAGATCAAGCTCGATGCCACCTTTGTGAATATCTCCTTTGTTGGTTCCGACGCGCTTGCAAAAGAGCTCGGTCCGGTGGGTGCCGGCGTTGTGATCACGCAGGTCGTTCCTTTTCCGAAGGACGCGACAATCCCGGTGGTCGGGCGCTACCAGGCTTCGCTCAAGGCGAGCGCCCCCGACGCGCAGCCCGGCTTCGTCTCGCTTGAGGGCTACCTTGTTGGCCGCGCGATCATCGCGGCACTCGAAAAGGTCAGCGGCGACCCCACCCGGCAAGCCCTGGTCGAGGCGGTGCGAACGACCGGCGCTTTCGACCTTGGCGGTTTCAAGCTTGCCTACAGTGACTCCAGCAATCGGGGTTCGGATCAAGTGTTCCTGACCGTGATCCAGGCGGACGGCAGCTTCAAGGCGGTCGATCGCCTCGAGAAGTCCGGAATGTAAACGCAAGCGGCCGCAAAGCACCGAAGGAAAGTCCAAGCTATTCGCAGTACGATTTCGCAATTGCGACCCGGAGCAATACTACCTGGAGATTGACAATGCAGACCGCGATGTCGTGGTATCACCTCGGCCTTCGCGGTCGATTGTTTACAGCGTTTGGGGTCGTTGCCGCGCTCACCGTGCTGGCGAGCAGCAGCGCGATCATCTCCTACGATAGCCTTGAGCGTTCGCTTGGCGCCATCACCGAAAAGAGCCTGCCCGAGATCACGCGCGCGTCCAGGGTCGTCAAAGCCGCCGGCGAAGTCGCCGCCGCTGCGCCGCGCCTTCTCGCCGCAACAGATCAGGCCGAACGCGAACACGCCCTCAAAGTTCTGACTGCGGCGCGTCAGGAACTGACGCAGACCATCGGCGCAGTCGCCGCGGAGGATGCTGCAAAGCTCAACAAGACCGCCGATCGCATCCTGGTGAATCTCGACCGGCTGATGCAATCGGTCACCGAGCGCCAGACGATTGCCGCCTCCCGGGACGCGCTTGTCGCCAGCCTTCGGAAATCGCATCAGAAGCTCGCCGAAAAGCTGTCGCCGATGGCCGACGACGCCGGGTTCACCTTGACGATCGGCCTGCAGACGGCGGCGGACAAACAAGACCTGGAGGTCGTCCAGAAGACGCTTGCTGCACTCGCTGAAAACGAACTGGCGTCCCTGCAGGCAATCCTGGAGCTGCGCGCCGAATCCAACCTCCTACTGGGAATCCTTGTTGAAGCGGCCGACCTGCCGTCCGCCGATCTGCTGCCGCCGGTCAAGGATCGTTTCATGGCGACAGCGGGCCGCCTTGGAAAGGCCGCCTCTGCCTTCAAGGATCCCGAGACGTCGAAGCTGGTCGACGAACTGGTCAAGACCGGCAAGGATGCCAACAATATTTTCGATCTCAAGCAAAGGGAATTGGTTGCTGCGAAGACCGGCGCCACTGTGGTGATGGAAAATCGCGCGCTCGCCCAGGAGTTCGAAAAGGAAGTCGCAAGCCTGGGAACGCGCAGCGAGGCGGCGGCGGCGACCGCGGTGCGTGAATCCGAGGCGGAGATCCGCCAGGGCCGGATCATCCTGATTTGCCTTGCGCTTGTCAGCCTTGCCACCGCACTTGTCATCGGTTGGTATTACGTTGGCCGCGGGGTCGTACGTCGCCTCGTGCTTCTCCAGAATAGCATGAAGTCCATTGCCGCAGGCGATTTGAGCGCTGAGATCGTGACCAGCGGCTCGGACGAAATTGCCGACATGGCTGAAGCGCTGCAAGTCTTCAAGAGTAACATGCTCGAATCCAACCGGCTGCGTGCGGAACGCTCGGAAGCGGAAAAGCATGTGCACGCGCAGCGAAGAACTGAAATGCGGAAACTCGCTGACGAATTCGAGGCCGCAGTCGGTGAGATTGTCCAGATGGTATCCTCCGCTTCAACGGAGTTGGAAACCTCAGCGACCACTTTGACCCGAACCGCCGAGCAGACACAGCAGCTGTCCGGGAGAGTGGAAGCGGCTTCCGAAGAAGCCTCGTCAAATGTCAGATCGGTTGCCACCGCGACGGAAGAGATGTCGGCGTCGATTTCTGAAATCACCCGACAAGTCCAGGAATCGAACCGGATCGCCGGCGAAGCCGTCAATCAGGCGGAGGTCACCGACGTGCGCATCAACGAATTGTCGAAGGCAGCCTTGCGGATTGGCGATGTGGTCAACCTCATCACGTCGATCGCGGAGCAGACCAATTTGCTGGCCCTGAACGCCACGATCGAGGCCGCCCGCGCGGGCGAGTCCGGACGGGGCTTTGCGGTTGTTGCGCAGGAGGTGAAAGCGCTCGCTGCGCAGACTGCCAGCGCAACCAATGAAATCAGCACCCAAATCGCCGGGATGCAGGTTGCGACGCAGGAGTCGGTTTTGGCGATCAAGCAAATTGGAATCACAATCAGCCGGATTTCGGAAATTGCGGCGACAATCGCGACCTCTGTCAACCAGCAAGGCGACGCAACGCAAGAAATTGCCCGCAATGTCGAGCAGGCGGCACAAGGCACTTCCCAGGTCGCCACCAATATAGTCGATGTGAACAATGGGGCTCGCGAGACCGGCTCTGCTTCCGCAAAAGTTCTCTCCTCGGCTCAGTCGTTGTCCGGAGAAAGCAACCGCCTCAAGCTTGAGGTTGG
>Ga0193743_1001847_pt1 | contig 15324 bp, 17 predicted proteins | sample L2c2metaG_FD_143038 | JGI IMG/M metagenome (GOLD analysis project Ga0193743, IMG submission 143038) | Soil microbial communities from a riparian zone of the East river system, Colorado, United States - L2c2 | ecosystem: Environmental > Terrestrial > Soil > Riparian zone | place: USA: East River...
CATATCATAGAAGTACGAATTTATTTTTTGAGCATGGGACAACCATATGACTGACGGTGCAGAGAGCGAGGAAGAGACACAGAAAGCTTTGGTCGTTATACATAGCATCGTACTTTATGTCGGTAAGTGTAGTATAAACTGCCCAAAATTGTCGAATGTGAAAGGTCTTCGCGATTGGCAGCTGGATTTTAGGCCGGTGATGTGGTTTTGGTCCGCTTCTTCGCCACAGTATTCTCTCTGTGGATGAAAGGGTGCCATCAGTAGGTAGTTCGGGGGAAAAAAAGAATCAAAGAGACAAATCAGAGATATGGTAAAGAAAGGGCAATAGGATGAAAAAGGGAAAGAAAAAAAATAAGCACCCACCGGAATCCGTTCTTGAATCTCCTCGACACCTCCTTCAAGTAACGCATCCTTCCAGTTCCGGTAGTCTTTCTGCGCTTTGCTTTTTGACCCCACTCGTATGATCTGATTTTAGCAGATGGATATCCGCATGATGCGCAAGCTATTTGCGATAACAGCTAATATTAACACAAAAAGGTAGAGCAAGAATACTTTAAAAAACATTACACACTTTTGTGCTGGCGGTGGAAGGCTCGGTTGCCGCAGCGTCGGCAGAGGGTGTGGGACTTGGTGTGTCGCTTACTGTTGGGCCATCAGGAGATATTCCCGTAGTTTATGAATCGATAGACATACCCAAAGGACGAAGTACCTGTACGAAGTCAGTTCAATACTGTAATTTAGACATTTGACTATGCAACACACACCTTTCGTCTATAGGTTCCAAAATACCAAGGGAAAGAAAAAAAAGAAAGTGAGCATGTACCGCCTACAGCATCATAGAAAAAAGGTCGAATATGAAGAGAGAATCCTCCATCGCCCTTTCTTTATATCGTTTATATATGAATTGCCTTGACCCTTGGAACATCATCTAGACTCAACACTACGCATCCATCCCCTGCCTTGCCACTAACTCGTCCGAAACAGCGCTTCCACATCGACAAGACCCATACCGTGCGTTCTAAAAGAGCAGAGACTCACCATCTCGTCGTGTTCTTGAGGATTCCTTGGATGGGGGTGGTAACTTCAGACTGTTGATTACACATACACATTGGGGAGTGTGGGAAATTTGGCACAAGGACTTTGCCGAGAAGCCGAATACAGTGTTTCCCTTATCACGGTTGTTTGTTTCTAAAAGTTACCATGTCCGTTATATCTCTCCCAAACCCTTTAATTCTTCTTATACATCTTCATATTCTCGAATATCCGCATGCCAATAATCCAGAATATGATCACAACATCTTTAATCCTCGTCTTCGAGGTCTCAGAGAAAGAGTCAAACTGATGGAGGACATCTCCTATTTTCTTGTAGGTCGCGTCGAAGGTGGCAAAATTGGCGCGAGAACAGTGGGTGATATAGAACGATTCATAACTGCCATTTGACACTTTCGCAGGTCCTTCCAATATATCCGTGTATGCAACCATCGGAGACTGTGGCATTTCGAACATCTCTCACGAAATATTTGGATAATCTACGACGCAAAGGATCAGATATGGCTTGGTGGTGGAAGGATGTCACAGTACGCAGATCTCTGTTGGAGGAGTGTATTGGAGAAAAGTATGCCAAAAGCCTCAAATGTCAAATGTGGATGGCTTTAACGATATGGAAGATTTGAACGCGTTCTTCTAGCTCTGTCAACTCACGCTCTAATGAAGAAGTGTTCAATTCCAATTGCTTGGGATGCGACCAGCGTAGGTTCGAATTCAAATATCTAATGCTGAACCATTTTCTGATGGTCCTAGTCTATTTTTCGCAGCCAGCCGTTTATATACGCCAGTAACCTGGCTAATTACCAGTCGAAACGGCATACCTGGTCTCGACGTGCTTCACTCCTCACGCGAAGGCAGGAAGACTTGACAAAACTACAGAAACGTATATCTACATCGTCGTCGTCGAGATACACTTCCTTCTCTATCCGGCAGCTAAAATCCGATTCCGAGTCCAAAAGGCATAATCTTTTGGAGGGAGGGTGGGCCGGAAAAGAAGGGCGGGATGCTTTGGATCTCTTTATCGAACTTGTTGGACTGAGGTTATCGACGAATGGCCTCGAACCCTTGCAAGAGCCAGTAAAAGATGCACCGGTAGTAAGAACCTCCCGTTCTCACTTCCCTCTGTTCAACTAAACTCAATAGTTCTAGAAAAAACATCCGCTTCCTCTTCCCATTGCTGCAGCACATCATCCATCTCACCTTAAAAAATATCGTCGAGCCGTCTTTCAGACCAAGCACACATCACAAACCACCGAACCCCCAAGTCGCTCACATGCTGAAATTAAACTCTCCGATAGTTTGGAATCTGAGAAACGAATGCGACAAGCATTGGTTGACAGCCTTTCTCGAATTCAAAGACATCAAGTCCAATTACTAAAGAAACTTGAAGTGTCGAAATCAAGTACCCCTTCGCCAAGGACTCACACTCTCGATTCTTGGACGTTTTCATCAGAATCTGTACTCGGTAGATTCGATTGGGATCCAAAGCCGACTCGAGAGATGTTCGCGTCGTTGTCTCTACCTGTACCGTCTGAGGATGAAGCACTGGCGTTAGAGACCCGGATTCAGCAGATCCGCGAAAATTTGTTGGCTCCTTACCCTCCTATACCTGATCCATCTGCTCCACGGTTACTATCATTGGAGACTAAAATTGACAATATTCAGTCTCGAATTCCTCGTTCAGTGACTGCTGATTCAACTTCCCAAGTAGTTTCTTTACCAACGCCTGCTCGAAGTATAAAACGCAAGTCTATTCGTTTTTCGATGGCGCGCAAAGGCCGACCTTCCCTTTTCCGGATTGGTGAGACTCAAGATGTTATTGATCGAGTAAGTGAACATCTCAGCACTTGGTTCGTTTGTATACTCAGCAGTTCCTCATTCGGTAAGCTCGTTGATACAACAGAAGATCATTCAGACCCTGAAAGTGACTCCGAGCTCACTTTTGCGACTCCCAAAGTCAAAACCAAGATCAATAGAATTTGGACATCAGGAACGCCCAAGTCTACCATGAAGAACACCCCAAGAGAGTCATTCCCGATGATTCGATTGCTATCAGATCCAGCTCTTTCACTGCCTTCTCTGTTGTCTACGGAACTTTTATTAGGGCCGGAAGAAGAAACAGATAGTTTCGAACAAGATGTTGATCTTACGCCCATGGCCAGAAGACGCTATAGTGGTCGATTGGGAAATGCTAGCCATCCGAATGAAGACGCCGACGTTTACGAGAAGCAGGGAGGAGACGAGGACATTTCCGACGACGATCCTCCTAGTATGACGCTTCGTGAGATTTTAGTAAATGCCGATGCTAGTCATTTTCATTTGTTGGGTTTGTCAAATCCTTCTTTCTTACCTGACAAGATTCTAATAACGGCTGCTGCGTAGAAGAAGAAGAAGAAGACCAAGACGATGTGGCATTATTAAGTGAAGATGATACTTCATTTGTGTGGGAATGATTTGAAAGGGAAATAATAGGTTGAATATAATAAGTCAATTCTTCTTCTATCCACAAAACTCCCGAGCTCTCTGTTTGAGGTCATTCCTCTTTGTTTTTCGTTAAAATGCTACTCTTTGACGAATCGTAATTAGCAGATGACAGCCTTTTGCGTTGCGACGCTGTGGATAAGTACGGTACGGTCATATCTTTGAACAACGATGCTGCATGCCCTCGGAGGCTCTCACCCACTTTTGCCCTTGCTTTTTTTTTTTTCACCAATGGGGGAAATTACTCTTCCTTCGTAAAAAATAAATAATTTTTTTTTTTAAAAAAAAGTTGATATCCGAACATCTTCCTGTTCAACAGGTGGGTATAAACTATGGTTTCTGCTACAGCTCCAGCTGTTTCAGTCTCCTTAGACGGGGGCTTTACTACATACATTTATCAAAGTTACATATGCAGTGCTATGGCCATCTACAATAACAACAAGCTTGGATGCAGCAGTCAGCTCATATTGAAACAGATTGTCTGGGGACTATGCTGAGTTGAAAAATTCTTCCCATTCCTGATTTTAATATTAAAAAAAATTGACTGGGGATATATACTCATGATTTAAAGTCACTGCTGGCACTGGGTGGTGTTTTCCTGTTGTGTTTCCAAAAGGGATTTTCCCATGGGAACACAAAAAGTATTTCTGAAAGAAAAATCAAAGAAACATGTAATGTGTTTCTCAGATGTTTCCTATAGATAAATTTACTGTTTTTCTCAAGATTTATCTACAGGAAACATGATAAATATTTTTTCCTTTGTTTCAAACAAAGGCAGAAACACTTATCATGTTTCCTGTAGATAAATCTTGAGAAAAACAATAAATTTATCTATAGGAAACATCTGAGAAGCACATTACATGTTTCTGTGATTTTTCTTTCAGAGATACTTTTTGTGTTCCCATGGAAAAAACCCTTTTGGAAACACAAAAACTGTCTAGAAATTGGTTTTTCCCAGGGAAACACCACCCAGTGCCAGCAGTAGTGGTGATGCACAATCCTCGGTAATGCCATGGCCACATCACATCACGTCACATGGGCTTATCCATCACAAATGTTGAGACATTGCAATTTCACGATGGCTGCACCATTTTCCACCATTCTTTTTGTGAATTATAATTTAATTAATGTATGTCATGCATTAAATCAAACATATGTAAGGTAGAGCAAGTCCATGCCCATCCAATGTCTTGTGGCTGTGGTGTGGGTGGTTTTGCGTGACAATTTAAAGAAATTGAAACTCTAATTACTACAAGCACTTCATAAGAAATTGACAACCCACAAAAATTTTCTTTTCATGTTTCAAGAATTTTATGGGTTTCACTTTTTTGAGATATGAAGCCAAAGAATTGTTATTAAATAAAGACTGGATAAGTACAAGCAAATGGCTACGACCACGTGATGCAATTAAATCGTGTCCAATAGGGTTGGGTAAAAAACTGTTTTTTTTTGACCACTGCATTATTTAACCGGTAATTTACTGGTAATTTACCACCGTCGCAGAAGGCAAGATGGCAACTGGTAAATTACCAAACTCATGTGACTTTCTTGCAAGCAGAGGCAGGAGGACCTGTAATGCAACAGCATGATTCTGTCCAGGTGCTAGATGCTGAGACCTCTTCTCCCATTGATCCAGCCTTGAAATACCTTACAACATTTTTGGCTAACGAAAAGGAAACCCCTAGAGCCAACATATTACTTGACAAGGTCCAGAAAGCCAGCCCCACTCTAGTTGCTGCTGTAGAGCGCAATGATATTGACTTTTTGATGAATTTTGATTAATTTTTGGTTGGTAGCACCCTAGTAAACTCTAGTTTATTAGTTTACATACTTTTCTCATATTATTGAGCTGTGAATGAGCTGTAAAACAAGAAAAACTGGCCCGGCGCTGGGAAAAAATTGCCCATGTGTTCTGAACACATGATAGGTAAAATACCAGTAAAAAACTAGTAAATTACCACCTCTTGAGGGTGCCGAAATTTTTTGGGTAACTTACCGGTAATATACCCCCCTAGTGAATTATTTACCCAACGCTAGCATCCAACACGCTGTCCTCATCAGTGCCTCTGCTAACCCACCCATCACACATCAGTCACGGACCCTGGACATTGGATGGGCATGGATTTGCTCTACCTTAGCATAAAATATCATAATTGTTGAGAAATGAAGAAAGACCTGTTTACTCAACATCATTATCATTTGTGTCACCAAGAGCCTGTCTTTTATCATTGGCATACTTTGGTATGGCACCCTGAAGATTTGGTGCACCTGCCTCCTTGAATACTTTGATTTGGTCAAGCAAGGGGTTTCCTTTAAGACCAGAGACAATCCTCTTATCAAGGATTATGGTAACTCCTGCAATTCACTCTGCATTTGCTTGTGCTTTCTCCTGTGCCTTCTTCCTTTTCTCAATTAAATGGCGCTGCTTCTCATCATGGTGATCCACTCCTGCCTTTCTCCATGCCTGCTCACCACTCCCAGTCTCTCTTGCTAATTTGTGTAAGAACTTGTAGTCCTCCTCTGTGGTAAATTTTGCCTCCATAAATAACTGTGTGTTGTTATGGAAAAACATGGTCAACCCATTATAAGCTTGCATTGTTAACTGAGGTTGTTGTCATAGTCTATACTCAGTCACGTTCTTTCCAAAGAACAATCATAGGATGGCTCCAATGATGGCCACTTCACCATTGTTCAGTGCCACCCTTACCACCAGCCAGCTTTGTCAGACTTATATCAGACCTCTGTCAGAATTCATCCCCTACTCCGTCACCACCAGAAAACCATCATTCTTATCATTGCCATTGCCAACCAGCACCACATGCTATACACCGCAGCACATCTAGAACTACACCAGCTCCACACATGTTCCATGTCACAGGCCAATCACATTATGCATACACCAGTTCTTGAGGTCATGAGTTTTGGTCATCACAAGGACTTTTGAGGATTTGAGTCAGCACTCTTTGGCATCCTTCGGAGTACAAGTTTTTTTGTAATATGTTCCATTTCACTACCATATGCTTTCCAAGATAACTCCTTATATGTCTATGTTCCTTTCTGTATAAATACTCGAGCTGTAGTATGTATTTCACCAGTTCAAATATCAACTTAGCAACCTCATTCTCTTAACTTGCTCTCATCTGCCTTAAGCTTCTTCTTGGCCTAACTCCAGACTCTCCTACTCCATCTGGAACTCCAAAATTTGAGGCAACCCATCAAGAGAGTGGTGCAACCCATAAGTTAAAGCCAACACCTTGCCCGACTTCTGAACTGACATCTCCATCTGAACTCTGAGCTTAACAGTATATTTGAACTCAACCTCTCTTGTTATGGAAACATGCACCAAGAAGAAGACCCTTCAGTTATACACTACTATGCAAGAAGAACCTTCAATTCAAGAAAACTTTGAACCTCTGGAGGATCTCCAAGAGTCCACCCCTCAGGTGGAAGATCCTGATCAGGATGATATGGAAAAAGATAAGTCTTCTGATCAACTCAATGATATTGTTTCTGCTATCAAAGCATTGGGAAAAAATGCAGCCAAGTCTGGCAAAGTCAGGGAACCAGAGCCGTTTACTGGCTGGGACCCAAAGAAACTGAAAACCTTTATTTAACAGTGTTGCCTTTACTTCTGAGGCTCTTCCGACTTGTTCCAAGACAAGACCCATTGGGTCACCTTTGCAACATCCTATCTCTGGGATGTTGCTCTAGAGTGGTTCAAACCAAGGCTCTTGGGACTAACTGAAGAACCTCCAAGCTGGCTTGAAGACTGGGATGTCACAAGACCCTTTTCCGATCCTCTGCAGTCCAGTTTTGGTGATATTGAGCAAATTTAAGATGATCCTGTCGATGGGCCTTTTTAAGGAGAGGGTGTTTTTGCTTGACAATAGAGTGAAAGTTGTTTTCCTTGAGTGATTTTGTGGTGTGACAGGAGAGGAGATGATGTTGTTGATGAAATTGGTGACCTGAACAGCATCATTATCAAGCTTTCCAGTAGTAATTTGACAAATAATAGTTTGTTTGTTACAACAAGAGAGCTTGGAAGAATGGCCACCTCTGTTTTTTCCTTTGTTTAAATCCACCTCTTTGTTGATTCTGCCAATGGTAGACTTTCCTAAACCAGTCTTGAGCTGAATTTGATGCATAGAATATCCTTCTGTAAGACGAGAAATAATAGTAGAGTGCTAAGAAGAGGATATGAACTTCATGTGGTGGTGGAAAGAAAGAAAGATATTTGAAGTTGATTTCAACATGCCAAACATGTAATAATAGTGTCACATGACTTTGTTTATTATTCTCACAGTATTTTTATATTAATCCAGCTTGCCACACAGCATATAGTCATAAAATAACCTAGGGTCAAAAAATGTCCCAATGATTGAATATTTTATTTATTCTTATCAGAATCACATGATCTTGAGTTCATCTGAGAGCTGTTATGCTATGCTATTACATATAAGATTTTCAAAATATAATTCCAAGTGGATTTTGTGATATGAATCAATCTTTGAAAAATGGCCAAACATTGGGACCGTTTTTTGAGCTACTGTAGGAGACTGCTTCACCATATAGAGCTAGTATGGCAAGCTCAGAAAGGGTAGCTGGATCATTAAGTGCTTTCCAGAGGTTGGCCTCCATGTGATTAAGCCTTCCACTCTGTTTAGTGATCCAAAGATGTTCTAGGAATTGTTGGAAAAATAGAAGATAGAGAAGCAGAGCAGCAGCTGCATAGAAGTATGACTGAAAATGGTTGTAGAGGTATCTGAAAAAGTGAATGGGATGTCAACATGCTTTCTCCACCAATCACAGAAAAAATCATGATGCCCCTTCTTGTCATCCTTGTGATTGAATGTTGCACCAGCAATCTGTGCAGTTTTTATAGCCCCACAAGTTGATTGATTTAGAGCTTGCTCTTGTGCTGGTGTTACTTCATCTCCCTGGGCAATTGAATGATATCTCTCCTCAAGAACTGCATCATTATCTCAATTAGTGAGTAGAACTGGGCCATCAATATTATGTTCTTTCCACCACTTCTTCATTGCCATGTATCCACCTTGCACAGTTTTGAGATCCTTATGACACCTGCAGCCAGCCAAAATAAAGAGTCGGAGTAAACACTTTTCACATGCATCAAGAAGTTCAAATGCCCCTTTCCTAGTTCCTGAACCACATCCTCTACTATCTTTGCATGCTTCTCAGTTTTAGTGGCCTCTAGAAAAGCATCCTATTTTTGTGGTCCACCAGCAGCTTGAATCATCTTTTTTTGGGCAGCCATTTGAAGTTCATAAATTTCCTGCATTGACCTTCCATGACCTCGAGAACTGGTGTGTGCGGGATATGATTGGCCTATGACATGGAATGTGTGTGGAGCATGGTGGGGCTCTGGTCGTGGTGCGGTAGATAGTGCATGGTGCTGGTTAGTAATGGCAATGATAAGAATGATGATTTGTTGGTGGTATTGTAGAGGATGAATTCCAATGGAGGTCCAATATAAGTCCAGTGAAGGTGGCTGGTGGTAAGGATGGCACTGAACAATGGTGAGGTGGCCATCATCGTAGACTCTGTCAGAGCCATCCGATGGTTGTTCTTCAGAAAGAACATGACCAAGCACAGACCATGACATACTAGTAAAGAGGCTATTGCAGACTGGCAGACTACTATCACTGAAATTCTTGATATTTACAATCATAGTCCATTTGGACAGCGGTCAGGAGGGAGTCTGATTGGACTTGTTGACATTCTGGTCAAATTGACTGGAATGAATACAGACCACTGCACAAAGGAGAAAAAGGATGTAAATGAGATGGAGGAGTTAAAGAAGTGGGCAGCCAATCAGCACCTTGGAGAGGATGCAATGCTGGAAAGGGAGCAATAGCAGCAGAGCTATCTTTAAGAGTCTGCTCAGTCCTATATTATAAAATGAATTAATATATTATAAAAATAAGGAGAAATATAATTCATACGGAGTCAAATGAACCGTATCACTGATACTTTTTCTGTAAATAAATTCAGAAGAATAACCTTGGTGAAAGAAATACATACACATTGTTGGGTAGCACTAAAGAATGTGCTCAGCACTTGATATAGATGGCTGTAGCAATGGCAACACTACCCCTAACCCATCACTGGGGGTATCTGGGAGTTCCAAGTTGGGATATGATACATATGTGATGTCTACTGTCAAGAAATGTGGACTGTTAGGATTGTGGTATTTGGGAGTTATGAGTATATTGAGTATTGGGATTAGAGATGGTGTAAAATATTGGAATTGGAGATGGTGTAGAATATTGGAATCAGAGACTGAGTTTATTATTGTGATGCAGGCAGGGGCTCCACCTCTATATAAATTATGGTTTAAAGAATGATATAAATAAGATATGGCATATGTGGATTTATTGATATTCTCCACTGTTTTGATTTATTAGGATTTTCAACTGTGTTCAGATATTGGGATTTTCAACTGTGTTTAGATATTAGGATTTTCAACTGTGTTCAGATATTAGGATTTTCAACTGTGTCCAGAAATTAGGATAAGAGACTGCGTCTACTGTTGTGATGCAGCCCCATGCCGAAGGCACGTCTTCGTAAGCTCATAAAGGAGAGTTGGTGGACATGCCAGGAACCAGAGCATATGGGAGACATACAGTGGTAGGGTGAGCTGGATGTTCTAAATGAAATTTAAAAATAGATTGATCAATGATTGATCGAAAGAAGCACTGGATTGACATCCATTGGGGCAACCAAATAAATATTGCTCAGACCCTAAAAATAGATTGAAAAATGATTGATGGAAAGAAGTGAAATGAAAAACGGAAAACATACTGTTTCACTCAAAGAGGAGTGGATGGCCGTGGGGGCAACATAAACCTTGGGGGAAGCTGGATCCAAGAAAAGAGCAATGTCGTCATCGGAGTCAATGGTATCCTTGGATAAGTGAGGGTGCTTACCCTAAAAAGGTTAATGCACAATAAAAATAGCATGGGAAGAAAATTAAGGAACGAACCGAGATCTTGGTTTTCTTAATTTTCCGGGCGGATAACAACAGTGCTAACAGGGGCTAGCAAAAGAAATAAGTAAAAATGATTATGAAAAGATATAAAAAGAATGAACTTTTCTTGGCTGTGGCAGCAAGAAAATCCTTGACACAGGCATCAAGACCAGCGATGCGTGATGCAAGGACCAGCATCTCAAAACTCGGGTGTTTTGCCGAGAAATCTTCAATTGTGGCATGAACAGCCAGTGGAATTTCTTGAAACAACAGGTGGGAAATGAACTGAATAAAATTGTTGAAAGTGGTCTAAATTTAGATAAGTTTTAAAAATAGATCTAAAGTGATAGATGATAAAGCACGGTAGCTGCAATCAGATTGTCAAGCGCGATTTTGGCAAGAAGACCAGGGGTGTTAAGTGAGCAAATGGCATTAAAATTAGTAAGCGCTTCATGAGCGATGTCGGCTTGTTTCTTGAAAGCAGCTTTGGTTGGCATAATGCTAAAAAGCTTGTAATGATGGAAAAATTAGGTGGGGGCTTAAAATTTAAAATAAAATTTTTGGGACTCTATATAAGTTTACAGAAGATGTAGCTAAAGCAGGCTACCTGAGAAGCAGAGCTAGGGAAGCAGAAAAGATAGAGAAGAATAACAGAATGCATATGAGTGCCAAAAATAGGCGAGTGTCCATTTTTGGATTATGTAAGCTGTATGGTGATAAGCGACAGCTCAAGTAAAAACACGGCACGTGTTTTACAAAAATGGAAAGGGAAACAAAAGAAAATATTACTGACCATGTGGAGAAATGGGTGTAAGATTTTCCATGATGAAACAGACTTAGATGAACAGGGAGCAACAGAAATGGTGAATAAGTTGCTTGTCTACAGTTGATGTGTTATGACTTCAATTGGTTCAGACTTTACAGTTGTGACCAAAGACAGTTGATTGCTAAAGACATTTAGTTTTCAAAGACTCAAAAGAGTGCCTTGGGTTTTATTCCAAGGTATTGTCTTAGGGTCGAGCTAAGTTCAAGTAGAAAGGTTGTCTAATAAAGACTAGCTAGAGTTACACAGTTTCTAGCTATGGTTTATATAAATGAGAACATGTGCATAGCGCATGTTTGAAACATGTTCTACATGTGTTTGTCATGGAGGTAAAAGCATGAATGAAAAACATGTGTTGCTAGCATGTTACATGTGCATTATGCATGAGGAAAGATAAAGAAAAGAAGGACATGCATTCATAGCATGTTGTTCTGAAAGTAAAAGTAAAAGTAAAAATAAATTGTACGTGTGGAGATGGAATTGTAACACTACCCTCGCTATCTTCGAAAATTCCAGATTCGAAATGTTCAACCAAGACTAGGGCAATTGTTGATGATGTGTCCCAATCTACCGCACCAAGAACAAACAATTTCTCTGCAGTCTAACATCAGATGACCATGAAGGCCACATTGTCGACAGACCATAGCAGAGGCTCCTGGAACAAAGATCGTGTTGCAGTATTCTTTGGAATGAAAACTGTTGTAGATGTATCATTGACATCGGGAGCATCGGGTGTTGTCAGCTGGAAATGTGGTGTCATTGTCGTAGTCGTCATTGTCGATGACTATTGGATTATGAAAGGAGCCAACCAGGGCTTGAGGAGTCGAATGGTTCAAAAGATCAGAAGAATGAGAGGCAATAGGGGAGGGAATAGAAGGTCGTCGAGGTCGTTGAAGAGGAGAAGGGAGCGAAGATGAGTCAGAAGGTAAGACTAGTGGAGAAGAGCTCATTCATTGATGTTGGCAGTGATTTCTTTCTCATCTCATGTGGATTACTGGCTGAAGAACATTGTTGAGCCTGTTAAAACAGGCCTCTTCAAAGGATGCTTCTGCAAATTTGTGAAGAAGATTGAGTTCATTTATTTCATTTTGTCGTTGTCATTCTGCTTCTTCTTCTTGTCGTCTGATCATTTGTCAAAGGAAAATGAAAGTCACATAATTGTCTCGAGCATGTCTGCAACCAGCAAGTAACAGGTAGACATGCCGGATGCCTGTTGTGGTAGAAGAAAATTAGAATAGTTCCTCTGAAGAGAATGCGGTTGGGTAAGGGCGAGAAGTTCTGGTAGGAGGCATTTTTCAATAGAAAGGATTGGGAAATGGGACAGTCAGATTGTTACTAGAAGGGATTTCTTGAGGGGGAATCAAGAAGACTTTGTTTTGTTCTGAGAAGCAAACTGTTTTCTTTATAACAGTAAGCCTTGTTGAATCCATGGTCAAGTCTATTCTTGCTATCAAGTCATCAAGAAGTTTCAGGAATTTGTCATATTCATCGGCAGAGTTCTGCATGAGTTTGATTCGTTCATTTATAATGTCTTCGAAAGTGATGAGATCTGAAGAGGTCTTTGTGAGGATCAATTTCATTTCTTTTCAGAAGTTTCAGAGTTGATGTCGGTTTTTGTAGGGAGTAAGCATGTCTCTATCATTGGAGAAAGCTTGTTCTGGTTCCCACAATGCTTTGGAGATAGGATATCCTTTCCATTTCACGTAGTATTGATAACCTCGTCCTTGTTTTCAATGACTGATGATTGAATCTACTTCATAGACTTCTTCTTCATTTTCAACTTCTGTTGGCAGTTCAGGGAAATTAGATCTGTAGATATTGTTCTCTTTGTAGGATCGAAGGAGGGTGGCATGGAAGACATTATGGATTCACCAAGAAGAAGGGAGTTGGAGTCGATAAGTCACTGGTCCTAGGACTTCTGCAATGATGAATGGTCCTTCTCATTTTGGTTTCATATTCTTGTTGTATTGAGTCTTCATATTTCTTGAGTCAAGCCACACTTTGTCTCCTTTCTTGAATGGAATAAAGGTCAATTTCTGTCGATCAGCCATGCGTGTTCTAGCAAGTTCATGCGCTGCTAGTGCTTCTTCTCGGTTCTTGATCAGGGTTTTCATCCTGTCTTCTACAGCAGGGTATTTCGTGTTTTCGAATGAAAGTGGAAGGGTTATCAGAGATTCTCCAAACATGAGTTTGAAGGGTGTTTTCATTTGGTCTGCATGTCATTGGTGAATTCCATAAGATGTAAGGCTTTCAGCCAGTCTTCCAGATAAGAAGTGCAATAGATTGACAGATATGCTTCAATCTCTTGATTTGTTCGTTCTGTCGTTCCATCGGTTTGTGGGTGATATGCAGTGGATAAGGCAGATTTGATGCCTAAGATCTTTAGTAGTTCTTTGAAGGAGTTCGATGCAAACTGTGGTCCTCTGTCTGATATGATTTTGTCAGGTAGTCCAAATCTTTTGTAAAGATTTTCAAGTAAAAGATTTCCTGTCTGTTCACTCGTGATCATGTTGTTGCAAGGGATGAGAATTACCCCTTTGTGAGCCCCTGGTTGACCATGGCCAGAATAGAATCAAATCTGTCTGCAGGTGGTAAATCGGTTATCAAGTCCATTGAAAAATGGGCAAAAGGTCATGTTGTCAAAGATCTTTCAGTGGGTATAAAGGCGGGTTTTGAGGGGTTTCGGTCTATTTTAAACTGTTGACAGATTCTGCAACCTTGAATGTAATTTTTCACAAAAGTTCAAAGTCCTGGCCACCAATAATGTTGTCATACTGCATTATAAGTTTGCAGTTCTCCAGGATGTCCAGCGGTTTCGTGGTTGTGGAAAGTCTTCAGAATATTTTGTTGCAATTCTTTGTCCAGAGGAATATAATTCCGTCCTTGATAGAAAAGAATATTTCTGTCTTCAAATTTTCCAGTGTCCAGTCATTGGTAGTATGTCTGTTTAGCAGCAGCAAGAGAGCTGTCTTGGTGTCCTTGTCCATAGAATTCACTTTGGCAATTCATCGTTGAAGATCAATGTCAATAAGATTAATGAAGAGATTCTCAGGTAAGAGAATCATATCTTTGTTATCGTTGTCTTCTTCTGGATAATGGTCTGGTCATCGAGATAAAGCATCTGATTGAATCATCTTCTTTCCTGGAGTATGAACTAGTTTGATGTCGTATTCAGATAAGAACAAGAACCATCGGGCTTGTCGTCTGTTCAGCTTTTTGGCTTCTTTGTGAGAGGTCAAATTCTGATGATCAGAAAGAATGGTTGTCATATGCCCAGATCCTTGAATATAATGTCTCCAGGCTTCCAAAGCTGTTAGGGGATGCTCCGTGTCCTCCAATGTTTCCTCCAATGTTTCCTCCAATATTTCTCTGTCACCTCTGTATATTCCTCCTCATCGTCGCTAGTCCAAGACAGAGTGCACTCGCGGCTCCGATACTGGAGTCCGATGATCACGTGATGTAGCATTCCTATCACTGTTTCACCATTCTCCATCTTTTTCATCATTTTATTATTTCCACTCCGATTTTTGGTATATAGACATGCATCCCACTTTAGCAGGGCTTTATCCTTTTCTTTTAGGATCCCCTGCTAGGTGCGCTTTCCTGTCATATTTTATGTTTATATATATATTTAGGATCCCCTGCTAGATCTCAACTAAGTCATCTGCAGTTGCCCTAACATCAGAAAAGGATCTCCCAGAGGACTGATCCCAGCAGATAGCTAGTCCACCATAGTCGTCTTTTGCAGTTCCGATTCGGACTCCGCCAACTCCATGTACTCCTCCGCTCTCGATCCCTCCTCAGCACTACCCGAAACCGTAATCTCTGACAAGGATCCATTGCACTCCATGGAAGGCAAACGACTCGCGACCCTGGAGCAAGCCCTTGCTGAATTACAGGCAAAGGATGCAAACACTCAACACAAGTTAGACATTCTTATTTCCCATATTCCACAATCCGAAAATCCGATCCCATCTACACAAAT
>Ga0193743_1001848_pt1 | contig 15316 bp, 8 predicted proteins | sample L2c2metaG_FD_143038 | JGI IMG/M metagenome (GOLD analysis project Ga0193743, IMG submission 143038) | Soil microbial communities from a riparian zone of the East river system, Colorado, United States - L2c2 | ecosystem: Environmental > Terrestrial > Soil > Riparian zone | place: USA: East River...
CACCAACCCAGGTTGGGAAAGAAAAACCCCAGGTACTCGGCCATGCCGATGATGCCGGTGGACATCAACAGGGGAATGGCCAGCAACATCGTCCAGATGAAGAGGAACGGCATCAGCTTGCCGGTGCGGTACTGGAACGCCTCACGCAGATACACATACGTTCCGCCCGAACCCGGCATGGCCGCACCAAGTTCAGCCCAGACAAGGCCGTCGGCCATCGCCAGGACGGCGCCGGCCACCCAACCGATCACCGCCTGCGGGCCGCCCATCACCGCGACCATGATCGGGATAGTGATGAACGGCCCGATGCCGCACATCTGGGTCATGTTGATCGCGGTGCCCGAGAACACCCCGATGGAGCGATGGAAGGCGTTGTCGCGACCGGCTGGGGGTGCTCCGCTCACCACTGGCCCCGCACGCCGACCATGAAGCTGCGCTCGGAGAACGTGGAGTGCCCAGGCTGGTCGGGCCACACCAGGTAGTACCGCTGGTACTCGTTGGTGAGGTTGGTGCCGTCCAGGAAGATCTCCGCGTATTTGCTGAGCTTGTACGAGATCGATGCATCCAGGTATTTCTGCGGCGCCTCGTACATCTCCATGCCGGTGATGCCGCCCACGCTGTCCATCACCGCGCGACGCGACCGGTAGTTGTACGCCACGCGCGCCTGGAAGCGGTCGTCCTGGTACCACAGGATGAAGTTGCCCGACTTGGTGGAATTGTCCTGGAAGGGAATTCGCTTGCCGGCCAGGTCCTTCTCGCCCGAATTGCTCGGCGCGTAGGTGGCATTGACCTCCATGCCCGTCTTGGACAGGAAGCCTGGCAGGAAGGTGAAGCCCTGGCGGTAGTCGAATTCCGCGCCATGGATGCTGTTGCCGGTGCCCTGCACGGGCTCGGTAATCACGATGCAGTGATCGCGGACCACGCCGTCCTCATCCGGCAGGGTACAGTTGGTCACGCTGCCGTTCTTGATGAAACTGTCCACGTTGATGCGGAACAGCGCCAGGCTCAGCATGCTGGTGGGGTTGATGTAGTACTCAAGCGAAGCACCGAAGTTCCTGGAACGCCAGGGGTTGAGGTCCGGGTTGCCCGACGAGGTGCCATTGGCGACGCGGAAGATCGGGCCGGTGGGGGTTTCGCTCAGGCTGTAGTTCAGCTGCAAGCCGCCGCCCCAGGTGCTGAGGTCCAGCGGCATCATGTTCTTCGAGTAGGCCAGTCGCAGCTTCAGGCTGTCGGTCATGTCCAGCGAGAAATTGGCCGACGGCAGCACGTCCTGGTAACGGCGGTTGGTCTTTTCAATGCCCACATCCAGCGGTTCATTGCCGTACGCGCCCGGGTCGCCGCTCAAGTGCTGGGACACATCCAGGTTGGTACGGATCAGCCGCACGCCCACATTGCCGCTATAGCGCATGCTGCCAAGGTCACCCTCGAAGTCGCCTTGCAGGTAACCGGACAGTTCCTTCAGTCGCACGCCCCAGGTCGTCCCGGGCTCCGCCACCTGCTGGGTTTCCGGGTAGAGCGACTTCCAGTAGGAGATGGGATCGACCAGGGCGTCCGGGTTCACGGCCCAGAAATTGATGCCCGAACCCAGGAGGTTGTTGTACTGCTTGAAGTTCTTCGACAGCGGCCCCGCGGTATTGGGCATTTGCAGCGCGGACAGCGGCCCGGCGCGGAAGTAGCCCTGGTCGTTGCCGGCGGTACACGAGCCGCTGTTCAACACCACGTCGGCACCGACGTAGCGCACCAGGCAGCCACCCGGGTCGCTCGCCCCCATGCCCGCGTACACCGGCGTTTCCAGCGTCCAGCCGTTGTTGTCAGCACTGCGGATGCTGTTGCGCACGCCGAACTCCAGCTTGAATCCGTCCTGGAAATCGAACTTGCCATCGAAACGCACGGCGTTCAACGCCACCTGGCGATCGTAGTCGCCGGACGATTCAAGCGTCTTCATCGTCCAGCCGTTGGGATTGGCGAAATCGGAGGCAAGGGCTCCGGGCAGGCCGACCTTGATGTAGCGGCCACGGAAATCGGCGGTGATCGGGATCGTGTTCTGCGGAATGCCGTTGGCGTTGAACACGCGGTTGCCGCCCAGTTGGGCCGGGTAAACCATGGTACCGGGGGGAACGGCATCGTCAGGCACGCCGTCCATCAGCACGTTGGGCCACAGGGCGCCGTCCGAATCGGAAATGTTGAGGTCTGTCTCCTGGTTCGACTGCCAGGCCGTGTCACGAATGCCGCGCAAGGTGCCCGTGAAGGGGCCGCCGTCGTCGTAGTCCAGCTGCAGGTTGAAATTCTTCGCCACCGAGCTCTTCTGGATGATCGACGAGTACGACTCCACGTCGCCCGGCCACTTCTGGTAGACCTGCGTGGTGTAGAGGTTGCTGCCTTCCCAGCCGGGCTCGGGCGTGCCATATGAGCCGAGGGCAGGGTGGCCCGTGTCGCGCGATTGCAGCGGCACGTAGGTGGCGCCCTGCCAGTTGGTGGAGTTGAACTGGATGCCGACGTTACGATCGTACTGGCGCTGCTGCGAGTAGAAGTAGTCGCTGGTCAGGCTGAAGCCGTTGCCGATATCCATCTGGAACGACGCATTGCCGGACTTGCGCTTGCGCTGGGTGGTGATCTGGTTCAGGCCGATGTCCTGGCTGCCCATGAACACGCCGTTGGACTTGCCGTCGTGGTTCACATCGACGCTCCCGTCGGCGTTCTGCGTGATCTGCGAAGGTATGGGCGCGCCGTTCCACGGGGTCAGGAAGCCGTTGTAACCGCCGGCGCTGGCCGCATTCTCGCCATTGAGCACCACGCCATACTGGTCCAGGCCCTCGGTGGAACTGGTCCGCCGGGTGTTGGAGAAATCGGCGGCGATCAACAGGCCCCAACGGCCGTGGTCGTTGAACGAGATCAGCCCGTTGGCCTCGGGCCCCAAATGCTGGCTGGTCTTGCCGCGCTCCCCGTCCGCTGAATAGCTGTAGGTGAATCCGCTGGGCAAATCCCAGGGACGATAGGTATGCAGGTCGATGGCGCCGCTGATGCCGGCGTCGGTCTCGTTGGCAGTGGATGATTTGACTACGTCTACGCCGTGAAACAGCGTGGACGGCAGCATGGCGAAGTCCGGCTGCTGAGAGTCGATCTGGTCGGCCGTGATGAACACTTCACCGTTCAACATGGTGCCCACCTGGGGCAGGCCGCGCACGTCCACCGATGTACCCACGCCGGCTTCGCGGTTTATCTGCACGCCAGTGACGCGCTGCAGCGAGTCGGTGATCGTGGTGTCGGGCAGGGCGCCGATGTTCTCCGCCGTGATGCTGTCCTGGATGTTCGGCGCGTCGCGTTTCAGGTCAATGGCGCGCATCTGCGATGCACGGACGCCGGTGACGACCACGGTCGACAGCGTGACGGCGTCCTTGTCCTTCTTCGCACCGTTTTTCCCGGTGTCGGGTGGCGGCGTCGCAGGTGTGGCCTGCGCCGTGTCGGCCTGCGGGGCCAGGTTGTAGGGCTGGGTATCGGCCCAGGTCGATGCCGTGGCGGATGCCGACACAACGGCAAAGAGCGACGCGGTGATGGCACACGACAGCGGATGCTTGCGAAGTACGGTGGACATGAGCATTACCCTCGTTGGTGTTGCCTGCCTGACCATGGCCTCACGAGAAGGCCTTTCCCCTCAATGCCACGGCGCGGGAACTCAAGCCCCGCTTGCCGCTTACTTCGAAAACGCCATTCGCGCCATCGCCCACTGGCCATCGCGTGGATCGCCGGTGGTGTAGACGCACAGGTCGCGAACGCCGGCCCCCGCCGGCATCGCAACCTTTCCAACAAGACGTACTTGCCCTTTGCCTTGCACCGCGCCATCCAGCGGCAAGCGGGCTACGAGTGGCCCCGTGCAGGAGTCGGCATGGATCTCGAATTCACCCGCCGCGCTGGACGCGCGGCGTACCACCGAATCCCTGGCTTCGTCACCGAAGCGCCATGCCAGGCGCTCGACCGTCAGCGCGACCTGCGTGATGCCGCTTAGCGGTGCCCGCGGCCAAAGCCAGCACGCGTTGCCGATGTCGACCGAGTAGACCGGCCTCGCTCCCTGCGCCTGCCTGCTGCCATCAAGGCGTGAGGCGGCCTGCCGGGAGCACGTGGCAAGCGCGCTACTGTCTCGGCTGAGCGAAATGGATTCGCCCAGCATCTGCGTACGTGGCGCGGCAAGTTCGAAGCCATCCGGTGCGAAGGTCGCGGCACGCAAAGTCGTATTCCCCGTCAGCGTGAGCGGCCGGGTATATGTCGCGGATTGGTTGGTCGGGTCCGAGCCATCGGTGGTGTATCGAATCGAGCCGAAGTCCACCTGGTTCGACAGCTCGATCCGATAACTGCCTAGATCTTCCGCCGTCACATCAAAGGCCGGCGCGAACGCCGTGTCCGCGTAACCGATGCCGAGTGCACGGTAACGTGCCAGTTCCGCCGGCATGCGTTGCAGGAAGCCGTTCCAGTCATGCGCTCCCGGGGGCGACCAGCCAAGTTCCGACAGCGCCGCGATGCGCGGAAATACCGCATGCTCATCGTGCGCGAAGGTCAGCATCTGTTCGGTCCACAGGCCGCCCTGCACGCCGATGATGTGCCTGGCCTCGGCCGCGCTCGCGCCTTCCGGGATCACGATCGTGTCGTAGGCTTGCCGCAACATCGCTGCAGGAGGAGGTCCGGCCCATTCATCGGGAAGCGCGGACTGGTAGTGATCGAAGTACAGCGACTCCTGGGGCGTCATGACCACGTCGTGGCCTTGCTTGATGGCCGCCAGCGCCACGCGTTCGTTGTCGTCCCCGTGCCACGACATCACCACTTCCGATGCCGGGAGCGTCGCGCCGGCGACCAGTTCGTCATCCCAGCCCACCGGCGTTCGCCCATGCCTGACGAGGTAGCCGGCGACCTGGTTGGTGAACCAGCCCTGCAGCTGGTCCATATTCGCCAGGTGAAGCTTCTGCATCTGTGCACGCACTTGCGGCGACGCGTTCCACTGCTGCTTGTCGGCTTCGTCGCCGCCGATCGAGAGGTATCGCGACGGGAAGGTCCGCATCAGTTCATCGAGCACGTCGTCGACGAATCGCAATGTCTTTTCATCGGGCTTGAGCAGCCAGGGGCTGACGCCCCAGTCGGTCCACACCGGCGGACGCTTGCCGGTAACACCCAGATGTGGATAGGTCGCGATGGCCGCCTGTGAGTGGCCGGGAATATCGAATTCCGGCACCACGTCCACGTAGCGTTCGGCCGCATAGCGCACGATCTCGCGCGCCTGCGCCTCGGTGTAGAAGGCGCAATACTGCTTGTCGGTGGAACCGGTCAGTTCGCTGTCGAGGCCCACCGCCTTGCGGCATGCGCCGATTTTCGTCAGCTCCGGATACTTGGGTATTTCCAAGCGCCAGCCCTGATCCTCGGTCAAGTGCCAGAGCAAGACATTCATCTTGTTGAGCGACATCCAGTCGATCAGTTTCTTGATGTCGGCGACGTCCTGGAAGTGCCGGCCGGAGTCGAGCAGGATGGCGCGCCATGCGAAGCGGGGGTAGTCATCGATCGTGCCGTGGGCGACCTTGACCGGGGCGCCATGCGTCCAGCCTGAAGGGGTGAGCAGTTGCCACAGGGTGACGCTACCGTAGAACGCACCGCGCGGCGTGCGTGCGGTGACGACGATGCCGCCGTCATCCACTGTGATGCGATAGCCCGAATCGCTCGCGATATCGGCGCCCGCGTCCACATCGAAAGTGATCGCAGGATGCGCGGCGCCCGTCGCCGCCAGGCGCAAGTGCAGTCCATTGATAACGGCCATCCGCTGCACGAACCGCTCGGCGATCGACTGCACTTGTTGGCGATCGACCCCCTTGACCCAGACTTCGGCACCACCGCCGATGTCGACCGCACCGAATCCTGCAGGGCTGGCCTTTGCCGGCTGTGGCAGCAATGACCAGGAGGGGAGGGCTGGCGCGGCAACGACCGCGGCCGTTGCCGCGAGCCACGCGACGGCCAGCCAACGGAGAATCCCCGATGGAGAGAAGCGGCTCATGCGGGCGCACCATCGGCTACGGCATGCCACGGCGTCCCCGCGCCCGAATTGCCATGCCGGAGGTACCACCGGGCCGCCCCGTGCACGCCATGGCGGTCATGCTCGGTCACCCATACCGGCACTTGCGTCAGCAGTGCGCGGGCGCTGCGTCCATGCAGGAACCGCTCCTCGAAGGCGCTGCGCTTGAGCCATTCGAAGATGGAAGAAAGAAAGCCGCCGGCCAGGTACACGCCGCCCGTGGGAATGAAGGCGATCGCTAGATTGCCGGCAACGCTTCCAAGGCACGCGCAGAAGACATCCAGCGCTTCCACCGCTTTGCTGTCGCTGCACGCCACGGCCGCCGCCGATACGTCTTCCGGCGTCGCCAAGGTTGGTGTAGCCCCATCCAGGGTGCACAGCGTCGTGTAGATGGTCAGCAGGCCAGGGCCCGACACGATGTATTCAATGGGGACGTAGCCGCCATTGGGCGCCAGGTGCGCGAGGATATCGCGCTCGCGAACCGAGTTCGGGGCGAAATCCATTTGGCCCGCCTCCGTCGCCAGCACGAAGCTGCCGGCAGGGCCGGGAACGTGTACCGCCGCGCCAAGGCCAGTGCCTGGCCCGATCACCAGCGTCGGCCCGCTGGAAGGCGAGTCCGGTCCGCACAAATGATGGCCACCGTCGGCGAGCGAGCCGTCCAGGGCATAGGCCAACGCTTCAAAATCGTTGAGGACGGCGACCTGGTCAAAACCTAACGCCTGGCGCAGCTGTGTCAGGTGGATGGGCCACGCAAGGTTGTCGTTCACGACTTCGTCGCCCATGACCTGGCCAGCGCAAGCGAGCACGCAGTGCTTCACCGGGACGCGCACGTCGCTTTCGATGAAGGCCTGGAGCAGGTCCGACAGCATCGGGAACTCCGCGCACGCGAAGACCCGATAGGCCAGCGTTTCGACGCCGTGGACCCCGTCGCGCGAGGCACGCATCAACGCGACACGCCCGTGCGTGCCGCCGATGTCGGCCGCCAGGAACGGCGTCGCCGGTAGCCCTGTCAGTCGGTCGGAATGGTCGATTGCCACGTCCAGCGCGCTCCCCGCATTGGATCTGTCTTTAGCCTGTAACGGAATTGACACCGGTGTCAAGCGGTGGCGCAGCATGCGGGAAAAATTCCTAGGAGCGCAGGCGGCGGTCGTTACGGAACGATTCGCCCGGCGAGCCAGCCGGCCAACCCATCGGCCTGGGCCTGGGGCGAGGAGCCCATGGTCATCAGGTGAATATCCGCGTTCGCAGGCGGCTCGTAGGGTGAGTCGATGCCGGTAAAGTTGGCCAGCAGCCCCGCCCGCGCTTTGCGATACAAGCCCTTGGGATCACGCCGTTCGCACTCGGCCAGCGGCGCATCCACGTACACCTCAACGAACTCGCCGGGCTCGAAGCGCCCACGGGCGAACTCGCGCTCGGCGGCGAAGGGCGATATGGCACACACCAGCACCACCAGTCCGGCGTCCACCATCAGGTGCGCGACCTCGGCCAGGCGGCGGATATTCTCCACGCGCGCCTCGGCGGTGAAGCCAAGGTCGTTGCTCAGGCCATGACGAACGTTGTCGCCATCGAGCAGGTACGTATGGTGCCCCAGCGCGGTGAGGCGCTGCTCGACAAGGTTCGCGATCGTGGACTTGCCGGAGCCGGAAAGCCCGGTGAACCACACGCACAACGGCTTCTGGGCCTTGGCATGGCTGCGCATGGCCTTGTCGACACCCATGTGCTGCCAGTGGATATTGGCCGAGCGGCGCAAGGCGAAATCGAGCCGGCCGCAGGCGACGGTCGCCCGGCTGAGCAGGTCCACCAGCACGAAGCCGCCCAGCGCCGCGTTCGTGGCGAAGGGTTCGAAGGCGATGTCCTGGTCCAGGTCCAGGTTGCATGCGCCGACTTCGTTGAGCTCCAGCCGCCTGGCCGCCAGGGGCGCCTGGGTATGGACATCCACCTTGTGCTTGATCGCGGTGATCCGGACCCTCACGCGCCCCGTGCCCTGCAGGAGATCGTAGGCGCGTCCCGGCAACATAGGCTCCTCGCCCATCCACAGCAGGTGACAGGCGAATTGCGAGGCCTCGGGACAAGGTGCGCCGGCGCTGGCAAGTACCTGGCCCCGCCCGGCCTGGACATCCGGCTCGAGCGTGAGCATCACGGCCTGGCCACGCCGCGCGGTGTCGGCAGTTTCCCCGGCTACGCGCAAAGTGGCCACGCGCGCGGTGGTCTTGCCCGGCTGGACCATCACCTCATCGCCCACCTGGATGCAACCGGCCTCGACGGTACCGGCGTAGCCGCGGTAGTCCTGGTGGGGGCGCACCACGAGCTGGATCGGCAAGCGGAAGTCGCCGTCGGCAGGCTGCGGAACCGGAGCCTCTTCCAAGGCCTCGAGCAGGGTGGGTCCCGTGTGCCAGGGCATGCGTGGCGAACGCGTCGCGATGTGATCACCATCGGTCGCCACCACCGGGATGGCCACCACTCGCGCGATACCGAGTTCGTCGGCCAGGGCCTGGTATGCAGTGCGGATATTCTCGAATACGGCCGCATCAAATCCCACCAGGTCCATCTTGTTGACTGCCAGGATGACCTGTCCGATGCCCATCAAAGCGCAGATATAGCTGTGTCGCCGGGTCTGGGCGAGCAGGCCTTTGCGCGCATCCACCAGCACCACGGCGAGTGACGCCGTGGAGGCGCCCGTGGCCATGTTGCGCGTGTATTGCTCGTGGCCCGGGCAGTCGGCGACGATGAAGTTCCGGCGTGCCGTGTGGAAGTATCGGTAGGCCACGTCAATCGTGATGCCCTGCTCGCGCTCGGCTGCCAGGCCATCGGTCAGCAGCGCAAAATCCAGCTGGCCGGGCGCGTCTGGATGCTGCCGCGCGCTATCGCGCACCAGGTTGGACAACTGGTCGTCAGGGAGCATGCCCGCATCGTGGAGCAGTCGCCCGAGCAAGCTGCTCTTGCCATCGTCCACGCTGCCGCAGGTGATGAAGCGCAGCACTTCGTTCGTATCCGCTGCCGCCATCAGAAGTAGCCTTCCTGCTTCTTGCGCTCCATCGATGCCGCCGGGTCGCGGTCGATCACCCGCCCCTGGCGCTCCGACGTTCGTGCGTGGACCAGCTCGTCGATCAGGGCGTCGAGCGTCGTGGCGTCTGATTCGATGGCAGCCGTCAGGGGGTAGCAGCCCAGCGTACGGAAGCGCACCCGGCGCCGCTGCACCTTTTCACCTGGCCGCGGGACCAGCCGCTCGTCATCGACGACCAGCCATGCCCCGTCGCGTTGGATGACTGGGCGTTCCGCCGCAAAGTAAAGGGGTACCACCTCGATGCCTTCGCGCCTGATGTAGCGCCAGATGTCCAACTCCGTCCAGTTGGACAACGGGAATACCCGTGCGGTCTCGCCCGGGGCAAGGCCGGTGTTGTAGAGATGCCACAGCTCCGGACGTTGTGCCTTCGGCTCCCAGCGGTGCTGGGCATTGCGGAAGGAAAACACCCGCTCCTTGGCGCGGGAGGCCTCCTCATCGCGTCGCGCGCCGCCGATGGCGGCATCGAAGCCGTGTCGCTCCAGCGCCTGCCGGAGCGCCACCGTCTTCATCAACTCAGTGTGGATTGTCGGGCCGTGGACGAGCGGCGAGATGCCCTGCGCCTGGGCTTCCTCGTTGACATGGACCAGGAGTGTGATGTCCGCGGTGGCCGCCACGCGCTCGCGCAGGGCGTACATCTGGCGGAACTTCCAGGTGGTGTCCACATGCAGTAGCGGTATCGGCGGGGGTGCCGGGGCAAAGGCCTTGCGCAGGAGGTGGAGCAGAACCGAGGAATCCTTGCCGATCGAATAGAGCATGACCGGCGCGCGGAAGCCCGCGGCGACCTCGCGGATCACATGGATCGCATCGGCTTCAAGGACGTCCAGGTGTGGCATGGTTGGCACGGTCACGGCGGCGCAGGCCAGCTCCGGAAGCACACGGCGCGACGCCCGAAAGGCGGTTGCCAGGTCACTATATCCTCCCCAGTTGGTAGAGAGCCTAAGCGGTTTCGTCATGCTTGGGAATCGGGTCCTGGAGTCCGTGGCATGCCGCGATCGAGAATTGGCTACAAGAATTTTCGGAAGATTGGACATTTGCCGTAGCCCGACAAGGCCGTAGGCTCGCAGCTGGTCCAGACGAGAGCGAGCGATGAATCTACGTGAATTCGGTCGAACATGGGCCATGCCCTTCCTGCTTGCCGCCGTCGGTGCGATGGCGATGGGCGCTCAACCAGCGCAAGCCGAACCCGCCTCGACTGCCCCAGCGGCCGCCGAGCGCGATGGGTCACATGACTTCGACTGGGAGATCGGCACCTGGGCCACGAGCGTGAAAGTGCTGCGCAATCCCTTGTCACCGAAGGCGACGTGGATCGAATTCAAAGGCACATCGGTCATTCATGCCCTGGGTGGCGGCCTGTCCAATGTGGTTGACCTCGATGTCACAGGCCCCACCGGTCGGATCCGGGGGGTTTCGCTGCGGCTCTACAATGTCCAGGGGCGGCAGTGGACTCTCAACTTCGCCAACATGGGCGACGGCCTGCTGACCCCTCCCTCTGTGGGGGAATTCAAGAACGGCCGTGGAGAATTCTATGGGACCGACACGCTACGTGGCCGGACGATCCTTGTCCGCTTCGTGATCCTTGATGTCACGCAGGATTCGGCGCGCTTCGAGCAATCCTATTCCGCCGACGGCGGCAAGACCTGGGAGCTGAACTGGATCGCGACCGACCGACGATTACCGGCGAAGCCTTAGAAAATCCCTCAGGCAGCCTTGCCCCGCAACACATACTGCAACGCCAATGCATCCTGCGCCGCCATCTCCGGATCGGCTTGCGCCGCCGCGGCCATGGCCTTGATGATCGGAAGGAACACGTGGCGCTGCGGGTCGTCGAAGATGCGGGCCATGCCGTCTTCCACGGCAAAGCCTGCGCCCTGGAACATCTCGATCATGGTCATGCGGGTGAACCAGCGGATATGGGTGCGATCGAAGAGGCCGGAGTCTTCGTAACGGAAGTTGCCGAACGACAATTTTGCCTGGACGCTCCAATGCTGGGCGTTGGGAATGCAGGCGACCACGGTGCCGCCGGGCGGCAGCACGGCGCGGATGTTGGCAAGCAGTTTCCATGGGTCGTGCAGATGTTCGAGCACGTCGCCAAATACCCAGCAATCGCCACCCAGGGTGGTGCCCAGCGTATGGGCGTCGGCCTGTTCGACGTTGAGGTCGAGCACCTCGTCGCAATGCCGGCGGGCTAGTTCCGCGTAGCTGGGATCGATCTCGATGCCGATGTAGTGGACGTCTGGGTTGATCGCTTTATAAGCGCGGGCGAGGGCGCCTGAGCTGCAGCCCACTTCCACTACGCGGCGCGCGTTGGTGGGCATGAACTTCAGCAGATCCGGATTGTGCTGCTCGTGCACGGGTGTCTGTTGCATGATGGCGTCTCGCTTTTTTTGGGGTCAGTCGGGAAGCCAGGCTTTCGCCCAGTCCGCCAGGTGTGGTCCGGTAAGCATGTAATCGCGGCGGATCGCCGAGCGCAGCTCGTCGCCGGCACGCTCCGTGGCGTCCAGATCCGACAAGTGCATGCGGATCGCCTGCATCCAGTCGCGGTAGCGGTTCTTCACGCGCGTCACGGGCAGGTCGTCGCGATAACAGATGATGTCGCTGCAGACCACCGGGAACCCGCAGGCGCCGTATTCCATCAGGCGCAGGTTGCTCTTGCAGGCGTTGAAGATGTTGTCTTCGAGCGGGGCAAGGGCCAGGTCCAGGTTGAGCGATGCCATCTTCTCCGGGTACAGCTCGATCTGCACGCCATACTGGAAGTCGTGCACGTAAGGGCGGAGTCTTTCCGGGCACATACCCAGGAATACCCATTCCACTTCGTCGGCCAGGTCCCGGACCACGTCGGCGATCAGTTCAAGGTCGCCACGGTGGCTGGAGCCACCACCCCAGCCCACGCGCGGCTTCTTGCCCACGCGGCGCTGGCTGGGAGTGAGGCTGCCCCACCAGTTCACCGGCAGGCGGTTCTTCACCACGCGAATATCGCTGTGCAGGTGGGACATCTGCTCGGCCAACGGCTCGGTGGACACCACGAAGCGATCGACCATGCCCAAGGCCTTGCGCAGGTTCTTTGGCAGGTCGGGGGTCTTCATGGTCTTGTAGTGGGCGCTCTTCACCGGGATGTGGGTGAGGTAGTCGTCCAGCTCGAATACGCGGAAGGCGCGGGAGAGCTCCTTCATTTCCTTCACGCGGTCGCGCTGGCTGGGGCCCATCTGGCGCTGCAGCACCACGGTATCGGCTTCGGCACGGGCCAGTTCCACCGGCAGCAGGTACCGCTCGCTTACCAGGCCTTCCATCTGGCCTTCGCGCTGCATCGAGGCGAACGGCTGGCGGACGCGGTAATGGCCGCAGCCGAAGGCATCACCGGGGATCACCACCGCGCGCGGCAGTACCGGCTTGGCGAACGGCTGCCAGGCTTCATGGCGTTGTTCGTTCAAACTGAAGTTGGTGTTGAGGATGCTCAAGTTCCGGTTGTAGGCCGGATCGCGAACCATCCACGGCTGCCAGCGCCGGTTGAGGTTGGCGTGCTCGTTGTCCGACAACTGGCGCAGCGCCTGCACGAATGCGTTCTGGCCGGCACTGGCGCGGGTGTCGCGCATCACGCGCGCATGCGGTGTCCACACGGTCAGGAAGCCGGCTTCACGTGCTTTCAGGCACAGGTCCACCGCGTGGTAGTGATTGGGGAACACGCCGTCGCTGAAACCGTCCACTGCCACGAACACGTCGCGACGCACCAGCAGGCATTCGGCACCGACGGCGCTGTAGTTCTGGTCCAGCTGCAGGCGCTGCATGTAACCCGGGGAGGTGGCGGCCTCGCCGCGGAAAGCCGCATGGGCGGTGCCGCCCAGTCCCAGGATCACGCCGGCGCTGTCCACGCTTGAATCAGGTGAGTGCATGCGCGCGCCCACTACGCCCACTTCCGGTCGCCGGGCATGCTGCATCATCACTTCCAGCCATTCGGCGTGGAGCACGCCCACGGTGACATCCATGAACAGGAAGTAGTCGCCACGCAAGGCGCCGTAGGCGGCATTCGCCGCCGTGGCGCGCGGTGCCTGCGCGTCCAGGCGGTGGACCCGCAACGAGGGGTTGCCCATCGCCGACACGCCATCAAGGTAGTTCCTTACCGCCGGGTTCGCGGTGCCGTTGTCCACCAGCACCACCTCGAAGGCGGGATACCGGGTATTGCCCAACAGGCTTTCCATCAGCACGGTGAGTTTGCTGAACTCATCGCCGGCGGTTACCACCACCGACACCAGCGGCGGCGCACCTTCGTGGAGATATTCCACGCGGTGGCTGCCCATGAAGGGGCCATCGTGCAGATGGTGGGCCACGCCCAGGCGATCAAGGTGGGCGCCAAGCACCGCTGCGCTGTGCGGCGCGACATCGCCGCGTGAGAGCCACTGCGCGAAGGGCAGGGCGGCATGATAGGTAACGTCGTCGATGTGGCCGACCGCGGGCAGGCCATCGGCTTCGATCACGCGCAACACGTAGTCATGCAGGTAGAGGCCGCCGTGGTCTTCGTCGAAACCACCCATGTCCAGCAGGCGCGTGCGGCGCAGCGCAAGGGAGCGGCCCAGGTACGGCACGCTTCGCAAGAGATCGAGGTTGATGTCGGGGCGGAAGATCGGGTCCTGGAAGCCTTCCGGCCCGATGCTGTCCTCGTCGCTATAGATAACCTGTAGCTCCGGCGCCGTGCGCACATGGTCGGCCACCAGGTACAGCGCCAGCGTGTCGAGCGTGTCGCCGGCATGTACCAGCTGCACCCAATCGCAGTCACTGGCGGCGATGGCGTTGCCGATCTGGTGGACGTCGGCGGACGGGCATACCTGTACCTGGCGCGCGCCATAAAGCTGTTCGGACAGCGACGCCAGGGTAAGGCCGCGCGCGATGGGATCGCTGTCGTCGTCCAGTACCAGCACCATCACGCTGGGTGGCGACTGCCACGCCTGCATGCTCTTGATGGCGGCCTCGCGGTGGCCATCGCTTAAGCGGCGCCGCGCGATCCACGACACATAAGGCGGCGCTTCGACGACCTCGGCCGCAGCCTCGTCGCGATCGCCTTCCGTCAAAGGTTCGACGTCGGTGTTTTCGGCATCCGCCAGGGCGGATTCTTCGAAAACGTCTTGTTCTTGCGTCATCTAACCACTCCAGGGGGAGCCATATCCGGGGGCCCCGACGCCAGAAAACCGGCGCCTGCGGGGCTAACGCGTGGAGAGTGCAAATTCGCTGCCAACACTTGTTTTAAAGGATTTTTTGCTATCGGCGGACCCCCCGGAGGCTTGGCACGCGGCTTGCTGAACAGCCCCCGGGACCGTGCGTGCGGCACTTGCTCTCAAGTATTTGGCGAGGGCGCCGAAACATATCCCCGAGGCGGTCGGCATTTCCGACAGTGGAATCCCCGCCGGGATGTACTAAGCCTTACGTTTTGAACCGGCTAACAATTCCGCTCTAGGAGATTTTCAATGTCACTCGTTATCAATACCAACAGTTCTTCGCTGCAGGCGCAGAACAACCTGACCAAGTCGACCAACGCCCTGGCGCAGGCGACCGAGCGTCTTTCCTCGGGCCTTAAGATCAACAGCGCCAAGGACAACGCCGCAGGTTTCGCCATTTCCACCCGTTTCACCACCCAGATCGGCGGCCTGTCCCAGGCTTCGTCGAACGCTTCGGACGCCATCTCCCTGGCCCAGACCACGGGCTCGGCGCTGGACGAAGTGACCGCCAACCTCCAGGCCATCCGTGACCTGGCCGTGCAGTCCGCCAACGGCACCTACACCGACACCGACCGCGCCGCGATCGATACGGAAGTGCAGCAGCGCCTGTCGGAAATCACCCGCATCGCGAACCAGACCGACTTCAACGGCGCCAAGGTGCTGGACGGTTCCACCAAGTCGTTGTCGTTCCAGGTCGGTGCCAATGTCGGCCAGACCATCTCCGTGGCCCTGGGCCAGGGCGTCCGCGCCGACCAGGTCGGTGCCATCGCCACCTCGTCCACCGACGACCTGTCGGCACTGTTCGCCAGCGGCGCTTCGGTGACCCTGGGTTCGGGTGACTTCTCGATCGCCACGGGTGCCGGTTCCACCTCCGGTACGGTTGACGTGACCGGTACGTTCAGCTCCGTCCAGGACCTGTCCGACGCCATCAACGCGTCCAACTCCGGCGTGTCCGCCGCGGTCAGCGCCGACGGCAAGAAGATCAACCTGTACTCCGCCACG
>Ga0193743_1001850_pt1 | contig 15298 bp, 7 predicted proteins | sample L2c2metaG_FD_143038 | JGI IMG/M metagenome (GOLD analysis project Ga0193743, IMG submission 143038) | Soil microbial communities from a riparian zone of the East river system, Colorado, United States - L2c2 | ecosystem: Environmental > Terrestrial > Soil > Riparian zone | place: USA: East River...
GTCGTTCGGAACGCCTGTGCCGGCCTGCCAACTCGGCTTGGTGAAAAATAGGCTCGCACCGCCGCCGCTGCCTGACAATCCGTTGGCTGTGCTGGTGTCATTCCAGGCGACTTCCGGAATGTAGGACAATGCGGAACCGCCATACGCATTGTTCGTGCTGCCCCAGTAGCTCCCGGTTCCTTCGTTGAAAGCCGTTCCTCCCAGTCCCGTAACATACGGCGAACTGGCCGGGAAATCTACGGCCAGGCCGGATGTCGCCACGCTGGTGTCATCGCAATCCGCCGCGCCCGCGTCGCCCGACGCCGCCACGACGGTGATGCCCTGCATGGTCGCTTGTGCAAAAAGCGAATTGAGAGTGTTGCTGTAGGCCGCTCCCAATTCCGCCTCGCAGTTGCCATACGTGATCGCAATCACCGGGGCCACATTATTGGTAATTGCGTAAGTGAGCGACGTGAAAACATCCGTTGAGGTGACGAAGACGATCGTCGCGTTCTTCGCCACTCCTCCCGCCCATTCGATATCTAAATCGGATTCGTTTTCGTCGTCCGTATTCGTGCCGGGATCGGTTCCCGTCAAAATGATCTGCGGGTCGTTCTGCGGCAATCCCGCCGCCGTGCGAAACGCTTGAATGTCGCTCAACGCAATATCGGTCTGTCCGACGATGGCAATTTTTTGGCCGGTTCCATCGATGCCGCTTCCGTAAAGCGGCTGCAGGTTGTAGATTGTCGCGAAATCGTCGGGAGTGAGAAAGTGGTTTCCGCTAATGCTTGAGGTGAAATGTGGCCGCAGGCGTGGTCGCGGGTGAATGTCGTTGAGCCCGCGTAAGCTCGCCGCCACTCCCTGCAGCGCTTTGGGCAAAACAGGATCGCTGGTGTTCGCGTAATGCATCTTCCCGTCGTTCATTCGATAACGATGAATCGGCGTGCGAAAGACGTTCTGTACCTGGGCGGCGCTCCCTGAGAAACCGATAGCGGTGTGGCTTCGTGCCACTTCGATGTCGGAAAATCCCGCTTGCGCCAGCCAGGCGCTGATCTGTTCGATATCGGCCATGTTGACGCCGAAACGTGCCGCGTACTCTTCTGGAGTCAACCATTTGTGATATTGGGCCCCCTTACGCGTGGCTTGTTGCTTCAGCAGTTGCTGCTGATCCGCGATCTGCGCCGCCGATAGCGCGAAATGCAGCGTCATCCGGGTTAAAGGCAGCCCCGGGTCCACTTCACCCTGGTCCGGAGCACGCATTGGCCGTGTGTTGCCCGTCAGCGTGAACGTCTGGCTGCTCTCAAGATTGCTGTGAATCCGGCGCGGTGGCTGGCTGGCGCCCATCGCTAGTAGCGTCGCGCTCAAAGCCAAAGAGCAGAGGTAACCGAAACGCTGAAGTGTGCCCAAAATAATCCCTTCCGGATACTATTCAGTTCAACGCATCCGGCTCTGTTTCAGTTACCGGACTGACCAAAATTCTCGTTCGAGGCGCTTCGATAATGTTAGCTGTTCCCTAAGTAATCGACGTGGATGTACGTACCAAGCCTCTCATTGTACGCCAAATACCATCCCTCGTGATCCGGATCGTCATAAATCACGATCTGATCACTGGTCCACAGCCATCCGTCGCAGAAACTGTAATCCGCTGGGGCAACGCTGAAATAAAAGCCGTTGAAAAAGAATCGCTCGCGGCTTCCACCAGCCAGGCGGAAAACATGGCCAGGTCCAAACCCGCCCGAAAAGTGCCCGTGCGCCCACGGATGGTCAAGATGGTAGCGCGCATCATTACGACCCGAATCATGTCCGATCCATTTGCCGTCGGCATGAACGTGCGGCGCTTCCGGATGGCCAGGCTGGTCGGCAAACCGCCGGCCCGCGGGCGCTTGCTCATGCATCGGCTGCGCACGCGCTGGGGCCGGGCCATGAGCGGGCGGATGTCCGCCTCCCACGCCGTGCTCGCCCCTGTGCTCTTGTGCAACTGCGGGCTCAAGCGAGAGCAGCAATAACGTAAAGAGTCCAATACCCAGTTTCATGAAAGACAATCTATCCACGACTTTATCAAGTTCTGCGGCGTCGTCAAATGGTCCGTTCATCTCCGGATTCTTTAGAACGGCCTCGCAGACCGCGATGTCGGAACTCCACGGTAAGTTTCAACAGAATGCCCACATATATTTGCCTAATCTATTGAGACGTTTGGCCCGGTTTTCTCAGAATTTTGTCAATTAACGTAACATCTAGTCCCTTCGTCATATTGTCGACATTTGCGTTTGTTTTATATACTCAACCACAGTTACGCCTTCTGGGAAATATGGGACGAGTCCAACACTGTTGCCGGAGTATTATCACGTAGATTTTTCTCCTCTCCAGGCTTTGCGCGTAACTATGCTTCGTCAGCATTGCAGTCATAGGTGGCTTGGTGGAATACCGCGTGGCGGCCAGTGTGTTTAACTCTTCCTTCGAACGTTAACCCCCAGGATCAGCGTTGATTTTTGAGGTGAAAAGTGAATAAACTAACCAGCGCATTGTTTGCGCTATGCATCGCCTTGGGTTCTCTACTTATCGTGAACACCAACGCGTTTGCACAAGCTACCACGGGAGACGTGTTAGGCACAGTAACTGATGCTACCGGTGCCGTAGTTCCCAACGCCACCGTCACAATAATTAACAAAGGCACTGGACAAAGCCGCACGGCATCCTCCAACGGAAGTGGTGACTACGTGTTCAGCCTGCTTCCTACAGGCACTTACTCCGTTAAGGTCGAATTTACAGGGTTCAAGGCCTTTAGCGTGTCAACTCTAAACCTTTCCGCCGGCGACCGCGCTCGTGTAAACGCGCAGCTAACCACCGGCGAAGCATCCTCAACAGTGGATGTGACCTCGCAAAGTCCATTATTGCAGTCCGACAGTTCGGTGCTGCAGGACGTGATCGGTCAGAAAGCGGTCCAGGATCTGCCTTTGAATGGCCGTAACTTCATCCAGCTCGCACAGCTTACCGTGGGAGCAAATGAGGGTCCTCCGGGCGGATTGACCAGCGGTCAGCGTCCCGATGACCGCCGTCAGTCCTCCTCCATCTCCGTGAATGGCCAGTCGGACATTCTCAACAATCAACTAGTAGATGGAATGGATAACAATGAGCGGGTGACTGGCACAATCGGTGTTCGTCCCTCGGTGGAAGCGATCTCGGAGCTTCGCGTCCAGACTAACTCCTATACGGCTGAAGTAGGCCGCACGGCTGGCGGCGTGGTTAACGTGATCACGAAATCCGGCACCAACGATTTACACGGTTCCGTATATGAGTATTTTCGCAACGACAAGCTGGATGCCAGCGCTTTTGCGTTTGGCGCTAACTTGCCAAAGACCGAACTGCGCCAGAATCAGTTCGGCGCCAGTGTAGGCGGACCTGTCATCCACAACAAGACCTTCTTCTTTGCCGACTACGAAGCCCTTCGCAATGTGGCTGGACAGAATCCGACCACGGTTTCCGTGCCTAGCCTGTCTCAATACCAGGCGCTGCGTACTAATCCAGCCAGCTTACTTCCCGCGGGAGGCACTCTCAGTCAAGCTGGACTGAATTACGCGCTCTTGTTCCCCGCGCCGAACGTCCCTGGCCAGAATGCATTCACCAACAGCGCTAAGCAGAGCCAGTTCAGCACTACCGCGGATGGCCGCGTGGATCACCACTTTAACGAGCGAGATACTTTGTTTGTGCGTTGGAGCTACAACAATGTGAGTTCGGTCGTCCCCGACGTCTTGCCCGCCGCCACCGTCGCGGGTGTTACCGTCCTGCCCGGAGGTACTGCCAACCATGCCGGCCCCGCCGCCGATTTTGCGCAGCAATTCTTAGCGGACTACGTTCACATCTTCAGTCCTACGCTGGTGATGGAGTTACGCGCTGGGTACACCCGCGTTAATAACTTCTCTGGCGGCCTGAATGAGGGTACCAATGCCGCCACCGCGTTCGGCATCCCGGGGATCAATATCAGTCCCACCACGAGTGGTCTCTCGCCGTTGTCGTTCTCGAACGGTCTCGCGGCGTTGGGTGATTCGCAATTTGTTCCTATTAGAGACGTTGACAACACCTTTGAATACTCGGGCACGGTCAGCTACACCCGCGGCGCTCACACTTATAAGTTCGGGGCGGCCGTCATTCGGCGTCAGGCCAGCAATACGCAGGACAATCAAGGTGAAGGCGCTTTCAGCGTGGCCGGCTTGCCGCAGTTGCTCGAAGGAGTACTCAACAACGAGCAGCGCGCGAACGAACTTGCGGCGCCCGGCTGGCGTTATTGGGAACCCAGCGTCTTCGTTCAAGACGATTGGCATGTCACTCGCTGGCTGACCCTCAACCTCGGTGCGCGCTATGACATCTTCACGCCGAAGACAGAAGTCAACAACAACCTGTCGAACTTCAACCCTTACACGGGTCAGTTGATGATCGCCAGCAACAGCGACCCTACGGCCGGTGTGAAGACCTACTACAACAGTCTTGCCCCGCGCTTTGGCTTCGCGGCCACGCTGGGTCAGGGTTTCGTGCTCCGCGGCGGCTTCGGAATGAGCTACTTCCCGGGCGATTACACTTCGGATGCGAATCTGAAAAATCCGCCGATTGTGTCCTCGTTTGGACCATGCGGCCTGACAACTCCTTGCCCGGCGGGCTTCGGAAATCTTTCGCAGGGTCTCCCCATTCCCACCCGGCAGACAGTGAATCCGGCGACCTTTACGGGTAGCTTCCCTGGCAGCGCCTACCCGAACTTCGTCCCGAGTTACATTGAACAAGCCAACCTGACGTTGCAGAAGCAAATCGGCGCCAATGTTCTTACCGCGAGTTACGTGGGAATGTTTGGCCGCCATCTGCCGGAGATCTATAACGATCTGAATGCGCCGGGGCTGTTTACCGGCGTTCGTCCGTTTGCCGCCCAATGGCCCGTCGCGGGACAGTTTGGCGAAACGCAAACCGATGGCTCCTCCAGCTACAACGCACTGCAAGTCTCGTTTCAGCGGCGATTTACCAAGGGCCTCTCGATCGATGCCAATTACACTTGGGCACATGAAATCGATGATGTTGTGGGCTTCAGCACGGAAGGAACCGGCGGATATGGTCTGGTGCCGGGCCAAATCGCAAAACTTGACCGCGGTGACAGCGATCTGGATATACGAAATCGTGTTGCCATCATGGCCAACTACCAGCTTCCGTTCGGCAAGTCTCTGCGTGGCTGGGTTGGCGGAGTGGCTAAAGGCTGGGAAATCAATTCCCTCGCTTCCTGGGAAACCGGCTTGCCATTCACGGTCTTGAACGCGAACAACATTAGCGGCACCAGCCTGAGTAATCAAGGTGATCGTCCGAACGTAGTCGCTAGCACGAGTTTGCCGAGCTCCACGCTTTCGGAATTCTTCAACACCGCCGCCTTCCAGGCGCAGCCGGCGGGTACGTTGGGGAGCGAAGCGAGGAACGCGCTGCACGGGCCCAACTTCCGTCACGTGGATCTGTCGGTCTTCAAGAACTTTCCGCTCGGCGAAGCCAGAAACATCCAATTCCGCGCGGAATGCTTCAATATCTCGAATACGCCAAGTTTTGCCGCCCCCAATGCCAGTCTAGGGGGAACTCAATTTGGCCAAATTACCGGTCTGAACGTGAACTATACACCACGTGAATTCCAACTAGTACTGAAGTTCCAATTCTAAAATGAAGGGTGGGGAACGGCTAAACCCGTTCCCCATTCGCATCTGGACCTTTGCAATCCCCCCCGGCTATTTATCAAGCAGTTCTTTGTCGATTCCATTCGTTCCCCTCCCTTCGAGACCAACCCTTACACAAAATCCGCGGACCGAAGCGCCGCAACCGGCCGGTCACTGACCAGCAACGATTGAATTCGTTATCTTAGGAAGTAGAACCCGTCGATGCGAGCGGCTTAAGGACGTAGTTACGCGATCAGAAAAACAGGATTCTAAGAAGTTGACTTGGGCGGCATAGACGGTCGCGGGTTGCGGTGGACTGTCAAACCGCCCTTTATGTGCCTGAACCAAAGCCCGCATGGGCGGGAGCAGTACGGGTGGATTTGACACAAGCCGTTCGCCATATAGTGACTTTACATCAGTGTCAGCCGGGCGCAATACTATGCAATCCTGTGGTTGCGACATCGCCTCTGTGCCGGAAAGCGTCGCTAATTTAGGTTTCCCGCGTGTGGAGATCTATGACCTACGAAAGTCTGGGAGAATTTAAGTGTCCAATTCAGGAAAAAACATCAGCCTCGTTGAGGTGCTGTCTTTCTTCACCGCCTGGATCTCCAATCCTGGCCATGTCGGCGCAGTGGTTCCTTCCGGCGGGGCGTTGGCAGAGTTGATCGTTCGTGAAATCACGGTCGCGTCGGGTTCAATCATCGAACTCGGTCCGGGCACCGGTGTATTCACGCGTGCAGCCCTGGCCCGGGGAGTGAAAGAAGAAGATATGACTCTTGTCGAATGTCTTCCAGAGTTCGCGGAGCTTCTTCAACTGCGTTTTCCCAAGGCTCGCGTGCTTTGCATGGATGCATCGCGTCTTCGCGAACATAATTTGTTTGAAAATCCCTCTGTCGGCGCCGTGATAAGCGGGCTCCCACTGCTCAATATGTCGCCAAGAAAAGTGATTTCTGTACTCAGGGGCGCATTCAGTTACATGGGTTCAAGAGGCGCATTTTATCAATTTACTTACGGTCCCTGGTGTCCTGTGCCGAAATTGTTTCTCGACCGGCTTGGCTTGCGCGCGACTCGAGTCGGCCATGCGGTGCTCAACGTTCCGCCAGCTACCGTTTATCGCATTACACGGCAACGGCCTTCCCGGTTTGTACGGGCATGACGCTGCGCGAAAGCGCAGACATAGGTTCGTAGGCTGACAGCACGGGATTGGAGTTAATGGTAGCGGCCGAATAGGAGCGAATCGGGACTGGGCGCGGAGGCAAGCGCATCGTTGGAATAGTAATCGTCGACATTGTGGGCGGTGATCAGCGCATGCCTTATAAATACAGCGTTGGGACTGGACCTGTGCGCTAGGATGTTCGTGGCGAGCGCCAGCAGCCGTTCGCCGTATTTCTCAGGGAAATATGCTACCGAGCCTATCAATCGACTGCGATGCCGGCGCAGTTCGGCGCGTGCCGCCAGCGTGCCATTCTGCCCCATGACGGCGCAATCTTCGGTCCGCCCGGCCTCGCTGAAGGCCCGTAAGGCGCCCAGCGCCACTGCATCGTTGATGGCTCCGACCAGAAAACGCATGGCTCTGGAGCGGGCGAGATACTTCAGCACCACGTCCATTGTCTCGGCGTATCCGCCTTTACAGTCCAACAGAACGACCTTTGAATGATCCAGATTAGGCAGAATGTCCGTAATCCCGACGATTGTTCCCGTCAGGCGGGACTGAGTCAGCGGGCCGGTCGAGGCGTGGCCCAGCAGCAGCATGGTGTCCACTTCGCCATTCCATGCTGTGACGGCCCAACGGCCCAAGGCGCGTCCTCCCATTCTGCCGGCGATATAGTTGTTCCCACCGAAGAAAGTTGCGCCCGGATGAGGAGTATGAACCGCAATCATCGGTATTCCGGCATGGGTGAAGTTGGACGAGATTAAGGATGCCACATCCTGGCATACCTGAAACTCAATTGCTAAATCGACGCGCTCACGTACCAGACGCTCTGAATTGCGAACCGCCGTTTTGGGGCTTAACCGGTTGTCCAACTCTATCAGCTCTGTCCGCGTGTCAACCGCCGCAAGTCGAATGCTCTCCGTAACATCTCGCGCAAACAGAGAGTTGACCGTCATCGACGCATAGCCGATTCGAAACGTGCGGTCGCGGCGGGGTAGCATAACGGAACGGTAGCAATCGCCCGCCACCCGTTCCAGCATGCCTCCTGCAACCAGACTCTGTGCAGCGCGGAAGACAGTGGTTTTGTTCAGGCCCGTGCGCGCTACCAACTCGCGGAGCGGAACGGCTTCGCCCTCCAAGTGGAACGACTTCAGGAGTTCACAGGCTCTGAGGATGGGGCCGACCAAGTAAGACGACTTGGCCGAAGACGCGTTTTGCATGCAGCGAGGCGCGACAGACATACGGGGCTGCGACCTTTCACGTTTCTGTAGGCGAAACGAAAGTTTACATCAACCTGAACGTTGGTGCAACCACTTGGCCGTAGGCCGAACTGGCGATACGCGCCCGTAATCAGGGAATTAGCGCGGAATACCAAACCCGTCCGTTTCATCCCGCGAAACGGAACGGAAAGTTCTAAATCAAAAGGCTCGTTTGCTTTCAGATCTAGTATTGTATCGGCAACCGAAGAAATCTCTCCGATATGGTTTTCATTAATGTCTCTGTCAAACATACAATCACTCAAACGTCGTGACATCATTGCGTCGGCATTCAGCGCGGTCGGTTTGGGGGTTCTCAGCGGTTCCGCGCTGGAAGCGCGGGAACAGCTGAACCGGAATGCTCCGATTCCGGCGAAAGACAATCTCAAAATTACGAAGCTTGAGACTTTTCTAGTGAAGCCGCGGTGGCTTTTCCTGAAAATTCACACCAACGCCGGAATCGTTGGCTTGGGAGAACCCATCACGGAAGGCCGGGCTCTGACCTGCGCCGAGGCGGTCAAAGAGATCGAGCCGTATCTTGTCGGCAAGGATCCCCGGCCAGTGGCGAAACACTGGCAGGCGATCTACCGGCATGCCTTCTACCGGGGTGGCCCGATTCTCACCAGCGCCCTCAGCGGCATCGATCAGGCACTGTGGGATATCAAAGGCAAAGCCCTGGGAGTTCCTGTCTACGAACTACTGGGCGGGCCGACTCGAGACCGAGTGCGGGTCTATGCCCATGCCAGTACGACGGAGCAGATGAAAAATCTGCAAGCCAAGGGGTTTAGCGCATTTAAGACGGGCGTCGCCAAGAAGAGGCCGGCCCGCTATATCGAGACTCCCGCGGAAATTCACTACGCCGCCGAAAAGTTTGCGGCACTGCGGAAAGCCATGGGCGACGACGTGGATCTTGCGATCGATTTTCACGGCGCCATTAGTCCGGCCACCGCGAAGCTGCTGATCAAAGCCTATGAGCCTTACCAGCCGATGTTTATTGAGGAGCCTTGCCAGGCACAGAATCACGACATCATGGCGGAGATCGCCCGCGGCACGGTTCTTCCCATCGCGACGGGGGAGCGCGTATTTACCAAATGGGGATTTCGCGAAGTGCTCGAAAAGAAGGCGGCTACGGTGCTGCAGCCGGATCTCTGCCATGCCGGCGGCATCACGGAAGTGCGCCTCATCGCCGGCATGGCTGAGGCCTATTACGCCGACGTCGCGCCGCACAACCCGCTTGGCCCGATCTCCCTGGCGGCGGGAGTGCAGATTGCCGCGAGCATTCCTAACTTTCTCTGCCAGGAACAAGTGTCGCTCGGAGAGGGATATCTGAAGCAGCCGCTCCGCGTTCGCGACGGGTTTCTCGAACTGCCCACCGGACCGGGATTAGGCGTTGAGCTGGATGAGAACGCAATGGCCGACAAGATCGGGCATGACTGGAAAAATCAGCAATCGTATGACGCCGACGATGGTTCGGTAGTGGATTGGTAGTAGACTAAAGGCAATAGCGATCTGGGGACTGGGGTTTTCGCTAGGGGAGGTTAGAGATGTCTACCACGTGGTGCATCTTGGATGTTGGGTTGCTTTTCCGGGGAGTCGCTACGGGCGCGTCCTCGGCATCTACAGGACGCACGAATAGCGTCCGTTTGTTTTTGCACGCCGCGCTGCTCTGCGCCTTGTGCACGCCGTCGTGGGCGCAAGTCGCCTCGGCTGAACTAAGCGGACAAGTCTTCGATGTGTCCGGCGCCGCCGTGGCCAACGCCAAAGTCATCGCGACAAATTCTGCCACGAACTCGCCGCATGAAACGGTCAGTGACGCTTCCGGAAATTATATTCTAACACTACTTCCACCTGGGGACTACGTGCTCACCGTGGAAGCGCCTGGCTTCCGTAAGCTAGTACAAACCGGCTTGGTTTTGCAGGTGAACCAGCAGGCGAACCTCGTGTTGACGCTGCAGTTGGGAAAAGTGTCAGAGACGCTGGAAGTGACCGGGCAGGCGCCGTTGCTCGAAAGCGAATCGTCCTCCTTGGGCACGGTGGTGAATCAAAAGCTGGTGAATGAGCTGCCGTTGAACGGCCGCAACTTTATCCAACTCGCGACGCTGAGTCCCGGGGTGAACGGCGTGGGATTCTCCGCGACGGGGACGATCATGAGCGGCGCGCGCCCGGATGACCGGCGGCCCGGTACCGAAATTTTCTCCAATGGAAACCGCGAAGGCTCGAACAATTTTCTTTACGACGGCATCGACGACAACGAGCGGCTCACGCTTTCCATCGTTTTGCGCCCTGCGGTGGAGGCTGTGCGGGAATTCAAGATTCAGACGAATCTCTACAGCGCCGACGTCGGCCGCAACTCCGGGGCGGTGGTGGACGTAATCACCAAGTCGGGCACCAACAAGCTTCACGGAAGCCTGTTCGAATTCCTTCGTAATTCGGCGATGGATGCGCGGAACTTCTACAATCCCAAGGGCACGGCCTTTCCCTCCTTCCGCCTGAATCAATTCGGCGGCTCTTTCGGAGGACCGGTTGTCTTACCGAAGATCTACAACGGCAAGAACAAAACGTTTTTCTTTGTAGATTACGAAGGCTACCGGCGGGACTCGCAGCAGCTCTTGCTCGGGAACATCCCCACGGCCAGGATGCGCAGCGGCGACTTCAGCGAGACTGGAGTGATTTATGACCCGTTGACGACACGGGCGAATCCAAACGGATCCGGCTTTATTCGCACGCCGTTCCAGGGCAATCAAATTCCGGCGTCGCGCTGGGACCCCATATCCGCGAAAATGATCAACGCTTATCCGTCGCCCACGGGCCCGGGCCGGTTCAATAACTATCTGGGAAATCTGATCCAACATCAAAATTGGAATCAAGGAGACGTTCGCGTCGATCACCAGATCACGCCCACCGACAACTTCTTTGCGCGCTGGTCCATTCAAAACACCGAAACAAGAGTTCCCAGTACTTACCCGGCAACCACTCTTGCGGGCATATCCGGGCCGGTGAATCTGAGCGACGAAGCTTCCTTCGCGGGAACCTCCTTTTCGCCGGACCAGCATGCGGTGGCGAGTTACGCCAAAGTGATCACTCCGCGGCTGGTCAATGAGTTCCGTGTCGGTTTCAACCGCTTCCGGCTGGATTACACGCCCGACCAGTTTCAACCCGGCGCACAGCTTGGCAACAAACTCGGCGTTCCCAACGCAAACGTCACGCCGGGCGAGCAGAATATTCCCATTTTCACGTCCGCCAACTACATCGGGATCGGCCAGACACGATCGCTGCCCATATTTCGGCGTGAGAATACGTTTCAGTACGTGGATAATGTCACCTATACGCGCGGCGCGCACACGCTGCGAATGGGCGCCGATTTCCGCCGCCGGCAACTTACCATTTATCAAACAAACCAGGGTAATGGCCGCTTCAACTTCTCGCCGGCTCTGACCGATTCGCGGCAGCCCGCGGGTGTGGGCGGCGACAGCATGGCCAGTTTCCTGCTTGGCTATCCCACCCTGATAGCGCACGACTACACTCTGAACTGGCCGGGCGAGCGCGGTCTTGAAGTTGGCACCTATTTCGCTGACGACTGGCGTATCACGAAGAAGCTGACACTCAATCTAGGCTTGCGCTGGGACTACTATAGCCCGTACAGCGAAGTCGCCAATCGGTGGGCTAATTTCAACTTACGGACTTCGAAGATCGACATTGCAGGTCAAAACGGTGTCGGCAAATACGTGGGCATCCAACCCTATTACAAGAACTTTGGCCCGCGGTTCGGTTTTGCGTACCAAGCCTTCACCCACACTGTGGTTCGCGGCGGTTTCGGCATGTTTTACAATCCAACCGGCAGCGAGGGGGGAAGCCTGCGCCTGTTCCGTCAGTTGCCATTTGGATCGACCGTCAGCATTTCGCCAGGTGACATTTCGGTAGGCCAGCGCGTCAGCGATGGCTTTCCGCCGCTCCAGCCGGTTAATTTTGCCTTGGCGCAGAATCCATTCGGCGTCATGTTCGCGGTGGCTCCTAACTTCCGTCCCTCCTACGCGGAGCAGTTCAATTTGACCGTGGAACATGAGATTGCGCCCGCCGGCCTGCTGTTCAAGACGGCGGTGGTGGGCAATCTGGGCCGCCATCTTTACAACACCTACAACGCCAATCAGGCCATTCCAGGGCCGACAACCCTCAACACCCGCAGGCCCTTGTTTGCAACTGCGCCTGCCCTGAGTGACGTCAATTATTTCACGACCGATGGCCTAAGCGAATATTACGGCTTTCAGTTGACGGTCGATAAACGCTTCAGTAATGGCTTGAGCGCCTTGTTAGGATACTCATGGTCCCACGCCATCGATAACGTGCCGCTGGAATTCGGCGGCGGTGCAGCCGGGCCTCAGCCGCAGGACCCTCGCTACATCAGCGTCGAGAGAGGCAACTCCATCATCGACATGCGGCACCGCATGACGTTGAGCTATGTCTGGGAACTGCCCTTCGGAAAGGGCAGAGCCATGCTGAACCGGGGCGGGGCCGTCAACTGGATTCTAGGCGGCTGGCAGACCAACGGAGTTCTCACCGTGCAAACTGGCTTGCCCTTCTCGCCGGTTCTACAAACCTCCACAACCAATACGGGCACCGGTAGCCGGCCAAATGTCGTCGGCCCGATCACCTACCCGGGAACGCTGCAGAGCTGGTTCAACCCTGCCGCGTTTGCCACCCCCGCGCCTTATACTTACGGCAACGCGGGCCGTAATATCCTGTTTGGACCCGGCCGGACAAACTGGGATATGTCGCTCTTCAAGCATTTTGTTATACGAGAGCAGATGCGGTTCGAGCTGCGCGCGGAAGCGTTCAACATCTTCAATCATCCGCAATTCAACTTGCCGAATCCCAATATCGGCAACGCACAAGCGGGGCAGATTACGAGCACAGTGGGGAATCCACGACAGCTGCAGATGGGATTGCGATTCCAGTTCTGATACACCCGAAAGCCAAAGCCGGACAAAACGGCCTGTAGCGGTTTCCTGCCTGCGGCGTCAAATAGCCGGAGGTACGATGTATGGCAAAACAGGAGAAGTGCGCACATCCTTCATGCGCCTGTCCGGCGAGAGAAGGCAGCGAATATTGCAGCACCTACTGCGAAGGATCGGCCAAAATTCCGGATATCGACTGCAAATGCGGTCATCCTTCGTGCGCCCAAGCGGAAGCAATCCAGGCATAGTAACGCAGGGTGAGAGCCGTTCTTAGCGCATCGATGAGTAGCGGAGCTGCATGAACATTTTGATCTGCAACGCTGGAAGCAACTCCCTCAAATTTGAAATCATCGCCTCGGAGCCCGGCTGTGAGGGGGAGCAGATCAATTTCGGCCACAGTCTTGTTTCGGGCGCCTACGACAACATTGGGAAATCGGAATCTTCCTTCCGTTTCTCCGGCGGCGGACAAACCGGCGGCAATCAACAAATCGAAGTACGGGATCACAAGCATGCAGCTGAGTTGCTGCTGCACTGGATTGAAAGTGGCGGCGCAAACGCACAAGCGATAGCCGGCCTCGGTGATATCGCCAGAATCGGTCATCGGGTCGTCCATGGAGCGGATGGCTTCACCGGTCCAGTCGAAATCTATGACCAGGTAGTACGGCAGATCGAAGATCTACGGGACCTCGCGCCACTGCACAACGAGGCGGCGCTAAAGGTGATCAAGGTTTTCCGGTCTGCCGTTGGATCCGGTGGGTTGATGGTCGCGGTTTTCGACACGGTCTTCCACCGGACGATTCCTGAAGAAGCCGCCCTCTATCCCCTTCCGCCCGCGGTGGCGAGCCGGCACAGGATTCGCCGGTATGGCTTTCATGGCATCTCACACCGGTACCTGATGCTGCGATACGCGCAAATTGCAGGCCGTTCGCCTGGCCAACTCAAACTGATCACATTGCACTTGGAAGGGGGCTCTTCCGCCACTGCCATAAAAGAAGGCAAATCGGTCGACACGTCGATGGGCTTCACGCCGCTCGAGGGGCTGATGATGGGCACGCGCTGCGGCGACATTGATCCAGCCCTTGTGACGTATTTGATGAGAAAAGAGGGCTTCGATGCCTCCGAAATGGAGGAATTCCTGAACAAACAGTGCGGACTTCTGGGCGTTTCTCAGCGGTCAGCCGATACGCGCCAACTCCTTAATCTTATGGAGGAACGGCCCGTTCAACTCGCAATCGATATGTACGCGCTGCGGGTGCGCAAGTATATTGGTTCGTACATGGCCGTCTTGGGCGGGTGCGATGCCATCATCTTCGGTGGCGGAATTGGCGAGAACACGCCTTTCGTGCGCGAGCGAATCGCTCGGGGTTTCGGATGGTGCGGAGCGGATTTGGATAAGAATCGGAACGATCGGACAGTCGATTTCGAGGGTGCCATCACCACGCCGGAATCGCCTGTCCAGATGTGGGTGGTGCCTACGCGCGAGGGGTTGATGATGGCGCACGACGTGGCAAGCTTTTCCAGATGACTGCCATCGTGCGGCTTTCGTGAATCTGCTATTTCGGTTCCGGCACTGTAGGCAGTGTATAGGCTTTCTTCAGAGCAGCCTCGTATTCGGTGTACAGGATCTTGATGCCGGCGAACTCCTGTTTAATCTGCTGAAGATACTCCGGCCGAGTGGCAACATCAAAGAGTAGCGCTGCCATGGATTGTGCGTCCGTGAGGAAGCCATTGTGGCCGACGTCTGTCAGAGTGTCGGCTTCCATTTCATAGGTATGGTTTGCGGCGTTGGAAGTTTTTGCGGCAAATCCGATCCCGGGGATCTCGCGAGAGACGCTGCCGGTTTCCTCGTACCCTTGTGGCTTTCCCGGTTCTGCTTGAACGTCCGTGGCCCCGTACATCTTCATGTAAGCAAATGCCGGTTCGGCCAAAGTCGAAACGGAAATTCCATCGCGCAGCTGGCCATAATTGTCGATCTTGACCTTGGTGCCTGTGGAAAGAGCGGCGGCTTTGGCGGCATCGTCCACGAATTGACGAACTTGGCGCAGGTACACTTCGTCCGGATAGCGTATATAGAAATCGGCGGCCGTGCGGTCCGGAACAACGTTGGGAGCCGCGCCACCCTCGGTGATCACGCCTTGGATGCGAGCTTCCGGACGTATGGAACTGCGCACGCTATCGATGTTATTAAACAGATGAATCACGGCCTCGAGCGCGTTTCGGCCTGCCCACGGGGTCATCTGATGAGCCGGAGCGCCGCTAAATGTGTATTTCACGCCATCGATGTTG
>Ga0193743_1001851_pt1 | contig 15297 bp, 14 predicted proteins | sample L2c2metaG_FD_143038 | JGI IMG/M metagenome (GOLD analysis project Ga0193743, IMG submission 143038) | Soil microbial communities from a riparian zone of the East river system, Colorado, United States - L2c2 | ecosystem: Environmental > Terrestrial > Soil > Riparian zone | place: USA: East River...
CGAAAACGCGGAGGCTCTCAACGGCGAAGAACGGATGGCGGCGCGGGACCGGCTGATGCAGACGCTCCGCGAGCAGTGCAACATCGAATCCCCGCGGCTGACGCTGGTGGCTTCCGCCGCTACGGAGGGCGACGAGGGCAGCTTCTGGCATGGCCGCTTTGCGACCTTCCATTCGGTGATGATGCTGCGTGGGCGCGAGCGCTGGCTGGAAGGCACGCTGGCGATGGTGCTGGACGCTCTGTCAAAAGTGGGTGCAGAGATCGACGTTGAGTTGAAGAGCATCGCGCTTGGAGTGCGCCATGCGCGGCTGCGGCTGGGCCTGAAAGACCTGGATGGGCTGCGGGCGCGCTTCTAAGAATTAAGTGGAGGGGAGCTGAGTGGAGGAGGGCGGGAGAGCCAGCCTGCTCCTGAGGTGAAGCCAGTGAGTCCGCAGCCGGCGGAGGCGGTCCCGCAGCAGAGCCGGCTGGACTGGTCCGGTAGCAGCGATGCGGCAACGCATCCGGCAGTGGGCGGTAGGTCGCCTATGGAGTTGCTTGCCGAAGCGATTGCTGCGATGGCGCCGGAGAACGCGGAGACAGAGGCTGCGAGGCCGACGCTTGCGCCCGTGCCTGTGACGCAGGAGAGCGCGGCCGGGAAAAGCTCGGGGCAACGGGCCGGCGAGTCGCAAAGCATTGTCAGCGAAGATCCGGTTGCGACTCCGGCCCGAGGCACGGCTGAGCCACTGGTTCAACCCGCTGCGATGGCGGAGTCCGCGTTCGATCGCTTCAGCGCGCCGATAGAAAAGCGGCCAAAGCGCAGACTGTCGGTACACTTCACCGGACGTCTGAGACAACTGGTGCCGCACAGCAGGACAGCCGAGCCCGGCAAGTTCACGCTGCTGAGGCGAATTGTTTGGGTGGCGCTAGTGATTGGCTTCATCTGCCTCATCCTGTGGGCACTGGCTCCTCGGGGCTTTCTGGTTGGCCAAGAGGCGCCGGCGGAGTGGGACTTTCAGCAGCCGAAACCGGCTCTTGCCAGCCACGCCGCGCCTGCGGCGCCGAGCGCCGCCGTAGAACCGCCGCACCCCAACAATGCCGGCTCGTTGCCGGACACCACGGCTGCGGCAACACCAGCAATTCCGGCAGCGCCGCTCGCGAAGCACCACGGCGCGGTGCGTATGCCCCTAGTCCATCCGATACCCGAAGGTGCGACCGCCGGTGTGCCGCAACCTAAACGGCATCACCGGCATTTATTGGGTCTTGGGAAGCTATGGCACTGGGTCCGGCATCCCCACCACACCAAGAATGACCAAGCCACGCAGTAAGATCTAGCTGCCGTTTTTTGTAACCATGGTTGCGATCTTTTGCCCGTCCGGCGAGCCGAGGCCAGTGCATGGATCCCAGCCTGCGCCGGCCTTGTAGCTGCCGTTGGTGCCGGAGGTGATGTCGAAGAAATTGGATTCGCCACCGGAGTAAAGCGTGGGATTGAGGAAGCCGGCGTTGCGGCCGGTCTGCTGATTCACCAGCGCGACCAGTGCAGCCCATAGCGGAGCGACGGCGCTGGTGCCTCCGACCACGGCGGATTGTCCATCGACGAGAATCTGGTAGCCGGTGGCGGGCGCAGCATCGCCGGCAACGTCCGGAACGCCGCGGCCGCCACTGCCGTTAGACGGCGCAGGCACTTTGGCGCTCGCCTGCCAGGAGGGCAGCGCGAAGTAGCCGGAAACGCCACCACCGGTAGCTCCGCCGCCTTCTGACTGATCGTTCCACACCGTTTCGGTGGAGCGAGTTCCGTTGGAGAGAGTCAGTGCAGTACCACCGCAGGCGAGCACGTGCGGGCTGGAGGCGGGAAAGTCTACGTGGTTGGCGCCGTCGCCGACGCCGTCACTCGAACCGGAGTCGCCGGATGCAACAGTGATGGTGATGCCGAGCGCGGCTGCCGTCTGCATCGTGTTGTCAAAGCTTGCAAGCGACGCTGTGTCCCACGAAGACTCCGGCCCGCCCCACGAGATGGAAATGACGGAGGGCTTGTTCGTTGTGTCGTGGATGGCTGCGGAGATTGCGTCCTGAAATCCCTGATTGGTGTTGGGCGCGAAGTAGACGGCGATGCGCGCGCCGGGCGCGATCGATCCGGCAACCTGAATGTCGAGTGCGACCTCGCCATCGGCGCCGTTGGGATCGCCGGGTGAATTGGTACCGCCGTCGACCGGCACAGCAACGACGGTGGGGGGCGTGATGCCAAGCTGGCCGAAGTAAGTCTCGACATCGGATTCTTCGAAGCCACCGCCGAGTTCGATGAGCGCAATGCATTGGCCCGCGCCATTGGCCGTGGGATAGTCATATGCCTTGGCTACCTGGGGCGGAGTCAAGCTGGCCTGCGCGGCGTTGGGATTTGCAAAGACAATCTGGCTGAGCCAGCGGATGTGCGGCCGCGCGATAGGACGGGTGTCGAGGCCGAGGACCGTTTCGATGACCGCGGACTCCGGTTCGGGCACGGAGATCCCGCCGGTAAAGGCGTGAAAGTAGCTGCCGGCAGGCGGGGGCGCGGTGTGCTCATAGTCGTTGAGCTGCACGCCGAAGGTTTGGTCCAGCTGCTGTGCGGTACCGCGGAGCCAGACGCGGCGCGCCGCGCGATCTTCATGCACCAGCGTGAGGCCGTGGCGTGCGGCAAGGGTGCGTATCTGGTCCATCGCCGTTTGCGTTGCGCCGTGGGCGTTCAGGTACTCCTCGCGGCTGAGGTGGCGGCCCTTCATGGCGGCGAGATTGAGCGGCTGCGCACGTTTGAGTATCACGGTGACGGTGATCTGCTGGGTAGCGGATGTCTTGCCCACGTGACGGCAGTTGCGGGGCGCGCGGTGATCGCTATTGGGAAGAGGAACGAGACGCACCTGAGGTTGGGGGGACATGATGGACTCCTTGGCCTGAGTAATGTCCCAATAGATGCGCGATCCGGGGTTGGGAGCTACCAGACTTCTCCGCCAACCAATGTGCCGACGGCTGGGGGGCGACACGAAGTCCACCAATTTCAGAAACTTCCGGCGGGCGTTAATATCGTTTGACGATCGGAGACGGCGCGGAACCGAACCGGCCCTGCAGCACCCAGTCCAGTGGCGTGCGCACATCTCCGTCGCGTGCTTCGCCCATCACGCGCGTGACAATCTGTCCCGTTTCGTCGATGACCATGGTTCCGGGAACGACATTGCCAAGTCCGAATTTTTCAAGGGTGTCCAAGTCAGCGCCGGTCCAGACGTCGAGATTGACATTGAGGCGGCGCAGCAGCGGCTCGATCTTTTCGCGATCTCTTGCCGCATCGATGGAGACAGCCACGAACTGGACATTCTTCCCAGCATAGGATTGCGCGAGTTTGGATAGGCGCGGCAGTTCTTCCTGGCATGGCTCACACCAGGTGGCCCAGAAATTGATCACAACGACCTTGCCACGCAACGCGGAGAGTTTTTGCGTTTGGCCGCTGAGGTCCTTCAGCGAGAGCTTCGGCACAGATTCGGCGCCCGCGATGGCTGTGAACATCGCGAGCGCGCAAATGATGAAGATACGTGGAAGGCGAATCATGATTCGTCTCGCTAAAAGCGGTGCGTATAGCTGGCGAGCCATACGTACTGCGCAAAGGCTGCGTCGCCGTGCGTGCCGTACACCTCATCCGGAACGCTGGTGGTGCGGTCGCGATGGATCGCTTTGAAGACGCTGCCGCTCAAGATGTTGGAGCCTCGGCCATACTGCACGCCTGGCCCGGCAGAGACGGCGAAGCCGGGGCGTCGGAAGCCGTCGTTGTCGTTGGGGAACAGATTTCTCGCCGGCACGCCCTCATCCCTTGCTCCGAAGACGACGGCGAGGCCGCGCACCTGCTCAATCGGAATGGAGACGCCCCCTTCCAGCAGGTACTGGTCAGAGCGCGCGACGAAGTTGTTCAGCGGAGTGGTGGTGCTGGTGGCTCGTTGGACTCCATTGTTGCCTCCCTGGGAGGCGATGTAATCACCGTCGATGTAGAAGATGAGGTGATTGCCGACGGCACGGAAGCCCTGCCACTGCATGACCATGCCGTAGCCGCCGTTGCCCGGCTGGATGGAGTAATCGACGGGGGCCGTCACCCTGACCACAGGACCGCTGCCGGTGCTGTTCGTCGTATTCTGCACGTCATCGTTGCCGGTGGGCAGCAGCACGCCGATGCCGACTGAGGCGTTGCCGCGATACGGCTTCTTCGGATTCAGTATCCACGTATTCGCGGCGAGGATGATATCGCCAAGCCCGGATGCCTGGTACTTGACGGGAGAGTTCTGGGTCTTGCGCGAGGCAAAGAGAAACGGCATGTTGATCTCGAAGCTGATGCGCGGCGTCCACTGATACATCAGGTCCGCGGTGACGATGTTGATCCGGTTCTGGACCTGATTGTGTAACTGGGCGCGATACTCCTGGTAGACGTCGCCGACGAAGTGCTGGAAGGAATACTGGTGGCGCTCGCCGATGGTGAGCTGGAAGTGACCAGGCTGAAGAAATCCGCCCTGACCTGTGGGCAAGCCGTTCTGATCGATGCCGGGAAGGATTTGTTGGGGCGAGCGCGCGACGATACATCCCTGCGCCCGCAGGCGTGGTGCTGCGACAAAACTGAGGATGAAAGTAAGAGCGATGAGAAAAGCGCGGGTGAGGTTAAGCTTTTTGGACGCAAAATGAGTTTCTTTGTTGTACGGGGGGAAGAACAGGTTCAATGGATTGGCCTCAATTACTCAATGGAAGACTGCAATTTTTCTTTTCACTCGTCAGGGCTGAGTTTTAGTAGGTGCATTTCTCAGTTACAGACTGTGGGCGGGAGGGCATTTGGAATGCGATTCACTATACGGGCGCGCCTTCGTCGGAGTCGTGACCCAAACGATGGGATTTTCCTTCATCCATTTGTTCTAGATGAATGTCCGCCCGCACAATGCGAATTGCGCTTGCTACTGCGCCGCGTTCAATCGCGCGTTTGCGGCGCAGAGACTCGATCGCCGTGGCTGGGCGGCTGTGAGATGACGAGGAAACGTGCGTCCTCGCTGCCACGATTGAACACCTGGTGCGGCGTCTGCGCGGGCACGCTGAGGCCGGTGAAGGGTGCGAGGCGGTGTTCTTCACCATTGAGCTCGATGGTGAGCTCGCCGGCGAGAGTGTAAAAGAACTGCGTCGTGCGTTGGTGCAGATGGCGCTGCTCCGCGGTGCCGGGCGGCATACGCTCTTCGATGACGCTGAGGGCGTCGGAGCGATGGAGGTGCCAGCCATCGCACAGGGCAGGAGTGATGGAATCTGGATTTGCGACACTGGGCCAGGTGTAGTGCTCGGCGTTGGCGGTGCTGATAGCTTTCATTGCGGCGGCCTCCTGGCATCGGAACAACGATCGCGAGACGATCAGGGTATACGCGAAGCGCAGAACGAGTCGCCTGCAGCCATTTTTTCCCTGCGCAATGCCCCGCAACGTTGCAAACCCGGACGATTTCACTATCTTTGTTTGTGGTGAGGCGAGCCGGCTTCCGGCCATCTCTGTCCGGAGCTTGCGAATTTTTGTGACGAAGGAGCGGTTATGCGGCGGCGAGAGTTTGTGAAAGCGATGCTTGCAGCCTCTGTGAGCGCGCGAACGATGATGGGACAGAATGCGCCGGCCTCGGTAACGCCATCGGCGCCGCCGCCGATTCCTCCGCAGGCCGCACCGGTGCCTGCGCCGGGACCGCTGCCCTGGATGCGCGGGCTGCTGGAGGCGAAGGCGCTGCCCATGACGCCGCTGGTGCCCGACGCTGTCGCACATACGCAGGCACACTTCTTCACCCGGCAGCAGCTTGCCACGCTGCGGCAGCTCTGCGAGGTGCTGATGCCTCCGCTGAAGAGCGCGCCCGGAGCGATTGATGCGGGCGTGCCGGAGTTCCTGGATTTCCTGATCTCAGCATCGCCTGCGGACCGGCAAAAGATGTACGTCGATGGCCTGAACCGCCTGGACGCCGAAGCAAGGAAGCAGTTCGGCATTCCCTTTGCCGGTGTGAATCTCGAAGAGGCCGACACATTGATCCGGCCCTGGCTGCGGACATGGATGACCGACCATCCGCCGAACGATCCCTACGAGCGATTCATCAACCTGGTGCACAGCGACATCCGCACGGCGACGATCAACTCCAAACCGTGGAGTGATGCGCTGCCCGCCGATGACGACCGCCGCATGGAAGAGGGGATGTATTGGTATCCGGTGGATCCAGACCTGAATCACAGCCAGCCGCGGAAGCGCGGAGAGGCTTGATCGCAACCCGCGGTAAGAGTGGAAGAAAAGTGAAGAGGGCTGAACGGGGATGTTGGACGAAGTCGATGTGCTGATTATTGGCTCGGGTCATTCCGGTGGAATGGCCGCGAAGGTGCTCACGGAGAAAGGCATCTCCTGCGTGATGTTGAATGCAGGCCCGGTGGCCGATATCCGCAAAGACACGGAGCTGCGGCAGGCTTTCACGCTTCCCTATCGCGGATTCAAGCAGCCGGGGCGGCTGCCGCATGTCTTCCAGGCCAACGAATTCAACGCGCATACCTGGGTGGATGAGAAGGAAGTTCCCTATACATATGCGCCGGCGAGTCCTTACAACTGGGTGCGCGTGCGCCTGTTCGGCGGGCGGTCGCTCTTCTGGTCGCGGCAATCCTTTCGGCTGAGCGACTATGAGTTCAAGGCGAAGTCGCGCGACGGTTTCGGCGACGACTGGCCGATCAGCCTGGCCGATCTGCCGCCGTACTACTCGCGCGTGGAGGAGATCTTTCGCGTTGAGGGCACACCCTACGGGCTGCCGCAGTTTCCTGACGGCAATTTTGTGCCCATGGAAAGCCCCTGGTGCGGCGCGATGGAGCGCTTCCGCACGGCCGCCGAGCAGCGAGGCGTGCCCGTGTGCAGACAGCGCGCGGCGCTCGGCGTCAACGGCCTGGCGAGCTCCATCAACCTGCTGCTGCCGGATGCCTTCGAGACAGGAAAGCTTGAGGCCATCCCGAATGTCGTTGTGCGCGAGCTGCGCGTGAACCCGGCGACGGGGCGAGTGCGCGAGGTGCATTTTGTGGACCGCATCTCACGCCGGGAGATGTCGATCAAGGCGCGGGTCGTGGTGCTGGCGGCAGGAACGCTCGAGAGCACGCGGCTGCTGCTGAACTCGAAGATCGCAAACTCGAGTGGCGTGATGGGTCACTATCTGATCGACCAGATTTACGGGGCGGGCATCGCGTGCTCTGTACCCGAGGCGCGCGATGGTAAGAGCACGCGCGAGCTGATGGAAGGTGCGGCGATCATTCCCCGCTTCCGCAATATCCAGACAAAGGCGAAGGATTTTCTGCGCGGCTATGCGCTGAACGTATCGAGCAGCATTCATCCCATGGACGCTAAGAACTTCGCCGCCTATGGCAGAGAGCTGGAAGTGAAACTGCAGAGCTACAGCGGCAGCGGTCTTCATGTGGGCATCATGGGCGAGGTGCTGGCGCACTACGACCATCGCGTCAGCATCGACAAGCATGTCACCGATGCCTGGGGCATCCCTGCATTGCACATCGACACGCGCTACACGGACAACGAGTTCAACATGGCCCGCGATGCTGTGGACACAAGCCTGGAGCTGGCTCACCTGGCGGGCTTTGAGGTGCTGGCGAAGAACTACGACCCGAATCCCCCGGGTTACAGCATTCACGAGCTGGGCACCTGCCGGATGGGCGATGACCCGAAGACGAGCGTGCTGAACAAGTGGTGCCAGAGCTACGACATCAAGAACCTGTTCGTGGTGGACGGCAGCAGCTTTGTGAGCGCGGGGTGGCAAAACCCGACCATGACCATTCTGGCGCTGGCGATGCGGTCGTCCGAGTATCTGGCCGAGCAGATGCGGCAAGGGAATGTGTAAGCGCGATTTGTCAGTGTTCCGCATCTTCATGATGGCTCAGTCCTTCGGATTGCCTGATGAATCCAAATTGCTGAGATAAGGAAGCGGTGCCATAACGCCGCCTTGCTCTAATCGAACGATTCGGATGACCTCACGATGCTTCCGTGCTACTGATCGGAAATCTGACATGTCTCCAGGCTGTATCTTCAATGGCCCAATAGGATGGCCATCCAAACGCGCGAACTGCCCCTGAAAATTTATCGCCCCTTGTAATCCGTGAACCAACATTGGGCGATCTCTTCACTCATTCCCGCACAGCCCACCCATTCTCCTATTCGGTGCATTTCGAGCGGCGTGTGAGGCCCGGAAATCCAAACAGAGGATTCTGGAAGCCATACCGGTTTGCTCGGGGTCGCTCCCGCGCACCATATCCGCACAAATAACGCGACCAGACCCGCCATCAGAATAACTGGCACAGAGAGTCGCATTGTCTGAAAAGTTTCGGTCTCACGGTGAGTTCTGGAACGTCGGTTACAACGGAATGTTGCCGTGCTTCCGCGGCGGATTGATGTCACGCTTGCCGTCGAGCATCTCCAGCGCGCGGATGAGGCGGCGGCGCGTCTCTCGCGGACGGATCACCGCATCGATGTAGCCGCGCTCGGCGGCGATGTATGGATTCGCGAAGCGCTCGCGGAACTCGGCGACACGCTCCTTGCGCGCTTCGGCTAAGACAGTGGCCTTGCGCTCCTCGTTGAGCCCGCCTTCCTCTGCCTCGGCTGCGCGCAGTGCTAAAGCGAGTTCGCGGCCGTAGACGATGTTAACCGCGCCCTCCGCGCCCATCACGGCGATCTCCGCCGTGGGCCAGGCAAAGTTGGCGTCGGTGCGGATGTGCTTCGAACTCATGACGCAGTAGGCGCCGCCGTAGGCCTTGCGCGTGATGATGAGCAGCTTGGGAACGGTGGCTTCGGCGAAGGCGTAGAGCAGCTTGGCGCCGTGGCGGATGATGCCGCCGTGCTCCTGCTCGGTGCCGGGAAGAAATCCGGGGACATCCTCGAGCGTGACGAGCGGGATGTTGAAGGCGTCGCAGAAGCGAACAAAGCGCGCCGCTTTGGTGCTGGCGTTGATGTCCAGTACGCCGGCGAGAAACGCGGGCTGGTTGGCGACCACGCCGACGGAGCGGCCATTCAGCCGCGCGAAGCCGATGACGATGTTGCGGGCGAAGTGCTCCTGCACCTCGAAGAAGTAACCCTCGTCCACGATGCGCGCGATCACGTCCTTGATGTCGTAGGGCTGCGATGGATCGGCAGGCACGATGGTATCGAGCGATGCGTCTTCGCGATCGATGGGATCGTCCGTCGCGCGACGCGGCGGCGGATTGAGATTGTTTGCGGGCAGAAAGCTAAAGAGCTCGCGCAGCATTGCGAGGCACTCCTGGTCGTCATGCGCGAGAAAGTGCGCGACGCCCGAAACCTCGTTGTGCGTGGCGGCGCCACCGAGTTCTTCCTTGGAGACCTCTTCGTGGGTCACGGTGCGGATGACGTCCGGACCGGTGACGAACATGTGTGCGGTCTTGTCGACCATGAGGATGAAGTCGGTTATGGCGGGCGAGTAGACCGCGCCCCCGGCGCACGGGCCCATGATGGCGGAGAGCTGCGGCACCACGCCTGACGCGAGCGTGTTGCGGAGGAAGATGTCCGCGTAGCCGGCGAGGGAGACGACGCCCTCCTGAATGCGCGCGCCGCCGGAGTCGTTCAGCCCGATGATGGGCGCGCCGACCCGCATGGCGGCATCCATGATCTTGACGATCTTGGCGGCGTTGCTCTCCGAGAGCGATCCGCCGAAGACGGTAAAGTCCTGCGCATAGACGAAGACAGTCCGGCCATCGATAGTTCCGTAGCCGGTAATAAACCCGTCGCCCGGGATGCGCTGCTTGTCCATATCGAAATCGGTGGCGCGATGGGTGACGAACTTGTCGGTCTCCTCGAAGGAGCCGGGGTCGAGCAGCAGCTCGACGCGCTCGCGGGCGGAAAGTTTGCCGGCCTTGTGTTGGCGCTCACGCCGCTCGGCGCCCCCGGCCTCTTCGGCGAGGGCGTGTCGGCGTTCCAGTTCAGCGAGCGAGGCGGCGTGGGGGTGGCTGGGATGTGTATCGTCCATGCGAAACGCAATTATAGGACTGGCCATCAGACACAGGTCCCCAGTGGCTCGCATCCTACCGATCGCAGGCCGCGAACCTCAGTGCGCAATTCGACAGGCGTTGATTCTTTTTCTGCGGCGCAGTGTTTTCACAGGAGGCGCGGCTAGCCGGTCGCCAATTCATCAAACCCACGGGCGAAATGGGGCTAGGCTGATTAGGTCACGGAGGACACACGTATGAGCAAAGAGCAAAATGCACAGGCGCTCGGCAAGTTCGCGGAAGCAGTGAATATGGGAAAGTATGAGCTATTCGACGAGGCAGTTGCGCCCGCTTCCGTCGACCACGATCCGGCTCCCGGTCAGGTCGCGGGACCGAAGGGATATCGTGCATTCTTCACCGACATGCGGACGGCGTTTCCAGACCTGAAGGTGGAGCTGGCCGCACTGGTCTCGGATGACGAGTCCATCGCGTTTGCGTACACACTTTCTGGAACGCATAACGGTCTGCTGATGGGGATACCGGCGACGGGAAAGAAGATTTCGATTCGCGGCGTGCAATTCTCCAAATTCCGCGACGGAAAGATGGTGGAGCGATGGGGAAGCTCAGACCAACTTGGGATGCTTCAACAACTTGGAGTCACTGCCGTGCCCCGGGTCTAAAGGGCGTGCTTATGGAAGATATCATCCTTTTCACGGCAGGGGGAGCAGAGCGCGCTGACCCCGCAGCCGAAGAGCAAAGCCGCGCCGATGGTGATGAGGATGGCGGGCAGGTAGGACTCGAGGCCGGACAGCCAATGCGCGAAGATGGAAAAATCGGTGGACAGCATCGAAAATCACTCCCGCGTCATTGATGTAGAACCCAAAATCCGCTATTTGGTTTCCCTGACAGGCCCAGAATAACCCTGTTTGCTATTGACAGAGTCCCCACGAAGGGGGCAAATCCTGTCCCTCGATACGCGCAGACCACAGTAACCCGGGGAGTGGCAACTTGTGAAGCCCTTCCGTTGGCTGGATACACCGGTGATTCCCAGTAGGGGAAAACGGCCTTGTTTTCCACCGGTTTGCCGGTTTTGTCACAGCGGAAGCAGAATCGATGTGCGTGGCAACTCAGGCAGACAATCCGAACCGGGCAGGAGAGGGCGAGCCCAGGCTGCGCTGGCTTTTCCTGGACCTGAACTCGTATTTCGCCTCGGTGGAGCAGGAGCTGGTGCCCAGCCTGCGCGGGCGGCCTGTGGCGGTGGTGCCGGTGGTAGCGGACACCACCTGCTGCATCGCTGCCAGCTATGAGGCAAAGCACTTTGGGGTGAAGACCGGCACGCAGGTGGGCGAGGCCAAGCGGATGTGTCCGGGTATTGAGCTGGTCGAGGCCCGCCACGAGCTGTATGTCGAGTATCACAATCGCATTGTTGAGGCGGTGGAGTCGGTAGTGCCGGTGTCGTCGGTGATGTCGATCGACGAGATGGCCTGCCGGCTGATAGGGCGCGAGCAGCCGCTGCTGGCGGCGCTCGATCTGGCGCAGCGGGTGAAGACGAAGATCCGCGACACGGTGGGTTCGACCTTGCGCTGCTCGGTGGGCCTGGCGCCGAACCGCTATCTCTCCAAGGTCGCGAGCGATATGGAGAAGCCGGATGGGCTGGTGGCGCTGACGCCGGACATCCTGGAAGCCGCGTTGCTGACCCTGACGCCGCGCGACCTGCCGGGCATTGGTCCGCGCATGGAGAAGCGGCTCCACGCGGCAGGCATCCGCACCATGAAGCAACTGTGGGCGCTCAACCGCGAGCAGATGAACGATCTGTGGGGCGGCATGGGCGGCGACAAACTGTGGCACTGGCTGCGGGGCGAGGACTTCCACGATGAAGAGCTCGAACATGCGAAGTCCATCAGCCACAGCCATGTGATGGCGCCGGAGCTGCGTACCCGCGACGGCGCCTATGCCGTGCTGAGCAAGCTGCTGCACAAGGCGGCGATGCGGCTGCGTACGGCCAATCTGTGGGCGACGAACCTGCGGCTGAGCGTCAAATTTGCGGTACCGAAGGATCTTTCCTCGCGGCAGCACAACTCGGGAATTCCGCAGCTCGGCTGGTCCGTGAGCACGCCGCTGGTGGAGTGCCAGGACAACCAGACGCTGAGCGAAGGGCTGCGCAAGCTATGGGCGGGAATGCCGACGGGCCGGAATTATGCAAAGCCGTTCTATGTGGGTGTGGCGCTGAGCAACCTGGTGCCCGATCACCTGCACACGCTGGATCTCTTTGCCGGGCTGGACCGAGAGGTGCGACGCACGAGCCTGTCGGCGACGATGGACAGCATCAACAAGACACACGGGACGACGATGTTGTTCTACGCAAGCATGCTGCCCGCGGGCACGGCCGCGCCGACGCGCATTGCGTTCACGAGCATTCCGGATTTGTTTTAGTGATGATCGCTCACGACGCGAGATGCGGCGGCTATTCTGGCGCGAGGAGAATTGTGAATGGCGAAGACACTGGCCAACACGGCAGATTGCGAGGAGATCCGGCAGCGCATTGCTGGGTTGACGCCGCAGTCGCAGCGGCAGTGGGGCACGATGTCGATTGGCGGCATGCTGTGTCACCTGGATGACAGCTACCGACTGACGCTCGAAGAGCGAAAAGTGACACGTGTATTCGTGCCACTGCCGCGCCGGATGATCAAGTATCTGGCGCTGCGCACATCGATGCCATGGGCCAAAAACATGAAGACGATGCGAGAGGTGAAGCAGGGCGCCGGCGGCACGTGCCCCGGAACCTTCCCCAACGACCAGGCACGGCTGCTGGATACGCTGACGCGCTTCAGCACCCGTTCCACGCTGGCCCAGACGCAACATCCCTTCTTCGGGCCGATGTCGGCGGACGACTGGCTGCGCTGGGGTTATCTGCACGCCGACCATCATCTGCGCCAGTTCAGCGCATGAACCTCTATCGCGGGCGGCTGGCGCCTTCGCCCACCGGCCTGCTTCACCTGGGCCATGCGCGGACTTTCTGGACGGCGTACGAGCGAGCGAGCGCTGCGGATGGCACTCTGATATTGCGCGATGAGGATTTAGATCCGCAGCGAGCGCGCGCCGACTATGCGGCGGCGATGCTTGAAGACCTGCGATGGCTGGGGATCGAGTGGCAGGAGGGTCCCGGACTGGATGGTGTTCCGGGGGGCGGCCCATTCGGACCGTATCGCCAGAGCGAACGGTATGCACTCTATCGTGCGGCCTGGGAGGAACTTCGTGCGGGCGGTTGGATCTACGCCTGCACCTGTTCGCGGCGCGAATTGGCGGCCGTGAGCGCGCCGCATGAGGAGGGTGGTGCCGATGAAGCGGACGACGAGCCGATATATCCGGGTCGCTGTCGCCCTGCTGCTGGTGCTGTGGCCCAGGCGAACGAGCCGGCAGGCGTGAACTGGCGGTTTCGTATACCGGATGGCGAGGCGATCGAGTTTGAGGACAGCGGCGTGGGCGCGCGAAGCTACATCGCAGGCCGCGACTTCGGCGATTTTGTGGTGTGGCGGCGCGACGATGTTCCTGCGTATCAGCTTGCCTGTGTGGTGGACGATGCGGCGATGGGGATCACCGAGGTGGTGCGTGGCGCGGATCTGCTGAAGTCTACGGCGCGGCAGATCCTGCTCTATCGCGCGCTTGGACTCACGCCGCCGCATTGGCATCACTGTCCCCTGGTGCGTGACGCCGGAGGGCAGCGGCTGGCCAAGCGGGCGGATGCATTGAGTTTGCGGGCGCTGCGCGAGCGCGGGTTGACGCCGGCAGAGGTCCGGGCCATGTGGCAGACCGCTGGTTCTGACCTGCACGATTGAGAATTTTGCGCGATGATGGCGTGTGTCGCACCAAGTCCGATTCTGAGTGCGCCCAAGGCTGGCTTAAACTTATGCAACTATCACGGTTTTACATCGTGCCACTGGCGGTCGCACTGCTCGGCAATGCTGTGCATGCCCAGGAAACGCGCCCAAAGATCACCGGCGTCTCTCACATGGCCATCTACACCAGCAACCCGGTAGCGGCCGAGAAGTTCTATGGCAACGAGCTGGGAGCGGCGAAAGAGCCAGACCCAGAAGATCCGCGCGGCGCGGTCTATCGTCTCAGCGGGCAGCAGTTTATCGAAGTGCTCCCTCTGCCAGCCAAGCACTCCATCACGCGGCTGGATCATGTGGCCTTCGCGACGACGGACGCCGACGCGTTGCACGCTTATTTGGCGGCGCATCATTATCGCGATATCGACGACGTGAAGACTGGCTCCGATGGCAGCAAGCGGTTTTTCACGCGCGATCCGGAGGGAAATCGCGTGGAGTTTTATCAGTCGGCGGAGCATCCCTTTGAGGTGTCCGAAAGCCTGGTGAGCCCCCGCATCATCCATGTTGGCTTTCTGGTGAAAAACCGTGCGAAGGAGGACAGTTTCTACCGCGATCTCCTCGGCTTCCGGCCGTATTGGTATGGCTCAACGCATCCGGGCGAGCTCGACTGGGTGGCGCAGCAGGTACCGGACGGACACGACTGGCTGGAGTACATGATGACCGGTCCGGGATCGGATTCAGGCCCGGCCGACAAGGTCGACGCACGCCAGCTTGGCGTGATGAATCACTTCTCGCTGGGAGTGCCCAACATGGAAAAGGCAGTGACGAAGCTCTATGCCGATGACGCGATCCGCTTCAGCCCGCGACATGATGGCCCAACGATGGGCAAGGACGGCAAGTGGCAGGCGAACCTCTACGATCCGGATGGCACGCGCGTGGAACTGATGGAATTTCAGCCGGTGATCAAGCCGTGCTGCTCGGAGTTCACAGCAGAGAGCCCGGCGGACTGACTATTTTTTTAGCCAGCGGTGACTGGCCTATGGCCGGAGGCCTGCAGCGGCACTTCCAGCTGGTTCGGCCCCGCCCAGGTGAAATGCTGGCCCTCGTAGAGTTCGGTCCGAACCGAGTAACCGATGCCGGAGAGCATGCGCGTGATGGGGACCCAGGTATATTCGCGGTCGATCCGATGCTCCGTCTCGATAGCGAAGTGGATCTGGTTTTCCTTTAGAACGGACAGAGCACCGGCGACGACGGGCACCTCGGCGCCTTCGATGTCCATTTTGACTAGAGCAGGGGTCTTGAACTCGCGGCAGGCATCCTCAAAAGAGATTGTTTCTACTTCGCGAATCTGTCGTTTGTCTGCCGTATCCGTGAAATTGGTGAGACCAGCCCCTAGAGATCCGTCCATGCTGAACAATGCCGTTCCGGTCTCTCCGGCGAGCGCCTTCTTCACTGGGATAACATTTTCAAGTTTATGCAGCTCGATGTTGCGCAGTAGATAGTCATAGGTG
>Ga0193743_1001852_pt1 | contig 15297 bp, 7 predicted proteins | sample L2c2metaG_FD_143038 | JGI IMG/M metagenome (GOLD analysis project Ga0193743, IMG submission 143038) | Soil microbial communities from a riparian zone of the East river system, Colorado, United States - L2c2 | ecosystem: Environmental > Terrestrial > Soil > Riparian zone | place: USA: East River...
CGCCTCGGCCTGGCAGTGCGAGACCATGCTGCGGGCCAGTTCACAGGAGTTCGCTGCCGGCGTTGAGGCGGTGTCGCTGTCACGAAATAACTTTGCCGTAGCTTCCAGTTGCCAGGAGATGGCAGCGAACCCTGCCATCAGCGTATCGTGACACTCGCACGCAATTCGATTGCGCTCTTCCAGCACAATGCCGATGCGCCCTTTCATCAGTTGCTCTCGCCGGCGGAATAGAAGTGCAGCGAGCGCCGTGGCTAGCAGAAAGAGGGCAAGGTAGAAGTACCAGGTCTGGTAGAAGTAGGGATGCTGGCGCACATCGAGTATGGCAGCAGACGACACCCAGCCCTCTCCGCTGTTGCGGGCTTGCACCTCAAAACGGTAGTTGCCAGGTGAGAGTCTCCGATAGCGCGCTGTTTGCGATCGTGTGGTCGTCCAATCCGAGTCGTAACCTGTAAGGCGGTAGCGATACTCAATATGCGCTGGGTTCGAGAGCTGTTCGGCGCTGAAGAAGAAGATGATGTCAGGTTGACCGGCCTCAATATCGACACGCGGACCAGTAATGGCGTCGGAGACATTTGGATCGTTTGAGAGCGTCCATCCGGTGATGGACGCACTGGGGCTGCTTGGGCCAAGCTTCTCGGAAACATCCGTAGTGTGCACGAAGCCCTTGGTTGTGGTGAACCACAGTGTGCCGTCGGGCATCCGCGTCGACAATGGCTTCGAGGGCCCGCCGCTTTCGATCGAGCGCATTCCATCGGCTTTACCCAGAACAACGGCCGAGAGCTGTGACTGCTTCTCGTCGGCAACGGCATGCATCTCTGCAACCACCAGCCGCACAATGCCACGAGAGGTGCCCAGCCACAGGTGCCCATCATCATCTTCAATGGCCGTCTTTACCTGGAGAGGCGCCAGCCCCCCGTTCGAAGGCAGCGGCGTAGCGAGCTCTTGATGCACCGAAGCCAACCCGCCTGCCTTGGTGCCAACCCATACGTATCCTTTGCTGTCCAGCGTCAACGAAAGAATGTAGGGATCGAGCAGGCCTGTGATTGTAAGTGCCTTACCCTCGCGGACGCGATAGAGTCCGGTACTCGTGCCTACCAGGACCGACCCATCGAGATCTTCCAAGAGGCAGGTGACGAGCTTTGATTCAAGCAGATGAGAGCGGTGTACTGGATCAGGCATGCCGGAAGGAAAGTAGAACAGTCCTGTATAAGTCCCGACCCACAGCCTCCCGCCCTTGTCAGCCAGAATAGAACTGACCGCATTGCCCGGGGACTCGATGCCAAGCAGATAGTGGTGGAACGCCTTGCCATCATATCGATAGACCCCATCGAACCAGGTGCCGATCCATATATGTCCGCGACGGTCCTCCGCCAGGGCACGGATGGGCATTGTGTTGGACATGCCCGGAGGATTGGTCGCAATCAGCTTGCCGTTATGTCGCCGGAACAGGCCATTCCTCCAGGTTCCCAGCCAGAGATCTCCGCGGCTGTCTGCGAATGCATTGGCAGCGTGCGTCGCATGAAAGCCCTCAGGATCTCCATAGGGCGCGAGCGGTCCTTTACGCCACCGACTGAGGCCGCCACTTGGCATGCCAATCCATAGATTCTCTTCCTGGTCGAAATAGAGACAGCGTATGGAATCATCAGGCAGGCCATCGCGAGAGGTCCACTGCGACAAGCCATCGGAACCGTATCGCCATAGACCATTTCGGCGGGTTCCTATCCAGAGATTGCCGGTCTTATCGCCTAACAGAACCGTTACCGCATCATGAACCCGGGCTCGGACGACTTCATCGTACTGGCCCGGAGCTTTTCGCGGAACAAGTTGTAGCACCTCGGTCATAGTACCGACCCATATGCGATTTTGCGGATCGCGATAGACAGCCTCAGGTGTCCCGATTCCCCCGGTATGAAACGCATAACGCGATGCGACTCCGTTCTCCCAGTGAAATAACCCGGATGATGTGACGAAGAACATGCCTCCACGACCATCATCTGCAAAAGGTGTCGTGATGTCTCCGGAGATCATGCCGCCAGCAGAGAGCTTTTCCAGATGGTTATCGACAAAGCGTTCAATGCCGTTCTGCGTTGCGATCCACAGAATCCCCTGTTTGTCCAGGTAAAGCATTCGGATTCGTTCGTTATACAGCCCGGCGCGCTCACTGATGTTGACGGTGCCGGAGTGGGTTCGATGCAGAACTCCACGTCCATCCGTGCCGATCCAGAGATCGTCATTGCGGCCACGAAGAACCGCGTTGATAGCCTCGTTATCAGTCAATCCGGTTGACTCAATGGGCAAGGCTTGAAAACGCTGACCGTCAAAAGTTGCCAGGCCGGAGGTCGTAGCCAGCAGCAGAGCGCCATCCGGCTGCTGCATGATCATGCGGATAGTGTTCTCCGGCAGACCGTCCTCCACCTGCCAGTCCTGCTTTTGATACTCAGATAAGCGCAGGGTGGAGACCGGGGGAGCCGCATGAGCGGTGATGCCGGTGAGACAAGCGATAACCAGCAGCCGCACGAAACAATTGGCTGCGAATCGCGCACTAGCGCTGGTCGCCGCCCATCCTGTAGCGTGTGTCTTCGCGGGGTAGGCTTGCATAGTCACAGAATCATTGTTGTATTAACAACATTATATCGACACCGGAAGTAATATGACCGCGCGGCAAAGTTGTTTCAGGCATCCAGAGGACGTTCCGGATGCACCGTCATCCAGCAAATTCCTCCGATGGCGGCGAGCGCCGCGGCAATCGCGAAGGAAGTCGTCCAGCCAAATCGCTGCGCAATCCAAGGCGTCAGGGATGCTGTAACGGCGCCCCCGATCTGTCCTCCCATGTTCACCATGCTCGAGAAGACACCGGAGCTGCGTCCGGCGATATCGACCGAGACGGACCAGAACGAGCTCTGCGAGAGATACAGAGCGCCCGCGCCGCACGCGAGAATCACGCCCGCGAGCTGGGGGCTGTGTACCTGCGAGCCCAGAACGAGAAATACAGCGGTAAGCAATAGCGCGACCGCTGCCAGGCCACAGCGGCCGACCCGAAGCCCATGGGTGCGTGTAAGTCGGTCGCTCAATGCCCCTCCCACCAGGCAGAAGACCGTCATGGAGAGAAACGGAAGCATGGCATAACGTGCGCTTGACTTCAGATCGAACCCGCGCACCTGGGCCATATAAAGAAAGAACCAGCTGAAGAATATCCATGCGACGTAACCAAAGCTGAAGTACCCCACCATCAGAGCGGGAAGGTCGCGGCGATGAAAGATCGCACGCCACGAGATGCCGGCGGGAGCTGCGCTGGCGGGCGGAATATCGGCGACAGGCGCCGGTACCGTCGGGCTGAAGGACAAGCCATCGCGAATCTCTCGAAGCTCGCTTGGCGATACTCCACTATGTTCTTCCGGGGTATCGCGCGCGGCATACCACCATACAGCTCCCGCTATCAAGCCGATAATCGCGCTGAACCAGAACGCTGTCCGCCACCCATGATGGGTAATGAGCCATGTAAGCAAAGGCGGCGTCAGCCCGCTTCCTGCACCCACGCCGGCAAAGATCAGGCCGTTGATGAAGCCGCGCTCCTGCACGGGAACCCATCGTGCCACGAACTGATTGGCCGCCGGATAAATGACAGCCTCGCCTGCGCCCAGGGCGAAGCGTATGGCGATCAATAGCATCACCGCGTGCGAGATGCCCGAAGGCAGAAGTGCCGTCAATGCGGTAGCGATCCCCCACCACACCACGCCGATGGTAAGCACGCGCCGCGGGCCAAAGCGTGCAGCGAGCCAGCCCGCCGGCAGTTGAAATCCGGCATACCCAATCAGGAACGCGCTGAAGATCCATCCCAGCCGCTGGTTGCCCAGGCCGTACTCTGTGCTGATCTGCAGCCCCGCGATAGAGATGTTGGTGCGGTCAAGAAAAGCGACGCCGCTAAGAACGAACAGCCAGAAAGCGAGGAAAAACCGGACCCTTGTACGACGTTCGACAGACATCTATCGTGCTCCTAATAAAGCTGCGAATCGGCGCACCACGCGTGTGCGCTGACAAAGACTTGAGTTCAATCCCAGAGGTCTGCGGTGAACCAAAATGATCACCCCAATCGGGCAGAGGCATGCCAGCTCCGCCATATCCGCGATGAACTGAAGCTACGCTTTGGACGGCTCATCTACAAATAAAGAGTCAGTTGATGGATGAAAGTTGTTCTCACAAATGGGATTAAGTTGGTTTTCGGATGATAATTAGCCAAAGCGACGGGTGCAAGAGTTGTCTCCGCTATCGAAAAATCGCAGTACTTCGCTTCCTATCCATCGTCTGGCCCGCTGAGCTATAGGCAACTGGCGGACCAACGGATACTCTGAAGAAAGCTATGTCAGTATCTAAAAAAAGTATCCGCGTCGGCCTCATTGGCTATGGTTATGCTGGTAAGACCTTTCATGCTCCGCTCATCCAGTCTGTTCCGGGCCTGGAGCTAACAGTCGTCGGATCGAGCAGGCGGGATACGGTCCTGGCGAATCTGCCGGAAGTCGCGGTCTGTCCCGTCATGGAAGACGTCGCCACTCACCCTGAAGTCGACCTCGTCGTGATCGCCAGCCCTAACGACGGCCACTCTCCACTCGCTGCCGCCGCCCTTCTCGCAGGCAAGCATGTCGTCGTCGACAAGCCATTCACTGTCACTCTTGCAGAAGCTCGCGCGCTCGTTTCGTTGGCGGAGCAGCAGGAAAGACTCCTCTCCGTCTTCCATAATCGCCGCTGGGAGAGCGAATCCCTCGCAACCCAGGCAATCCTGGAATCCGGAGCGCTTGGTGAGATCTCCCACTTCGAAGTGCACATCGATCGCTTTCGTCCCGCAGTTCGTCAGCGCTGGCGCGAGAATAATGGGCCCGGCGCCGGGCTCTGGTTCGATCTCGGCCCGCATCTCATCGACGAGGCCATACAGCTATTCGGTCTGCCCCAGACGATCAACGCCAACTTTGCCATTCAGCGTTCTGGCGGTGAGACAGACGACTGGGCGCACGTACAGCTCAACTATGACCGCCTTCGTGTCATTCTCCACACCTCGCTGCTCGTCCCCCGTGGAGGCCCACGTTCTGTGCTTCATGGCACTCTCGCCAGCTGGGCAAAGTACGGCGCGGACGTACAAGAAAAGCAGCTCATCGCCGGCATCCATCCAGATTCCATAGGCTTCGGTGTCGATCCTGACCCGGGCATCCTCTACGACAGCGCCACCGGAGAGCAGACCAAGATACCTGCTCCCCCATCAAATCAGTCTGCCTACTACATTGGTATCCGCGAAGCCCTGTGGGGCCATCAACCCAACCCCGTCACCCCTGAGCAATCCCTGGCCGTCATGGCCATCCTCGAGACATCCTTCGAATCAGGGGCTAGCGGCCGGGTTCTCCCTCTTCAACTAACCGACAAGGAACGATCTATCTTCGAGAAGCAGAAGCAACTCGACTGGAGAAGATGACGATAGTGCCTATTATGCAAAAAATTCGCATAACCATAACATGGCATAAGGATGTTAGCTATGAGTGAGGTCGTCTGTAAGCGGTGCAAATCTGGTCACACGACCCGAGCCACACGCAGGAATTTCTTCGAACAGGTAATCCTCCTTCGACTCGGACTACACCCTTGGCGGTGTACGGCTTGTAAAAACCGTTTCCTCTCCCGGAATCGGGGCCCGCGCAAACAAAGCCGCCAAGACAAGCTCCTCAAGGGAGACCCTCAGCGACCCACTGATCAATGAGCATCTGCCTATAGCTGTCCCGAATAGACCCACGGTATCAGATGGATCCGTGCGTTTGCCGGACCAGCTATCATCAACAGATGACCGCTGAAGATCTCGCCAAAAATATCAAAGTCCTCATCTTCGACGTAGACGGAGTCCTCACCGACGGGCAGATATTCGTCATTCCCGGCCCAGACGGAAAGGGAATCGAGGCAAAAGGCTTCGCCGCTCACGATGGCCTCGGCATCTCCCTCGCCCGCCTTGGCGGCCTTCGAGTCGGCATCATCACCAAGCGCCAGTCCCAGACCGTAGCCATCCGCGCAAACGATCTGAAGCTCGAGTTCATCTACCAGGGCCAGGCCCATAAGATGAACGCAATCAATGAGATTCTCACCAAAGCCAACATCACCATCGACCAACTCGCGTACGTCGGCGACGACATTATTGACCTACCCGTCATGCGCCAGTGTGGCCTAGCCATTGCCACGGCCAACGCTCGCCAGCAGGTTAAAGAAGTCGCTCACTACATCACCCCCAACTCCGGTGGCGAAGGAGCAGGCCGTGACGCCGTGGACTTTATCCTCACCGCCCAGGGAAGCCTCGACCAAGTCATCGAGCAATACCTCGACGAGGACAACGCTGCCGCTGCCTCCGCCGATGTAGGCACCGGCAACATGTAGAAAACAAAGAGCGAAGAAAGATCGAACAAAAACCGCGCTACAATCGCCGGATGCCGCTTGAAATTCCCTCATCTCTCGCCTGGGCTCATCCCGTTACGGCAGAGTGGTTCATCAACAAATTCGGCACCCCCACCGAGCCCCAGGAGCAAGGCTGGCCCAGCATTCTCGCTGACCAGGCGACCCTCATCTCCGCCCCGACCGGAAGCGGAAAAACTCTCTCTGCCTTCCTCGTCTGCATCGATGATCTTCTACGCCAGGCTATCTCCGGCCAACTCGCCCCCTGCACGCAGGTCATCTACGTCAGCCCCCTCAAAGCCCTCTCCAACGACATTCAGAAGAACCTCGACGGCCCGTTAGCCGAGATACAGCACCTCGCCCTCGAACGCGGTTATCTCTCGACCGAGATCCGCACCGGAGTCCGCACCGGCGACACTCTGGCCCGCGAACGTGCGTCGATGCTTCGCAATCCGCCCCACATCCTCGTCACTACCCCCGAATCCCTCTATATCCTCCTCACCGCCGGAAAAAGCAGGGAACACCTCCGCCGCGTCCGTACCGTGATCGTCGACGAGATCCACGCCGTAGCCGACGACAAACGCGGAGCCCATCTGGCTCTCTCCCTCGAGCGTCTCGACGCCCTCGTCACCGGTGCAAATCGTCTCAGCCCAGGGGCATTCTTGACCGGACTAGCCACCCCACCGCAAAGAATCGGCCTCTCCGCCACGCAAAACCCCATTGAGCTCGTAGCCAGCTTTCTCACCGGCGTCCACGAAACCCGCAAGCCTGCCACGATCATCCAGGTAGGCCAGCGCCGCGAACTCGATATCGCCATCGAGGTCCCCAGCGACGAGCTAAGCTCTGTCATCACCACTAATATGTGGGAAGAGATCTTCGACAAGCTCGCTGCTCACGCTCAGAGCCACCGCTCGACCTTGGTCTTCGTCAATACCCGCCGTCTCGTGGAGAAGATAGCCTTCGCCCTCGCCGAGCGCCTCGGCCCGGAACACGTAGCCGCACACCACGGCTCGCTCTCCCGAACCCTCCGTCTCGACGCCGAACAACGCCTCAAGAACGGTGAGATCAAGATCCTCATCGCCACCGCCTCACTCGAACTCGGCATCGACATAGGCGATATCGACCTCGTCTGCCAGATCAGCACTACCCGTGCCGTAGCTGTCGCCATGCAGCGCGTGGGCCGAGCTGGCCACTGGCGCGGAGCCATCCCCAAAGGCCGCCTCTTCGCCACAACGCGTGACGACCTCCTCGAACAAGCTGCCCTTATTCGCAAGATGCGCGCCGGCGAGCTCGACCAGCTCGAAGTCCCACCCCAGCCCACCGACGTTCTCATGCAGCAGATCGTCGCGTGCTGCGGAGCCGAGCCCTGGGAGGAAGACACCCTCTACGACACTCTGCGCCGTGCCTATCCCTATCGCAATCTGAGCCGACAGGAGTTCGACGATCTCCTCAACCTCCTAAGCAACGGCATCGAATCCAGCCGAGGCCGTTACGGCGCCTACCTCCTCCGCGACGGCATCCACCATCAACTCCACCCACGCCGCGGAGCCCGCATGATCGCCATCTCCAATGGCGGTGCCATCCCCGACACCTCGCTCTTCTCCGTCATCCTCCAGCCCGAAGGCGTCCAAATTGCCACGTTGGATGAGCACTTCGCCGTAGACTCCAGCCCCGGTGACGTCATCCTCCTCGGCAACTCCAGCTGGCGCATCCAACGCATCGAAGCCGCCGGACGCGTCCTCGTCGAAGACGCTCACGGAGCTCCGCCCAGTCTGCCTTTCTGGGAGGGAGAAGCCCCGCAGCGTACAGCAATCCTCTCCGATGGAGTAGGCGAACTCCGTGAGCAAATCTCCGCCTCCACCCCCAATGTCGCTCCTGGCTACATCTCTCCCACTCAAACCGAAGTAGCCGCTACGGCCGCCTGGCTCATGCGGGAGTGCGGCGTCTGCGCCAGCGGAGCCCAGCAACTCATCGCTTACATTGTTACCGGCCGAGCCGTCCTCGGAGCCGTCCCCTCCAAAACCACCATCATCGCCGAGCGCTTCTTCGACGAGGGTGGCGGCATGCAACTCATCCTCCATGCACCCTTCGGAGGACGCATCAACAAGGCCTGGGGCCTCGCCCTCCGCAAACGCTTCTGTCGCGGCTTTAACTTCGAGCTCCAGGCCGCCGCTACCGACAACGGCATAAACATCTCCCTCGCCGAGCAGCACAGCTTCCCCCTTGCCGACGTCTTCCAGTTCCTCACGGAGCAGACCGCTAGGGATCTCCTCGAACAGGCCTCCATCGCCTCGCCCATCTTCAAGACACGCTGGCGTTGGGCTGCCGGACGCAGCCTGCAACTCCTCCGTTTCTCAAAGGGCAAGCGCATCGCCCCGCAGATCCAGCGCACCCGCTCCGAAGACCTCATGGCCAGTGTCTTTCCGCAAGCCGCCGCCTGCTTCGAAACTATCGTTGGCGATATTCAGATCCCCAACCATCCCCTCGTCGACGAGGTCATGAAAGACGTCCTGCAAGAGGCCATGGACCTCGAAGGCTTAATTGAAGTCCTCAAAGGAATAAAGGACGGCAGCATCCGTTGCCTCGCCGTAGACACCCCCGTCCCCTCGCAGTTTGCCCACGAGCTCCTCAACGCCAACCCCTACGCCTTTCTCGACGAAGCTGGCCTCGAAGAGCGTCGTGCCCGCGCCGTCTCTCTCAATCGCAGCCTGCCCGCCAGCGTCCTCGAAGAAGCAGGCAGGCTCGACCAGGCCGCCATCGACGCGATCCGTGGCGAGTGCTGGCCCGACATCCGCGATGAGCATGAGCTCCACGACCTCATGCACTCCGTTATCGTCCTGCCGCTACCCATCACCGACGTCGAAGAAGCCCGTCACTGGCCCACCTTCTACGAACGCCTCACTCGCACCGGACGCGCGCAAACCATCGACTGCGCTGGAACTCCTTGCTGGATCGCTACCGAGCGCCTTCCCCACGTAGACGCCCTATGGCCCGCCAATAGTTCTCCCATTCTGAGCTCCTCCGCTTCGTCTGAAGCGTCACAAATCTCCCTCGGAAAAAAGGCTAATACGGTCACAAAAGAAGAGTCTTTGAAGCAATGTGTCCAAGGATGGTTACAAATTCTCGGGCCTATTACTGCCAATTCCTTCGCCAATCGTCTAGCTCTCGATCCAGCCTCAGTCTTTCAAACCTTCGTCGCCATGGAGATGCAGGGGCTCCTCATGCGTGGAGCCTTTGAATATCCCACTACCGTCGAAGATCACGACATCGAATGGTGCGAACGCCGCATCCTGCAACGTATACACCGTCGCACCCTGGGCACGCTACGCAAGCAGATCGAGCCCGTCACTCCAGCAATCTACATGCGCTGGCTTCTGGGCTGGCAGCACCTCGCGCCGCAGACCCAACTCGCCGGAGAAGAGGGACTCCTCGAAGCTCTCCACCAACTCGAAGGCTTCGAAGCCCCCGCCATAGAGTGGGAGCGGACCCTCCTCCCCGCCCGTGTAGCCAGCTACGATCCCCGCTGGCTGGACGCTCTCTGCCTCTCCGGCGCCGTAGGCTGGGGCCGCATCTCCCCTCACCCAGCCTGGTCCACCGGCGATGGCGTCGCGCCCCGTCGCGTCATCCCCACCAACGCCGCCCCCATCACCTTTTACGTCCGTGAATCAGCGGACTGGCTCCCCCATGCCCTCGCCCAGCAGTGCGTGGAAGAACCCAAGCTGCAACAAGCCTTGAGCCCCGAGGCCCTGCAACTCCGTGCTCTCCTTCAGCAGCGCGGAGCCTGTTTCTTCAACGACATCCAACGGATCTTGGACCTCTCCCGCCAGAAAACCCAGCACGCTCTCTGGGAGCTTGCCACCGCAGGCCTCGCAGCCGCCGACGGCTTCGACCAGCTTCGCGCCATGATGGACCCCCGCCGCAAATCCACCACCATCGAAATCCCTGGCAAACGCACCACCCGCAGCTCTGCAGGCCGCTGGAGCCTCCTCTCCGAAGAACTCCACGCCGCTTCAACAGCAATCGAACAAGCCCGTCGCACCGACGCCGCCCTCGAATCAGCCGCCCGCCTGCTCCTCACCCGCTACGGTATCCTCTTCCGCGACCTGCTCACCCGCGAGTCCAACGCCCCCAGGTGGCGCGATCTCCTCGGTATTCTCCGTCGCCTCGAAGCCCGCGGCGAGATTCGCGGCGGTCGCTTCGTCACTGGTTTTGGCGGCGAACAGTTCGCCCTGCCCCAGGCAGTCGACTCGCTCCGCGCCGCCCGCCACCGCGACTGCTCCGCAATTATTCCTGTAGCTGGCGCCGACCCCATCAATCTGGTCGGCATCGTGATTCCCGGCGACCGTGTTTCTGCCGTTCCAGGCAAGCAAGTCCTCTATCGTAACGGCAAGCTGCATCAACAGGAAGAGACCAGCCCTCTCGAAGTGATCCCAAACAACCTCGCCCCCACTATGCTCCCTGCAATGCCCCAACCCGTTCTAGGATTGTTTTAGCAATGCCGGACCCAGCCAAGCCCGCCTCCGATCTGCCGGAAAAGAAAGCTCCAATGGAAGATAAAGAAGACAGGCAAGCCCCTACAGCGTCACCCACAGAACTAGCTCCAGAAGACTTTTACTATGAAGGCCCGTACCTCGTCTTCACTGCGGCTTACCATCTCAAGCGCGGCTACTGCTGCAACTCCAACTGCCGTCACTGCCCCTACAAGTAGGCGTTGTCTCACTCATGCAGCGGCGGCGGCAGCGGTGGCAACGTGCCGGAAGCAACAGCTGTAGCATCGCGGCCGGCGCGTAGCGCCCGCGCATTCTGCAGCAATAGCAGCACCCGTGGATCCTTCCGATATGGCGCCAGGGAAGCATCCCTGCCCATCTCGCTGGCCACGTCGAAGCCGCCCTCACTCGCCATCGTCAAGGAGTGCAGCATCTGAGCCTCATCTCCGTTCTTGGCATAGAGCCTCGCCATCTCGAAGCAGAAGCGCGCATGGTCCTCCGGCGATAGCATGTGCGCCGTCACCCCAGCCATCCCTCTACGGTGTTCAAACATCAATGGATCGAGCTGCAGCGCAATTCCATATTCCTTCCGTGCGCTCTCAAAGTCCTTCATTTCGAAGTAGGCTGTCCCCAGGTTCGAGTGGTAGCTGGATGTTTTTTTATCGATCTTGATTGCGCGTTTATAGTTCGAAATGGCGCTTCGGTAGTGTCGCTCCAGATATTCCACTGCGCCAAGGTTATTCCACGCTTCTGCATTCTTCTTCTTCAGTTTGATCGCTCTTTGGAAGTAAGTCCGTGCCAGCGTCGCATTCCGCAACTCCAGGGCGGTCACGCCCATTTTGTTAAGAAGTTGGGTTGGCTCGCCGCCACGTTGCAGGGCATGGCCGTAGTACTCCAGCCCGTCCGCGGGAAAGCGTCTCGCCCGCAATACATCGGCTGCCGTCTCCAGCTTGTCTGGAGAGGCTGTCATCGGGTCAGGGAGATGCGATTGAATCAGCAACCATTGCGGGTCCCGATGACTCGCCTCTCGAAGCAGCTGCGATTCTGCATTGTCCTTCTGCGCACTGACCCGCGCAGGCAATAGCATCAGGATGAAGAGAAGTAAGAAGCAGGAAGACCGAAGATGCGGACGCATGGTATACCTCCGCGAGGTACGCCCACATCATCCCCCTCCATGCAGCCCCTGTCAATAGGCGGCCCTATTGCGCTGGAGCGGCCGCCGGAGCTATTGCAGTGGTCGTCGGCGTCGTTGGCGGAGCAGCCGAAGGTACTTGTACCCTCAATGCCAGCCGAGGAAAGCTGAAGCTGCCGCCTGCATCGTCGATCACATTCACCTGACAAACGTAAGTCCCTGGTTTCAGCTGCGTCAGCGGCACATCAAACTGAAACGCTACTGCACCCCGCTCTGGAATATTGATCGCATTCGCCTCAACCAGCGGTGTCTCGTACACCTTCACCCCCCCACTCAGGAACTCGATGCTTGTCAGCACCCGCACCGCTCCCGTAGGTCGCCGCGTCAAGCCAGGCGAAGCCGCCGGAGCTGGCCCATCTGTCTTCTGTCGTGAAGGGTCATACACCTCATACAGGAAGTAGAGATGCTGGTCCTGCCGAAACACATGCGGCACATTCGGAATCCACTCCACCCCATCACGTATCAGCGGGCTTGCCGCCTTCTTCGCCGCATTCGGTGTCCGTTGGCTCGACAGCACAATCGAGCTCAGCTTCAGCGAACTCTTCTTCATATCCGGAACCTGCAGATCCGTCTCAAAGCTCCCCATCCGCCCCGTCTGGTTCTCCCGCACTACAAATTTGACGTGATACCGTCCCGGAGCCAGCGTAAATCCAGTCGAATACTGAATATTCTTCCGTTGCACCTGCTGCCCCGCATCGAGCGCCAGCTTCACTGTGTCACGAACATTGCCAACAGCAATCCCCTGGGCGTTCTTGACCTGCCCGAGAACATCAATATTTGCCTTGTCGCGATCGCCATTCGTCACAAAGGGAATCTGCGACCCTGGCACAATCAGCGATACCGGGACAAAAAACTTATTGTCATCCAGCCGGAAGTAGAGCGCCTGCAGATACACCGCCACATCAGTAGCCGGCAGATCGCTCCGCAACTGTTCCGTTAATTGAAGTTCACGGTCTTCCGTCTTCGAGTGTTGAAAGTCAGCCGGCGCATAGTATCCGGGCCGATAGTCCATCTTCGCGTCGCTTCGATTCAGCTTCACCGTCAGATGGCGATAGCTCCCATCCCGTGCCGCGTTCGTCGAGCGGAACCCAAGGATGTAGTAGGCCTCGGTATCGTGCTGCACCTGCTGGAACGCCGGAGCGAAATCGTTCGAGTCGAAGAACGCCTTTCCACCGGTATCGCTCGACAGAGTTCCCAGCGTCTCCTGCGAGCCGAAGTTCGCATCCAGATTGGCTTGCATCGCCCCTCCGCTATAGGCCGCCGTCCCGCGCAGGCTCCCCTTCGAGGCGTTGCCCACCGGAGGCAGAGCCTCCAACCCCCGCGAATCAACGCTATAGATCGCCATATTCGCCCGCACCGCCGCATTCGTGGCCGCGCGCATGCTCGCCTGATTTTCAATGCCCTGACGCGTCAGCCCGCCGCTAAAGTACAACAGGCTCTTCCGCTGGTCCACTCGTTCCAGACTCCGCGCAATCGTCCGAATCGCATACAGCTCGCGATCCGTATTCAGGCTGTTGTACTCGCTGTCATCGGCTGTAAAGCTCGAGGCATCGTCTGCAGTCCCGCCCGAGTTGCCGCCCTCGTTGCCATTCGCAAACCCAGTGCCCTCAGTCCCGTTGTACTTGCCTACCCCCTTCAGCAGAGCGGCCTTGTCCGCCGTAAAGTCCTGATCCATGCTCAGCCCGGTAGCCATGCTCACCAGGGCTACCAGGTCTGCCGGCTGCATCTTCTTATTGATGTAGTCCTGCGCCGCCTGCACCGCGCGGTCGATATCCTCCGGCTGCATACTGCTCAGGTCGAAGAACATCACGATCAGCCGATGGTCCCGCAGCTGACCCGGATCCGCCGCCAGATTCCGGTTCAGCAGATCGGCGATCGAAGCCTTGCCCGAAACCGTCGTCTTCTCCTGCAGCACCGCGGCCTCATCCACATTCTGGTAGTCGAAGCTCGTGATCTTCTGTGGCTTCCCATTCTCCAGAATCGTGAAGTCGCTGGCCTTCAACCCCTTCACTACCTCGCCCGTCTTCTTATCCCGCACCACTACATTCGTCAGCACGATATCGGTCTGCACCTTCAACGTAAAGGTGCCATCGCCCGCCTGCTGCTGCGCCAGCGCCGGCGATCCCGCCATCACTCCAACCAGAACTGCCGCCACCAATCGTCGCATCGAAAACTCCCCGATCCTTGCCGTCAAAACCGATACCGCGCCTGAAACGTTATCCGCCGCATCTGAGCCGCCGAGGTCACCTGACCAAACGTACGCGAGTTCAACGTCGTATCAACCCCTGAGTACTGCACCGTATTGAACACATTGGTTGCCGTCAACCGAGCTTCGAACGATCGCATCTCTCCCATCGCAACCGTTCGCGACAGCGAAGCGTCCACGGCAACGATGCCCGGCCCTTCGATTGATCCTCGCGAAGCCGTTCCGAATCCACTCGCCGGAGTGGTGAACGCTCCCGCATTGAACCAGTCCAGAATCGTCCCCGTCCCATGGATCGGTTGTGAAAAAATCCTATCCGGCCGCAGCGAATTGTTGCTGCCCGTAGCCGTCTCTGCGATCGTCGCCACATAGTGCGGCGTGAAGTACGTTCCCGTGGCGAAGGTGAAATCGCCTGAGAGTGAAAATCCATCCAACGCCTTCGACCAGAAACCACCCTTCGCGAAATAGGCCCGGTTCGGTCCAAACGGCAGCTCCAGAACCCAGTTGCCCGTCACCTGGTGACGCACGTCGAAGGAGCTGTTCCCCTCTTCGGCATTCAGGTCCTTGTCATTCTGTGCAGGCACCGCTGCGGTACCGCCGATCGATGACGCATTGTCGATGGAGTGCCCGTAGTGGTAAGTCGCCTGCAGCGAAACTCCCTTCTGCATGCGCTTCCGCACATTCAGGGTCAACGAATGAAACCGCGAGTATCCCAGTGAGTCCTCATAGTTGAACGGCTGCGCAGCCGGGTTCAATACATCACCCGCCGTCCGATTAGGAGCCCGCACAATATCCAGCGCTCCACCTTGCGCTCCGTTGTATCCCAGGTTCGCGACAATCCCCATCGGCAGCGTCCGCTGAACATCCAGATTCCACACCTGCACATGGCCCAGCCGATAGTTCAAATTCACGCTGTAGTTGTTCTGCACCGCCGCATTCGAGCAGTTGAATGCATTCGACAACTGCAACGTCCCGCATCCTTGAGCCCCCGCGATATTCGT
>Ga0193743_1001853_pt1 | contig 15294 bp, 14 predicted proteins | sample L2c2metaG_FD_143038 | JGI IMG/M metagenome (GOLD analysis project Ga0193743, IMG submission 143038) | Soil microbial communities from a riparian zone of the East river system, Colorado, United States - L2c2 | ecosystem: Environmental > Terrestrial > Soil > Riparian zone | place: USA: East River...
GGCCGTCACCGAGATGGTGCCGTGCGGTGCCGTCGTGAATCTGCATGCCCGAGTAGATCTTTGCGCCGAGGTCGCACAGGCTCTGATGGCCGGTCGAGCACGACGGGCACCGGCCGCACGACGGGATGAAGCTGAACACCACGTGGTCGCCGGGCACCAGCCACGACACGTACTCGCCGACGGCCTTCACCACGCCAGCGCCTTCGTGCCCGCCGATGCAGGGCAGTCGGATCGGCATGTCACCGGTGACGAGGTGGTCGTCGGAGTGGCACATGCCCGAGGCGTGCAGTTCGACCAGTACCTCCGTCGCCTTCGGCGCATCGAGTTCGATGGTCTCGATCGACCACGGTGTATTGCGTTCGAACAGGACCGCTGCCTGCGTCTGCATTTGATCCCTTCCGGCTCAGCGGATGATGGACTGGTATTCGACGAAGCCGGCGATGCCCTCGGGGCCGCCCTCGCGGCCGATGCCCGACTGCTTGAAGCCGCCGAACGGGCTGCCGAAGTCGAGCACGGCGGTCGAGTTCACCGCCACCGACCCGACCTGCAGTTGTGTCGCCACCGTCGCCGCACGCTCCTCGTCGGCTGACCACACGGCGCCGACCAGCCCGAAGCGCGAGTCGTTGGCGATGGCCACCGCCTCCGCGGCGTCGTCCTGGCCTGCGTCGTCATAGGCGATGACCACCGCGACCGGCCCGAAGACCTCTTCGCGGGCGATCTCCATGTCGTTGGTCGCCTCGACGAGCGCCGGGGTGACGAACCACCCCGGGCGGTCGGGTCGCTCGCCGCCGGTCAGCACGGTGGCGCCCTCGTCACGCGCCCGCCGGAGGAATCCCTCCACCTTGTCGCGCGCGGCCTCGTTGATCAGTGGACCGATGTCGGTGGCCCGGTCGGCGGGATCCCCGACGGTCAGCCCGACCACCGCGGCGGTCATGGCGGTGACGAATTCGTCATAGCGGCTGCGCGGCAACAGGATGCGCGTGAGCGCGGCGCACAGTTGGCCGTTGTTGCCCATTGCGCCGCCGACCAGTCCTGACACCGTCTTCTCGAGCGGGGCGTCGGGGAGCACGATGGCCGCGGACTTGCCGCCGAGTTCGGTGCTGCAGCGGCGGATCCGGGAACCGCACGACGCGGAGATGCTGGCGCCCACCGCAGTCGACCCGGTGAAGCTGATCTTGTCCACCCCGGGATGGTCGGTCAGCATCTCGCCGGTCGTGGCGCCGCCGTTGACGACATTGACCACGCCGTCGGGTATCCCGGCTTCCTCGATCGCCTCCATCAGCACGCCGAATTCGAGCGGCGCATCTGGTGCGGGCTTGAGCACCACCGTGCAGCCCGCGGCCAGCGCGGGACCGAGTTTCAATGCGGCGATGAACAGGGGCGTGTTCCACGGCACGATCGCGCCCACCACGCCGACCGGAACCTGACGCACCTGGACGGTGCCGCCCGTCATCGAGGGACGGGTGGCGGAGAAGGGATATTCGGGGGTGATGGCGGCGTATGCACGCAGCACCCCGGCCGCGGTGATGACCTGACCGAAGGTGCTCCAGGATCGAGGCGACCCGATCTCGGCGGTGGTCAGGTCGGCCAGTTCGCCCTTGCGCGCGCTCAGCGCGTCGGCCAGCCGCCCCAGCGCGGCGCCCCGATCGGCGGGTGAGGTCTGCGTCCAAGAGTGCAACGCACCGCGGGCGGCCGCAACGGCGGCATCCACCTCGCCATGGCCGGCGACACCCACGATGCCCAGCACCTCGCCGGTGGTCGGGGACGTCACGTCCAGCGTCTCGGCGTGCGCGCCGGTCACCCATTTGCCTGCGACGTAGCTTGCCGCCAACTCGCCCACCAACTCGGTCACAGCCACCGATTCTGGCAGCAATGTCATCTTTCGACAAGCTGCCCATTTGTGGTGAAGCAGGGTTTCGGTTTCGGTGCGGAGGTTTTTCTGACACTATTGGTCACTATGAGTGCCTCGCCCGACAGCGACGCCGACCGCGGCGTGGGACAGCCATGGGAGGTGGTCGTCGAGCGCGGCAAGATCGCCGAGTTCGCCGACGCCACGCTGTGCGACGATCCCGCCTATCGCGGTTCGGACGCGATCATCCCGCCGACGTTTCTGACCAGCGCCGCCCGGTGGGCGCCGCCAGGCGTCCGGGTCAACGTGGGTTTCGACCGCAAGCGGCTGCTGCACGGCGAGCAGGAGTACACCTTCCACGGCGACCTGCCTGCCGCCGGCGAGGTGCTGACCGCCCGGGAACGGGTGGTGGACCGGTTCGCCAAACCCGGCAAACGCGGCGGGACGATGCGCTTCGCCACCGTCGTCACCGAATACCGGGATGCTGCAGGCGGTCTGGTGGCCGAGGCAAAGGCCACGTTCATCGAGACGGCCTTGACCGCGACGGCCCCACGATGACCGCGACCGCCGCGCTGTGCGTAGGCGTGCAGGCGCCGCCCCATGAGTTCGGCCCGCTGAACCGCCAGATGTTCGTCCGTTACGCGGGCGCGTCCGGCGACCTAAATCCCATGCACTACGACGACGAACTCGCGCGATCCGCGGGCTACCCGTCGGTGTTTGCCCAGGGGATGCTCTCCGCGGGGCTGCTTGCCGGGTTCGCCACCGACTGGCTGGGCGCACGCAACGTGCGCCGTTTCGGGGTCCGCTTCCGCGAGCAGGTCTGGCCCGGTGACGTGTTGACCTGCGTGGGCACCGTAACCGCCGTGTCCGTGGAGCCGGACGCCGACCGAGTGAGCGTGGAGTTGAGCGCGACGCGTCAGACCGGCGGAGTCGCGATCACCGGCACCGCGGAGTTTCTCATCTCGCGAAACGCGCCCCAGCGCGACGCGGGTGGCCCGGATCGGCCATAGGCTTAAACGACCATGTCCGAAGCCTCGATCGTCCGCCGGGCCAGTTACGGCCCGTCCAGCCCAGCCATCGGTGCACGAGGCGCCACGACGCGCAGCCGGATCACCGAGGTCTCACTGGAGCTGTTCGGCCGGCTGGGGTACTTCGACACGTCGGTCGACGCCATCGCCAAGGCCGCCGGCGTGTCCCGGGCCACGCTGTATCAGTACTTCAAGGGCAAGGACGAGATCTTCCTGGAGCTGCTCAACGAGTGCGGCGGGGCGTTGTTCCGGGTGGCCCGGCGCATCGGTCCCCTCGGACCGGACGAGGTGGGGTTCGACAACCTGAACTGGTGGTTGGGCGAGTGGAGCTGGGTGTTCGAGAAGTACTCCACGATGTTCGTGCAGTGGACGGCGATCGCGTCGTCGGACACCAAGGTGCGTCCTGAGATCACCCGATTCGTGCGCAGCTACAACCACCGCGTCGCCGAGCGGCTCGCCGCGTCGGGCCTTCAGGGTATGGATCCCGAGGTCGCGGCCATGACGATGACCGCGCTGGTGCACCGCATCAACCTGTTCGTACACACCGACCGCGCCTACGGCCGCAGCGCCAAGGACGCGGTCGACACACTGTCGGTCTTCCTTCAGCTGGTGTTGTTCCCCGATACCCCGTCGTCGGTGCTGACGTCTCTGCGTCTGCACTCCAGCACCAACCCTGCGGCCGACGTCGACGCGGTCGAGGTGCCCGCGGCGCCGGACGTCGAAGGGCTGTCCGTCAGCGAGCGCACCGCCGCCCTGAGCACGCGTGCCGTCAGCACCGTCACCGCTCTGGCCGACGCAGGCGCGGCCCAGTTCCGCGCGCGCGGGTACCGCAGCACGAGTGTCGACGACATCGTCCTGACCGCCGACGTCGCGCGGGGCACCTTCTACAAGTACTTCAGTGACAAGCAAGACCTGCTCGCAGCCGTCGCCGCCGAGATCTACGGGGCCGGAAAGGCGTTCGCTGAACGGATCACCCATGTGGATCCGGTGGCCGACGAGTTGACTCTGCAGCACTGGCTGGCCACCTACGTCGAGTTCTACGACAGGTACTCCGGCTGCATCGAGGCGTGGGCCGAGGGCACCACCGACGATCCGACGATCGTCGGCATCGGCGAGAACGGCCAGGTGCTGATGGACATCGGTGCGGCCAGGATGCTGCTCCGCGGACCGAGTGCGTACCCGTTCGACCCGGTGGTCTCGGCACTGATCCTGCGCGCCCTCGTCACTCGGGTGCCGCAGGCTGCGCTCGATCTGCCCGAGTCGATCGGCGACGACCAGGTCATCGAGTTGTTGATGACGTGCATCAGGCGCGGGTTCTTTGGTCGCGCTACTCCGTCGTGACACCCTTGGCGATGAGGTCGTCGGTCGCCTGCGCCGAATATCCCAACTCGCGCAGGATCTTTCGACTGTGTGAGCCCAGCGCGGGCACGTCACCGATCAACGGGTCGATGCCGGCCAGGGCAGCGGGCGGCGCCAGCGCGCAGGCAGGACCGCCGGGGGTCTGAATCTCGTGCCACCGGTCGCGGTCGACGAGCACCGGATGCTGCCACAGCTGTGCGACGTCGTTCATCCGCGCATGCGCCACGTCGGCGCGCTGCAGCCGCTCCTCGAGCTGCTCGGCGCCCAATCGCGCGAAGGAGGCAGTGAGGATCGACTCCAACTCGTCGCGATGCGTTACCCGATCGGGGTTGGTGGCGAACCGCGGGTCATCGACGAGATCCGGTCTTTCCAAGACGATCTCGCACAACCGCTGCCATTCGGGCGGGTTCTGCACGGCGAGCAGCACCGTGCCTCCGTCACCGGCCGTGAAGGGACCGTACGGCGCGATCGTCGGATGCCGCGCACCCGTGCGTGCCGGCGGGGTTCCGCCGTAGCGGCCGTAGTAGAGCGGCTGGGACATCCATTCGACCAGAGCGTCGAACAACGACACCGACACCGGCCGCACCGCACCGGTCGTCGCGCGCGTGTAGAGCGCGGTGAGGATTCCGGAGAAGGCGAACATGCCTGCGGCGATGTCGGCGATCGACACGCCGGTGCGTGCTACCTCGGCTGGTGAGCCCGTCACCGACAGCAACCCGGCCTCGGCCTGCACCAACAGGTCGTAGGCCTTGCGGTCGCGCCACGGGCCGTCCTGGCCGTAGCCGCTGATCGTGGCGGTGATGGTCTGCGGATGATCGCGGGCCACCGCGTCGGCGTCCAGGCCCATGCGTGCCGCGGCGCCCGGTGCCAGGTTCTGCACCAGCACGTCGGCACTCTCCAGCAGACGGTGCACGATGCGGCGGCCGTCGGGATGCTTGAGGTCAAGGGTCAGCGACTCCTTGCCGCGGTTGAGCCACACGAAGTAGCTCGATTCACCGTGCACCGCACGGTCATAACCGCGAGCGAAGTCACCGCCCTGCGGACGCTCGATCTTCACCACCCGTGCGCCGAGGTCGGCGAGCTGCCGTGTCGCATACGGCGCCGCGACCGCCTGCTCGAGGCTCACGACGGTGATGCCCGCCAGCGGCGCATCGGTCATTGGGTCCTCTCATATTGGTGACAGATATGTCAGATGAAAGGTATCAGCGTGCGGAATTCCACAACGAAGCAGCATTATTATATGCACATTCTGTCAGATAGGCGTTACGCTGGCTGCGTGGGAGATGCCTCGCCGCCGGTGTCGGCCGGCCCTTTGGCCGGCGTCAAGGTCGTCGAACTGGCCGGTATGGGCCCCGGCCCCCACGCCGCCATGCTGCTCGCCGACCTTGGCGCCGACGTGATCCGGGTACAGCGCCAGGGACGCGCGGCCGGCGGTGCGCAACTGCGCGGCCGCCGGATCGTCGTCGCAGATCTCAAGGACGTCGGCGACCTCAACCAGGTGCGCCGACTGATCGACCAGACCGACGTTCTCCTCGAGGGATTCCGCCCTGGGGTCACCGAACGACTCGGCCTTGGGCCCGACGAATGTCAGCGCCGCAATCCAGGATTGGTCTACACCCGCATCACGGGCTGGGGACAGACCGGCCCTCGCGGCAGGCAGGCCGGCCACGACATCAACTACCTCGGCCTCACCGGCCTGCTGCACGCGATGGGTCCCGCGGACCGCCCGCCGTCGCCGCCGCTGAACCTGATCGGCGACTACGGCGGCGGCTCGTTGTTCGCGGTGCTCGGCGTGCTCGCCGCCTTGGTCGAACGGCAGGCGTCCGGGCGCGGCCAGGTGATCGACGCCGCCATCGTCAACGGCGCCCCTGTGCTGGGCCACGTGCTGTGGGCGATGCGCGCGGACGGCCGATGGTCAGACGAGCGGGGCGCCAACGTCTTCGACGGCTCGGCGCCGTTCTACTGCACCTATGAGTGCGAGGACGGTGGATACGTCGCCGTCGGAGCGCTGGAGCCGGAGTTCTTCGCCGAACTGCTGCGGCTTCTGGAGATCGACCCGGCCGTGCTGGGCGCGCAACGGGACCGCTCCCGCTGGCCGGCGATGCGCCATGCGCTGTCGGACCGGTTCCGGCAGCACCCCCGCGACCACTGGTCGCGGGTGTTCTCCGGTAGCGACGCATGTGTCACCCCGGTGCTGACCGCGGCCGAAGCGATGGATGATCCGCAGTTGCAAGCGCGCAACGTGTTCATCGACGTCGACGGGGCACGCCAGCCTGCGCCCGCACCGCTGTTCTCGCGGACGCCCGCGCCGCCGCCGGTGCCTGCGCGGGTCAGCTCGGTCACGCCGAGGTGGCGACAGCCATCCCCGTGATCCATTCCGGCACCGGCTCGTAGACCAGTGGTGTGACGGGCCGACCGCCCCCCGCCGCGCCCGCGGCGACCCAGGTCCTGACCTCGTTGGCGCCCGCGCCCGCACGTACGTGCGCGGTGTCGACGAGTCGAATCAGCGCCGCGACATCCCAGTTCGACATCGCGTCCAACACTTCGGTGTCCCAGTCGGGGCGGATCTTGGTGCGCGCGTCCGCCATCCCCTCGGCGATGATCCTCGCCCGGTCTTCGTCGCTGAGGTCGTAGGTGTCGACCTCCAGGCTCGGTGGGGAATGTGACAGCCCCCCGGTGCCGATCACCAGGACCCGCTCGTCGACGCCGTCGAGGAACCGGCCGACCTCCGCGCCGAAGTCGGCTACCCTGCGCCCGGTCGGTAGGGGAGCGGTGGCGCAGTTCACCGGCACCGGGATGACCGGTTTGACCGCCAGCTCGCCGAGCAGATCCCGAACGGGTTGGGCGAACGCGTGATCCAGTCCGATGTCACGGCATGCGGCGACGTCGAATCCGTTCGTCAGCAGGTGTTCGCACAGCCGCCGTGCCAGTTCGGACGGGACGTCGAGATCGCCAGCCGGATGGCCGCCCTCAGCCAGGATCGAGGCGGACAGCGCGACGCCGAATGCGGGCACCACGTGGCGGAACGCCCGCCGGTGGTCACCGCCGAACACGATCACCACGTCGGGATCGAACCGCTGCACACGCTCGGCCGCCGATGTCAGCGCCGACCGGAACCGGCGTCCGAACGCGTGCTCGACATCGCGTTCCTTACCCGGGCTGTGGCTCGCGCAGACAACCAGCCGCTCCGACGTCACGTCCGTACCTCCTGGAGAAGTGACACTAATGTTAGATGAGTTCGGTCGTCGGGTTGCAGCCGGCCGTTCTCCACGAAATACCTCGCCCGACGTCCCTAAAAAGTTAAATGGTTATATGTCACTCGCCGATCGCCGCGGATCACGCCTACTGGTCCGGCCGGCCAGGACCATCGCGGCCCTTGCCCGCTCCAGGCGCCGTTGGGCGGCGGTGGCGGCGGCGTGCGTTGGGGCGGCAGCCACCGTCAATGGCTACCGGCCCCTTTCCAACAGCGGCCTTCCATCGGTACTCGCCTTCGCCTCCGGTGTCGCCACCACGGAGCTGCCGCTGCAGAACGCCGCCGTCCAGTCCGGCGTGGTGGCGCTGCTGGCCCGGGGTGCACCGCCCGGCACCCGACGGATTGCCGGACTGTTTTGGGGCGCTTCGTGTCTGGGGTTACTCGGGCTGAACCAGGTGGGCAGGCGATCCGACGCAGTACTCACCGCCGCGTTGGACCAGGGGCTTGGGACCGAACGTCGCACCGACTCGGCGGGACTGTGGGAGCGGCCGACATCGAGCGACGGCATGGCCAAGCGGCCCGGCCTGGTGCGCATGATGCGCGTCTACCGCGACTACGCGCACGACGCCGACATTTCCTACGGAGAGTCCGGCGCCGCCAACCACCTCGACATATGGCGGCGGCCCGACCTCGACCGCGCCGGTCGCGCGCCCGTGCTCGTGCAGATCCCCGGTGGCGCGTGGGCGACGGGTAACAAGCGCGGCCAGGCACATCCGTTGATGAGCCATCTCACCGAGCTCGGGTGGATCTGCGTGGCGATCAACTACCGGCTCAGCCCCAAGGGCACATGGCCCGACCACATCGTCGACGTCAAGCGGGCGATCGCCTGGGTGAAGGAGCACATCGCCGACTACGGAGGAGACCCTGACTTCGTCGCCATCACCGGCGGATCGGCGGGCGGCCACCTGTCGGCACTGGCGGCCCTGACCGCCAACGACGCCGGATTGCAGCCCGGCTTCGAGCAGGCCGACACGTCCGTGCAGGCGGCGGTTCCGTTCTACGGCGTCTACGACTTCACGCGGACCGACCGCGCGCTGCACCCGATGATGGTGCCCTTCCTGGAACGCCTCGTCGTGAAGCAACGACGCCTCGACGCGCCCGACGCCTTTGCCTCCGCCTCACCGATCACCCACGTTGGCGCGGAGGCTCCACCGTTCTTCGTCCTGCATGGACGCAACGACTCGTTCATCCCCGTCGAACAGGCGCGGAGCTTCGTCGCGCGGCTGGGCGCGGCCAGCCGCGAACCCGTCGTCTACGCCGAACTGCCCATGGCGCAGCACGCTTTCGACGTCTTCGGCTCGGCGCGGGCTGCCCACGCGGCGGTAGCCGTCGAGCAGTTCCTCGCCGAGGTGTACACCCGACGTGCGGTGCGTGCAGAGGAACGACGATGCGGCAGCTGAGTGCGACCGACATGCTCATGTTGATGCTCGATTCGCCGCGCACGCCCAACCACATGGGCCCGATCCTGATCTGCGAACGGCACCGGCAGTCGGGTGAACCGGTGACGTTCGACGAGATCTGCGACGGCGTCGCCGACCGGCTGGCACAGGCGCCGATGCTGCGGCAGCGGCTCGTCACTTCCCCTCTGGGGCTGGACAATCCGTACTGGGTCGATGACCCCGACTTCGACCTGGAATACCACGTCCGACAGATCGGCCTGCCCAAGCCGGGCGGTTGGAAGCAGTTGTGCGATCAGATCGCCCGGCTGGCATCGCGTCCGCTGGACCTGACCCGACCGCCCTGGGAGATGTACGTCATCGACCGGCTCGACACGATCCCCGGCGTACCCGGCGATTCCTTCGCGTTGTTCATCAAGATTCATCACACCGCAATCGACGGCCAGGAGGGTGTGCAGTTGGTCAACCTGCTGACCACCGTCGACCCCGAGGTAACCGAGCCGGCGGCGTCGCTTACTCGATGGTCTCCCCGCCCACTGCCGTCCCCGTGGAATCTGCTCCTGCGCAGCGTCGCCAGCCTTCCGCAGCGGCCGTTGGCCGCGGTGAACCTGGTCGGCCGCGCTGTTCCGGCCCTGGCGCGCATGGGAATTGGAATGTTGGCACCAGACGACGACGCGAAGTCGGTCTCCGTGCCGTTCAGCCGGTTCTCGGGGCGGATCAGCGCCCACCGGGTGGTTGACGCCGTGACCGTGCCGTTCGCCACACTCAAGGCCGCTCGTGCGCGAGTGCCGGGCTCGACCATCAACGACGTGGCGCTTGCCGTTGTGGGAGGGGCACTGCGGAGATATCTACTCGAGCACGACGAGCTACCCGACGAATCGTTGGCGGCCGCCGTTCCGATCTCGACGCGGGCCACCTCCGACGTCGGTGCCGGCGGCAACCAGATCGACGGCACCCGGGTCAGCCTGTGCACCGACATCGCCGGAGATGTCGACCGGCTCAGCGCAATCACGGCCGCCACCAAGGACATTAGGACCGTGCGCGTGGGAGTGAGCGCCGGCCAACTCTCCGCACTGTCCGAAGTGGTGCCCGGTCAGCTGCTCGGCACGGGACTGCGCGCCGCGGCGGAACTGGCCACCAGGGCAAAGATCACCACGGCAGGCAACTGCACGGTCACCAACGTGCCCGGGCCGCGCGTGCCGTTGTACTTCCTGGGGTGCAAGGTGCTGTCCTGTCATGGCGTCGGACCGATCCAGGACGGAATGGGGCTGATCCACCTCGCCACGTCGTACTGCGACGACTTCACGGTGTCGATCGTCGCCGACCGAGACATGATGCCCGACATGGAGTTCTACGCCGAATGCATTCGCGACGCGTATGCCGGCCTGGCGAGCTGAGCTCTGAAGCCCCTCAGTCCGTCACGGTGATCGCGGATTCCGGGCAGTTGGCGACACCATTGCGGGCGGCCTCGTCGTCGCCGATGGTGCCGTCACCGATGACCTGGCCGTAGCCTTCGTCGTCGTCGGTATAGACGTTGGGCGCCAAGCCGTAACACATTCCGTGCCCCATGCACTTGTCGGGATCGATGGCGACCTTCACGACGGATCGCCGATGGTCAGGTACAGCGAGTCGAGGCCGACCGTGCCCCGTGGCCAGTGCACGTGCGGTGTCGTGCCCTCGGTGATGTGGTAGTTCGGGATGCGTGCGTGCCATTCCTCGTAGAGCACCTGCATCTCCAGGCGGGCCAGGTGCGAGCCCAGGCATCGGTGGACGCCCATGCCGAAGGTGATGTGGCGGTTCTCGGTGCGGTGGAAGTCCATGTCGTACGGGTTCGGGAACAACGTCTCATCGCGATTGGCCACTGCCAGGTAGCTGGTGATGCGACTGCCCTCGGGCAGCGTGTGCGCACCCACCTGCGTCGGCTCAGTGGTGACCCGGGGGATGAATGGGGCGGGCGGATCCAGCCGCAGCAACTCCTCCATGGCGGCTGGAATCAGGGTTGGGTCCTCGACGATCTCCCTTCTCCGATCGGGGTTTTCGGCCAACCGCTGCATTCCGAACCCGAGCGAGTCCATCACGGTGTCCAAGCCGGCGAGGATGAACAGGAAGCACAGGCCGATGACCTCCTCGTCGGACAACGCGTCTCGTGGCTCGACGTTGAGCACCTGGCTGAGCACGTCGTCCCCTGGCACCCCGCGCCGCTTCTGAATCAGCTCCGTGAGGTACATGAACAGTTCGGCGGCCTTCAGCATGCCCTCCTGGGCCGCTTCATCGACCGTGGTCTGGCCGGCTGCGGCGCTCAAGTTCAGTACCGCGTTCTTCCACTCGATGAACTGGTCGCGCATGTCCAGGGGCAGTCCGAACAGGGTCAGGAACACCTGCGTGGGAAATACCGACGCGACCTCGGCCACGAACTCGCACCGACCACGCTGCGCGATCGGTTCGATGATGTCCGCGATCTGCTTGCGCAAGTCGGCTTCGAGCGGCTTGATCACCCTCGGGCTGAAGAACGGCTGGAGGATGCGCCGGTACCGGGCCTGCTCGGGTGGGTCGAACGCAATGGGGACCAACGGCACCGGACTGCCCAGCACGTCGAAGGCCTTCTTCGAGGAGAACACCGACGGGTTCTTCAGCACCAACTCGACGAAGTCCCGGCCGGTTGCCGCGTAGCCGTCCTCCACCTCGACGAGCGGATGCTCGCCCAGCGTGTGCCAGGCCTCGTCGCGGGCTTCAGGCATCGGAAGGGCTTCGGTGGACACCTGGGGCAGGGCATCGGTGGTCAACTGCATCCTCGATTCCGGCTGTACCGCGCCATGGCACGATGTGACGTGGGTGACATCGATTCTAGCCATGACTGTCAGATCAGAACAAGGTCGCACGGATGCAGTTGCTGGAAAGCTCTGGAAAACGGATGTACAGATAGTCAGATATGTCCCGGCCACGGCCTCACGCAGTGATGACGATGCCCTGCGTGAGGGCCACGATGATGCCGAGGACCACGATGAACGCGACGCATCCTGCGACGAGCTTGATGGTTTCCCGCCGCAGCGCATCGTTGGTCTGCGGCGGAAGGAAGAACTCGGCTGGCATGTCCTTCATGCTCGGTTCCTTTCGGCTCAAGGAATGTAGGGGCTGTCGGCGCCGGTGACCATGCGCATCACCGTCAGCGGAACGATCAGGAACACGAAGAAGCTGACCTGGAAGACGATGAACCAGGCGCCCAATCGCACGAGCTCGAACCGCCATCGCGGAATGGTGACCTCGTAGTTGAGGTAGTCATCGAATTCTTGCTGCTTGGTCAACTGCACCCGCTTGGTAGCGACGGCAATCTCGCCTGGACCCGCGGTGTTGTCGGACGGACGCGACGATGCCTTCGGAACGGTGAAGCGATCCAATCGGCAGAACCGCTCGAAATGGTTGAGGCCACGAATGGGGGGTTTGCCTGCCCAATAGGCGATCAGGTTGGGCCAGACGCACATGATGCCGATCGTCCAGAGCAAGGTGATGCGACCGCCGTTGCCCCACTCGAGAACGGGCCCGATGCCGGGATCGTAGGTCCACCATCCCATCGCCGTCGCAGTGCCCTCGACGACGAAGTCCCAGACGTAGTTGACGGGAATCGCAAGTACCACCATCGATTTGAGCATGCTCCAACCGAACTTCGAGGCCACCCATTGGCTCAGCCACAACACCAGGAGCGCGTGTACTCCCCAATACACCGCGTAGGCGAAGGGCATGAACAGCGGATCGTTCGGTGTCTTGAGCGGCAGCCATTCGAGCAGATGGTGTTCGGCGAAGGCCGGACTGTAGAACAGCATCTGGCCCCAGTCGCCGACGCTCTCCATCCAGTACACCGCAAGGCTGTTGGACAAGAACAGGAATCCCCATGTGAGGCGGCGCCGACGGACCACGTCGGCTACCGCCAGGACTATGAAGATGCTGCCGGCGATCGGTATTACCCAGTTGAAGAACCACACACCGGTGGGATCGAGGGTGGCTGGTGGGACCAGCTCCGACGCGGCAAGGCGCATCGTTGCCTCCGGAATCATCTAACGGGTTTACTCGATACTTGTGTAACCTAGTTCACCATATGTGCTCCTGTCATCTAAACCTGCGATGAAGGCTGTCGCTGTGGAGGACTGCTAGTGACTGCTCGAGCATTGCGTCGCGCGGGCGTCGCGGCCAACCTGGCCGCGGCGGGCCAACTGGTGACGGCGGTGTTGCCGACGCTTCCCGGAGCCGGCCCATCGTCCGCCGCTGAGGTCACGCCTGAATGGCTGACGCGCGACCTGGCCGGTTCGATACCGGGTGCTGTAGCGCAGCGGGTTTCGCCCCTGGACGGCACGACGGGCACGACCGACCGTCGACGCCTGGCCGTCGAGTGGAACGAGGCAGGCCGGGCGGCGGGGCTCCCGGCCGACCTCTTCGTCAAGAGCACTCCGCTGTCTGCCAAGAACCGCACGATGGTCGCGGCGTTGGGCATGGCCGTCAACGAAGCACGCTTCTACAACGAGGCCGCCGGGGAGCTCGACGGTGTGGCGCCGCGCGCCTGGTATGCCCGGGCGCACGCCGGGGCGCGATTCTTGATCGTGCTCGATGACATCGTCGCCGCCGGTGGGCATCCCTACGCGCTGTCCGACGACTGCGACATCGCGCACGCGCGGGGGCTCATCGACGCCTTCGCCACACTGCACGCGCGATTCTGGGAGAGCCCGCGGCTGACTCGAGAGCTGTCCTGGGTTCGAACCTGGAGCACCCGAACGGGATACGGCGTGCTGAAGGTGTTCTACGCCCGAGGCCGCCGCGGGACCTTGCGTCGGGAACGACCCGAGGTGACTCCTGCGGTGCGCGCGGTGGCGGCGGCCCTCGACGCTCATTCCGACGCGTACTACCGCGAGTTCGAATCCGGGCCGTTGACCCTGCTGCACGGCGACTCCCATCTGGGCAACACGTTCGCGTGGCCGGACGGTCGGTCCGGTCTCCTGGACTGGCAGGTGGTGTGGCGAGGGCCGGGATTGCGGGAACTGTCCTACTGGATGACGACCGGCCTGGAACCCGAGATGCGCCGTACCCACGAACTGGACCTGATCGGCCGCTACCTTGACGGCCTGCGTGCCGGCGGGGTGCAGGACGTGCCGAGCTTCGCCGCCGCGTTCGAGCGGTATCGCCTCTTCGCGGCCGAAGCATGGGATGCGACGGCGATGACCGTCAACTGGCCGGGCCTGCAGGCGCAGGAGAACACCGACGCGGCGTTTCGCCGGGCCTGCGCGGCCGTCGACGACCTCGAGACAGCGACGCTGATGAACCGGCTGTACCGGTAGCCGTACCCGGCCTTCCGGCGCAGGCCGTTGACTCTGTGACAGTGAACTGCCATCTTTGGTAGGTCGTCGCCAAAGGAGGCGTTGCAGTGACGGATCTCAAGAGCCCCGACGAGGTCGGTCGCGTCGAGTCGACGGCCGCACCGGCACGGATCAAAACGATTCGGCCGGTGCTGTTCTGGTCGAGCGTCGGCGCGGTGTGCGTCGCCGTCGCCGCTTACGTCTACACCTCGTGGATCGTGTCGGGAAACGCGAGTCCGGTGGACCCGGGTGCCGATCCGATCCCGGGCGGTACCCAGCTGGCGATGACCGCCTTCCAGATCGCTTGCCCGATACTGGCTCTGGTCGCGATCGTCTACGTCGTCCGCAAGAGCGTGCGCGAGCGCCAACTCTGCGTCGAGGCCGCCGTCGTGATCGGATCGGCGATCGCCTGGTGGCACGACCCCGTGATCAACTGGTTTCAACCGGTGCTGTTCTACAACGCCGGCCTGGTCAACTTCGGCAACTGGATGGAGAACGTCCCCGGCTCGCTCAGTCCCGGCAGTCGGTTGATGGTCGAGCCGGTGTTGATGATCGGGATGATCTATGTCTGGATGCCGCTGGCCATGGGTTCGCTCGCCCGGTGGGCGATGGGCCGCGCCCGTCGCCGCCTGCCGATGCTGGGACCCGTCCGCACGATCTGCTGCGGCTGGCTCGCGGTATACGTCATCGAGTTCCCACTGGAGATATTCGCGGTGCATCACGGTCTGGTCGCCTATCCGGCGTCGATTCCCGGCGCCACACTGTCGGCCGGCCAGACGGTACAGATACCTCTCTACGGCCCCATTCTGTGGTCCCTGGTGCTCAGCTCCAGCGGAGCGCTGATGTTCTTCCGCAACCGGAAGGGTCAGATCCGGGTGGAGACAGGAGTGGAGACGCTGCGCTGGGCCGGACCGCGTGTCAAGGGACTGCTACGGGTGCTCGCGGTCACCGGCTTCCTGCACGTGGTGGCAATCGGCGTGTACGACCTGCCGGTAAACCTCGCCGGCTTCTACGCCGGACCGACCGAGACCTACCCAAGCTATCTGCGCACGCAGTACTGCGGACCGGA
>Ga0193743_1001854_pt1 | contig 15291 bp, 9 predicted proteins | sample L2c2metaG_FD_143038 | JGI IMG/M metagenome (GOLD analysis project Ga0193743, IMG submission 143038) | Soil microbial communities from a riparian zone of the East river system, Colorado, United States - L2c2 | ecosystem: Environmental > Terrestrial > Soil > Riparian zone | place: USA: East River...
CCAGTAGCCGGTCGCGGCATCCAGAAAGTTGTTGGCCGAGTTGTTGTAGACACGCACACAGTTGGTCGCCGTCGTCGCACAGGTGGTCGACGTGACCGGGCTGCCGCTGGCCGTGTACGGAACCGGTATTACCCCGGTCCCGAAGGTGCGGTTGTAGCTCGGAGCATAGCCCGTTGGCTGCGCCGTTCCGACAGCGGTTGGGAAGGCGTTGCCTGAGCCGTAGTGAAACAGGCCGGAGAGAGACAGGCCGTAGCGCCACTCGTAGTTTCCGTTGACCGTAAGAGTGTGGCGCTGATCGTCCTGGGCGTTCGCCCACTCATCGTGCAGACCACTGATGAAGGGCTTGTTGGGATAGTAGAAGGGCGACTCGGAGTTGTTCTTATACCGGGAGTAGGTGTACGCCACACCACCGACGAGACCGCCCGAGAGCGAGTGCCGGATCCCCAGCTGCAACGCATCGTAGATCGAGCCGACGGAGTCAGGCGTAAAGAACTGATTGATGTTGGTGAAGGCAGCCGCACAGACGTTGGGTCTTCCCGCAACGGGGCTGGAGTCCGGCGTCACGCCTCCGCTGGGACAGTTGAGTGGGGTACCCACTGCATAAGTAGCGCTGGGACTAAGGTTGAACTGCGGGTTATTCGGGTTCTGGATGAGGTTCGAGTTGAGTCGAACCCAATCGCGATAGACCCGGGTATGAATGTAGTCCGCGGCGAGAACAGTCTTGCGATCCAGCTGCTGCTGAACGCCTGCCGTAATCTGAAGCGACCAGGGAGTGATGACCTTGGGACCAAGCGGCTGGACAGCCTGACGAGGCGTCGCGACCGAGCTCGGGAAGGGATTCTGCAGGTTCAACGGAGTGACCGCAGTTCCCGTCACCGAGTTCTGCTGTGAGGTCACGCCGTTGAAGATCTGCATGTCGATCGTCTGGTTGGCCGAGATATCGGAGTAATAAACGCCAGCGCCTCCACGAATGACGGTGCGGCCAGATCCGAAGAGGTCATAGTTGAAGCCGACGCGTGGAGCGAAGTTGTTATTGTCGCCACTGGTGGGAGTCAACAGGCCATTGTTCAGCTTCAGGTTGGGAGCAAAAGCTCCGAGGTCGTTGTCGTACCGGACACCGAGGTTAAGTGTGAGGCGCGTGAGAATCTTCCAGTCGTCCTGCACCCAGAAAGCGATCTGGTTGCGAGGAATGTCTACATTGAAGTTTCCGGCTCCCTGGGTGATGGTCGCCTGCGCGCAGGCGCGGTTGAGCTCCGTGTAGTTCCAGCTTCCCGGGTCAGTCGTTCCGTTAGGAAACGCCAGCTTATAGTTGACTGGAAGACAGTTGGCCGAACCGACCGTGCCTCGCACATTCTGCTGGAAGTAGCCGCTGTGGGCGGTGTGCATGTACTCCACACCAGTCTTGATCGAATGCTTCCCGGTCAGGTAATAGACGTCGTCACGATACTGCTGCACGTTCTGATAGAAGATCTGCGGATAGTTGTAGGGTCCGCCGATCGTAAGCGTGCCGCCGGTGCTGCCATCGGGTCGATTTGTAACGCCGGCAAAGGTGATGGCTTGCGTGGCGAACGTCGGCAGATTCTGCCATTCGAAGTGGCTCAGACCACCGTGCAGCGAATTGACCAGCTTGGAACTAATCTGGCGATCCCAGTCCGCAAGAAAGCCGTAGTTCATGCGCGTCGCGTAAGAGAAGCTGGAAGGGTCAGTCGAACCCGAAGCAACGACGTTGTCATTCTTGAAGGTAAAACCGTTACCTCGCAGAAAGAGACGATCCTTCTCCGTCGGCTGCCAGTCGCCGCGACCGAGATACTCGTTCACCGTAATGGTCTGGGGCGCAACGATGGTGACATTGGTCGCAATCGGCGTCGTCGGTACGGTACTGGACTGATGCTCTCCCTCATACGATCCGAAGTACCAGAGCTTGTTCTTCTTGATCGGCCCTCCGAAGGTGCCTCCGAACTGCTGATCTGAGAGTGCAGTTACGCTATGCACAATCGGGTCGGCCGCGTTGAACGCATCATTGCGGAAGTAGCCGAAGATGGAGCCGTGGATATCGTTGCCACCAGTCTTCGACTGCACATTCACGTAGACGCCCGACGAACGCCCGAGCGTGGCATCAAAGCGGTTGGTAATGATCTGGAACTGCGAAATCGCATCAGGAGAAAAGCGCGGCTGTCCGAAACTCGCGTCCGCGGTATCCTGCGTAACCTGCAGGCCATCGAGATTGATCTGGAACTTGCCGGAGTTGTTGCCTCCAAGCGGAGTGTCGTTCGTGATCGCATTGACACGAACTCCGGGAACAAGCTGCGCAAGCTCCATATAATTGCGCCCATTGATCGGCATGTCCTTGACGTCATCGGGAGTGATGTTGCCCGCTACCGTAGACGACGTAGTGTCCACTGCGATCTCGTCGGAACGGACGACGACCGAGTCATTCGTGCTGGCAAGCGGAAGCGTGGTATCGATCTCCGGAGTCTGTCCAACCAGCATGGTGACCTTGGTCTGCACCGAGCTGAAGCCCTCCGCAGAGATAGTGACGATGTAGTCTCCCGCGCGAAGCGACGGGATCTGATAGGTCCCGGCATCGGTGGTCTTCGTGGTGAACGATCCGCCGCCAACCAGCTTCACCTCAACCGCAGCTCCCGTAATCACCGCACCCTGCGTATCGGTTACGCGTCCGGAGATTCCGGTTTGCTGTGCCATACCAACAGAAGAGACCGCGAGGGAGAGAAGAAGAGCCAGAAAAATATGATGAACAATCTTCATTTGTAAAAACCTCAGCTTCGACATAGAAGTCGGATATGCCCAGCCTTGGGCGAGGAAAGACCATGTCAGGATGGTGAAGAGGGATTGTCTTCAGCGCAGCGTGTCGGGGCTGCGATAACACCAGGGATTCAGCCACGAGGATTTCGGGCCGAGATCAGTAGATAGACAATCTGTGTGCCAAAGAGAAGTGCTAAGGCGAAGAAAGACTGCCACCGGCAAACTCCCAAGGAAGTAAAGCCGGTATGCGATTTAGCGTGCGTTGAATACCCGAAGCCTAGAGGTTTTTTTGGATACTGTCTAATTGAAAGATTTTTGATTGTGATAGAAATTTTTTACAAAATATTGACAACTGCGGCCTTTGGCCTAAGATTGCAGTACGGCCACGACGCCCTTCAATTACTCCAAAACAACTTAAAAACGATTCGGTTTCTAACCAGCCCCCAGCAGAGCACGGATATCCACACCGAGGCCTACTTTGGACTTTAGGATCAGACAGCTTCAGTGTTTCTTAACACTGTCGGACCTGCTTAATTACGGGAAGACGGCACGCGCTCTCTATATGAGCCAACCGACGATTACCTTCCAGATCAAATCGCTGGAGGAGGCCTTCGGGGTGAAGCTCTTCGAGCGCGATCGCCAGAGGGTGCGCCTTACCGACGCAGGATTTGCCTTCCGCGAATACGCCCAAAACATTATGGATACCGTTGACGCGGCACAGGAGTGCCTCGATAGCCTGCACACCCGTCTGCGGCTGCGCGTCAGCTGTGGTCCCGTGGGGCAGTTCGTTCTGCTGCCCGCAGTCATCCGAGCCCTGACTGCCGCTCATCCCGAGTTTGAGCTCGAGGTTAGCGAGCTGACAACCGAGCAGCAGATGACCCGGATCTCCGAGGGAAAGATCGATGCTCTGTTCATGGTGGGCTCCCTCCCCATCCAGGGACTCGTCTTCCAGCCCATCTGCCGTGAGCCGCTCATTGCCATGGTCTCGCGGCAAAGCCCTCTGGCCCAGAAAAGATCGATCTCGGTGGAAGATCTCCGCCACACCAGCATCATCGCTTCGCGCTCCAGGGACTGCCGTTATCATCAGCCCTATCTGCACAATTTGCTGGCCCCGTTCGGCATCATTCCGAAGATCATCGAGTCTCCGCAGTCCTGCTCAGTTCAGCTCGCCTATGCCGCCTCCGGCGAGGGAGTCGCAATCGTGAGCGCCTCCATGGGAACCTGCGAATTCCCCCACCTGGTCGCTCTTCCCTTCCTTGAGCCGCTTCCGGATATGCAGTTAGGACTGGCCGCCCTGGAGACGAACGAATCCGCCTCTCTGAAGATCTTCCGCGAGATCGTGATGAAGTGCGCTGCCGAAGAGCTGGAGCATCGCAGCTTCCCCACCTCTCTTCCACTCCCTGCCCACCGCCAGGTCACCATGATGGCCAGGCGTGAGGCCAGCTAAACGAGAAAAGATTGTGTGGGAAACACTCACCTAATTCTTTAAGGATTCTGCTAACTAATTCATTAGTTGTCCGTCCTTCAGACAGGCGACTATGCCACCGAAGAGATCCAACACGCTGACAGAAGCTGAGCTCCGACTCATGAAGATCCTCTGGAGACGCGGAGAATCCGCAGTCTCTGATCTGGTATCCGATGTCTCGGATACGACGCCGCTCGCCTACACATCTGTTCTGACAATCATCCGGATCCTTGAGAAGAAGGGCTACGTCAGCCATCGGCAGGAGGGCCGAGCCTTTCTCTACAGCCCCTGCGTCGCCGAACATGACGCAGGCAGAAGCGAGGTGCGTCAGGTTTTGCAGCGCTTTTTTGGAAACTCACGCGAGCGGCTTCTGCTCTCCCTTCTGGGAGACGACGAGATCGCCCCGGAGGAGCTGAGGCGGCTCAAAGAGACCATAGCCAATACTCCCGAAGAGCAGGAGCGCTGAACGATGGATCGTCTTGCCTACGCAATTATGCTGATCTCCGCCGCGGCTGCCGGCTCCCTCATCCACGCAATTGGAGTAGGAGTTCTTCTGGCGGGAGCGGTTGCACTCTGCCTGCGTTTTCTCCCAGGAATCAAGCCAGCCACGCGCTTTCTTCTCTGGCTGGCGGTCCTGTTCGCCGTGCTACCGCTGCACCTCCTTCCCCCTGCTGAAAGCAGCCTTGGCTCATCTCTTCCAGCAGGCGCCTCCTTCCATCTCGATCCCCGCTGGAGCCTGCTGATCGTTGGCGCATGGGGAGTTCTCTCTCTTCTCCGCGCCTCCAGACTGCTGCAGAGTGCCCTGGAGCTACGACGAATCGCGGCAACCGCGATTCCCATCGAGCCTGATCCGGCCTGCCGCGCTCTCCTGAACAACGGACACCGCTCGGCGAAGCTCTGCATCTCGCCTGATGTAGACCGGCCCAGCGTCGTTGGCTTCTTTCATCCTCGTATCCTTCTTCCCTCGGAGTTAATTGAGAGATTCTCCACGCAGGAGCTCGAGCAGATCATCCTGCACGAGATGGAGCATCTTCGCCGCCGCGATGACTGGACCAATCTCCTCCAGAAGATTGCCCTGATCCTCTTTCCCCTTAATCCCGTTCTTGTGTGGGTTGAGCGGCGCCTCTGCGTCGAGCGGGAGCTTGCCTGCGACGACTGCGTCCTGAACTTCACCTCGGCGCGCAAAGCCTATGCCACTTGCCTGACCAACCTCGCAGAGCATTCTCTGCTGCGCCGCAGCGTCTCTCTTGCCCTTGGCGCATGGGAGCGGCGATCCGAGCTCTCGAGACGCGTTCACCGTATCCTGCACAAGCCCGAGCGTACGATGGGACGCACCGCTACGAATGTAGCGACCGGAGCCTTGATGGCCGGGCTTCTGGGCGGGGCCGTAACCCTGGCACACAGTCCTGAGCTGATCAGCTTTGCTCCGCCGATCACCCGCGCAGCTTCATCGCCGATCCCCTCCATCCAGCCTGTCGCAGCGACTGCCATCTCCGAGCCAGTCGTTCACAACCAGAATTTCGCTCCGACACTGGTGAAGGCCGTGATGCCCGAGCCTCATCAGCAGTCAGCCGCTCCGCGCCGGATGACGCGTCCGCATCCTGAGACCATCAAGACCATCCATCATCCTTCCAGACCGCGGCCGCAACACTGGGTTGTTCTCACCGGCTGGCAGGGCGATTCCATCACACCGCGCCCCGTACTCGCGGTCTCCGAGACCTCTTCTTATGCAGCCGTCCGTGTCGGGAACGGCTGGCTGATCCTTCAACTCTAACCACCAAAAAATCGCGTACAGGAGCCACGAATTATGTCCGCATCAACTAATCAATTAGTAATAAGTGCCAGAAAATTGGCTATCCCCGCTGCCCTTGCCGGAAGCTTCGCTCTGGGAGCAGCAATCTTCGTCGGCAACGGAGGCGTGCATGCCGCAGCCTTCAGTGCCTCGCCTCTCGACGATCACAACGTGTCCGCCCTTACCGCACTCGATCAGGCCATGGAATCGGTTGCCTCGCGCGTTACCCCAGCCGTCGTCAACATTGCGGTTACCAGCAAAGGCCAGCAGCGTGACACTGCAGACTCCGATGCCCAGCCACAGGGTCTGCCTCCCGGATTTGCCCAGTTCTTCGGTGGACGGGGAGTTCCCCAGCAGCCGCAGATCGAGCATGGCATCGGCAGCGGAGTCATCATCTCTCCAGATGGATACATCGTCACCAACGGCCACGTCGTCGACGGAGCCTCGGAGATCAAGGTCACTCTGAATGACCGGCGCGTTCTCTCAGGAAAGGTTGTCGGAGTCGATAAGCTCACCGATCTCGCTGTCGTGAAGGTGAGCGCCGGCGATCTTCCCAGCATCGCCTGGGGTGATTCCAGCAAATTGCAGCCTGGCCAGACGGTTCTGGCCTTCGGCAGCCCCTTCGGCTACTTCCAGTTCTCCGTCACCCGCGGCATCGTCAGTGCAGTCGACCGTCCCAACCCGTACTCTGATGACGCGCGCAAACCCGGTGGCTTCATCCAGACCGACGCGGCCATCAATCCCGGCAACTCCGGTGGAGCGCTCGTCAACGCACATGGCGAGCTGGTCGGCATCAACACGTTCATCATCTCCAACAGCGGCTCCTTCGCTGGAGCTGGCTTTGCCATTCCCTCGCAGATCGTCCGCTCAACGGCCGAACAGCTGATGAAGCACGGCAAGGTCGATCACGGATATCTCGGCATCAGCCTCAACGACGTCACACCGGCTAATGCTCACTTCTTCAACCTTCAGGATGCATCTGGAGCCATCGTCTCTCAGGTCGCTCCGGACTCACCTGCCGGCAAGGGCGGACTTCGCACCGGCGATGTTATCTCCCAGCTCAACGGGCAGAAGATCTCCAACGGGAGCGCTCTTCAAGTCGCCGTAAGCCAGATCACTCCAGGCTCGAACATCTCGCTCGGAATCTTCCGCGATGGCAAACCGTTGACTCTTAACCTAACCGTCGGCCAGTTCCAGAAGAACACCGACGTAGCGGAAAACGGCAATGGGGAGGGTCCGCAGAGCGGGAAGCTGGGGCTTGCCGTCAGTGATCTCACCCCGGATGTCAAGCAGCAGATCAATGCTCCAGATCAGCTGCACGGCGTCGTTGTGCAGAACGTGCGTCCTGCCAGCCCCGCGGAGGATGCTGGTCTGCAGCCGGGAGACGTCATCCTCGAGGTAGATCGTCATCCCACCACATCCGCAAGCCAGTTCGTCAGCCAGGTTCACCAGGGCCAAGCCGGGAAGGACCTGCTCCTGCTCGTCTGGTCCAAGGGCAACGCCAGCTACCGAACGATTCATCCGGAGAGCCAGAACGGCTAACGGAAGTCAGCGCACGGATGCAAAGACCTGCGGGGCGGAAGAGCAACACTTCCGCCCCGCAGTTTTATTGCTTCGGATCTCAATTCTGCGGAAGTTGAGTCGAACTCCACCCGCCCCCAAGTGCAACCTGAAGCCGCGCACTTGCCAGAATCCGTTGCGCAACCAGTGCGGCAGCAGCTCGCTCGTCGGTCAGCTCAATCGTCTGGTTCGTCAGCACCTCAAGGTAAGGAGCCAGGCCGCGCTTGTAACGCAGCGTCGAAAGCTCCGTGCTTCGCTTTGCCGCTACAATTGCTCTGTCCTGGACCGCAGCCTCCTCTTCAAGGATGCGCAGAGCCGACAGCTGATCCTCGACATCGCGAAACGCCGATAACACCTGATCGCGGTAGAGAGCCGTGGCCTGCTCTCGTTGAGCTACCGCAAAATCGACCTGCGCTCTTCGCCTGCCTGCATCGAACAGGACTTCGTTGGCAGAGGGTCCTGCGTTCCAGCCCGCGCTGCCCCCGTTGAAGAGTTGGGTGATCTGGCTGCTCTCCACCGACCCCGCAGCGCCCAGGACAATGGTCGGATAATAAGCCGCTTTCGCTACGCCAATCTGCGCATTCGCGGAGGCCACAAGCCGCTCTGCCGCGGCAATATCGGGCCTTCGCTGCAGAATCTCCGATGGTATCCCCGCGGGGATGCTCGGAGGATCGCCGACAAGCGGCCGCTCAGCGATGTGGAAGCCCGTGGCAGGAACTCCGACAAGCACGGCAATCGTATGCTCCAGCTGAGCTCTTCCCACGCCAAGATCGATCAACTGAGCCCGCGTCCCCTCCAGCTGCGCCTTCGCCTGCTGCACGTCGCTCTCCGTGCTCAATCCTCCGCGAAACCGGTCCTCGGTCAACTTCAGCGTCTGTGCATATGCATCGAGCGTGTTACGCAGCAGTTGCGCCTGGAGATCCACTCCGCGCAGCTGGAAGAAGCTTACGGCCAGCGTTCCCTGCAGACTCAGCCTGGTGTTTTCAAGCTCAGCCGCTGCGGACTGCGCGTTCGCTGAGCTCGATTCGATCTGCCTGCGGATGCGACCCCAGAAATCCGGCTCCCAGGAGATGTTCAGCGGAATCAGAAAATCCCAGTAATCCTGAGCGGCGTTCGAAGGCCGCAGAGGTCTGGTGCTCGATATGCGGTTACGACTTGCCGCTGCTCCAAGGGATACGGTCGGATAAAGCGACGACTTGGTTTGGCGGACGAGATCGTGAGCCTGATCATAGGCATGAAGCGCGGCGGCGATGCTCTGATTCGCCGTGGCACAGCGCTGCTCAAGATCGTTCAGCTCGGCATCACCGTAAATGGTCCACCATGCGCCACGGTCGGCCGCATCCGCCGGCTTTGCCGAAGTCCAGGCGCCATTATGCCCATCTTCGCTGTACGCAGGAGGCGCAGGCATCGCGGGAGCCTTGTAGTTCGGCCCCACCTTGCACCCTGCTATGGCAAGCGCGCCGAACAGCGCCGCCATCTTTGTCAGATAGCTCGCCTTCATTGCTTCGCCTCTTCTGAAGGAGCCTGCTTGTGGTCCGCCGGCGTCACCACCCGCACTTCCTCTCCCTCCGTCAGAGAATCCGGAGGATTGGCGATCACACGCTGATCTTCCCCTAGGCCACTGAGGATCTCGATCGTCGATCCGAAGTCCCGACCCGGAGTTACCCGCAGAATATGAGCGTGGTGGTTTTCATCAACCGTCCCGAGATAAAGGCCATCAGGCTCGTAGATAAGTGCGCTGACCGGAACGATCAGCGCCTGAGCGGCTCTGGAGACATTCAAATGCACCTGCGTATAGCTGCCGGGCAATAGTTCGCCGGTTTTATTGTCGACATCAACCTCGACCAGCAGGGTCCTCGTTGCGGGGTCCACAGCGTTCGACGTGCGCACGAGCTTCCCTTTGAATTCGCGGCCAGGATACTGAGGAAGCGTCAGAGTAGCCGTTACACCCTGTTTTGCATCCGGCGCATAAATCTGCGGCACATTGATGAAGACACGCAGCGTGTTGATCGCTGAGATATCAAATATCTCCCGGCTGCTTCGAACAATTCCAGCTCCGGCGGTATTCGTGCTTCCGTCAGTGGTAATGAGCTGACCGATATCGATATTGCGCGCGGTGATCACGCCGTCGAATGGAGCTACGATTCGCTCGAAGGACACCAGCTCCTCCAGCCTGCGCACGTTGGCAGCGGCGGATGCAACCTGGGTGTTCCTGGCTTGTAACTGGCTAATCGCGTTATCCGTATCCTGTTGCGATACTGCGCTGCTGCCGATAAGGTCGCTGTATCGGTTCGCGGTCGTATTGGCAAGACCGGCATTGCTTGTGGCGGTGGCCAGGTCTGCCTTCGCCGAAGCAAGCTGCTGATCGAGCTCCGGCGTTTCGATTATGGCAAGCAGCTCGCCCTTCCGGACGCGGGAGCCGATATCGTGAGACCAGCTCTTCACATATCCCGTCGTTCGCGCATAGATCGGCGCGAGCGTAAACGCCTGCATATTTCCCGGCAGAATGATCTCCGAAGCGTTCTGCTGCAACTTCGGCATCTCCAGCGAAACGGGGGGAGCCGCACTGGCGCTGGTGTAAGTCTTAAGCTCTGCGGTGTCGTGCCTGCGCCGGAGAATTCCGAAGACTGCCAGCGCCACAGCGATCAAAAGAACAATAACCACGACCACAACTACCGAGCCGCGCGACACAGCAGAAGGCTCATGCTTCGTCTCCGAGCGATGTCCGTTTGGCTGCTGTCTCGTTTGATCTTCGCCGCTCATTGATTCTCTCCCTCTGAACTCTTGCCCCTGAAATATCCGCAATCCGCGAAACAAAGCCCGCTCATAGATAAGCCTCGCTTCCGTCATCCGGGCTGTCATGCGTCAGGGACGGATCATTACGATGCATGAAGGCAAAAAATGTAGGAACGAAAGTAAGCGTCCCGAAGGTAGCCAGCAGGAGCCCTCCGATCACGGCCCGCCCGAGCGGAGCATTCTGTTCTCCGCCATCGCCCAGCCCGAGCGCCATGGGAACCATGCCGATGATCATCGCCAGCGCCGTCATGATGACCGGGCGGAATCGAGTGAACCCGGCGGACAGTGCGGCTTCGGTCGAATTCATTCCCGCCTCCATCTGCTCCTTGGCGAAGCTGACGACAAGAATCGAGTTCGCCGTCGCCACACCTACGCACATGATCGCGCCGGTCAGCGCCGGTACGCTGATATGCGTCCCCGTCAGAAACAGAAACCAGACGATCCCCGCCAACGCTCCGGGAAGTGCTGCAATGATGATGAACGGATCGAGCCAGCTCTGGAAGTTGACGACGATCAGGGCATAGACCAGAACGATAGAGAACAGAAGACCAGAGATGAGCCCGACAAAGGACGTTCGCATCGTCTCGATCTGACCCCGGACAAATATCTGGGATCCTCGCGGAAGCTTCTTATTATTATCCTTTACGATCTGGTCGATCTTGCGGGCAACCGTCGCGAGATCCGTTCCTTCGACAGAGCCATAAATATCGATAACTGGCCGGGCATTGTAGTGGCTCACAGTTCCCTGCTCGGCGCCGCGATCGATCGAGGCAAGGTTGCCCAGGATCTGCGGCTGGGCCAAGCTGTTTGATGCGATCGGAAAATTTTGCAGGTCCTGAAGGCTCTTCACATCGTACTGCGGTGTCTGAACTGCAATGTTGTAGCTGACATTATTCTGCGGGTTCAGATAGAAGGTCGGCGATGTCTGAAAGCTTCCGCTCAACGCAATCAATACGTTCGTCGCCACATCGCGCTGACTATAGCCAACCTGCTGTGCCCGCGTGCGATCCACATTGATGGTCCACTTCGGTAGATTGAAGGGCTGCTGAATACGGAGATCCGTCGTTCCCGAAACGTGACTGATCTGCTGCATGACCTGCTCCGCGAGAGCCCGGTTCTTCTCCAGCTGCTGACCTACAAACTGAACGTCGATCTGCGCCGGAAGACCGAAGTTCAGAATCTGGCTGACCATATCTGTCGGCAGATAGTAGAACAGCGTCCCTGGAAACTGCTGAGTCAACTTGTCGCGAAGCGAATGCATGTATTCCGCTGTCGGCTTGTGGTTTTCGTTCAACGAGACAAGAATGTCTCCATCTGACGTTCCCACAGGAGCGGAGTTTGAATACGAGAGATTCAGACCGGAATAGGGAACACCGATATTATCGATGATCGTCCCAAGCTCCGCCGAAGGAATCTCTCGCCGAATCACATCCTCGACCTGATCGCAGAGCCGCGCCGTGTCCTCGATCCGGGTTCCCGTATGCGCACGCACATGCAGCTTGAACTGCCCCCCATCGACGGATGGAAAGAAGTCCTGTCCAAGCCATGGATACAGAATCCCAACCGACAGCACCCAGAACGCTGCAATCGAGAACAGGAAGAGGGCGCGCCGCTCGAGGCAGAGTTGAAGCAAACCGTGGTACCAGTTGCGTAGCTTCTCAAAGTAATGCTCGAAGGTTCGCTGGAACCGGACAAACGGGTTCCAGCTCGCGTTCGCCTTGGCAACATCCTCCGGGTTATGCGCCTTCAGGAGATACTTCGCCATCGTGGGAACGATCGTTCGAGAAAGGAAGTAAGAGGCCAGCATGGCGAAGACGACAGCTTCTGCCAGCGGAACGAACAGATAACGTGCAACGCCCCCCAGAAAGAACATGGGAACAAAGACGATGCAGATCGAAAGCGTCGAGACAAAGGCCGGAACCGCAATCTGCGCGGCTCCGTCGAGAATCGCCTGCTCGACCTCCTTGCCCTCCTCCAGGTTGCGGTTGATATTCTCGATCTCTACCGTCGCGTCGTCGACAAGGATGCCGACAGCGAGAGCCAGCCCTCCAAGAGTCATGATGTTGATCGTCTCGCCCAGGGCCGCCAGCATCAGCAGCGAACAGATCACCGAAAGCGGAATGGAAACGGCAATAATGATCGTCGAGCGCCAGCTTCCAAGAAAGATCAGAATCATGGCCGCAGTCAGGCAGGCCGCGATCATCGCCTCGCGCACCACGCCGCTGATCGCTCCCTTTACGAAGACCGATTGATCTGCGATCGGATCGATGCGAAGAACGGGCGGCAACTGCGCAGCAATCATCGGAAGCTGCGCCCGCACATTGGAGATGATGTCCAGCGTGGAAGCGTTACCCGTCTTCTGAATCGTCAGCAGCGAGGCCCGCTGCCCGTTGACTCGCACAATGTTGGTCTGCGGCGGAAACCCATCCCGCACATTGCCTACATCGTGGATATAAATCGTGGCGCCGTTCACCGTCTTGATAGGAAGATTGTTCAGGTCGGCGATCGAGGTCGGCGCGCTGTTCGTCTCCACCGGGTACTCCACATGCCCGATCTTTGCAGTGCCCGCGGGAAGAATAATATTCTCCGCACTGACCGCATTTACCACATCCGACGCGGACAGCCCGAACGCCTGGAGCTTCTGCGTGTTGATATCCACCTGAATCTGGCGCTGCTTGCCCCCATAAGGGAACGGAACCGCTGCGCCCTGAACCGTGGCAAGCTGGGTACGGATAAAGTTCTGCCCAAAGTCGTTGAGCTGCTGCTCATTCAATCCATTTCCCGAGAGCCCGAGCTGTAGCACAGGCACGCTCGATGCGCTGTACTGGATCACCAGGGGAGGCGTCGTGCCCTGCGGATACTGCCGTAATGCCGTCTGGGCAACCGCCGTCACCTGCGCGACCGCCTGCGAGATATTTACCGTCGGCTGAAAGAAAAGCTTCACCACGGAGACGCCATTCAGGGTCTGCGACTCCATGTGGTCGATATCGTTCACCGTCGTAGTCAGGTTCCGTTCGAACGGAAGAACAATTCGGTTGCTGAGCTGCTCCGGCGAAAGTCCGGCATAGTTCCAAACGATAGACACGACTGGAATATCGATATTCGGAAAAATGTCGACAGGAGTCCGCAGCACCACAAGAGGACCAATGATGAAAAGAAGAAGGGATAACACCACAAAGGTGTAGGGTCTTCTAAGTGCAAGTCGAACAATCCACATCGGAACTCCATCGAAATGTGCTTCGGCAACTGATCAAACCGCGTTCAGAATGCAGAAAACACGTGACCTACAGGCGTCTATCTCCGGCTGAGCAATTCTAGACACACAGTTTAAGATTTGACGAAAGCGACAGGTAGAAAGACTCAGTATCTTTCCACCCTAGAGATCGACTACGACCGATCAGGATCCGGCTGCGAAGGTTCATGGTCCGACCGCCGCAACCCCCTGAATATAGTCTTTACCATAGTGGCGGACTCTTCGTCGCTCAACGAGCCGTGTCCGGCAAGAAGCCGGAAGACCATCGGACCATAAATAAGGTCCAGGATGATCTGCGGATCGATCTCTTTGCGTATCTCTCCCCGGTCCACACCCCGCCGCCACATCACCAGCGCCGCATCCCGCCTCGCGTAGAGAAAGCGCTCGCGAAACAGCCTCAGGAACTCGGGATCGCTCTGCCCCTCCGCAATAAACTGGCCGAACAGATGGCCGCGCGGCGTCTTGTAAAACGCCACTACGGATTGCAGCTGCTGAATGAAGTCCTGTTCCGCGCACCCCGTATCGGGCATCCTGACCAACTCCGTCATCACGGCCAGAAAAGCGTCGAGTGCCACAAGACTCTTATTCGGCCACCATTTGTAGATGGTCGCCTTGCTTACGCCCGCCTCTTGCGCAATCGCATCCGCGCTTACCTTGCGCAGCGGCTTCTGCTCCAGCAGATGAAGCACCGCCTTCAAAATCGCCTCTTCGGCCTCCACGCTTCGATGCCGGCCGCGGCCTTTGGATTCTGTCCCTGTGGAAGCCGCCTGTGTGGATTCCGGAATATCGCCTTTGCTTATGTCTTGCAATCTCTACCCCATCTCTGGCAGAAGGTACCCTCACCGTTTGCATCCATCGTATGTGAGGGAAAGAAGCAGAACCCTCTACCAGGACAAAAGACAGAAAACCATCATACCGAATTCCCGTCTTCGGTCTGGGAGTAAACACTTCTCCGGACAGGCACAAGAAGAGATCGTCAGGAACGCGGCCGCAAGGCGTCTCTTACGGAGGCAGCTACCGCGTGCGCCTGTAGTGCGCTTCCCTTCTCCGTAAAGTGCACGTCATCTGAGTGCAGATCCTGATGGTCGATCATCAGCGCATGCTGATCGTCAATCGAGATCCTTTCCCGCGCCATCACCACCGCCGCCAGACGATTTCGATCATCGATGCGGATGTTTGTCGCTCCTACACCCGTCGCATCTTTACGCACCGGCGTCGTCGTCGCCCATATCAGGCTGGCCTTCGGAGACGCCCTGCGCAGAACCACCACAAACCCCAAAAGACCGCCTGAATATTGAGCCTCGCTATATCCCCATCCATGCATCCCGTTATTGAAGTGGACGACGGTAAACGGAACTCCCGCCATTGCGAAGTAGTCACGCATCTGTCCGGCAAGCCGAGGATCTCCGGAGGAGCATGAGGTAGCAAAGAGATAGACGTTCGCTACGCCGTCGAGTTCTTTTGCCGTCTCGGGATAGTACGCCCGCGTGATCGAATCTCCCAGCAGCAGAACATTGGGAAGGCTCCCATTCGGATGCTCCGGCCGATCTGCCCAGGTCCACTCGATCTTTTCCGTGATCATCGCTGGCTTCCTCGTCTGCGACAACAGGCAGGAAGAAGAGAGGACAAGCGCGCACGCCAGAATTCCGGAGGTCATCTTCA
>Ga0193743_1001855_pt1 | contig 15285 bp, 15 predicted proteins | sample L2c2metaG_FD_143038 | JGI IMG/M metagenome (GOLD analysis project Ga0193743, IMG submission 143038) | Soil microbial communities from a riparian zone of the East river system, Colorado, United States - L2c2 | ecosystem: Environmental > Terrestrial > Soil > Riparian zone | place: USA: East River...
ATCCGGAGTAGCCTCCCCATCGAGTTTCCCCCCTCGATGAACGGAGTGCCGCCATGGAATACACCCGCCTCGGCTCTTCTGGCCTGGTCGTCTCGAAGGTCGTGCTCGGCTGCATGGGCTTCGGCGACCCCAATCGCGGCAACCACGCGTGGAGCATCGGCCTGGACGCCTCGCGGCCGCTGATCCGGCAGGCGCTCGACGCCGGCATCACCACGTTCGACACCGCCAACGTCTACTCGCACGGTGCCAGCGAGGAGATCGTCGGCCAGTTACTCGGCGAGTTCGCCAGCCGCGACGAGGTGGTCATCGCCACCAAGGTCAACGGCCGGATGGGCCCCGGCCCCAACGGTGCCGGCCTGTCCCGCGGCGCCATCATGACCCAGGTCGACGCCAGCCTGCGCCGGCTGCGCACCGACTACATCGACCTCTATCAGATCCACCGCTTCGATCCGGAAACCCCGGTCGCGGAAACCATGGAAGCGCTGCACGACCTGGTCCGGGCCGGCAAGGTCCGCTACCTGGGCGCTTCGTCGATGTGGGCCTGGCAGTTCGCGCAAATGCAGCACGCCGCCGACCTCGGTGGCTGGACCCGCTTCGTCGCGATGCAGAACCAATACAACCTGCTGATGCGCGAGGAGGAGCGGGAGATGCTCCCGTACTGCCTCGACCAGGGCGTCGGCGTGATCCCGTGGAGCCCGCTGGCCCGCGGCCTGCTGACCCGCGACTGGGACGCGACCACCGAGCGCGGCCGCACCGACCGCTTCGGCTCCACCCTCTACCGCCAGTCCCAGGACGCCGACCGCAAGATCGTCGAGGCGGTCGCCTCGGTCGCGCAGGCCCGCGACGCCTCCCGCGCCGCCGTCGCCCTGGCGTGGGTCGCGTCGAAGGAGGCGGTGACCGCCCCGATCGTCGGCGTGACCAAGGAACACCACCTGACCGACGCCGTGGCCGCCCTCGACGTCAAGCTCACCGACGACGACCTCGCGCTCCTCGAGGAGAACTACACGCCCCACCACCCCGAAGGCTTCTAGCCACACCTTTTCGATCTGCCTCCGCCGGGCGAGCGGCGGTGGCACGATCGAACGGGTGAGTGACGCCATCGATCTGGACCGGCACGTCTACGGCGACCCCGGCGCGGCGATCACCGTCCTCGAGTACGGCGACTTCGAGTGCCCGTACTGCGGCGCGGCGTTCCCCGTGCTGCGCAAGCTGATCGACGGCTCCGACGGCCGGGTCCGCCTGATCTACCGGCACTTCCCGGTGTTCACCAAGCATCCCTACGCGCTGACCGCCGCGCTGGCGTCCGAGGCGGCCGGTGAGCACTTCTGGGCCATGCACGACCTGATGTTCAAGCACCAGGCCAGGCTGACCGACCCGGACCTGGTGGCGTACGCGGCCGAGGCCGGTGTGCCCGACCCGGAGTCGGTGGTCGGTGAGTCGGCCCAACGGTTCCAGCCGGCGGTGGAGGCCGACTATACGACCGGCGTGTCCGAAGGCGCCCGCGGCACGCCCACACTGTTCATCGACGGCCGGCTCTACGAGGGCCGGGTCGAGCTCGGCGCGATGCGCAGCACCCTCGGGCTCGGCCGCTAAGAGTGTCCACCGCGTCGCTGCCGCCGCGGCCGGGCCCTCGGAACCGGCTGTCGAGCGCGTTGCCGTTGGTGCCGCAACCGGTCACCCGGTTCCTCAACACCGAGGCCGGCAGCGGCCTGCTGCTGCTCGCCGCCGCGGTCGCGGCGCTGGTCTGGGCCAACATCCCGGGCGGGCACTACGAGTGGGTCTGGACGACGGAGGCGTCGATCCGGCTCGGCGACTGGGGGATCACCCTCGACCTGCGGCACTGGATCAACGACGCGGCGATGGCGATCTTCTTCCTCACCGTCGGCCTGGAGATCAACCGCGAGGTCACGGTCGGCGAGTTGCGCCGTGGCCGGTATGTGCTGGCGCCCGTGTTCGGCGCCGCCGGCGGCGTCATCGTGCCGGCGCTGGTCTACTACGCGTTCAACGCGGGCACCCCGGCCGAGCACGGCTGGGGCATCCCGATCTCCACCGACACCGCGTTCCTGCTCGGCATCCTGGCCCTGTTCGGCCCGCGCTGCCCCGACCAGCTACGGCTGTTCTTCCTCACCCTGGCGATCGTCGACGACATCGTGGCGATCCTGGTGATGGCCATCTTCTACACACCGGACCTGAGGATGGTGCCGCTGATCGTCGCGGTCGCGCTGGCCGTGCTCCTCTTCGTGCTGCGCTGGACCGGGGTCTGGCAACTGCGGCTCTACGCGGTGGTCGGCGTCGCGCTGTGGGTCGCCGTCTACGAGTCCGGCATCCACCCGACCCTGGCCGGCGTGGTCATCGGCCTGCTGGTGCCGGCCACCCCGGTCGACCCGCGGCTGCTGGAGTTCCTGCGTTTCTACGGCCGCGGCCTGATCGAGCGGGCCGACGCACAGCGGGCCCGGCTGACCGTGCAGGCCGCGCGGGCCACCGTGCCGGCCAACGACCGGATGCAGGACGCGCTGCACCCGGTCAGCGCGTACCTCATCGTGCCGGTCTTCGCCCTGTCCAACGCCGGCGTGTTGATCAACCACGAGAGCCTGTCCCGGGCCGTGTCGTCACCGATCACCATCGGCATCGTGGTCGCCCTGGTGGTCGGCAAGACCGTCGGCATCTCGCTCGGCACCTCGATCGCGCTCTGGACCAAGCTCGGCGAGCTGCCCGGCCGGGTCCGCTACGGCCATCTGGTCGGCGGCGCGGCGCTGGCCGGGATCGGCTTCACCATCGGCCTGTTCATCACCGACCTGGCGTTCGACGACCCGATGCTGATCGCCGACGCCAAGCTCGGCGTGCTCGCCGGGTCGGTGATGGCGGCGGTGGTGGGTTCGCTGGCGCTGCGCTATCTGGGGGAGCGGCTGCCCCTGTGCCTGGTGGAGGACGACAAGGCGGTGCCGGCGTTGCCGTCCGGCCCGTGGACGGATCCCACCCGCGGCTAGGTTCAGCCGAACCGGCGCCAGACGCTGCGGCGGTTGCGGCCAGGTGCGGAGCGGTCGAGCCGGCGCAGCGTCGACGGCAGGTCGACGCGGCGGTCGGGGGTGACGTCGTGCAGGGTCAGCACCAGGCCCTGCACCGCCGGGTGGTTGCGCAGGTCGCGGCAGTTGACCTCGACCTGGATCCAGGAGCCGTCGGAGCGGCGCAGCGTCCATTCGGTGTTGACGCCGCTGCCGTCGAGCGCCGACCGGGCCCGGTCGAGGGTGTTCTCCACCTGGCCGTGGTCGTCGCGGTGGACGATGTCGCGCCAGGTCGAGAAGATCGGCACGGAGACCTTGAGCAGGTCGGCCATCGACGGGCTGGCGTAACGGATCCACTCGTCGGCGTCGAGCAGGATCACCACGTCGGCGGTGCGTTCGCTGACCGCGCTCAGGTAGGCGTCGCGCTCGCGGCGGTTGTTCTCCACCGTGTGGCCGAGCCGGCGCAGCGCCAGCGCCGCCTGGCTGGCCAGCACCTCGAGGGTGTCCTGCAGGCCGGCGAGCACCGCGTGGTCACCGCCGATCGCGACCGCGTTGACGGCGGAACGGTGCCGGCCCGGCTGCTCGGCGGCGAGCGAGGCGACCAGGGTGGCCGGCAGCCCGGCCAGCGGCGCCCGCAGGTCGGGGTGCAGCAGGCGGGTGGCGCTCAGCCGGCTGCGCCGGCCGCCGGCGGTGGCGGGCGGCTGGTGGTCGAGCAGCACCAGCGGCCGCCAGGCCATCGCGTCGGCCGCGTCGACCCGACCGAAGATCGGACCCGGGACCGGCGCCGTGCCGGTCGGCCGGCGCCCGGCGTCGCGCCGCCGGTCGGCCGCGGGACGCAGGTCGGCGGTCTCCGCGCTGGCCCGGGCGCCCGCGGTGTGCCACGCACTCGGCAGCCGGGGCGGCGATGGTGGCAACACGGCCACGCCGGACAGCGGCACCGTCTCGTCGGCCGTCGCCGGCGCCGCGAGGCTGATGAAGATGACCCGGTGCGGCTCGGCCCGGGGTAGCAGCCGGTCGATTCCGGCGACCAGCGTCGCGGCCACCGCCTCGGCGTCGGCGGCGGCGACCAGTTCGCCGCAGGCGTGCCGGAGCAGCCGCTCCCGCTCGACCGCGCGGCGCTGCGCGGTCAGCGCGTCGTTGAGCCGGGTCGCCACCAGCACGGTCATCAAGGCCGAACCGATCGCCACCACGGTCACGTCGCCGACGTCGTCGCGCATGTCGGCCACCAGCAGCAGGGCCGGGCCGGTCAGCGCGATCACCAGCACCGGCAGCACGCCCAGGCCGCGCCCGGTGTCGACCCGGGGCTCGACCGGCAGGGTCAGCCGGGCCATCGACGGTGGCAGCGCCGCGGCGCCCCACGCGCCGTAGCAGATCAGGTAGCCCAACTCCCACACGTTGCCGCCGGGCAGCGTGCCGTGCACCTCGGCGAGCGCGTCGAGGGAGTCGGCGACCAGCAGGCCGAGCGCGCCGACCGAGAGCAGGACCGCCGAGACGTTGCGCACCCGGGTGGCCACCACCAGGGCCGCGGTCACCACCACGACGACGGTCGAGCCGAGCACGTGTGCGGCGGCCAGCGAGCGCTCGAAGGCCGGCCAGGGTGACGACGCGGCCAGCGGGCCGACCGTCAGCGTCCAGCCGACCAGGCCGGCGGCGACCACCAGGGAGAGCAGGTCGACCATGGTGGACCGGTCGCGCAACGCGGCGCTGGTGCGGGTCAGCCCGAGCAGCGCGTAGGCCAGCAGCGGGAACAGCGCCAGATAGCAGATATCGGCGATGACCAGCCAGACGCGGCCGTGGTCGGACAGCCGGATGCCGATGTCGTAGGCGATGTCGCCGGCGCCGAGCGCGGCCACGGCGGAGGCCAGCACGACCCAGGAGGCGCGCCGGGCCGGCTGGTGCTGCCGGATGCCGAACAGGATGCCGGCGGTGGCCAGGGCGCCGGCGGTGCCCCAGAACACGCCGGCGACGCGGGGGAACAGGACGATCGCGGCGCCGAGCGTGAGGGTGGCCGCACCGGCGAACGCCAGCCAGCGTCTCGCCATGGTGCTCCGTTCCGGCGCAGCGTCGGGGGTGGACACCCCCATCTTCACCTGTGGGTCGGCTGTGCGGAAGGGGGCCCTTAGTCGGTCTAGCTGGTGCGGATCAGTGGAGGCAGCGCGTACGAACCGTCGAGGATTTCGGATCGTGGCTGGTAGAGGCGCATGAGCGGGCGGAACGCGCCGGGCGGGGCGGGCAGCCAGTTGGCCGTGTCGCCGTCCGCCGGCGGCGCATGACTCACCCGGAGGGTGACGGATCCATCGCGTCCCGGACGCAGCCCGGGGCTGCGGTCGCCGATTGAGTAGCGGTCCAGCGCGTTCGGTACGAGGTAATAGTCCGGCATGTCATACATGGTCAGCGACCAGAACGCGTCCACCGGCGGCGGTCCCGGCAACCGCAGCTCGTAGGCGTGCGCACCGAACAGCGGCGCACCGTCGGCATCGACGTAGCCCGGGGCGTACACCGCCTCGTAGCCGTGGTTGCCCCAGAGCCCGACCCGTGCCGCCACCGCCCGCGCGAGGTAGCCCTTGACCCGGTCCGCCAGCTTCCATCGTGGACTGCGGCGCGAGTTGCCAGCCGTTGACGGTCGGTGCCGACCGGGACGCCTCCTCGATCCGCGTCCGGCCCCGCGCCGCGCCCTCGACCAGCGCCTCGGCCAGGTCGGCCGGCGGGTCGGCGTAGGGCGGGTCCGCGTCCAGCAGGCCGATCGGCCGGAACCGCTCCTGATAGGCCCGGTCCGGCACCGCGGGCGGGAACGCCGCCATCCATACCCGCAGGTGCTCGAAGAACATCAGGTCCTCGGGTACGCCCGTCGCGGCGATCGCGGCCAGCGGTGGGCGGGCCGGCGGGGTGGCCGCGTGCAGCCGCAGCCCTTTCTGCAGCCGCTCGACCCGGGGCAGGTCGGCGGGCCCGGTGCAGGCCAGCCGGCCGACGATGGCGACCACCCCGGTCGAGGCCGCAATGACCGTGGCGTCGTCGGGCACCTCGCCGGTGAAGCCGCGGGGCGCGATCAGGAAGGTCCCGGCGCCGGTGCCGGTCGCGCGCCGGCCCACGTACGCGATGTTGTTGGTCCAGGCGTCGACCATCTGGAGCACGTAGTAGGCGCCGTCGGTGTCCGGGACGCTCAGCCGCACCGGGCCGCCGCCGACGTCGACCTGCGCGATGGAGTAGACGGTGTCGTTGTTGACGCTGACGAACGCGTCGTCCGGGCCGGCGAGGCGGTGGGCGTGGCCGAACGCGTTGAACGGCGTCGCCGGCACCGAGCCGATCCCCTCGCGGGTGAACCGGTTGACCTCGGTCAGGCACGCGACCAGCGGGTACCCGTACACGTAAGCATCGGCGGCCAGCCCGGCACGGTCCATACCTGCGAGGCTAATGCCGGCAGCGACCCGGTTTGTCGGTTTAAGCGGCCTCGCGTCGCGCCGTCACGACGGTCGCGGTGGCGCCGCCGTCGACCAGGCGCAGCCGGGGCGGTGCGGTGACGGCCGGCTCCGGGTCGAACGACGCGCTCCAGCGGCGGGTGGTGCCGCGGGCCGGTGGCTCGCCCGGGTCGAGCGCCGGGCGGGAGAGGGCCAGCGTGACCAGCCAGCCGCAGACCAGGAAGGCGTGGCTGGCCAGCCGTCCGGCAGCGACCCGGCCGTCGATGATGTCGCTGGCGGAGAGCAGGGTGAGCACCCCGACGAAGGCGGTCAGCGTGGGCAGCAGGCCGGTGGGCCGGGTGCGGCGCAGCGCGACGAACGCGAAGCCCGCGCCGAGGGCCAGGTTCCAGGCCGCCGACTCGTGCCACAGGTGCCCGGCGCCGAGCACCGCGTCGTGCGCGTGCTCGTCGCGCCCGAGCCCGGCGACCTGGGCCGCGCCGAGCAGGAACTGGGCCAGGCCGATCGCGGCCAGCACCACCCGCAACCCGATCGCCAGCCGCGGCCGCCGCTGCCTGACCGGCGCCGGCGCCAGGTCGACCGGCTTCGCTGGTGGCACGGCCGCCGTGCGGGCCAGCCGGGTCACCTCGGCCGCCGCGTCGAGCCAGGCCGCGCAACGCGCGCACCCGGCGAGGTGCCGATCGGTCAGCTCGCGCTCGCCCGGCGCGTCTTCGCCGTCGAGTCGTGCCGACAGCATTTCCCGGATCCGCTCACACTCCACAACCTGATAGTCGCGCGGAAGCCGCGTTCAGTTCCCGCCGACGGCCGGGTGAGCGGGTTAAACCGGACAAGCTAGCCTTGCCGGCATGCGTCTCCCCGGAACCCCCCGGCCCCGCGGCGGTGAGCCCGCCGGCGACGACCTGGACGAGGTCACCGGCTGGGCGCTCGCGGCGAAGGCCGGCGACCGGGCAGCGGTGCACCTGTTCGTCGAGGCGACCCAGCACCAGCTCCGCCGCTTCGTGGCGCACCTGGTCGGCCCGGGTGAGGCCGACGACCTGACCCAGGAGATCTACCTGCGGGCGATGCGCGCCCTGCCCGCGTTCGACGCCCGCTCGACCGCCCGCACCTGGCTGCTGGCGATCGCCCGGCGGGCCTGCGCCGACCACATCCGCTACGTCTCCCGCCGCCCGCGGCTGGCCGCGCTCGACGACTGGCAGCCGGTCGCCGAGGCCGAGCTGGCCCGTGACCACGGCGGCGCCGGCTTCGAAACCGGCTTCGCGCTGACCGAGCTGATCCGCGCGCTCGACCCGGAGCGCCGCGAGGCGTTCGTGGCGACCCAGATCGCCGGCCTCAGCTACGCCGAGGCGGCCGAGGTCTGCGGCTGCCCGATCGGCACCATCCGCTCCCGGGTCGCCCGCGCCCGCGACGACCTGGTGGCCGCCATGGCCGACCGCGACGGCCGCCGCCTGCGCCCCACCTCCTGACCGCCAACCGTCAGAGGTAGCGGCCGACCGGGGTGCGTTCGATGAGCTGCCAGGCGAGCCAGAAGCAGACCGGGATGCCGATGCCGCCGACCGCGATCGCCTTCGCCTCGGCCGGCAGGTCGAACGGCCGCAGCATGATCGCGAGGGTCAGCAGGACCGGTGCCTGCAGGACGAAGGCCGCGAACGAGCCACGGGCGCAGCGCTTCCAGAGGCGGCTGACGCCCTGCAGCCGGTCCTGGGCCAGGCCGAGCACCCAGACGGAGCCGGCGACGACCAGGATCGCCTCGACGGTCGCGAGCAGCAGCGCCTGCCACTGCCAGCCGCCCTGGTAGGGGCCGGCGTCGTCGGCGATGTCGCTGATGCCGACCGTGAACGCGTACACCGGCAGCGCCAGGACCGTGATGACCACCGCGGCGCCGCAGCCGCGGCGCAGCCGCTCCGGCACCCGCTTGGCCCAGCCGAAGCGGGCCGCCGCGACGCCGAGGCCGAACATCGCGACGCACTGCGGCCACTGCCAGACGTGCAGGTCGAGGATCTGCTTGCTCTGCGCCGGGAACCAGAGCCGGACGATGAACGACGCGACCGCGACCAGCGCGATCAGCGTGAGGAGCTGGCGGGCGCCGATCTCGGCGGGGCCTTCCTCCTCGGCCTGGCCGTCGGCGCGGGCGCGGTCCTTGGCCCAGACCAGCGCGGCGTAGGCGAGCGAGACGTAGAGCAGGATCTCGGCGAACCACAGCGGCCCGGAGTCGAGGAACGGGTGCCGGTGGGTGAACTCCCACCAGAACGAGACCCGGTGGCCGGCCGCGAGGTAGGCGAACCACATGAAAAGCGGCCAGACCAGAAGGGCAAAAAGGAGAAAGGGCACGCCGAGCCGAACCACCCGGTCGCTGGCGAACCGGCCCGGCCCTTTGCGCGCCATCGTGGCGGGCGCGAACAGGCCGGCGATGAAGAAGAAGGTCCCGATCACGAAAAGGCCCGTCGGTCCGACGATGACGGCCATGGCGAGCTCGGACTTCGGATGGAACGTCGACTCTTTGACCTCGTCGTATGGCCACCCCCCGACGGCTGAATACCCCAGAAACGCGTGGCCGCCAATGATCCACGCGACCATCACGGCCCGCAGGTTGTCGACGTGCGGAAGCCTCTCGACCCGCGTAGCCGAAGCCATCGTGGCCATCCGGACCCCCTCCCCAGGACAATGCCGCACATTCAAGATTGCCACCCACCACCCGTCATGGGGGACACCCGAAGGGTCAGCGTGCCGTTCGTCACGCTATGGCGACAACCGGTCACACGGTTTGTCCCGATACGCTTGGTCGCCATGGACGTAGCGATCCGGCCGATGACGGCGATCGATTGGCCCGACGCCCGACGGATCTATCAGGACGGACTGGATGCCGGCCTGGCCAGCTTCGAGGTGGAAGCACCGGAATGGGCCGCGTTTGACAGTTCACGGCTGCGTTCGCACCGATTTGTCGCCCTGCTCAACGGCGCGGTCGTCGGATGGGTGGCGGTCTCCCAGGTTTCGACCCGCCTCGTCTACACGGGCGTGGTCGAACACAGTATCTACGTCGATCCGGCCGCACAGGGCAACCGCGTGGGGTCGAGTTTGCTAAATGCCCTGATCGGGTCGACAGAGCAGGCCGGCATCTGGACGATCCAATCCAGATCTTGATGGCTCGGGTTCGCGGTGGGCACGACCGCCGCCAGCCAGAGTCCGCTTCGCTGCGCTGCCAGGCCCGCGGCCGGTCGCCCCCACCCCAACCCGCACAGGCAACGACCCAGGCCGGGTAGGTCTCTCGGCGCCTACATGATTTGTCACGTACGTACATGACAAATCATGTACGCCCGGAAGACACCACCAGCCCGCCGCGACACGCCAGCCGTCGATCCGCCCGCAGTGCGTAGGCGCAATTGCGTATGGAAGCAGGCCGCGGCGGCTCCGTACCGTGTCGATCATGGTGAATCGTGCGGTGGTCTTCGATATCGGTGGTGTGCTCGAACTGACTGGGCCGATGGAGTTCGAAAGCCGCTGGGAGGCCGCCCTCGGCCTGCCAGCCGGCACGTTCGACACAAAGCTGGCCGACGTCTAGGAGGCGGGTGCCGTCGGCAAGGTGACCGAGGCCGAGGTGCACGCGGCGATGCGCGACCGGGTCGGCCTGACCGACGACCAGGTCGAGGCCGTGCTGGCGGACATGTGGCGGGAATACCTGGGCACCCCGAACACCGAGCTGATGGCGTACGCGCGGGCACTGCGGCCGGCATTTCGCACCGGCATCCTGAGCAACAGCTTCGTCGGGGCGCGCGAGCGGGAGGAGCGGGCCTACGGCCTGACTGACCTGGTCGACGACTGCGTCTATTCGCACGAGGTCGGTCTGCGCAAGCCCGACCCGGCGCTGTGGGATCTGGTCTGCCGGCGGATGGGGGTCGCGCCGGGCGGACTGCTGTTCATCGACGACGTACCGAAGCTGGTGGACAGCGCCCGCGCCTTCGGCATGGCCGCGATCCTGTTCGAAACCACCGCACAGACCATCGCCGACATCGAGGTGTGGTCGAGGTCATGACCGACCACGCGGCGAACCGGAATGGCGTTGCCCGGTCGCGCGTTTGCAAGAAGCGGAAGGTTGAATTCCGTTTCGTGCGAGGTTGAAGCGATGGAACTAGGTATCTACTCGTTCGGTGACCTGCGGGGGATTTCCACCCGGGAGCGGCTCGCGGACCTGGTGGCTCAGGCCCGGTATGCCGACGAGGCCGGCCTGGACGTGATCGCGCTGGGCGAGCACCACCGCGCCGACTTCGCCCTGTCCGCGCCCGAGATGGTGCTGGCCGCGATCGCCTCGGTGACCGATCGGATCCGGCTCAGCACCGGTGTCACGGTGCTGTCGACGGCCGACCCGGTGCGGGTCTACCAGCAGTTCGCGACGCTCGACCAGCTCTCCGGCGGCCGCGCCGAGATCATCGCCGGGCGGGGTGCGTTCACCGAGTCGTTCCCGCTCTTCGGGCACGACCTGCGGGAGTACGAGGTCCTGTTCGACGAGAAGATCCGGCTGCTGCTCCGCCTGGTCAAGGAGGAGCGGATCACCTGGCAGGGGCGCACCCGCCCGCCGCTCGACGACGCCCTGATCGTGCCGCGCGCGCTGCAGCCGACGCTGCCGGTCTGGATCGGGGTCGGCGGCACGCCGCAGTCCGCCGTGCGGGCCGGGCGGCTCGGCGCGTCGATGTTCCTGGCGATCTTCACCGACCCGGCGCCGGCCCGCGGGCTGGTCGAGATCTACCGCCGGGCCGCGGCCGCCGCCGGGCACGACGTCGACTCGTTGCGCACGGCCAGCGGTGGTCACATGTTCATCGGCCGCACCTCGCAGGGCGCCCGGGACGCGTTCTTCCCCTACTACTCGGAATACCTGAGCCTGCTCCCGCAGTTCCCCGGTGGTATGCCACGTGAGGTCTACGACCAGTGGATCCGGGCCGGCCTCCTGGTCGGCAGCCCGCAGGAGGTCATCGACAAGATCATGGGACATCGGGAACTGCTCGGCATCAGCCGCTACGTCGGCCAGTTCGACGTCGGTGGCATGCCGGCCGGCATGGTCAACGAGAGCCTGGAGCTGTTCGCCACCGAGGTGGCGCCGGTGGTCCGCAAGGAGGCGGCCGCATGAGCGGGCGCGTAGCCGTACTCGGTGCCGGCAAGGTCGGCACCGTCCTGGCCCGGCTGAGCGTCGCCGCCGGCCGCCCGACGGCGATCGCCGGCTCCGGCGACCCGGCCGCGCTCGGCATGATCGTCGACGTGCTGGCCCCCGGCGCGGTCCCGATGACCAGCGCCGACGCCGCCCGGAGCGCCGACATCGTCGTGGTGGCGGTGCCCCTGGCCCGCCTGGGCTCGGTGCCCGCGGCGGCGCTGAAGGGCCGGATCGTGGTCGACGCGATGAACTACTGGCCCCCGGTCGACGGCGCGCTGGCCGCGTTCGAGGGCGCCACCCGCACGTCGAGCGAGATCGTCCGCGAGGTCCTCGGCGCCGAGCACCTGGTGAAGTCGTTCAACCACATGGGCTACCACGAACTCGACGCGTGGGCACTGCCGCCGGGCGACCCCGAGCGCCGCGCGCTGGCGGTGGCCGGCGACGACCCGGCGGTGGTCGAGGCGGTGGCGGACCTGGTCGACGCGATGGGCTTCGACCCGCTGGCCCTGCACCCGCTCAGCGCCGGCCGCGTGTTGCAGCCAGGCTCGTCAGACATCTTCGGCGCCAACCTCACCCGCGCCGAACTCCTGTCCACACTGGAGGCCCTCGGCGTCGCACCCGCCACCGCCCGCCCCTGACCGCTGCGTCCGGCGGTGTCAGAAGCCGCTTTCCGCTTTACCGGCGCTGCCGGGCGGCCAGGTCGCGGAAGCGGTCGACGGCGCGGCCACGCACGGCCGAGCCGTGCCCGAGGATGGCCACGTCGAAGTCGAGTTCCGCCAGCCGGGCAACGCTCGCCCGCGCGGCCGGCGGGTCGTCGGTAATCGCGCGTGGGGTGGCCCGGACCTTGCCGGCGCCGCCGCTGGCCGCGTCGCCGGCGAACAGGACGCCGCCCCCGCGGTCGAGCAGGTAGGAGACGTGACCGGGAGTGTGACCTGCAGGTTGACGAACCCGACGCGAAGCTCCAGCACCCCGTCAGCGACCTCACGCATGCGGTCATCGTCCCACCGACCGGGCCTGCCGGAACTCGTACAAATAATCTTGCCGCCTGATGTCGATCCGCGAGCTTCTCGTTCGACGCGTCGGGACAGGAGCCTTCACAGGACAGGAGCATGCGATGCAGAAGATCACCCCGTACCTCTGGTTCGACGGCCAGGCAGAGGAGGCCACTGCCCACTACGTGTCCATCTTCAAGAACGCGCAGGTCGTCGATGTGGTGCGGATGGGACCGGACGGACCGGCGATCACCGTGACGTTCGAGATCGACGGCCAGCGGTTCGTCGCCCTCAACGGCGGCCCGCAGTTCACCTTCACCGAGGCCGTCTCGCTCTACATCGGCTGCGCCGACCAGGCCGAGGTCGACGAGCTGTGGGAGCGGTTGTCCGAGGGCGGCGAGAAGGGACAGTGCGGCTGGCTCAAGGACCGTTTCGGCCTGTCATGGCAGGTGGTCCCAGACGCGCTCGGCGAGCTGATGAGCGATCCCGACCCGCAGAAGGCAGGCCGCGTCGGGCAGGCGATGATGGCCATGACCAAGATCGACATTCAGGGCCTGCGGGACGCGTACGACGGAGTCGCGTAAACCGGCCGGGCCGCGGGCGCAGGCATGAGGCGCTCGCGGCCCGGTTTCTCTCATCGGGGGACTGCCGGCCTTGTCGATTGATGAGGGTGTGGGAGCCGGCAGCCGCTGTGGTGCGGGAAGAGGGAGGGTCAGCTGTTCCGTCATATGTGACATCAGAATGGTGCGGGTCCGCGACCGACTAACGACATCAACACCTGCGTCGCGAGTAAACGCCGGACCCCGGTGACGGCGACGTCGCCGATCTGCTCATAGGGCAGCTCCAGCTGCAGCCCATCGCTCGCGTTGCGGAGATCCGTGTTGACCTGGTCAGGACGGAAGGTGCCGCTCCAGCCCTTGAGATCTCCGCGTTGGTTGGTCGCGAGCGAAGCCATACCGGCTACGCGTGCGCCGCCGACGAGGATCAGAGTTGCGGGACCGGAGTAGGTCGTCATAGTCAGGAACATTATCCGCTCTGCCAGTGTGGCGGGTCGCGTGGTTCTCGAGCTGATTGAGTTTGACGGACTGCCCAGCGTTCTCCGGTTGCGGTGTGCTTCATCGTGGAGCGGAACAGTAGTGCCGGTTGACGAAGAGGCGCCGCGATCTAAATGTTCCCGCGTAGATTGTCCTATCCGCTATTCCGAAGTAAGGGCAAGGCACACTCTTCTCGACCCCACGTCGAAGTCGAGTTCCGCCAGCCGGGCAACGCTGGCGCGCGCGGCCGCAGGGTCGTCCTCGCCCGTGGGCGGCCGTACCTTGCCGCCCCGCCCCGCCGCGCTGCCAGCGAACAGTACGCCACCGCGGTCGAGCAGGTACGAGACGTGACCTGGAGTGTGGCCGGGGGTGTGGAAGGCGCGTACGCCTGGAACGGAGACCGACCCGTCGACGGCTAGAGCCTCGTCGTCCGGCGCGGCTTCGGGATCCCTTGACCAGGAGTCCGACGAGCTTCCGGACGGTTGTCAACGCCGGCCATCTGGGCCCCGGAGATGGCTTGGGCGTCCAGCGAGTACGCCACGACGCTTCCCCGACCGCCGCCGGAGCTCGACCAGGCCGCCGACGTGCTCATGAGCCAGGCTCACTGGACGTTTTCCCAGACCCTCGCCGACGTGCCACCGGAAGAGTGGGGCGGGGAGTCCATCTAGGCACGGGGACCGGGTCTGGGAGACCTGCCTACCTCGCAGTGATATTGCGGAGCCAGGCCGGTTGGCCAGACGGCAAGATCATACGAGTCCTTCTGGTGCGTGCTGGCCGCCCAACCGTGTTCGCACGGCGCTCTGCTCCGGTGCGGCAGCCAGCTGAATGCACTCCTTAGCGGAGTCGGAACGCCATCCGGCACAAGCTGCGACGCTCAAATGATGCAAATGATCTGCCAGCGCGGAGGTCACCATCCGGCGCGGCCTGGACTGCTCCGGCCGGGTACGCGTGGGGGTTCGCGGCTGCGGATCAGAATCTCAAAGGCACGTGGCTGGTTTGACTAGTGTCCGAAGTGGAGTCTTTCGAAGATCGGCCAGTTCCTGATCAACCAGCAGTGCTTGACAGGCCCACTATGACGGCATGACCCGCCAGATACCGATGACCTCCGGTCAAATACCGGCACGGCGCGATACCGAACCAGAGCCCGTGATCCTTGGACTAACAGGGTAGAAGATCCGAATCGAACAAGCGGGCATCAGTCCCCCGAGGGAGAAGACGATGTATCAACACCCCGATCAACTCCGAACTATAGCCAGCGATCGTCACCGTCGTGTGCGCGTTGACGCCGACCGGCACCGTCTGCACATCGCGGTGCGTGGCTGGCGTGGCAATCCACGCAACGCGCGGTCGGCGCGCTCGCCAGCGGTGGCGCCTACCGCGCCGTCATATGCCGGCTAGTAATCGCCGACCGTGGGTCGCACGCTTGCCTTTGTCGAGCCTCTTGGTGCGACAGGACTGCCGATTCATGCGTTCGCGTAGTTACCGGGAGAGCCCGATGGCGTACCCGACACGCCAGGCCGGTATAGCTGTAGCCGACCGAACGCCGCCTCCTCGAATGCGACGCCGACATCCCAGCCGGCTGCCACGTCGTCACCTATCCGACCGTGCGTCGTGACTGGGGCCGCCGGCGCGATGGTCAGCGCCCGGGTGACCGGCAACGTGGTCCCGATCGCCCGCGGCGAGATGAGCGTGCCACCTTTCGTCGGT
>Ga0193743_1001856_pt1 | contig 15281 bp, 18 predicted proteins | sample L2c2metaG_FD_143038 | JGI IMG/M metagenome (GOLD analysis project Ga0193743, IMG submission 143038) | Soil microbial communities from a riparian zone of the East river system, Colorado, United States - L2c2 | ecosystem: Environmental > Terrestrial > Soil > Riparian zone | place: USA: East River...
GCGCACGCACCAGTCTCGAGGTCATGAGTCTCGGTCACCACAAGGACCCGCGAGGATTTACGTCGGCATCCTTCGGCACCATCCGGAATACGAGTCTCCTTGCTATATGTTCATTCTACTACCATATGCTCTTCACGATAACCCCTTATATGTTTATGTTTTGCTTCAGTATAAATACTCCAGTTTGTTGTATGTATTTTGCTAGTTCGAATATCAACTTAGCAACCTACTTCTCCTTAACTCGCTCTCGTCTTCTTAAGCTTCTTCTCGGCTCGACTCCGGACTCTCCTACTCCGTCCGGAACTCCGAAATTTGAGGCATCCAGCAAGTGAGCGGCGCAACCTACAAGTTGAAGCCAACACCTCGCATGACTTCGGACCCGACATCTCCGTCCGAACTCCGAGCTTAACAACTACCTCCTCCAGAATGCTTGGGTCGTTCATACTCAACTCCATCATCCTGCAATGTGGTGATGTAAAGGGATATAAAGTACTGATAGTCGGTGAGCAACTGTTTGTCCACCTCTGACTTTGTTTCTAACTCCCTTGTCAAACAGGATGATTTGGTTGTGTGAAGCTGGTCGCTTGGCAGCAAATAGTCTCTCGATATAGTCCCCATACTCAGCCAACTCATACTCCCAGTGTTTAAAAACAAAAGAAGTCGCTCTCCAAGTGGATCTCCAAGCTGTAGACCATTCAGAACTTGACTCCACCTTCCACTTTGTTTCAACCCCTCCAATACTAATCTCTGTGTCTCCCAAGCGCACTGTTAGGGCAACTGCGGACGACTTAGTCGAGATCTAGCAGGGGATCCTAAACATATATATAAACATAAAATACGACAGGAAAGCGCACCTAGCAGGGGATCCTAAAAGAAAAGGATAAAGCCCTGCTAAGGTGGGATGCATGTCTATATACCAAAAATCGGAGTCAAAATAATAAAATGATGAAAAATAATGAAATGATGAAAAAGATGGAGAATGGTGAAACAGTGATAGGAATGCTACGTCACGTGATCATCGGACTCCAGTATCGGAGCCGTGAGTGTACTCCGTCTTGGACTAGCGACGATGAGGAGGAATATACAGAGGTGACGGAGAAATATCGGAGGAGACATCGGACGATGCGGAGCGTCCCCTAACACGCACCTTTCTCTCTGGATCAATCATAATGCAATGGAGTGACAAGAGGATCTTGTCGAGGTCGATGGCTTCTCCCTTAAAGATATGTTCTCTGTTACGACTTCAAAAGATTCAGGCTATTTGCAGCCGTGATCTTAGCCAGTCATTTGAGATCGAGTTTGGTCGAGACAAAAGAGTGCCTTTGTTGCCAAAGGTATTGTATTAAGTTTGTTGAGTTTGTACCAGTCTTTATTAAAGACTAACTAAAGAACAAGTAGTAAACTACTAGAGTTTATATACTTGAAGAACAATGAAAAGTCTAGACGAGAGAACAATGGTAAACCATTGTTCGATCAAATCGTCAGACCATAAGTAAAAGAGAACAATGCAAGTGCATTGTTCTATTGTTCATTCAAAAGAGAGAACAATGTAAAACATTGTTCGTTCGAAAAAGTAATCATAGTAAATGTTCGTCGTCTGAATTGGTAAGAAAGTAAAAGTAAAAATGGAGTCGTAACATTCCCACTCGCACATGGGGATACCCCTTGGAGCTCCCGGTGAGAGTTTAATATACAACTTGGTTGACTTAATGTCTCGACTGAACTTTCATATGAGGCTAGCGAATTTTGGCACAGCTAGGGTTTTCGGCACAGTGAATTCCCCCTTCTGGCTGTGCCATGGCATGTCACTTGGCTGGAGTTTCCTCCGTTTTCTAGGTTCATCGTCTCCCGACTCTGAGGACAATGACGAATCTCCCCCATCTGACCCTCCATCTCTACGTTGTCGACTTTCATTGGTAAGCAAACTAGACAATCTCGCTCGGGCGGTTTGAGGTTTGGTTTGGCCTCGTTCACTTGGTTTTCGTGCAAACATTTTTGCTGCGTTAATCTCTGCCATATAGAGCTCGAAATATTGTGACCTCTCTTCAGCAGAGAGGTCGGGGTCCTTGCCGAGTATTTCAATGACGCTGAAGTGACTTCGATTTTGGTTTGTTCGCCGGCTCTATAACTGGCAATGAACAAGTTCAGCGACATAGGGTTGGACATTAGACTGGAAGCCTTGTCCGCTTTCGAGTTGACTGGGGACAGTTTGTGACGAATTGTCCTCGTTGTTTCCAGGACTTCGTCGTTGCCTTTCAGTGATAGGGAATCGACTGGATGCAGGGGATGGATCATCGTGCAAATGGGACTCAACATCGTTGAGTAATCCAACATCTGAGACTTTGGCATTTTGTCGAACTTTTCCTTTGACACCTTTGGCAGCATTATGCATGACTGAACGTAGTGATAATAAAAAATGTAAATGAAAATCTCGTAGTCGTTAGATTCTAGCGAGATGATAAGCAAGCAAAAAGACAAATTACTGCTGGTTCTACCAACCTAGAGAGACAATAAGCAAGCAAAAAGAGGGTAACTGAGACCTCTTTCTAAACTCTGCTTATACACCTCCCTGTCTCGGATAGAACCCAGCTCAGACGGCCTCACAATGACAACAACTGCTGTAGCTAATCTGCGGCTGGGCGGGAATCTAACTAACAAGCAACAAGCCTTGCTGAAGGCTATTTGACCTGCGCAAACTGATAGCCATCCATTGATCTTATGTGACGTTTTAAAGGCGATTAATCTACAGATTGTGGGCGAGTTTTCTCAAAAAGTTACTCTGATTTGCCAGAAAGTGCGTTTCATGGCTTAATTGACTGTGTACCTTCCAAATTTAGTGCTGTCACATTCCTTCACGTGACATTAATTGAGACATCTACCTTAGCAGAAGTGTTCGACAGATTTTGATTATATTTTAAATGTCTGTTTACTCTAGACTAACCACCGTGAGGGACAGCCACAGCCATTGCAAGCCGCGCCCATCATCACGATGTTCCGTGACCTGCATTGTGTCTCGTTAGGTCTTACTGTTGCATGTATATTAAGTTTCACCCAGGTGTGAGAACGGTCTTCACCTTCCGTCTCTTGTATCCTGGGTGAGCTATGGTCCTTATTTTCTTGCTTGTGTTTACCTTCCGTCTTGTATCCTAGTGTCTGCTTTCTTTCAGTTTCATTATCTCATCCCTCAAATCCACAAATTTATTTGTGTCACAATCTATTACTATGTCACAGGATGGTGAAACATTGTCGAGCAGTTTTACAAGACTGAGTGTCCCCTCGACCAGTGCAGCGCAGTTGCCTGAAAACCAACAAGACATCATTGACAAATGTACCAGTATTGTCCAGGATTTCCGAGCTGGACGAATCTCAAAACCTAAGGCGTCAATCCTCCTCCAGCAATCAATCCCACGGGATGAATCCAGCGAAGACCAGTTCTTATCTATCTATGAACCGTATTTCGACATGCTCAACAATTTCGAACGCTACCAAAAAGGTAATGTCAGAAGGATTGATGGTGTCCAGCAGCACATCACAGAGTCCTCGCCCGACAAGGAAGATAATGCCAACAGTCAGCCAACAAGTGACGCCGTCCTTGTTAGGCCGTCTAAGCAACCGCGGTCACCTTCGTCAGAAGATGAGGACAATGAGTATGAGAAAAGAACTCACCTCGACTTCAGTCTCTTGCCATGGAACGAACTCGAAGAGTCAAACCTCGACTCAACATCAAATTATCCCCATCTCTACAGAAAACCCACGCTTTGCTTGAGAATTTCTCTCGCGACGTTAAGCGCACGCAATCGTCATTGCTCAACTGTCACTGATCTATCCCCCAGTTTCCCCAAGCAGAGTGGCTCAACTTGCTCAGCGGGAATGCCGTCGACCTCAACCATGTGTTCTCCAACATTTACATGGTGTCCTACAACACAAAAAATGTTGTTGAACTTGGAAGGAACATTGAGTTACTTCATGGATCATCCACCCCTGCTACAACGGTCAAGACTCACGGAGATTGGGTCATCACGTGGGACTGCCTGGTCGATGCTACAGTCTTTGTGTTCAAACACAGAAAACAGGAACTCCAAGCATACGGAAAGCATATCCAGCAATACTTCGCTTCCCTATCATCCCAGTTGCATTCCAGAGTCATCAATTATGACCGAGCCAGTTGAATCAGGGTGGCTCAGCGACGAGACATTGAGCTCTCCAACATCTCTGAGTTCAGTACTTTACCCTCCCCCACACATTCCAAGCGGATCCGACCAGTCCGACCAGATTCCGACCATTCCAATCAAATTCCAACCATTCCAATCAAATTCCAACCATTCCAACCAAATTCCAACCAAATTCCGAGCAGGAAATCACTATTTTAGGGTAGGTTAGGGTTAGAGTTAGGGCTAGGGTCCAGTTAGGGTTCAGTTAGGGTTCAGTTAGGCTTAGGGGGCATATTTAAAAAATTGAAATTTTGAGTTTTTAGGGTTCCATTCCTAGCACATTCCTACCAGTCCGAAATTCCTACCAAATTCCGCTCGGAATACACCCAAATTTACTCGGATCCACTCGGATTGTGTGGGGGAGTGTAAAGTACTCTCTGAGTTCACTGATTTGCAAATCCAGTGGATTAACAACCTGTTAGGGCAACTGCGGACGACTTAGTCGAGATCTAGCAGGGGATCCTAAACATATATATAAACGTAAAATACAACAGGAAAGCGCACCTAGCAGGGGATCCTAAAAGAAAAGGATAAGGCCCTGCTAAGGTGGGATGCATGTCTATATACCAAAAATCGGAGTGGAAATAATAAAATGATGAAAAATAATGAAATGATGAAAAAGATGGAGAATGGTGAAACAGTGATAGGAATGCTACGTCACGCGATCATCGGACTCTGGTATTGGAGCCGCGAGTGCACTCTGTCTTGGACTAGCGACAATGAGGAGGAATATACAGAGGTGACAGAGGAATATCGGAGGAAACATCAGAGGACACGGAGCGTCCCCTAACACAACCCATCAAACCCGGCTCCAGGTCAATCATCAGAATCCAAACCTAAGCAAAACACGAATCAACGACGAAGTGCAGCCTGCCGAAGATGGAATGAGAATCAATACCCAAACGCTGCTGCCAATTGCAACTACGCTCCAAATGCTCTGATGCCAGCCATGTCGCAAGTAGCTGTGGTTCGTCAGGAAAGAAGTAGTAGGGTTGATTCTTCTTTACAATGGGAACGCTGCCCATGGTTTGTTTGAGACTACGTGTGGCCAGATAACGATACCTGTCAAGTTATGAAGGCGTTCACTAGCCTGACAGCTCCCCCATTACCTGAACCTCCAGAAAATGAGTTTGCAGACATTGAGAAACGAAAGTTCATTGAATCTCACCCTTATCTATTCCATATCACCACACCTATCTGTATCAATCACATTTCTGAATTACTTACCACCCATCCTAACTGATCATTGGTCAAGTCAACCTGTAAAGGGCTCAAGACTGGTTTCTGGCCATGGGCCGTTACAGTAAACTCAAGCGCACCTAGTATTTCGATAACGCTACACTCCAAAAGGTCAGAAATCCTGATCACTTACGGTTTATGAGAGAGAAAAGAGATGAGGAAATCAGGCTAGGCCGTTTCTCAGAAGCTTTTGCCACATTGTCACCTGGGATGACTACCATACCGTTATGGGTCGTTCCTAAGCCCCATTCCGATAAATCTTCTCTTGTTGTTGATCATTCAGCAGGCGAGTACTCACCTAATTCATTTATCGCATCCGACGAAGCTAGTGTCCATCTGGACACACTTCATGTCCTGGGGAAAGCCCTTATCAAGGTCAGGGAACGTCATGGTGATACTCCTCTCGTTCTCTTTAAAACTGATGTATCACAAGCTTATTGCTGCTTGCCGATGCATCCTTTATGGCAGTTGCGTCAGATAGTCACAATTTGTGACCACCATCATGTTGATAACAACAATAACTTCGGTAACCGAGGAGCTGGTCGTCTTTGGGTAACCTTTTTCTCCCTCGTCCTCTGGATTGCCGTTGTTATCAAACTCGTTCATGACCTCTTCGCCTATGTTGACGATGCCTGTTCTTGGGAGTTTGCTGGACGAGTCACCTTCTATCAGCCTTACCAGAAGTTCTTACTGACAAAACAAGCTGTTCTCTTAAACCTTTTTGATGAGATTGGAGTTCCTCATGAAGAGCAGAAGCAAGTGTTCGGTTCTCCTCTCCAGATTATAGGCTTCAATGTTGACCCAAACACTATGACCATTACGATGTCCCACGATGCAAGAGCTGAGTTGACTACAGCTATTCGAACATTTGCTAACCCTTGCCAGCGTCGTTCTCTTAAGGATTTCCAGTGTCTAGCCGGTTGGGTCAACTGGGCGTTAAACGTTTTCCCTCTACTCTGACCGGGCCTCTCAAGTGTGTACGAAAAAATGCAGTGCGGTTCATCCCCTTTTCAAAAATTATCCATTAACAACTCCATCAGCAGCGAGCTTCATTGGTTAGCTGCTCACATTGATAATTCGGACGGCATCCATATCATCGAATCCCGAGAATGGTCTAGGTCGGATGTGCACGACATGTTCCTTTGTGATGCCTGCCCTGCAGGTATGGGATACTGGTCACCCGGAACCTGTGAGGGTTTCACATGCGCCATTTCTCCGTCTTCGCACAATGGTATATTTTTCTTTGAAGCTCTTACCGTTTTGTCTGCATTAAGTCATGTTTGCAAATCGCCATTGTCCAAACCTCATCGTTTGGCCATTCTTACTGATAGCTCAAACACCTTCGACATGTTTAATACACTGCATGCTTTACCAGCATACAACCCGATCCTCATCACGGCTGTGGATCTACTCATTTCCTCCAGTATCCAGTTGTGAGTCTTTCACATCCCTCGCAACGAAAACAAAGTTGCCGATGCCTTGTCTTGCTTGGACGTCTCAGCTGCGCGTCAATTTCAACCAGACTTGGTTGTTACCAAGTTTTCACCCCCTCATTTCACGCTGGGGGAGGTGCAGTTATGAACAAAAGGTCGTCTTCGTCCAGGCGTTCCCCTAGGGAAACTTGGACACATGACCGCTTGCGTCGCGAGCGTGCTGTGGCTATCGCATGTGCGATTGAACCAAGTTCTATGTCTTCATACTCATCTGCTGTTAATTCTTATTTTGCATTTTGTTCCGCTCACTCTTTTCTGATTGAACCCACTCCAGATACGCTCAGTTTTTATGCTGTCTACATGGCACATCACATTTAGCCCAAATCTGTTAGCTCCTACCTCTCGGGTGTTTGCAGTCAGTTGGAGCCGTTCTTTCCTGATGTCCGGCTCCACAGACGTCATTGGCTTGTTTCGAAAACTCTCGAAGGTTGCCGCAAGATGTTCCCTTCGTCGACATCACGCAAACGGCCATTGACTCGTTCAGAACTCGCCGACGTCTCTCATCAGTATTCTTCGTCACTATTATTTGACAATAGTCTGTTCCTCATCCTTCTTCTTACCGGATTTCATGGATTGCTACGTTTGGGAGAGCTCACTTGGCCGGATAAGGGGAACCTACAAGACTATCGAAAAGTCGTCATGCGTAATTCAGTTTGCGTCGATCCCAAATCCTTTCAGTTCACATTACCGGGGCACAAAGCTGACCGGTTTTTCGAAGGGAGTCTTGTCTTAACTCAATCGACTGACCTTGCTGACGATCCTTTTGTACCGTTTGTCAAATATTTGTCTCTACGAGATTGTCGCTTCCCTTTTCGCGCGGAATTATGGCTCAAGGGAGATGGCACCGTCCCAACACGCGCCTGGTTTCTCCGTCTCCTCCAGAAACATTTTCAGGACAATGTAGGCGGACACTCATTGCGTGCTGGAGGCGCTACCGCCCTCGCAGAAGCTGGCATCCCTGTTCACATGATTCAGGCGATCGGTCGATGGTCTTCTGACGCTTTCCAGATTTACATCCGTCGCCATCCTGTCCTTCTCGCGTCACTTCTTTATGGCTCTCCGAGTCGTTCCACCACTCATCCTCTCAATTACGCTTACCATCATTCTTCACCATAACCACTACAACCACAATCTCAACAAAACACCCTCCCTCCCTCCCTTACTTTGGCCTTATTAGCCGTCGCGCGCAATTCCATATCGAGAGGTGTCACTGGTGGTCAGGACGCCTCTTTTTCGGCTAATCGGCTCCCTTTACGCTCCGAGCAGGTGGTTAGTTATGTTTTAAACGTCTTTTACTCTAGACTAACCACCGTGAGGGACAGCCACAGCCGTTGCAAGCCGCGCCCATCGTCACGATGTTCCGTGACCTGCGTTGTGTCTCGTTAGGTCTTACTGTTGCGTGTATATTAAGTCTCACCCAGGTGCGAGCACGGTCTTCACCTGCCGTCTCTTGTATCCTGGGTGAGCTATGGTCCTTATTTTCTTGCTTGTGTTCACCTTCCGTCTTGTATACTAGTGTCTGCTTTCTTTCAGTTTCCCCACTGTCACCTCTCCCGTGATAGCTTTCCTCGCGGACGGTGACCTTTTTTCCCAAAGGGTTTTAGCGCCGTCCAGAGGTTTTAATGCATCCACTAAACTCTCTTGTTTCTTTTTCTTTTTCATAATTTCTTTCTCTATTGCTGTAACTATCATGTATTTGTACAGCCGTCGCGCGCAATTCCATATCGAGGTGTCATCGTTCGACAGATTTTGACCCAGTCAAAATCAAGTTGCGTATGTGGACCCGATCCTCGCGTAGCCGATATAATCTTGTCTAGATCGTTCGAACGCAGATAATAGGCCAAAGCCTCGTCTGGAAGAGCTCCCAGGTGCGCAGAGACGCTATTCGATTGCTTGCCAGGAGCCGCAGGTTTTGCCCGTTTATACGAGAGGAAGTTTGGATGACTGATTTCCGAAGGACGTCAGATAAGCCTAGGCCTCAAGGGTGTGCGCACAGTCGAGAGAGTAATCAAATGGCTTTACATTGTCGATGCCTCACAGTACTCAAGCATACACAGATTTATGGTCACCCGAAATGTGGAAGGCGAAGGATTGTTTGTCCATGGCGCCGTGTGATGAGCATTTACGTGACCACACCATTTTAAAGATTTTGCAGTCATTAATATAAACTGAAGCACTCCCGTATTCATGTAACAAGTTCAAGAAAGCTATACAGACGGCAGACCGAGCCACATCAGTTAAATCACGCATACTGCGCGGTCAAAGAAATGCGGCAGTTGACTTCCTGTATCAACCCCGCTCCCACAGCTGCCGCAAGATAATCTTTGTATTTGCGCACATTCGCCTTTTTGTAGACATCCGGGTCGCACGCCAGCAATGCCGAAGGCAACTGATTTTTGTGATAAGGCTCTTTGTGCTGACGGAGTGTGTCCACTAAAACGCGAAACTGCATGGGGGAAGACAATCTTGACGGTCCTGCTTGTGCATCAACAGTCATCCCCTTCAGCGGAGGTGCCTTTTTACTGCCCAGTGGCGGTGTTAGGGAAGGTGCCTGTGGTTGAACAGGCCGAGGCGAATCCTTGGTTGAGATAGCCTTGCTCATCTCCTCTTTCCCAGGTGGAGCTGAGACTTTCTCTGTGTTACGAACTGCAGGACTTTTGGGCGTTGCAGAGGTAGGCACTTGAGGAGCAAGGACTATAATAGTCGCGGGTTTCTTTCCTCTATCCGTAGTATCGTTGTTGTCGATGGAAACAGGTTCTACAGATGGGGGAGCTGTCGATGGAGGAAACTGGATCACGGAAAATGCACTATTGTGTGTAGTTACAGATGAACGGGTTCCGCTAGTTAACGGAGCAACATCTTCAGGTTCCGTGATTGGAAACTCTCGTTTTGCTGATGATGCTAATCCCCCAAAGTCATTGCTTTCGGGAGGGGAACATGGTCTCGAGGGAGAATACACAATCTCAGGTGGGGCTGAATCTGATCTGACCTGGCGCGCAGGACCTCGGGGCTGAGGGCGAGCAAATGATGGTCCATCTCCGAGTCCGAACATGCCATTTACTATCTTGGGTGATGCAAACGAACCCCCAAGACCTCCAAAGATGTTGAACCTGTCAGGTTCGCACGAATGAGGAAAGATCGATCTTTCCCGACCTCTGGTTGGCATTCCTTGTAATTCAATGGGCTCTTCTTGGGCTCCCGACGAGAAATTCGTTCTTGGATAAAAAAAGAGTCCATTTGTAGCAAGAACCGGCGGCGGGGGAAATGAAGGCGATGAGAATAGATTGGGCAAAGGAGGTGGATGTGGTGAAGGGGGTGGGCGAGGTGAAGGAGGTAGACGAGGCGAGGGTTGTCCTGCACGAGAATCGTCCATGTCTGTTCTGCGACCGTCAATGTTTGCAATGCCAGTTGTCCAATCAAGGTTTACCGAAGCCTGATTAGTAAGGCTTGCATGGGTTCCACTGGGAGACATAAGGATAACCTGGTATTGTCGCATACGGAGAGTTGCAATCGGATATGCCAAATCTCTATCGCCAGTAATAACAACGACTGTTCTTGGAGCCGGATGGTCCAGAGTATGTGCTATAATGTCCACTGGAGGTGAAACACACCATTAGGTTTCTGGAGGGAAGAAGCCATGTTCAATTACACACCGATCATGGTTTTAGTAGTTGTCTCCTTCCGTCCATCGCTGGGACAGTCAATTAGAGTCACTCCAGAGGAACCAAGTTCTGAATGTAAGCCAGACAATGGCTGATTGCTAGAGTCGTGATACATTTTGAAACATTGGATTGGCCCAAATCTATGCAGGGCAGAGCGTATTTTCCTGACAACCTCGTAGCCGGACACCGCGTTTAATCGTGTGGTCCCTGCGAATGAGTGAAAGAGAACGAGTTGTCAAGGTAAGCATAAACCAATGATAGTCGAAATAGACTAACCATAATCCCAGTATACGTTCAAACCCCTGCCACCTTGAGCTTGGAGTGTCATAGACAGAGCTCCTGGCGTAGTTCGTCGTAAAATCAAGTCTTTCAACCATGACATGACCTCCGAGTTATAAATGACCAGGTCCCGCCGTACACATGGTTGCGGCATGGAACATACCACATCCACGAGGTTTAGGCAAAAAAACGTCCGTATGAGATTATGTCTTAGCTGTTGTAGAAGGCATGACATTAATTACGAATTGAGAGGGAGATCTACAACCAAAGTGCGCGCAGGCAAAATGTTCAGTGTGTGCTGAATAGTTGTGTAAAAAAAAAAGAAAGTGACGAAAAACCTCATGTCAACTGGCAGGTGTATTGCCGTGATGAGTGCGGAAGTTTAACAAAACTCCACCGATGATATAAGACACGAAACTATTCAGAAGAACAAATCTCATCACAACCATATGGGTCATCCATAGAACTCAATGATTGAAACCCGCAGATGAAGAACGATCACGGACTTGACGGCAGAGCTTCCTTTTTCTATGAGAAAGGGGGGGTAAAGAGTCAAGACGCGGGGGATGATCGGAGTGTATCGCAAACCCGTCTTGGGCATGATTATTGTTGGGCACTTCCTTCACACCTGTAAGTGGCATGGTAGGGACATGAAGCAACTGGGTTTTTCATCGACGTGAAACGCATCTAGGTTCGTGGCGAAAGCAAGATCATTGCCATAAAGTACGGCCGATAAGCAAAGGAATGAATTGAGAGTCGAGATGAAAAACCCCAAGACAAGACACAAGTACGTTGCATGTTTGTCTGAAAGTAAGTGTCGGCAAGGGCGTAAAAAAGAGTGAATGAGAGATTTATTATCGAATCCACTTCCCCAGTCTAGCAAGGTGGTAATTAATAGTAGATTGGTGTGTTTTCTTCGGCATTGGCTGGTCGGGTTTTTAAAATTGTATACGTCAATTCATTGGCGCTTAACAATAAAAGAGTTCACGTACCGTTGTCCGCATACATTGGTACAATTCCTGCGCGTGTTTTTGGCAATCTTTCACAGAATGATAATCTTTTGTAGCAGCCCAACAACCGAGCATAGCGGTGAGCTGGGGGGCGCACATGACAGTTTGGGCAGCTGATAATATTCAATTAGCCGGTTGTAGTAAAGAAGAAAAGCAACTTACCTCTCCGTTGGCGAACCTTGAGATTTTTGATATGAATAGTCATGGTGTGAGGAAAGAAGAAGCTTTGTGCACGTGACTTGCCTGATTACCCGATTTGGAAGCAATAAACCGAAAGCGCCCTGGAGTCTGGCCCGTGTGTCAATCTTCCACGTCGTTCACTCAGACAACCTTGGTCTCCTTTCTTCCTTAATTACACTAATGTCTACACTTAACAAGAACAATTCAGGTTGGCATAACTAATACCTGTATAGTCAGGATTTAATATTATAACAGCTATCAAGCGTATCATGCAGGAAGCGAGAGAACTCGCCAACGACCCATGCACAGACTATTCTGCAGCCCCTTTAGAAGTATGGTATCCTTCTCTACCGAAACATAACAATTCATGACTCATCGCATCTTGCTACAGGACGATATCTTCGCAAGTATATCTTCTAGCGCTCAAGAAAAGTTCCTTACCATCTCTTCTTCCTTACCTATAGGAATGGCATTGCACTATTCGTGGTCCTGCTGGCACTGAATATGAAGGCGGTCTCTATCATTTTCGTATTCTTCTTCCCGCCGAATATCCATTTCGTCCACCCTCTATCATGATGCTCACCCCGAACGGCAGATTTGAACTCAACTCTAAGGTATGTCTTGTGCCTGCTGCTTTCTCTTCGACCGCCATTGAGAATACTTATTGATATGTTATATTTCGCAGATATGTATTAGCTTTACTAATTGTAAGCATCGTGCGTTCAAGACATTATACTTGGATTAACGTCGAACGGTAGATCACGAGGAACTTTGGCAGCCCGCGTGGGGTGTGCGAACGGGTGAGTTATCGTGCTGCTGCTTGTCACCCTCACATGCTTAGCCCAGACTACTTGTATTTTCATCCAGCTATTATTGGGCTCCAAGGTTTCTTTCCTCTGAAAGGACAGGCTGCAGTCGGCGTTGGGTCCATCGAATACCCAGCAGGTGAAAGGAAAAGATTAGCCTCTCTGTGAGTAATAACATTGTCCGGTTTTCGTGATCTATCGTGTGGGGAATAATGCTGATGGTCCCTTATCGCTAGATCCAGAGATTGGACTTGCCCACATTGTCAACAAACCAATCTGGAACTACTTCCGGATCCTCCCAGTCGGGATGAGGAAATGGATCAGAAAAAATGGGGTACCGGGAATATTTTAGGATCGCAAATGCAAGTGGTTGTTCCAGATGTAGTACCGGCCGAAGGTGCGAGTGCGACAAGTCAATCGACGGGGGAGGTGTCAGTGGAAGATCCATCTACGACGGAAGCCACTGTCCCCGAGACGCCAAGATCAAGAGTGCAGGAGCCGAGACAGAGCAGCAAGAAACCGCCTATGTTACTGGATACCGCGATCTGTATTCTTCTTGTGCTACTATTTGCGATCATCTGCCGAAGAATAGTCTGAAGAAAAAAAGTCTCAAAATGTATATTGTTAGTTGTAGTGTAAGACAATATAAATGCAGCATGGCTCAGAAACGTGCCTGCGTTATGTCTACTACCACTACGATCCCTCGCAGGCACTCTCTTCGCATTCCTGCGCAACCCCCTCCCATCCCCATCCCTCCATCCTTGCGCGAGTCACCATACCTAAATGCATCGCTTTTCAAATACGATTTATCTTTACCTCGTTCACCCAGTGATGAGGACGAGCGATGGTTGCAGGACACCGTCCCTCTTACTCAGGGAGGAACAAATACAAAAGGAACAGTCGATCGCAGAGGCAGCATCGTTCGCCGGTCATGGCCATCTAGCCCAGATGGTGCAGGGATACCACCTCCACCATTATCTCCTCCTATCATCCATAGGCGCGCAACTCCCACTACCAGACTCGATCGCGTTGTCCAGACTCGTTCAGAATCTCAATTGACATCCGCCCCGACACACCACTATTAATACACGAAACATCGACATGATACTACAGCTATCGCCACAATCGCATTATCCAGTCACCAAAATTCACTGTTCCAACACACTTCATGTATTTTTTTTGGTAGCCGGGGGGGGGCGGGGGGGCGAGGAAGACCAACTTCCAGCTACCGCCGTTATATACGCACTCATTCATCACAAGCATTCGGTTTATGTATTCGCTTTTTGACGAGCTCCCATCATTCTTGCTATCATACTTACAAATTGTTAACTCATCTACTTTAGCCAAAACCCCTTTCAACGAGGTTTTCAGTGAAGAACTGGTTCTTCCTTTCGTAATACTTACCTACTAGTACTCGGGATAAAACTATCCAGAAGCCCCCCTTTCACGGTGAAACCCCAGGGGTGCTAAATAGGTTGCGTAGAAACCCGGGGTACAACGAGGGATTGCAGATAGCCGACTATCAAGATATTCAATGTCCGTCCGCTGCCGAAATGGACGTTGGCGGCACGCTGATCTAAGCATTGAGGGGTGATTCTGATGACAAGTATACATATACTCGGAGAAGGGCGGGGGATTATTAATGGGCAGGTTGAGCATGTGTGGCCTTCCTGGCGACATACCCCACACTTCCGCCCAGAGATCCCTGCCTTCTGTACAGGAATACCAGCTCCTCCACCTCGAGGGCGACCTTCTGTTGCCCCTGTCATCCTCTGCAATCTTGGTCTGCCCTTTGGGTTCAATGCTGGTGGGTCATGAATTGCCTCTCAATTCTATAACCTTTTTTTCTTATTAATTTCTCCATTGACCTAGACATATCAGTATTCTATGCCATTACAAATTTATTATCAATTGCCCAATGCATCAATGCATTGTGTGTGCGTGTAACTTACCATGAGGCAAACACATTAATATTGCTTCAACAACTTCAACCAACTTCATCTTTCTCCTATATCTTGTACAAATTATGCCTGGACCTTGAAGCAACAAGAACCCATATACATGTACATGTACACACTTTTGTGGAGGTTACAAGACAGGCTTATCACGGGCCACTTTTTACAGACATGCTCCTTATCGTGATGCTGCCCAGCCTACTAGTAGTTTTTCACCATCATTCCAGAACTTTCTTGGTAACTCTTCTGGCAACAGTGGAATGGTTCAGGAAGGATCTCACAGGAATACTGATAACTTTGGGACAGGATTTCTGTTACAATTTCATCCTATACACGTACGATTTCATTTTTACTTTTCATTTCACAAAACTCTTGAACAACATGCCATGAACGCATGTTCATCTATTTTTACTTTCTTCCATGCATAACGCGCATGTTACATGCTA
>Ga0193743_1001857_pt1 | contig 15270 bp, 14 predicted proteins | sample L2c2metaG_FD_143038 | JGI IMG/M metagenome (GOLD analysis project Ga0193743, IMG submission 143038) | Soil microbial communities from a riparian zone of the East river system, Colorado, United States - L2c2 | ecosystem: Environmental > Terrestrial > Soil > Riparian zone | place: USA: East River...
TGTCGTTGCCCAATGGCAGCCATTCGATTGGCGGAGACCATGCCGGAGCGATGATAACCATGGGAAGGCCGACTGCCCGGCCAAGATGCATTGGGCCGGTGTCGAGAGTAAGACCAACGTTGCAGCAACTCATCAGAGCTGCCAGTTGCGGCAGGCTCGTTTCGCCCGCTACGTTCGTCGTTGGAAAAGGCAAGGCGCTGCGTAGTTCATCGATGGCGGCGGATTCAGCGGCCGTGCCGACAAAGAGGATGTGGGCATCATGGCGTTCCCGTAGAGACTCGGCAGCTGCGCGAAACCGCTCAGCCCGCCAACTCTTGCGCTGCGTCACACTCGTCTGCGTGACGAAGACGGCGACGGGTTGACCTTTCTCTACGCCGGCAAGGGTAAGGGTGTTGCGTGCAGCCGCGAGATCCGTCTCGCTGTAGAAGATCTCCGGCTCGCAGTAAACCGGCGAATGCCCAAGGGCCTCGACGATGCGAAGATTGTTGGCGATCTGACTGAGGGAACGGTCGAAGACCAATGGCTTTCGATACAGTTGCGGCACAACGGTAAATCCAACTCGGATGGATGCTCCGCTCAGCAACGATTGCATTGCAATGAGTGTGCGCTCGTTGCCTGTCGAGGTGATCGTAACGTATGGAGTCTCGCGAAAGGGGTTTTCCCGACGCAGTATACGCACCGCAGTCTTGAGGTCCTTCAGAGGGTTCGCCGTCTCTATGAGACGATCGATGCCTGGATTGCGGCGAAAGACGTCCAGGGCAAAGCCGCTGGCCGCAATCGCTATCCGACATCCCGGCACCGCATAGCGCAGGGCTCGGATGAGCGGCGTTGCGTGTACGGCGGTACCCAGCGCGCTCGGGTATTGGAGGAGAAGAAAGTCTCTGGTCTCTCGAAGAGAGTTGGTGCCAGCGCTGTTGTGGTTTACCAGATGTTCAAGTGCTGCGATCCCGGCGAAGACTCCACCCTTTATATTCTGAACAAGATTCAAGAGCCATCCTTGCTGGATACAAGTTGAAACACAGTCGCAGCACAGCTACATCTTGTAGCGGCCCAACTCATCGTCGTTCAGATTTTCAAGCCAGCGCCGCATCTCGTCCGCGGTGATGTTCTGCGGGCCGCTGGCGGCTTGTCTGGAGTTTTCAAGGACCTCGCGGTTGACGTAGATGGGGCAGTCCCAGCGCAGGGCCAGAGCAATGGCGTCGGAGGGGCGGGCGTCGATGGCGACGGTCTCGCCATCGTGATCCATCCAGATGACGGCGTAGAAGGTGTCTTCACGCAACTCCGAGACGACGACCTTATTGACCTGGGCGTTAAGGCCGCGAGCCATGTTCTGGAGGAGATCGTGGGTCATGGGCCGAGGTGTCGCGGTCTTCTCAAGTTCAAGGGCGATGGCGTTGGCTTCGAAGATTCCGACCCAGATGGGGAGCACCAGATCGCTGTCAACATCTTTGAGGACGATGATGGGCATGTTGGTGACGGGGTCCATCATGAGGCCACGGATCTGCATCTCTACTTCATCGGGCGCGGAGATTGCTATGGTCTCGGTCATGGCTAGTTGAGAACGACGAACTGGGGTGTGCGCAAGGTGGGGACGAGGAAGGGAGCGTCCGGGTCGGGAGGCAGGGCCTCGCCGACGAGACAGTTGGGGAGCGTCTGGGTGATGCGAACCGGGAGATAGCTGCCGATCGGTGGCTGGGCCTCATGGCCGAGGGTGGTGAAGTTGACGGTCTTGTTCTGCGTGCTGCGGCCGACGACCTGGTTGCGGGACAGGTTGTAACTCTCGACCATAACCTCCTGCACCTCGTCGAGGTGACGGCCGTAGTGCTCGCGCTGGATCTCGCGCTGGCGATCCATGAGGATGCGGAGGCGCTCGGTCTTGACCTCGTCGGGAATGCTGTCGGCCATGGTGACGGCGGGCGTGTTGGGCCGGGGGGAGAACTTGAAGGCGAAGACGGCATCGTATCTGACCTCGCCGAGGAGGGTGATGGTGTCCTCGAAGTCGGCGTCGGTCTCGCCGGGGAAGCCGACGATCATGTCGCTGGTGATGCTGATGTCGCGCCGGGCGGCCTTGATCCAGCTCATGCGCTCGAGGTACCAGTCGCGGGTGTACTCGCGGGCCATGGCCTTGAGGACTGCGGTCGAGCCGGACTGCACGGGGAGATGGATGTGGTCGCAGAGGGTTGGGGTCGCGTCGATGGCTTCGACGATGTCGCGGGTGAAGTCGCGAGGGTGCGAGGTCGTGAAGCGAACGCGACGGATGCCGGGGATCTCGCCTACGGCAACGAGGAGCTCGGCGAAGGAGTGGCGGCCGGATGGGTCGCGGTACGAGTTGACGTTCTGTCCGAGGAACTGGATCTCGGTAAAGCCGATGTCGGCCATCCTGCGGGCTTCGACGAGGACGGAGGCGGAGGTGCGGCTACGCTCCTTGCCGCGGGTGTAGGGCACGACGCAGTAGGCGCAGAACTTGTCGCAGCCTTCGATGATGGTGATGTAGCCGCGGTGGGGGTTGGAGCGGGAGGTGAACTCGGTCTCGAAGGTGAGGTCGGTCTGGCGATCGTCGAGACCGGTGATGCGCTCTTCGCCGGCTTCGAGGCGGGCCAGCATGGCCGGGAGGTTGCGATAGGAGGCAGAGCCGGCGACGAGCGAGACGTAGGGAGCCTTCTCGAAGATCTTTTCGCCCTCCTGCTGGGCGACGCAGCCGAGGACGGCGAACTTCTTGCCTTCGCCCTGGAGGCGCTTGTATTCGTTCAGGCGGTGGAAGACTTTCTGTTCGGCCTTGTCGCGGATGGAGCAGGTGTTGTAGAGGATGAGGCCGGCGTCGGCTTCGTCCTGGACGCGGGCGTAGCCCTGCTGCTCGAGTGTGCCGATGACCTTTTCGGAGTCATGGGCGTTCATCTGACAGCCGAAGGTTTCGATGTAGAAGGTCTTGCTCACAGGGACAGTATATCGTCGTGGGTCGGACAGACGTTGGCTGGACTCATGAGAGCCGATCTCGATTTTGGCGTCTGTCACTGCCCCTCCCCACCCACACAGAAAGTGTGCAAAGTATTCAAAATACATAACATAAGTCTGGACTTCGAACTCATGTCCTTGTGGCTAAATGGGAAAGCCCGGCTCGAGAGCCGGGCTTTTCTCCTGTTTAAATGTTATCAGGTGTGTCAAGTGTCAGCTGCGGGAGAGAGCCAGCCGGGTCGCTGCGTTCGATTCAGCACAGAGACCTTTCCGACACGCCATTGCTGCTCCAGTGTGCAGATTGTCGAGAGTTATCGGCGAACGACCTGCTATGTGGGATCGTCATTTAGCCTGCGTGTTAAAATCACGCGGAATACAGGATTGTTTCGCCGTTTTCGGGCTCGCTTGTTCTTTTTAGGCCGCGTTTTCCATACTCACATACACACGGGCCAAGCTACTTGAACGGAACGTCGGCAGGAAGCCCCCGGGAGCGGTTCTGGAGCCACTCCATCGTGATGCTCTTCTCGCCCGGCTTTTTGGGGCGTAGGTCATCGAGATCCGGCATGAAGATCTCCAGCCCCTGCTGCGGTGTCATACGACTGTACCCGTTGACCAGTTGAGCCTGGTAGTTGACCAGGTCGAGGTCGAACCAGGGATCGTTCGAGGCGTCGATCAGGGTGAGATCGACGGGGTGCATGCTGAGCTTGCCGAAGTCGAGCGTTCCACCTTCGAAGCGAAGGAAGTTGTGCCACTGAGCAAGCCGTTCCTCATTCTTGTTGGCATTGCCGTAGATCAGAACGAGGTCCGGGGCAGCGACGGTGACGCCGGTAAGCAGGCCGCGGATGTGGGGTGGAGGGAGGATCTGTGTCGTGTTCAGGAAGAGATCGTTGCCGGACACCTCCACGCCCGGCATGGGGGTCTTGCCCGCGATGTCGTCGATCTCCACATGCAGGCCTCCGAGCAGCGCTTTGAGAGGAATCTTCAGTACGTTGATCTTGTCGACGTGAAGATGGATCCGTCCATCGGCAGTGGTCGAGACGGTGCTGAGCAGTTCGACCCGCAGAGGAAGGAGCATTTTGTGGACCGTGCCGGTGAGCTTGACCTGATTGCTCTGGCCGCGGACGAGCATGTTCTTGAGAGGAAAGCTGGTGGTGTTGAGGAAGTTGCCGATGTCGCCGAGATTGGCGCGTATGACGCCTTTCCGAATAACCAGGACGAAGGAATCGGAGTTGTCGAAGGAGGGGGCGATGTTGGCTCTTGTTGGGACCATCTCGCCGCGAAGCCAACTGATGTAGATACGAAATTGGGGGCCTTTGCGCAGGAGGAGATTGTGCGCGTAGATGCTCGTGGGGCCCACGGCAGTGGGTGGCGGTGCGCCGCTGGAGGAGGCTGTTGAAGATGAAGCGGCATCGCTCGGTAAGGGACGAGGTGGGCTCGGCTGACGCCTTGCGAGAAAGACGAGGCCGAGCGCAACCAGGAACACGAAGACGAGGAGGGCACTGCGTGAGCGGATCACAGGTCAGATTCTAAATCGGCTGTTCCCACCACTGTTGACCGAGGTGCCCTCCCAGTCGCAAATGAGAGGTCGTTGGCGAGAACCTCATGCCCGTCCCGAAAACTCCCCGGTCTCCGTCGTCACCTTCACCTTTTCCCCTTCTTTGATGAAGGGCGGAACGCGGATCTCAAGACCGGTCTCCAGTTTGGCGAGCTTGGTCCCGCTGCCGCTCGAGAAGTCGCCGCGAGCCGCCGGTTCAGCCTCGATAACGTTCAGCTCAACAAACATCGGCAGTTGTAAACCTATCGGATTGCCATTGTACTTGTGCAGTTGGAGCAGCGCCCCCTCGATCAGGAAGTCCAGCGCATTCCCCACCATCCCCTGGTCCAGAGTGAGCGTCTCGTAGCTCTCCTGGTCCAGAAAGTGAGACCCCTCCCCGTCGCTATACAGATACGAGGCCGGGACCAACACGAGGTCCGGCTCCTTGAACTTGTCATTCGCCTTGAAGGTTTTTTCAAAGACCGCGCTCGTCAGCAGGTTGCGTATCTTCAGGTGCACCAGCGTCTGCCCGCCGCGAGCGGTCGGAGTGCTGATGTCGGATTCAAGACAAACATAGGGAGCACTCTCATGCTCAAACAAAGTCTTGCGCTTGATGTTAATCGCTTCAAGTAATACGGCCATGAACTCTCCAAAGGCAACTCGGCCCGCAAAGCTGACGCAGACCTGTCTCAATCGATACTAAGTATAGGGTGATCAGCGTATGGCAACCGCAACAGAGCGAGCATCATTGTTGCTTGCTCTAAATGACTGTTTTTAACAGGGAGGTTTTGGTAGCGCCACCGGGGCTCGAACCCGGACTCTCAGCCTTGAAAGGGCCGCGTGTTAACCAGTTACACCATGGCGCCAAAATACGAACTTGAAGGCTTTGGTAGCGTCAACGGGGATCGAACCCGTACTCTCCGCCTTGAGAGGGCGGCGTGTTAACCAGTTACACCATGACGCCAGAACGAGAGAAGAAACTCTCTGTTGCGATAGAACGATTATAACAGCTAAGTTCCTCGGTTTGGGTGCTGCACGAGGCTCAAAACGAAAGTCTAGATGCCGAGCTTCTTGACTTCGTCGTTGTAGTACTTGCGGTAGAGGATGTCCCACTCCTGCGAGCCTTCGAGGATGATCTTGCGCTGCGAGGCGATCTTCTGGCGGGCAGCGGCGTCGATCCTGGTCTCTTCGAAAAGAAGCTTTTCGAGCGCCTTGCGGGCCTCCTGCCGGATAGTGTTGCGGTCTTCGAGGAAGTCGCACTCGGGAATCTCGGCAAGGGTGTCGGCTACGGTGTGGGCGAGCTTATTGAGCTTGTCGCGAGAGATTCTCACAGGACCGCCTTGTACTTGCGGGCCAGCTCGTTCTTTACCTTCTTGAACATCTCGGGGTAACTGGCGCCGGTCTTGCGCATGTCGTCCTGGAAGGCCTCGAGGATGACGCGGACTTCATCGTTGATCCGGTCTTCGAGGGACAGTTCATCGATCATCGCTGCGGCGACGCGGTCGTTGAGGATCGCCGGCTTCTCGGTGTTGATCATCTTCTCGGCGATGAGATGCTTTACGGTCTGGCGCGCCAGATATCCAACGTAATCTTTTGAAAAAATCATTTGACTTTAATTCGAATATACCATGACGAATCAACCGAAGCGGGTACGGATTTACTTCTGCTTCGGGGTGGGCCTGTGAGGGCAATGCTCGGTATTGAGGCAGGTATCGGGCAGGCGAAGGCGTTGGACGGGACGACCGTGCAGGAGGTGTTCGTTGACGATCGCCTGGACGTCCCTGAGGTGGACGAAGCCGTACCAGACGGCCTCGGGATAGACCACGACTACGGGTCCGTGCTCGCACTGGTCGAGGCAACCGGACTCGTTGGCGCGGATGTGGTGCTTAAGGCCAGCTTCCTTGATGGCGTCCTTGAAGGCCGATTTCAGTTTTTTGCTGCCCCTGGGCAGACAGCTGGGCCGAGAGGCGCTTTCGTCGCGCTCGTTGGTGCAGATGAAGATGTGGTAGTCGAACTTTGGCACTGAAGGGGTTCCCTTCCCCCGGCCACCTCGATCGTGCGACACACAGGGGTTTCTGAGACAATAGCTGCTGGATGCAATCAGACAATCTTATCTCGCTGAAAGACGACATGGTGGCGTTCATCGCCGGCCACGGTATGCGCCGGTTGAACGGCTATGTCACGGAAGATGTTCCCACTGTCCTCTTTGAAGAAGAAAACTCCGACGGCTGGAAGGATTTTGTAGAGCTCGCCAAGGCGGCGGGCGCACCGTTCCTCACGATGAGCGAGGTCGTTCTTGAGAAGTCCGACATTGCCGTCCTGCTGGAGCAGTTGCGCGACCAGACGTTTCCGGACGACGATGCGCAGGAGCTCGACGACGCGGAGTACCTGATCAACCATGTAGGCAAGATAGGCTATCTGCAACTGGGGTTCGCGCACCAGGGAGTGATGTTCCTCTTCGAGGTTGCGACGGATTGGTACGACAGCTTCCAGAATCTGATGGAGATGGCGACGGATCTGGGCGGCATCGTGGTGGATGACCGCGAGCGGGACGAGTAGACGCGCAGATGATCTCCGCCCAGGCTGGGCCGCAACAACAATGGACGATACAACTACCCGACGCTGACGCAGTGGGGCGTCTTGTCGATGCGACAGGGTGCCCGCGGGCGATCGCCGAGCTGCTTGTGGCGCGGGGTATCGTCGAGCCGGATGAGGCGAAGACTTTCTTTCATTCTTCCATCGATGACCTGATCGATCCGATGCTGATGCTGGGCATGGCGGCGGCTGTCTCGCGGATACAGCAGGCGGTGCGCACAGGCGAGCCAATCCTGATCTACGGCGACTACGACGTGGATGGGACGACCGCAACGGTGTTGCTGAAGACCGCGATCGAGCGGACTGCCACGAAAGAACTGCCGGCTATTGTGACGTACCATGTGCCGCACCGGCTGCGCGAAGGATATGGGATGCAAACCGGCGTGCTGGGGCAGGCGGCGGTCTCCGGGGTGCGGCTGGTGATCAGCGTCGACACGGGGATTCGGGCCTTTGCCGCGGCGACAGAGGCCAAGGCACTGGGGCTGGACCTGATCGTTACCGACCATCATCTTCCGGATGAGTGCGAGGGCGTTCCAGAGGCGATTGCGGTGTTGAACCCTGCCCAGGAGGGGTGTCCGTATCCGTTCAAATCGTTGTGTGGCGCGGGCGTGGCCTTCAAGCTGGCTCACGCCATTCTGGCTGCGGCGGCAGAGACGGATGCGGAGCGAGAGCGGCTAAGGCGAGGGCTGATTCCCTCGTTTCTGAAGCTGGTGGCCATTGCGACGATTGCGGACTCGGTGCCGCTTGAGGGCGAGAATCGGGTGATTGCAGCGCTGGGGCTGCGCGAGTTGCGGAACCCGGTACAGCCTGGGTTGCGGGCGCTGATGCAAGTGGCGCAGATACCCGTCAATCGTGCGCCAACCGCGACGGAGGTAGGATTCCGCCTGGCTCCGCGCATCAATGCGGCTGGGCGTATGGATATCGCCAGTGACGTCGTCGAGTTGTTTTTGACACGGGATACGGAGCACGCGGCGGAGCTGGCAGAGAAGCTGAATCGACTGAATGACGATAGGCGAGCGACGGAGGCAAAGGCGCTCGAAGCAATCGAGATTCAACTGAATGCGCTTCGCGGGCAGTCTGAGGAGTTTCCGGCCGACTGCATCGTTCTGGACGATGCTGACTGGCATCGCGGCGTGTTGGGGATTCTTGCCTCGCGGGTGGTGGACCGCACGGGGCGTCCGGCACTGGTGTTGACCCATGAGGATGGACAGGCGCACGGGTCAGGACGGTCGATCCAGGGCTTTCATCTGCTGGAGGCGCTGACGGCTATTCATAGCGCTTCGAATGGCGTCGATGGCATGGAGGCCAATGCCGGTTTGTTTAGCCGCTTTGGAGGACATGCCCATGCGGTGGGCTTTTCGCTGCCGTCAGAGCGGGTAGAGCTTCTGCGGGAGAGGATGCAGCGGTATGGCGCTTCGCTGTTGACCGGTCCGCTGCTGACACCGAACCTGACGTGTGACGCGGAGGTCTCGCTGAGCGAACTGACGCAGGATTTCTTCGAATGGCTTACACGGTGTGGTCCATTCGGCACGGGCAACCGGGAGCCTATCTTCGTCTCTCGCGAGGTTACGCTTACGGCTGAGGTGCGCCTGATCAAGGAGCGGCACATCTGCCTGCAGGTGCAGCAGGCTGGGAAGACCGAACGCTTCAGCGCGCTTGGATGGAGCCGTACCGTGAACTGGCCGATGCGTTGTGAAGAGCTGGCGCTGCGGCTGGGCTCTCGTATTGACGTTGCCTATCGGTTGAAGACCAAGGCGAACCCACAGTTTCCGGGCCTTGAACTGGAGTTGATCGATCTACGGTTGGCTGGGTCGCCTACCTGAGACTTAAGTGGAGCTTAAGAAGCGGGGTATACGAGCAGCTTCCCTCCCCTCGTTTTTGGCCAGGGAAATCTTCTGCTTCGTTTTCAGTGCTTTCGCGTCTTATATACTGACCATTCAATCTAATGCCGACTACCGAGACAAGACGCCTGAATCCTGTTGTGCTGTGGGGCATGGTGCTCGCCGTCATCGTGCTGCTCGTTGTGTCGATTCGCGCGTTCACCCGCGATATCGTGGAAGTTCGGGTGGCGGCTGTGAATCACCAGAACCTACTGAGCACGGTTGCGACCAACGGCAGGGTTGAGCCCGTAGAGTACTACCAAGCACACGCGCCCGCGGCTGGAATTGTAGCCAAGGTCTATGTTGAGGTTGGACAAAAGGTCAAGATCGGGGACCCGTTAGTCAAGATGGATGATGCCGAGCCAGCGGCTCGACTGGCCACGGCAACCGCTGCGTTGCGGTCAGCTGAGTTGAATCTGCAGAACACCAAGCAGAACGGATCGCAAGAGGAGCGTCTCGCCTTGTCAGCCGATCTCAGTCGCGCCGAGATACGTCAGAGACAGGCCCAGACCGATCTCGCCGCACTACGCCAGCTCCAACAGAAAGGCGCCGCTTCCCCTGCGGAGATCGCATCGGCCGAACAACGGCTGCAGGAGGCAACCAGTGCGCTGCAAGGCATCCGGCAACGCGGCACGGAGCGTTACAGCGCGGGCGATTTGACGCGTGCGCAAGCTCAACTTGCCGATGCTAAAGCCGCCGTGGCCGCCGCGCGCAGCAGCTATGCCGCCGCGAATATCCACTCCCCGCAGAACGGAACTGTGTACTCCATTCCGGTGTCTACCTACGACTTTGTTCCAGCAGGAGAAGATCTGCTCGACGTTGCCGACCTGAACCGGCTCCTGGTTCGTGCCTACTTCGACGAGCCGGAGATCGGGAAGCTGGCTGTTGGCCAAGCCGTCAAGATTGTTTGGGACGCAAAGCCAAACCAGACCTGGCATGGACACATCAGCCGCGCCCCTTCTACGGTGATCACTTACGGCACACGGAATGTGGGTGAGTGCATTATCACAGTAGACGATGCCCGAGGCGATCTGTTACCGAACACAAACGTCACAGTTACAGTCACTACCTCGCAGCGATTCAACGTGCTCAGCGTCCCCCGTGAGGCAGTTCATTCTGAAGGAGGCGGTGACTATGTCTTCCGCGTCATCGGAGGCAAGCTCGTACGTACCCCCGTGCAGGTCGGTGTATTCAACCTCACGCGGGAAGAGATCACCGGAGGACTCACCGAAAAGGATACAGTCGCACTGAGCGCCACCAGCAACCGTGATCTATCGAACGGTCTCGCGGTGAAGATAGTCGAATAACTATGGTTCTGACGACTCGTCTGATCTCTCTTCGGCTGGCGTTTCTGGTTCTCGCTCTGATCTCCGCCACGAACTCCATCCATGCGGAGAATGTACAGGCAGACGCCCTTTTGCAGCAGGGCCGGGTGGATGAAGCAGGCAATCTACTGCGTCAGGCTCTGTCGGCACAGCCCGGCGATGCCAGGGCACACCAGCTTCTATGCAGGGTGTACTACGCGCAGGATATGGCCGACTCGGCCGTCCATGAGTGCGAACTGGCTACCTCAAACGCACCCACCGAGAGTGAACATCAGGTGTGGCTGGGACGCGCCTATGGGCTCAAGGCATCGCATTCGAATCCCCTGATTGCCTATGGGCTCGCGAGGAAGGTTCGATCCTCCTTTGAACATGCCGTCCAGCTAAACTCTGCCAATGTCCATGCGATGAGCGATCTTGGACAGTATTACGTAGCGGCCCCTGGGTTTGTTGGAGGCGGACTGGATAAGGCGGAGACACTTGCCCAGCAGATGCAGTCTCGATTTCCGGCACAGGCGCATCGCCTGAGAGGATTTATCGCCAATAAGAGGAAGGATACGGCTGCCGCTGAGGCGGAGTTCAAGGCTGCGACTGCAGGTAAGGCACCTGAGGCCTTTATCGACCTCGGCCAGTTCTATGAAGAACATGGCCAGCCGGATAAGGCAGTTGACGCACTGCAAGCCGGCATTGCCGCGGACCCTATGAAAGATGCCGCACTCGTCGATGCGGCGAGTATCCTCACTGCGGCACAGCGCGCCCCGGGGCTGGCAGAACAGCTCCTGCGCGACTATCTCGCCTCCAGCGCGAAGTCGGATAGTGCACCTGCATTCAAGGTGCATATCCAGCTTGGCGATCTTCTTCATCATCGCGGCGACTCCGTCGGCGCACGCCGCGAGTATGCCGCTGCGCTCGCCATAGCCTCCAACTATGCCCCTGCCCGCAAGGCGATGCAGGGTCTGTAAGAGGAAAGGCTATACCATGGTGTTCAGTCGATCTCGCAGGAGCCTTTCAGGACGTATGACCCGCCTTCTTCGCCTACTTATTGCGTCTTCTGCGCTCGCCCTCGCGGTGACACCTGCCAAAGCGCAGATCTCATTCACCACGGCGGTGGATCTTGCGCTCAAGAACAGCCCCAAGGTGCGGATGGCGGAGGCCGACGTCGCAAAGGCGCGCGCGGTATTGGAACAGACCAAGGACGTATACATACCGTCTTTCAGCATCGGCTCTGGCCTTGGCTATACCTACGGTTTCCCCTTCGGCGCTCCTTCACTCTTTAACATCACGTCGCAATCGCTTCTCTTCGATGAGTCTCAGCGTAATTACATTCGCGCTGCCCGCACGGGATTGGAGGCCGCGAATCATAGTCTGAGCGATGTTCGGCAACAGATTATGCAAGACGCCGCCACAACATACCTCTCACTCGATGCCGACCTTGGACGTATCAAGGCTGCGGGAGAGGAATCGAGATTTGCAGGTGAGTTAACGAGAATCGTCCAGCAACGCCTCGAAGCAGGACAAGACACACAAGTCGAACTTACGCGCTCGAAGATTACATCGGCCAATCTTCAGCTTCGCCAGATCCAGCTTGAAGATGACGCCAGCGATCAGCGCCTTCATCTTGCCTATCTGACCGGTCTTTCCGCCGACGACATAACGACCGACCACGCAAGCATCCCATTGCTTCCGCCATTGAACCGCTCTCCGGCTAGCAATACACAGCTTCCGGAGTCGATACAGGCTGCCTACTCGGTTGCCCAGTCCAAATTACAGTCCGCCTTCGGCGACTCACGTAAACTATACCGCCCACAGATAGGGCTGGGAGTTCAGTACAGCCGCCTTGCCAGCTTCAACAACTACCAGCAGTATTATCTGACCTTTGACAATTACAACAGCCTCCAGATTGGCCTCCAATTCAACCTTCCCATCTTTGACGCCACCAAGCGCGCGAAGGCGCACGAGTCGCTCGCCGAAGCCAATCGCAGCCTTCATGAAGCTGACCAGGCACGCAACCAGTTCTTTGAAGGCCGCCAGAAGATCAGTACCGCCATCCGGGAACTTCAGGCTCGCGCGGAGGTAGCCTCACTTGAACGCGAACTCGCTCAAAATCAGGTTGACGTCGTTCGTATTCAACTTCGTGACGGCAACCCAGGCGGTCAGCCTGTCAGCCCCAAGGAAGAACAAAACGCCCGCATCCAGGAGCGGGCTCGCTACCTCGACTTTCTAGATACAGACCTCCAGCTCCGGCAAACGCAGATCAACCTTCTGCGCCAGAACGGCGAACTCGAAACCTGGGTTAAATCAGCCTCGCAGTCGCAACCCTCTATCTCATTGAAACCAGAATGAAGATCAAGGCGGCCATCGCGGCGCTGTTTGTCCTTCTCGTGCTTGGAAGTCTATGGGGGGATGCTCCGCGACCAGCGCCTGGATGGAGCCTTTTCGACGATCGACAAACTGGCGAGCGAAGCTCAGGTGCGTGCGGCAATGGGCGCTCCCAACGTCATTGAGCGGCCGTGCCGAGCCTATGACTCGCAACTGACGACGAATTGCGAGCATGTTTTCGTGTATCGATCCAGCTTTGCGCCTCTGCGTCATCGATACTTGCTGGTCTTCTTCGATGAAAACAATCAGGCTACGGCGACATCACGCCAGGTGGAACCATAGACGGAACGCCAGAAATCCCCCCTAACCCCTTAACTGAATGGTAAAATTAGACTATTATTATGCCCCTGAAGACACTGTTTCTGAACCCGCCCTCCTTTGAGAACTTTGACGGTGGTGCCAGCTCCCGCTGGCCCGCTACCCGCGAGATCGAGTCTTACTGGTACCCGGTGTGGCTGGCTTATCCTGCCGGCATGCTGGAGGGCTCGAAGCTGCTGGATGCGCCGCCGCATCACGTCTCCGCGGACGAGACCATCGAGATCGCCAAGGGCTACGAGTTCCTCGTGCTGTTTACCTCGACCGTCGGCTGGAGCGGGGATCATGCTCTAGCAGAGGCCATCAAGCGCGCGAATCCGACCATCAAGATCGCCTTCGTCGGGCCTCCGGTCACGACTGACCCCGATCGCGCCCTGAACGAGTGCGCTGTGATCGACTTCGTCTGCCGCCGCGAGTTCGACTTCTCCGTGGTGGAGTATGCGAACGGCAAGCCGCTGAACGAGATCCTCGGTATCAGCTACAAGGATGCAAGCGGTGTTATTCAGCACAACTCCGATCGTCCGCAGGTCGAAGACCTCGATGCGATGCCCTGGGCTACGAAGATCTACAAGCGCGATATGGACGTGACGCGCTACAACGTGCCGTTCCTGCTGCACCCGTACATCTCGCTCTACTCGACACGCGGCTGCCCGGCGCAGTGCACCTTCTGCCTGTGGCCGCAGACGCTCTCTGGCCACGCATGGCGCAAGCGGTCTACCGATGACGTTGCGGCCGAGATGGCCTGGGCCAAGGAGAACTTCCCCCATGTGAAGGAGTTCTTCTTCGACGACGACACCTTCAATATCCAGAAGGTGCGCACCATCGAGCTCTGCGAGAAGCTGAAGCCGCTGGGGATTACATGGAGCTGCACGTCGCGCGTTACGACGGACCGCGATACGCTCAAGGCCATGAAGGAGGCCGGTTGCCGCCTGCTCATCGTCGGCTTCGAGTCCGGCGATCCGCAGATCCTCAAGAACATCAAGAAGGGTGCCACCGTCGAGCGCGCACGCGACTTCGTCAAGGACTGCCACGACCTCGGTCTGATCATCCATGCCGACTTCATCCTTGGGTTGCCGGGCGAAACGAGGGAGTCGATCCGCAACACGATCAACTTCGCCAAGACGCTGGATTGCGAGACCATCCAGGTCTCCGTCGCCCACGCCTATCCTGGCACGGAGTTCTACGACTTCGCCCACAAGAACGGCTTCATCACCAACGAGAAGATGGAAGACGGCGGCGGACACCAGATGGCTCACATCGAGTATCCCGGCCTTCCCACCGAGTACGTGATGGAGATGGTGCACAAGTTCTACGACGAGTACTACTTCCGTCCCAAGGCTGCGTTCCGCGTGGTCTGGAAGGCTGTCGTCAACCGCGACGTTCCCCGACTCTACGTGGAGGCCAAGGCGTTTATGAAGCTCCGCTCGCAGCGCAACAAGGCTGCTCGCGCAAAGAAGGAAGAGAACGCGCTCAAGGCTCAGGAATCCGTCAGCATGAACGCTTAGTTTCTCTTGGGACTCAACAGCGGTCAGCATGAGCCATGCTGGCCGCTTTCTCTTGAACGGGATCAATTACGGATGCAACACACCCTCACCCCACGCCGCTGGCTCGTCCTGCTTGCCGTCATGCTGGGAGCCTCCATCGGAGACGCTCTGCTCGGCATCGGCATGAAGCAGATAGGCCCGGTCTCGCTGGCGCACCTCAGCACCCTCTTCTTTGCCCTGAAGAGTCCGTGGATCATCTCCGGGATCGTCGTCCTGCTGGGGTTCATGGCCTCTTATATGACGGCGCTCAGCTGGGCTGATATCACCTTTGTCCTCCCTGCTACGGCGTTCGGCAACGTCATTGTTACCCTGCTCTCGAAGTTCTGGCTTAATGAGCACGTCTCGGCCTCGCGCTGGCTGGGTATCGCGCTCATCGTCATCGGCGTCGGCTTCGTCGCCAATGGTCCATCGCGCACCGAACATCCACAGGCTGAGCCAGTCCCGGAGGTCGTTCCATGAGCCATGCCACCCTGCATACCTGGACCACTATCTTCGCCGTCGTCGTTACTGCCACCGCGGGAGACATCCTCATCGCCGGGGGGATGCGGAAACTGGGCGACCTTGACGACATCCGAGCGCACTCCGGTCTTATGGGGGCTATCAAGGCCGTGCTCTCCAGCACGATGTTCCTGCTGGGCATCTGCTGCATGGCGCTGAGCTTCTTCTCGCTGCTGTTCGCGCTCTCCGATGCGGATCTTAGCCTCATCGCTCCCGCGACGGCTTCGCTTACGTTTATTACCACTGCCGCA
>Ga0193743_1001858_pt1 | contig 15262 bp, 11 predicted proteins | sample L2c2metaG_FD_143038 | JGI IMG/M metagenome (GOLD analysis project Ga0193743, IMG submission 143038) | Soil microbial communities from a riparian zone of the East river system, Colorado, United States - L2c2 | ecosystem: Environmental > Terrestrial > Soil > Riparian zone | place: USA: East River...
AGGGTTTCGATCATCTCGAAATCGTCGTCCACGACCTTGAATTTTTTGCGCAGCCGCTTGATGTGGCTGTCGATGGTGCGATCGTCGACATAGACCTGATCGTCATAGGCCGCATCCATCAGCGCGTTGCGGCTTTTCACCACGCCGGGGCGGGTGGCGAGCGCCTGCAGGATCAAAAATTCCGTCACCGTCAAGGTCACCGGCTCGTTCTTCCAGGTGCAAGTGTGACGCTCGGGATCCATGCGCAACAACCCGCGGTCCAGCGCCTTGGCGTCGGTCTCCTTGGGTACTGCGGTCGGATCTTTCGGCGCGGCGCGGCGCAGCACGGCCTTGACGCGCTCGACCAGCAGGCGTTGCGAGAACGGCTTGCGGATGAAATCGTCGGCGCCCATCTTGAGGCCGAACAATTCATCGATCTCCTCGTCCTTGGAGGTCAGGAAGATCACCGGCAGATCCGATTTCTGTCGCAACCGCCGCAGCGTCTCCATGCCGTCCATGCGCGGCATCTTGATATCGAGGATGGCGAGATCGGGTTGGCTGGTGCGAAAACCGTCGAGTGCGGAAGCGCCATCCGTATAAGTCATGATACGATAGCCTTCGGCTTCGAGCGCGATCGAGACTGATGTCAGAATGTTGCGGTCGTCATCGACCAAAGCGATTGTGGGCATGAGCCTGCTTTCGAAAAAACGGTGTGGCTGGAACGGCGAGCTATCCAGCGATGCGCCGCATCAGTGGCTTCGAACACGGTCTACGAGCAATGCAAGCTGGGCTGAAGTGTGACCGAGTTCCGCAAGCGCCGGAAACCGTCCGGCACTTCCAGCTTTAATGGACGCTAGTTTAGCCTAAAAAGGGCTCGTTTTGCAATGAGATACCGAGAAGTGATCGATGCAGCCCTCCGCCGACTTTAACCCTGTCAAACTGGCCCGATCCCTGCTCCGGCGCAGCCGGCAGGGGGCCCTGGCGACCCTGATGGCCGGCAGCGGCGACCCCTATTGCTCGCTGGTCAATGTCGCAAGTCACGCCGACGGCTCGCCAATTCTGCTGATTTCGCAGCTGGCGCTGCACACCAAAAACATCCTCGGCGATGCCAGGGTTTCGCTGATGCTGGACGAGCGGGCCGCGGGCGACCCGCTGGAGGGCGCCCGGATCATGCTGGCGGGCCGTGCGGAACCGGCCGGGGCAGACGATGCGGCGGGGCTGCGCCGGCGCTACCTCAACGCCCATCCGTCGGCACAAGCCTTTGTTGATTTTAAGGATTTTTCGTTGTTCCGGATTCGTCCCCTGGGCGCCCATCTGGTGGCTGGGTTCGGTCGGATCGTGGATCTCCAACCGTCGCAGTTCCTGACCGAACTTTCCGATGCCGCAGCGCTGCTTGAGGCCGAGCAGGGCGCCGTCGAGCATATGAATGAAGATCACCGCGACGCCATGGGCCTCTATGCGACGCGGCTGCTCGGGGCGGCGCCTGCGGACTGGCATTGCACCGGGTGCGACCCTGACGGGATGGACATGCAAGCGGGTGACAAGACCCTGCGGCTCGATTTTCCGGAGCGCGTCACCAACGGCAACGAACTGCGCAAGATGCTGGTCAGGCTCGCAAGCGAGGCGCGCGCCAAGAAGTAGCCGACCGTGCACCACCAACACGCATCACAACGCACTATCGCGATCGCGCGAGACAAGCACGACTTCGCGGCGCGCTGAACAATCTGGCTCGATCCTATCGAGGTAGCGCTAAAGAGTTTTGGGTATCGAGCGGCGGGGCTACCGCACCCATCAGAGGTGCATCGCGTTAAAAATCCGGATTGTGCACGGCAACAAAATCGATTCAAACGCTGTCAAATCGCGGCGGAATGTCGCGCGCCGCGTGAACGGGCTTACCACGCGCCGCAGCAGACATTTTAGGCCATATCAGGGCTGCGCTGCAATAAACCAAAACTCGAGGGATCGGCTTGGCAAGGACGGCGTTCATCAGTATTAGGTCGCCGGACCGTAGCCGGAAGGCTATATTGATCGACGGTCACCGCGACAGGAGCGCGTTTAGCTGCATTCGCGCGATCGAGATACGCGGGTTCGAGGAGGTTCTACGTGCAAGAGACGGGCGTGCATAACGGTGCCTTCGGTGCCGACAAATTCGGCTTAAAGAATCTGAAGGGCGTGAATTGGAATTTCGGCGCGCCGCAGCTCACCGAGTATTCGGTGCAAGCCGGCGAAGCGGTGCTTTCGGCCGATGGCGCGCTGTGCGCCGATACGGGCGAGTTCACCGGCCGCAGCCCCAAGGACAAGTTCACCGTTCGCGACGCCACCACCGACAAGAATATGTGGTGGGCCGGCAACCAGTCGATCACCTCGGAGCAGTTCGCGACGCTGCATGCTGATTTCCTGAAGCATGCCGAAGGCATGGAACTATTCGCGCAGGATCTTTATGGCGGCGCCGATCCGACCCATCGGATCAAGACCCGCGTCTTCACCGAGCTTGCCTGGCACTCGCTGTTCATCCGCACGCTGCTGATCCGTCCCGAGGCGTCGGAACTTGCGAGCTTCGTGCCTGAACTCACCATCATCGATCTGCCGAGCTTCAAGGCCGATCCCAAACGTCACGGCTGCAAATCCGAGAACGTTGTCGCGATCGATTTCGCCCGCAAGATCGTCCTGATCGGCGGGTCTTATTATGCCGGTGAGATGAAGAAGTCGGTGTTCACCACGCTGAATTATTACCTGCCCGAAAAGCGCGTGATGTCGATGCATTGCTCGGCCAATGTCGGGCCCAACGGCGATTCCGCGATTTTCTTCGGCCTGTCAGGCACCGGCAAGACCACGCTCTCGGCCGATCCCAAGCGTACGCTGATCGGCGACGATGAGCACGGCTGGGGTGAGGACGGCATCTTCAACTTCGAAGGCGGCTGTTACGCCAAATGCATCAAGCTTTCCGCGGAAGCCGAGCCGGAGATTTATGCCGCCAGCAAGCGTTTCGGCGCGGTGCTGGAAAACGTGGTGCTGGACAAGCACACCCGCACGCCTGATTTCGACGACGGCTCGAAGACCGAAAACACCCGTTCGGCCTATCCGCTCGATTTCATCCCCAACGCCTCGCGTTCCGGCCGCGCCGGGCATCCGAAGAATCTGGTGATGCTGGCCGCCGACGCCTTCGGCGTGATGCCGCCGATTGCCAAGCTGACGCCGGCGCAGGCGATGTACCACTTCCTGTCCGGCTACACCGCCAAGGTGGCGGGCACCGAGCGCGGCCTCGGCAACGATCCCGAGCCGGAATTCTCGACCTGCTTCGGTTCGCCGTTCCTGCCGCGCGATCCGAGCGTGTACGGCAATCTGCTGCGCGACCTGATTGCCAAGCACAACGTCGATTGCTGGCTGGTCAACACCGGCTGGACCGGTGGCAAATACGGCACCGGCCGCCGCATGCCGATCAAGGTCACGCGCGCGTTGTTGACCGCTGCGCTGGACGGTTCGCTGCGCCATGCCGATTTCCGCACCGACAAATATTTCGGTTTCGCGGTGCCCACCTCGCTGCCCGGCGTCGAGCCGCATATCCTCGAGCCGGTCAAGACCTGGGCCGACAAGGCCGAGTTCGACAAGACCGCGCGTGCGCTGGTCGGCATGTTCCAGAAGAATTTTGCCAAGTTCGAAGCGCAAGTCGACGCCGACGTCCGCGCCGCCGCACCGGAAGTAAAGCTCGCGGCGGAGTGAGGTAACACGGTCATTCCGGAGCGCGCGAAGCGCGAATCCGGAATCCAGAGATGACTACATCGAGATTCGGGGTTCACGCTTCGCGTGCCCCGGAATGACGAACTTAAACGCAGGCGGCTCGATGAGCCGCCTTTTTTACTCACAGCGCCAGATTGCGGCCCTTCAATTCAATCCGGCAATACCGCGTTGCTCGGCGTCGGCCGATCGGTGATCTGCTCGCCGAACAGGCTGCCGATCAGTTCGACCGCGACCCGTGCGGTGCGGCCGCGTTCGTCGAGGAACGGATTGAGTTCGACGATATCGGCCGATCGCACCAGGCCTGAATCGTGCAACAGCTCCATGATGAGATGGGCCTCGCGATAGGTCGCGCCGCCCGGCACCGTGGTGCCGACCCCCGGCGCTACCGCGGGGTCGAGGAAATCGACGTCGAAGCTGACATGCAGGACGCCGTCGCGGGCCTTGACCCGTTCGATCACCTTTCGGATCAACACGCCGACGCCGAACTCATCGATCGCGCGCATATCGGCAATCGCAACGCGGCGATCGCGCACCAGGTTCTTTTCCAGCGGATCGATCGAGCGGATCCCGAACAAATCGAGTTGATCGGGCGTGATCGAAGCCCGCGGCTGGTCGCCGAGCAGCCCATCGAGGCCGGGCTCGCCGCACAGGAATGCCGCCGACATGCCGTGCATATTGCCGGTGATGGTGGTCGCCGGCGTGTTGTAGTCGGCATGGGCATCCACCCATAGCACAAATAGCGGCCGTCCTTGTTGCTGCCAGTAGCGCGCGACGCCGTTGACCGATCCCATCGACAGGCTGTGGTCGCCGCCCATGAAGATCGGGATCGCACCGCTGCCCGCAATCTGAAAGGCGCGCTCGCTCAGTCCGCGAACCCAGGCTTTGATCTCGTCATAATATTTCGCATTCGCGGGCGATGGATCGTTTGGTGAAGCCTGGGTGAAGGCTTTGCCGGGCGTGGCCAGATCGCCGTAGTCTTCGACGGTCAGGCCCAATTGCTCGAGCACCCGCGCGATCCCCGCGGTGCGCAACGCCGCCGGTCCCATCAAGGTGCCGGCCTGCGACGCACCGATCTCGATGGGCACGCCGAGCAGCGCAATCGTGGGATTCTTGGATGTATCGGCGTCAGGCATTTGTATGACCGGCCTCACGCCTTGAAATACGCGATCTGTGTCGTGGTTGCCAGCAGGCGCCCGCCCGGCGACCACAATTCGCCGTGCTGATCGCCGTAGCTCCGATTGAAAATCTTGGCGTCGGCGACCGCGAGCACGCGGGTGATGTCCTCGGCGGCGAGGCTTTCCAGATCGGTGTGGAAATAGGTGGTCAGCGATACCGTGCCGAACGGCACCAGTTCGCTCCGCGCATGAAAGATGCGGCCGAAGAATGCGTCCGACATCGAGATCAGCGACAGCGCATCGATCTTGCGCGGCGCGCGATCTGCGATCCACAATTTGGAGAACGCGCTGCCGGGCGCGGCAGGGGAAGACGAACCGAGTTTCGGCTCGCCCTCGACAAAACGGAAATCATATTGCTTGACCCACGATGCCGCGATTTTGGCCGCGTAAGGCAACGTTTGCGCGAACGCGATGGCTTGCGGGAATTTGGCCTGCTGATGCGACCAGGAGGGGCGGCGTTCGGCGAACACGGCGGTCGCCAAGGTGGCGATTTCGGCGCCGCCCTGCGTCATCTCGACCGACCAATGCTGCGATGAGCGGTTGGCCTTGACCAGGCGGATGTCGAGATCGAAGGCGCCTTGCGCGACCGGCGCGCAGTAGTTGACAGTGAGCGCCAGTGGATCGCCTGATCGCTGCGGATGCTCGATCAGCGCCCGCAGGATCGTGGCCGCCGTGACTCCGCCGAACGGCCCGACAAACGCCCAGTAATCCTCGCTGGACCGCCCCTGCCAGCTGGAGTCGCCGGCGGTGACTTGGGTGGCGTCGTCGAAAAGGTGCGGGGCTTTTGTGAGCATCAGAGGTTCCGGAGTGTCATGGGGCGTTAGCCGTCATTGCGAGCGAAGCGAAGCAATCCAGTCTTTACTTGTTGCTCTGGATTGCTTCGCTTCGCTCGCAATGACGCAACTGTTGATCGCTCTCATTTCACCGCGTCCCGCGCTGCGCGGCGGGCTCGCGCAATGCTGCGGGCGGTGTCCCGTTCACCGGCACGTTCCAGATCTCCTCGGCATATTCGCGGATGGTGCGGTCCGACGAGAACCAGGCCATCCGCGCCACATTGAGAATGCTGGCCCGCGTCCACGCCGGCACCACCTGCCAGCGCGCGTCGATGCCGCGCTGGGCCCCATAATAGGAATCGAAATCCGCACTCACCATGTAGTGGTCGAGATAGCGCAGCGCGTGCGCGATCGATTCGAACCGGCCGGGATCGTCGGGCGAGAACTCGCCGCTGCCGATCGCGTTGATGGCGCGCGAAAGCTGCGGCGAGCGCCGGATCACGTCGGTTGCGTCCAGACCTTGTTTGCGCCGCACCACCACGTCCATCGCTTCCATGCCGAAGATCGCGATATTTTCGGCGCCGACGCGATCGCGGATCTCGATATTGGCGCCGTCGAGCGTGCCGATGGTCAGCGCGCCGTTGAGTGCGAGCTTCATGTTGCCGGTGCCGGAGGCTTCCATGCCCGCGGTCGAGATCTGTTCCGAGATGTCGGCGGCGGGGATGATGACCTCGGCGAGGCTGACATTGTAGTCGGCGAGGAACACGACCTTCAGGCGCCCGGCGACCACCGGATCGTTGTTGACGATTTCGGCGACGTCGTTGATCAGCTTGATGATCAGCTTGGCATAGCGGTAGCTCGCCGCCGCCTTGCCGGCGAAGATCTTGACCCGCGGCACCCAGTGGCGCTGCGGCTCGTCGCGGATCGCCTGGTACAGCGCCACGGTTTCGATGATGTTGAGCAATTGGCGCTTGTATTCGTGGATGCGCTTGATCTGGACATCGAACAGCGCCGCCGGATCGACCCGCACGTTGAGGCGCTCGCCGATCAGTCGCGCCAGCGCGATCTTGTTGCGATACTTGACGGCGCGGAATTGCTGCTGGAACGCAGCGTCGCTGGCGCGGGCTTCGAGCAACGCGAGCTGCGAGGGGTCGTCGAGCACGGCTTCGCCGCAGGTCTGGCGCAACAGGTCGGTCAGCTTTGGATTGGCCAGCGTCAGCCAGCGGCGGAAGGTGATGCCGTTGGTCTTGTTGGTGATGCGGCCGGGGTAGAGATGATTGAGGTCGTGAAACACCGTCTCCTTCATCAGGTCGGAATGCATCGCCGAAACCCCGTTGATGCGGTGCGATCCGACAAAGGCGAGCTGTCCCATCCGCACCTTGCGCCCCGACCTCTCGTCGATCAGCGAGACCGAGGCGCGGAAATCGATGTCACCGGGACAGCGTTGTTCCGCCAGCGCCAGATGCGCGACATTGATGCGGTAGATGATGTCGAGGTGCCGCGGCAGCAGGCGCTCGAACAATTCGACCGGCCAGGTCTCGAGCGCTTCTGGCAGCAGCGTGTGGTTGGTGTAGGACAGCGTCGCCACCGTGATCTGCCAGGCTTCGTCCCAGCGGAAATTGTGCAGGTCGACCAGGATGCGCATCAGCTCGGTCACCGCGAGGCTCGGATGGGTATCGTTGAGCTGTACCGCGGCCTTTGACGCCAGGCTGCGCAATTGTCCGTCCGAGGCAAGATGGCGGTCGACCAGGTCCTGCAGCGAGGCCGAGACGAAGAAATATTCCTGACGCAGCCGCAGCTCGCGCCCGGCAGGGCTCTCGTCGTTCGGGTAGAGGAATTTGCAGATCGATTCGGCGCGGGCTTCCTCGGCGACGGCGCCGAGATAGTCGCCGGTGTTGAACACGTCGAGCTTGAGCGGGTCGGGCGAGCGCGCCGACCACAGCCGCAATGCGTTGACGTGCTGACCGCGCCAGCCCACGATCGGCGTATCATAGGCCACCGCCTGGATGGTTTCCGCCGGATGCCAGATCACGCGCTCGCGGCCCTTGGCGTCGGTGACGCGTTCGACGCCGCCGCCGAAATGGACGTGATGGATCACGGCCGGCCGCTGGAATTCCCAGGGGTTGCCGAAGCCGAGCCATTCGTCGGGATATTCGTGCTGCCAGCCTTGCGCGATGATCTGGCGGAACAGCCCGAAATCGTACCGGATGCCATAGCCGATGGCGGGGATCGCCAGCGTCGCCATGCTCTCCATGAAGCAGGCCGCAAGCCGCCCCAGGCCGCCATTGCCGAGCGCCGCATCCGGCTCGCATTTGCGCAAGTCCGAAAGCGACACGCCGAGATCGCCCAGCGCGGCCTCGAACACCGGCAACAGGCCCATATTGTTGAGCGCGTCGGTGAACAGACGACCGATCAGGAATTCCAGGCTGAGGTAATAGACCCGCTTGCGCCCGGCGTCGTAGCTCTTCTTCTCCGCGGTCAGCCAGTGGTGCACGATGCGGTCGCGCAGCGCCAGCGCTGCCGCCTTGTACCAGTCGTGCCGGGTGGCCATGCCGGCGTCCTTGCCGATCGCCAGCCGCAGCTTGGCCAGGATCGCGCCCTTGATCTCGGCCAGCGCCAACTCATCGATGGGCTCGCCAAGCGCCGGGAAATTTGCCGGGGGAGATTGATCTGACAAACGCTCGATCCCTTGAAGCTGAAAGTCTCTTGAACCTGACGTGCCCGAAAACCCCGAGCACATTTCCCAAATGATACGCGTCTTGCATCGGGATCGAAACCCGCTGGAGGTCTCGTTGTGCAATGCATGCATAGTTTTTATGCAAATACCGGGCCGATTGTTGCCGTCTGCACGTGCCGCTTTGACGATATAACCAGTAGCAAAGCCGCGATATCGCGCGACAATTCGGGGAGGCTTGGTTCAGGCAGGTTTGCGCAATGAGATTGATCATCGAGATTGCCGCCGCCGCACTGCTGGTATGCTGCATCAGCGCGTCAAGCGCAGCCTTCGCCGCCGGCAAGATCGGCCGCGGCGCCGATGGCCTGAGCTGCGCCTTCAGCGTTCCCGCGAACGCCTCCCTTGCGGCACGCTGCGCCGCAATCCGCCGCCAATGTGGCGGAAAATTTTCAGCAAATTATTGCGGCGGCAGGCTGCTGTCGGCGACGTGAAACAAAAAGATTCGCCTACGTCGTCCCGGCGAAGGCCGGGACCCATACGCCGTGTGCTATCGTTCGAATGATGGGTGCAGCTACCTTCGCAACATCGACTCTAGCGATCGTGGATGCCCACTCGGAGCGAAGAACTAAAGCAGGTGCGACAGGTCGCTCCAATCCGGATTGCTCTCTTCGATCAAACGGATTTTCCAATCGCGATGCCAGTTCTTCAGCTGCTTTTCGCGCGCAATGGCTTCCTGCGGTATTCTTCCACATGGACCAGCCTGTGGACGCCGTATTTTTTCACGAACTCCGAACCACGGCCGCTGCGATGCCGATCCAGCCTGGTCGCGACATCCTTGGTGATGCCAATATAAAGCGTGCCATGTTTGCGGCTGGCGAGGATGTAGACGCAATAAGTGCCCGCTGTGCCCATGGCTTGGCCTTGCAAGAACTTTGACCCTGGTGGCTATGGGTCTCTTGGTGGGTATGGGTCCCGGCCTGCGCCGGGACGACGCTAAACGATAAGCCATATTGGAACAAATTAAGAACACTTTAGCAAGTCTTTGATATATCATTGTGATTCGGCGCATTGCCGATACAACATCTAGGGTCTGTCGCTAGCTTCGAGGACTACATGTCCACTATCGCCTTCGATCAATTCGCTCTCACCCGCATCGCCGATTTCGCGCGCTCGCTGTCGAGACTGCATCAGACGGCGCGCCGCCGGCTGGTCGATGACGACCAGATCGACCGCGAATTCAACGCCGTCTGCATGTCGGTGTGGGGCTACACCACCGACGATTTCAGCGACGATCTGTTTTCCGTCGCCGACCATGCCTGGCTCGATACGCTCGACGAAGCCCAGGCGCGCATCTTCGCCGCCGAGCAGGGCTACGATCTCATCGACGACAACGGCATGCTGACCGACTGGTGGGGCTATTGCTGGATGATCCTCGCCGAGAAGCGTGGCCTGCTGACGCCGGAAAACCGCGCCGCGGCGCGTGCGGCGATCGAGGACAAATACCGCTCGGCGCCGAATGTGATCGGCGTCATCGTCGGGCGGTGAAGGATCGTCGTTGCGAGACGAAGCGACGAGACAAATTAGTGCCGTCATTCCGGGATGGTCCGAAGGACCAGACCCGGAATCTCGAGATTCCGGGTTCGATGCTTCGCATCGCCCCGGAATGACGATTTTGATCGGGCTCAATTCGCGTCGGCGCGCTTGCCTTTGGCCAAAGCGGATTTCGGCACCGAGACGGCGGCTGGGGCTTCGGGGACCGTCGTGGAGCCCGGCACCTCGTCGGCGATCATTTCGGCGCTGACCGGCGCCACCTTCATCTCGCCGAGCCGCGCGCGGACTTCGGCGGTGAGGCCCGGAAACGAAGCGACCGGCGTGAATTCGGCGGTCTGGCCGATGCCGAGCCGCACACCGGAATACGCCACCAATCCGTCGGTGGTGGCGATCACGTCGCCGGAACGCAGCGAGGTGTCGAGCGTCAGATCGACCGGGGCGAGGCCGGCTGAGTCGCGGCCATTGCAGGTGCAATCGGCGCGCAGCGCCTTGCGGTAGGCAAACGCATTTTCGCTGTCGGCGTAACGCTCACCGGTGCTCGACGACGCGCTGTCGATGTTGCTGCCGTAGAACACCTTGGTCGGGCTTGCCGGACAAAACGCCTGGCACATCTGCACCGGCGACGCATTGCTGCGCGCCAGCGGGAAATAGCGCCCATCGCAGCTTCGCACGCAAAAGGCCGGTCCGGAGCCGCCACCGGAGGCGACCGCGCGCGGCGGCGGAGCAGGCTGCTGATTGTTGCCGAACGGATCGGCGAAGAAATTGGCCTGCGGTGGCGCCTGGCGCTGCTGCTGTTGTTTCTGAGGACCGCCAAACAGGAAATCGAATAGGCCCTCGGCGGACGCTGCGCGCGGCGCAAGCGCACCCGTAAGCGCAACAGCGGCAACAAGCATCACGCCGCGCCGTACGCGCCGATCCTTCAACTCTGTACGCAACGCGAACTCCACCCGACGCCACAAAACTAAGGGGCTGCGCCATCAGGTTCAGCCCTGATTCACCTTAATTCGCGTTGGTAAACGAGCTATGAGCAAGCGCTCGGGCGGCGAAAAGATTTGCCTGAAGATTGTGCTTTCTTCACCTCTCCCCGCAACAGCGGGGCGAGGGAGGAGAAGAGCTCAATCCTGCAAAAACTCGGCCGCCTTGTAGAGCGACCGGAACGTCAGCCCGGCTTCCGAAAAGGTTTCGCTGGCGCCTTCCTCGCGGTCCACCATGGTCAGCACCAATGCGATGATGCCGCCGGCCTCGCGCACGGCTTCTACGGCTTTCAACGCCGAGCCGCCTGTGGTGGTGACGTCTTCGACGATCACGATGCGCTTGCCTTCGAGCGTCTCGCCCTTGGCGAGGCCCTCGATCGCGAGCCGGGCGCCGTGCTCCTTCGGCTTCTTGCGCACAAAGAACGCCGCGATCGGATGGCCCTTGAGCCAGGACAACTGCGCGATCGCGCCGGCCAGCGGCACCGCGCCCATCTCGAGCCCGCCGATATAGTCGAGGCCGTCGTCCTTCAGCGCCTCATAGGTCAGTTCCGCCAGCAGCGCCGCGCCTTCGGGGTCACACATGGTCGGTTTGAGATTGAAGTAGAAGTCGCTCTTGCGGCCCGAGGCCAGCGTGATCTCGCCGCGTCCGAACGAGCGTTTGCGGATGATCTCGGCGAGGCGGGCGCGGGCGGCTGATTTGGACAAAATGAGGTTCTCTGGTTGAAGGCCGGCGCAATCTATCGGCGTCTTCGGGCACATTCCAGCGCCGACAGCGTGCCGTCAACAGGGCACCTTGTCACCATCCGCCACCGGGTCTCGCCTCTGGCGAGCCCGATGACAGGCTCCAGCGGATGATCCAGTGTTCCGAGAGCGCCGTTGTAAAGCCGAGACATTTCGGGGTACTGGATACCCCGCTTTCGCGGGGTATGACGAGCATGACGATCGAACTCCACACCTGGAACACGCCGAACGGCCGCAAGATCAGCGTCGCGCTGGAGGAGATGGGGCTTCCCTACAAAGTCGTCCCCATCAACATCTCCAAGGGCGAGCAGATGGCGCCGGCGTTCCTCGCCATCAGCCCCAACAACAAGATCCCCGCCATCGTCGATCCCGATGGACCCGGCGGCAAGCGCGTCAGCGTGTTCGAATCCGGCGCGATCCTGCTGTATCTCGGCGAGAAGACCGGCAAATTCCTTCCCCAACCGCTGGCCGAGCGCATCCCGGTCTATGAATGGCTGATGTGGCAGATGGGCGGCTTCGGGCCGATGCCGGGCCAGGTGCATCACTTCATTGCGCTGGAGAACGCGCAGGACCGTGCCTACGGCTTGCAGCGCTACATGGCGGAGACCCGCAGGCTCTACGGCGTGCTCGATCGCCGCCTCGCCACCTGCGAATTCGTCGCCGGCGCGCTATCGGTCGCGGACTTCGCGATTCTCGGCTGGGCCTGGCGGCATCCGCGCCACAAGGTGGAGCTGTCGGATTTCCCCCATGTCGAGCGCTGGTACAACACGCTGATGGCGCGCCCCGCGGTCAAGCGCGGCATGGAAGCAAAGCTGGATTGAGGTAAGGCGAGATGCGCGCTGGCCTATTGAGCACGGCTTCGCCCCGCTCCGTGCCATCATCGCCCGGCTTGACCGGGCGACCCAGTACGCCCTGACTCCGTTAGTCAATCAGCCAGTCGAACCAGACGGATTGCATCGAGCACCGCTACCAACCGCCATCGCTCTGGAATACTGGGTCGCCCGGTCAAGCCGGGCGATGACCGTGGGGTACGTTGCGACCTTCACGCCCGTTTGGCTTCGAACGCGATTTTCACGGCAAGCCCCGCGAGTACGGTGCCCATCAGATAGCGTTGCACCAATAGCCAGCTTGGCCGCGTGCCGAGGAACAGGGCGATCGAGCCGGCGGTCAGCGCGATGATGCCATTGACGCTGACGCTGATGACAGTCTGGATTGATCCCAGCACCAGCGATTGCGCCAGCACGCTGCCCTGTGCGGGGTCGATGAATTGCGGCAGCAGCGCCAGATACAGCATCGCGATCTTCGGGTTCAACAGATTGGTGACAAAACCCATCGCAAACAGTTTTCGCGGCCCGTCGACCTTCAACCCGCGCACCTGAAACGGCGAGCGGCCATTTGGCTTCACGGCCTGCCAGGCCAGCCACAACAGATAGGCCGCGCCGCTCAATCGCAGCGCGTCATAGGCGTAGGGCACCGCGAACAACAGCGCCGTGATGCCGAACGCCGCGCACAGCATGTAAAACACAAAGCCGAGCGCGACCCCGCAAAGCGACACGATGCCGGCCGCCGGCCCCTGCGTGATCGAGCGCGAGATCAAATAGATCATGTTCGGCCCCGGCGTGAGCACCATGCCGAACGACACGAGGGCAAAACCGAGCAGAGCGGAAACATGGGGCATGACGGGACTCGCGGGAAGGATATGCGCATTTTAGCGCGCATGATGTCTTGATGTCATTTCGCAAATTGCACCGAGGATATTTCCAATAGATGCGCCATTTAATGCGCCTCGTCCCAATTGTTCGCCGCGCGGGCGTCGACCTGCAGCGGCAGCGACAGCAGCACCGCGGGGAACGGCGCGTCCTGCATCACGTGCTGGACCACCGGCAGCGTCGCCGCTACTTCGTCGTCGGGTACCTCGAAGATCAGTTCGTCGTGCACCTGCAGCAGCATCTGCGCCGAAAGCTTGTGTTCGCTGAGCGCCTCTTCCATCCTGGTCATGGCGCGGCGGATGATGTCGGCGGCGGTGCCCTGCAGGCGCGCATTGATCGCGGCGCGTTCGTTGAATGAGCGCACTGAGGCGTTGGAGGCCTTGATGTCGGGGTAGTGACACTTGCGGCCGAACAAGGTCTCGACATAGCCGTTCGCCCGGCAGAAATCCCGCGTCGAATCCATGTAGGCTCGGATGCCCGGAAATCTCTCAAAGTATTTCTTGATGTAGGCCGAGGCTTCCTCGCGGGCGATGCCGAGCTGATTGGCTAATCCAAACGCCGAGATGCCGTAGATGATGCCGAAATTGATCGCCTTGGCGCGGCGGCGCACTTCGGCCGGCATATCCTTGATCGGCACGCCGAACATTTCCGACGCCGTCATGGCGTGGATGTCGAGGCCATCACGAAATGCCTGCTTCAGCACCGGGATGTCGGCGATCTCGGCGAGCAGCCGCAGTTCGATCTGCGAATAATCCGCCGATACCAGCTTGTGGCCGGGAGACGCAATAAAGGCACGGCGGATCTTGCGGCCGTCCTCGGTGCGCACCGGAATGTTCTGCAAATTCGGCTCGTTCGACGACAGTCGTCCGGTGGTGGTCGCCGCCAGCGCATAGGTGGTGTGCACGCGATGGGTCTGTGGATGCACATAGGTCGGCAGCGCATCGGTGTAGGTCGATTTCAGTTTCGAGACCTGCCGCCACTCCAGGATCTTCTTCGGAAATTCGTGGCCCTGCTCGGCGAGGTCGTCGAGGATCTGCGCTGAAGTGGACCACGCCCCCGTCTTGGTCTTGCTGCCACCCGGTATGCCCATCTTGCCGAAGATGATGTCGCCGATCTGCTTGGGGCTGCCGACATTGACCGGCTCGCCGGCGATCTGCTGGATTTCGGCTTCGACCCGCGCCGCGGTCTGGGCGAATTCGCCTGACAGCCGCGATAGCACCTGGCGATCGATCGAGATGCCGCGCCGCTCCATCCGCGCCAGTACCGGGATCAGTGGCCGCTCCAGCGTCTCATAGACGGCCGTCATGCGCTCGGAGATCAGCCGGGGTTTCAGCACCCGCCACAGCCGCAAGATCACGTCAGCATCCTCGGCCGAATAGGCCGTCGCCCGGTCGATCGCGACCTGATCGAATGTCAGCTTGTTCTTGCCGCTCCCGGTCAATTCGCCATGGGTCAGCATGGCGTGGCCGAGCCACAGATCGGACAGCGTTTCGAGCCCATGGGCGTTACGGCCGGCGTCGAGCGCATACGACATCAGCTGCACGTCGTCATGATTGCGGATGGTGATGCCGTGCTGCGCGAACATCACCGCGTTGAACTTGACGTTGAAGCCGATCTTCAGGATGCCTGCCGATTCCAGGATCGGGCGCAGCGCCGCGATCGCATCAGCCGCCTTGATCTGGTCCGGCGCCAATCCTGCATCGAACAGCCCGGCACCACCGCCGGATTGTTTGTGGGCGAGCGGAATATAGCCGGCATCGTTGGGCGAAAGCGCGAGCGCAATGCCGCAGATATCGGCCTGCATCGGATCGATCGTATCGGCCTTGGCGTCGAAGGCGACGTGGCCTGCGTCATGCACGCGGGCAATCCAGGCCTTGAGTTCATCAGGGGTCCGGATGGTCTGGTAATTGTTACGGTCGACCGGCAGCTTTCGCGCCGCCTCGGCGCG
>Ga0193743_1001860_pt1 | contig 15253 bp, 12 predicted proteins | sample L2c2metaG_FD_143038 | JGI IMG/M metagenome (GOLD analysis project Ga0193743, IMG submission 143038) | Soil microbial communities from a riparian zone of the East river system, Colorado, United States - L2c2 | ecosystem: Environmental > Terrestrial > Soil > Riparian zone | place: USA: East River...
TTGTCACTCGACCGGCGGATCCAGGAGAGGAATTGATCGGGGGTGACTTGGGTTAAGTAAAATGATTCGTGTTCGCGTTCATCTGTTATCGTTCATAACACATATCAATAACATAAACTTTCTATTCAAGTTGAGACTTATTATATCCTAGCTGTAAATATTATTCCAACACGGTTGGCGGTTTGATTTCAAACCAGATTTTTGGTTAGTCACCTTTTTTCAGATGAATTAAGCTTGCTCAGCTTAGCCTTCTTCTTCACAGCTTGAGTTGCCAACACTGCTGGAAGGGGACTATTCTGCAGTGTGCAGAATCACAGTAGAATGTATTGCAAAACCATTAAAATCTACGCATAGCAGAATAATTAATTCTTATTTAATTCTGCCAAAGTGCAAAAGATAATTAGAATCTGGTGAGATTTATATGTTCTGCCTGTTACGACTTCGACCGATTCAGTCTTTACAGACTTGATCAGTAACAGTCGTTAAGCTAGTTTTCAAGTTCGTTTGTTTATCAGACTATAAGATTGCTTTGGTATAACCAAAGTATTGTCTTAAATCGAGCCAATGTTCTCGCGTATCAAGAATGTCTTCGTATTCAAACAAAGACTAGCTAAAGTTACATGACGTTTGGCTAAAGTATATAAAGAGTAAAACATGTGTATAACGCATGTTTAAAGCATGTACTACATGTGTAATAAAGAAGAGAAGATAAGATGCGCAGCATCAAGAATGAAAGACATGCGTCGCTAGCATGTAACATGCGCGTTATGCATGGAAGAAAGTAGAAATAGATGAACATGCGTTCATGGCATGTTGTTCAAGATATTTGTAAAATGAAAAGTAAAAATGAAATCATACGTGTTGAGGATGAAATCGTAACACTGCCTCAATTTTGCATTTAGTGAATTATTACCTTTTATATCAATTTTGAGACAATTAGAATCTGTACAGAATGTAAGATTCTACCTAAATTTAACCCAATATGTAATGTATCCTTCTGCATATCATTCTGGATTAATTCTCACTAGATTCGGCAAACTGCGGAACATAATCAGAAATTTTAATTCTGCATTCTGCATGCCCGCCAACAATGGATTCTGCCAAGTGCACAATTAAAAATTCTGATTATGTTTCGCAGTTTGCCGAATCTATTGAGAATTAATCCAGAATGATATGTAGAAGGATACATTACATATTGGGCTAAATTTAGGTAGAATCTTACATTCTGTACAGATTCTAATTGTCTTGAAATTGATACAAAAGGTAATAATCTACTAAATGCAAAATTGAGGCAGAACATATAAATCTCGCCACATTCTAATTATCTTTTGCACTTTGGCAGAATCAAATAAGAATTAAATATTCTGCTATGTGCAAAATTTAATGGTTTTGCAATACATTCTACCACGATTCTGCACACCGCAAAATAGTCCCCTTCCAGCAGTGTATGTTGATCTCCATATACAAATTTCCTGGATTTTAAATATTAATCTTTTTTACTGTGAGTCCAGCATTTTAAATACTTAGCAACATATAGAACACCTCTTCAGTTATAATTTTCATTTTGCTAGAAAGGGAGTTTGTAGGTCATCAAATATTTTAGATATATTTTTTCTTGCAGGTTGTCTGATAGTATAAATTAAAATTACTTTTATACAAACCTTTCTATTTTAAATATTCAATTTGCTAAAGGACTTAAGTTAAAAACTTCTTTCAATCTGAAGTGGAAGGGTTCTAGCAAGGTATGTAACCTGTTGGAGTTGCATCGCTAGGGAAATTTGTAACAAACTCAAAAATAGTGTCGCGTTGCGGCCGCGACGTCAACTCTGCATTCCACTATTATCAAGCAATCAGTAGTTATTTCGAATGCCAAGTCAAGTCTGTCACTCCAGACTCCAGCAACTACAACCTCTATTTCGAAAGACTGCAAGTCATAAGGAATGGCGCAAAAAGGGGGAATTGTCAAGAAATACGCCTCGGTATTTCCTATCTATATATGTCTATTTCTTTTTTCCGTCCTTCTGTTTCACTACGATCGTATATATATATAGAGCCCGTGCAGCCTTTCGCTGGTTTATACTTCCGCCAACACATCATTTCCCTATTTCCTCGTGGGACGCTGACAAGTCCCTCTTCTTCAACGGACTATCAACCAAAGTTCTCCCATTCCCATCTTTATCCTTACTAAACGAATAAGACCTGGGGGGCGGTGGTGGGATTTCCACGACTAGCACTGTCCTTCCTCCGTTTCCAGGACTCCCGTTACTCCCGTTACTCCCACTATCACCACCATCACTATCCCGAACAGGTCCTAACGGCCCAACGTAGCCACTCTCTCCATCTACGTAGTCAACGAATCGGACAGAACTTTCTCTTGTTAGTGTACGTTGGCGTATATGGGCAGTACTGTTGGCAAGGATGGAATCCAGTCTATGACGTCGAATCGGACTATTGCTATCAGCTGTTGCAGGTCTGGATATAGGCGTAGAAGCGGGGGGTGCGGTTGATAGAGATGTCGTCGTCGAAGTTGTAGGGCTTGTAGGAGCCGTCCTTGGTCGAGAATGGGAGGCAGGTGGCGGATGAGGAGAATATTGGAGTGGTACAGTCGGAGATGGGAAGGTGGGAAGTATAGAAGAAGAACAGGGTGATATCGGAGGGGTTGAAGATAATCCTGTCGGAGTTGTTGTTCCTACTGACATTCTTCCCATTCCTAATCTAGGATTCAAGGTCAGAGAAGATCCAGACATCGTCCTGGGCATCGTCGTAGTGTTCTGATTCATCACAAGACGACCTTCACGTCCTCTTGGAACTTCTATAATCTCGTTATTCGCATTACTGGCGTTGGCAGCGTCGGAATCATAATTGTCGTTAGATTGGACAGGATAACCGGTATCCAAGTTCAAGTTGACATTATCGGGGGGACCGATTGTGGTTATTTTCAGAGGATGACGGTTCCCACCAAGAGGAAACTGTTGATTCTGACCAATTCGAGAAGGTAGACGCGTTACCGAACTCGATGTCTCATCCCTGCGTTCTCGTGGTGCTTGCGCCGATGAATCACTTGCTACTGGTGCTGCTGCTGTCGTATCTCCCATGTCGCCTCCAATCGCTGGTCCTGGTGCCAGTTCTGGTGTTGATGTATCACCCTCCTCTTGTGAATAATGGCTCTCATCCGACACCCCATCGATATTTTCATCAGCCACGAGCGTATCAGCCGTAGTTGGTCTGCTCATCCTCGTCCTGTTCTCCATCCCCACTTCGTTTCCACCACCTCTAGCAGGACTAGAAACGGGAATTCCACCACCACCAAAACTGCTATCACGTCTCCTCCCAAGGTTAAAAGTCCTCCACACACCGTCTCTCATCGAATCCCCTATCTCTTCAGCCCCTCTCTCCAGTTCGTGCGGTTTTCTATCTGTCCAAGAGGTCGTACCGGCGTTTTCGTTAGTGCGATGGTTAGGCGATTCATCGATCACTGTTACTTCCACCTTCACACGGAAAAAGGTCAGTTAAAACGAAAAAGAAAGAAAACGCTAACATACATCATCTCCAAACCCGCCCAACCGGTTTTCTACGACTCTTTGATATCCTTCTATCCATTTACTAGTTTGAAGATGCTCGCCATCGGGTGGGAATTGATTTCTGTCATGATGATCGTCTGGATGGTCTTGTTTTTCCTGGTCTGCAGCCTGGTGGGTAGGAAAAATAGGAGTAGGAGCGGGGATAGAATGGACTTGAAATTTCGCCTCTTCAGTAATGATATCCTCTTTCAACACGTCTTCCTTCTGTTCATCGGCATTGTAATTGTAGAGTGTACCCATACTCATCATCGTCATCGTTCTCTCCAACGGTACCCCTCCTTCCCCTCCTTTCTCTAAATCCCGATTAATAACAATATCCTCCCCCTTGGTTATCAACCTCGCGTTATTCGTCCAATCAGGTCCACTCCCGATCGTATCCCTCCTCGACCACGTTCTAGTAACACTATGAACCCTCCTCCCAAGACTAAATCCAGGAATCGATAATCCATGAACAGCAACGGAAAACAAAACCATGAATGCGACGATAGGCTGGACCATATCCATAACCATCTCGATCTGATCTCGTTGGTAGCTTGAGTTCGTCGTCGTCAAAGGGTGGCTCGCAACATGATGATGCAAAAACTCGTACGCCAAAGTCGATATGAAAATGGCGCCAATCCCCATAGGACCGAAATGTCCAATAAAGACCGCTTCCCTCCAAGTCTTCACATCCGGTATCCACCTAGACAATCCCATCATTATGGGTAACCTCCTCAACAACAACACAAGAATGGCAAGGACCACCAATCTCCACACTTCAACTCCCATTCCTACACTACCATCTTGCTGGAATTTCCCAAATGGCATCCAAGCACCAACGAATATGAATGCTGCGGCGTTGAATAAAACGTCGACGACACTACTGAAGACGCTTTCTTCCGTTTGCTTATTGAAGAAGCCGTCCCATGCGAAGGAGATACCGCAGGCGAATGAGGCTAAGAGATCGTCGGTACCGAGAAGAGTGGTTAGACCTATCGTTAGGATGGCCAAGGTTAGGTATTGAGCTACGTAGGATTGTCGGTCAATCAAGTCATGTCGTTGACAGAATTTCATCAAATGGCGGAAGGAGAAACCGAGCAATGAACCTATGAGAATTCCTAGAATGATCTCATCTGGGCGAATCAGGACAATTTCCAAGCGGTAGCAAAAAAAAACCCACAAAGCCAAACGACCAAAAACCAATGCTTCATCGCCTCGCCCACGCTCGGTAAATCCGCCATGAGGTAAAGCGCAAAGAACACGACAAGAAAAGCAGCTCCATCACTACAACCGCTTTCGGCACCTAATAAATGACGGATATGAGCAGGAACGTGTTTGTCCGCCCATCTGCCTCGTACGACTGCTGATGCTAGGATAGGATCCGTTGGAGTGAGACAGGCGGATACGGCTAGGCTGGAGAGGAAATTGAGACCCGGGATCAGAGCATATATGAGTCCTGCGCAAACGAGCCAACCCTAAAATGAAATAACGATAAATCAGATCCTCAAGGTCTAGAATAAAAAATGACACGAACCCAAGTCATGACTGGGACGAGTAAGAAGAATAAGGTTTTCCAATGTTTCAACATATAAGCTTTGGGTAGTTCGACGCCTACGGCGAATACGCCTATGCCTAATACGACACGTGTGAATTCATGAGTTATGAGGTTGATTCGTTCTGGGTCGGAACTGTCCCCCCATGAGCGAGGGTCGAAGACGTTGGCACCATAGGGTCCTAGTGGGTAGGTGCAGTCAGGTTGGGCTTGGATTGGGAGAGGGGTAGAAGCGACTACCTATGATGATACCGAATATGAAGGCCCACATGGCTTCTCCCATGTATAGCTGAAAAAAATTAAGTGAGTATAAGTTTCAAGTCTATGGTTGGAAATATCTACCTTTTCTCTAAGGAGCAATGAGAACATGCCGAACTGTTGAAAATTTGAATATCAGAGGTTTCAAGTTTGCCGAGAGATATAGAGGAAGAACATACGAGGACGGTGAAGGCACCGAGTAAAGCATAGATAACATGCGGCGTCGTAATATCGAACTTAAAAACAGTTGTAAGACCAAACCTTCCAACTGGGTAAAGTGAAATATGGGCGCACAGGAGGGAACTTCATGACGTCGTGCGAATCTATCAGTGATGGGTATCGATAGATCTTGTTGGTCCCAACAGTGTAATTTCCTCTGCGCCCAACAAAGTACGGGCGCGTCAGGAATGGAGGTAACGCCTTGGGGTCGGGAGTCGAAGGTGGGTTGACCTGAGCGACGCGTTAAGACTGGTGGGTCGACCTGGGTGGTGTGGTGTGTGATGAAATCTGAGGGGAGCACCCACAATGATCTACGAACAAATTCTGCTTGGCAAGTCGTTTTTATATCCAATTGGAAATTACGTGGAGTTTGAACTAATATTTTTCTTATAATATGAGTATGTATATGTACATAATCCCTGCTGGCATTCCAAGCGCCACATCGATTAATGATTTATACCAAGTCACAAGGCTCCCAAGACTTTTTAAATTTTCAACGGCAAAAAGTTTATTCCCAATTCTCTTTTTGTCTCCTATATTTTTACTCTTGGCAACAAAAAAGATCCTGAAGAGTAGGAGCGCCAAGTGGGCGCCTTACTTACGGTATGCAGGGGTCTTTGTTAAGGGACCCCGGAAATTAGTAAGGCACGGCGCGGCAGGGGATGCAGGGCAGGAGCTTCTTCCTTGGCAGTTTGCTTCAGGTTCTAGTTTCTAGTTCTGTTGCATTGCTCTGTTTTACATACGTTCACCTCTCGACTGTAACTCTCAGATATGGTCTGAGCGGCTGCTCGTTATCGTTACTTCAATTCTCATTGTCCTCTAGGCGCCATAGTCTTATTCCAACTTATTACAACTCGATCCCTCGCGAATCGGACTACTCGGACCCAGGACTCAGGGCCAGAAAGGCAGGTAGGTACTTAGGAGGAAAGGCAGAAAGACTGCGGATGCCACCAGAGGCAAAAACCCCTCCACCTCATTAATTTCTATCCTTCATTCGACTTCATTAAGGGGACGAAAAAGTGACGACCGTTCTTCTTATGTCTGTCTATCCTTTTTTTGCTATCTATTCTATCTATCATTTGGGCAACCTGGGGCCAATGGAACATCCTGTCCTTCCTTCCCGGTGGCCTCCCCTTCCCTCCCCCCCAGCTAATTTGTCCACAGAGATAGCCTTCTTGGCTTCCTCAAGCATTTCGGCCACTTCATTGGCCCACACTTAAGAAAGCGAACACGGACACGGACTATGCGCAGACATGCAGCTGGGAGATGCAAACAGCCTAACCTGAATTTAATCGCAAAAGCACGTTTCATTTCGTTCATTTATCCATTCATGGAATTCATAAAGGTATGTAAGCAAAGAAACAAGTTCCGAACGACACGGACGAATAGATGTTAAAACTTGCCTTTCCTTTCCGGCGGCTCCCCGCTCTCTCTGTTTCTCCAGAGTCCAAAGCCAAATCGATATCCCGAGAAAATGGACTCAAACTCTTGGAAATGACGATGAAAAGTTACTGATAAGCTTAGGAGCGGCTTATCATCATTGCGGTTTTCGAAGGAAACAAAGGCAGAACACCGGAGCTTGTAAATTTTGTTTTACGCACGAATCGATGATGGTAGCGGTACTGTAAAAGATACCCCTACTACGTATTTCTGGATAAAAACACCAAAATTTGGCCTGAGGTTTGCGCTAAACCTGATAAGAATCATTAATTTAAGCAAAAATCTTGCCCCAGTAGGATAAGGTTGGTCTATTTGAGACCCTAACCCCTAATAACCATCTAGGCGGTGTTCAATATGAAATGGTTCGACAATTTTCTAAGCAAATACACATGATTTTTTCTCCGTTTGAAACAGAGGACGTGAAAACAGTTTCCTGGTTTCCGAAAACTTGGAAAGGAAAGTAATTAGGAAAATCGTACGATTTTACTAGTATTAGTAAATCATTAACTTTATGTCATATGTCTAAACAAGTTTCCGAGAAAATGGATAGGTTTCCTAGTTTCCCAAAAATGGTCTAGTTCAAGCCTTTTAAGGGAAGATTCCAGGGTTCTCAGGTTGAGAAACATGTGGGAACTAATTTACATAAATACTGATGCAGCCGTTCCTTTTTGGACTGATCCAGCACAAGTGCTATGGATAAGATAAGAATCCGACTAACAGATCGAAGTGAATTAGAATATATAAAGATGAGGATGTATGAGAATAATGAGGACAAGATATTCCTGTATTCAATATACTGAGTGCTTGCGGAGAACTTGACAACTCGCACTGATAGCCTAGAAATCAGAAATCCGATTTGAACTCATTTCAAAATTTTGAGCAATCAGAATTTCTGGAAATCCCCGCCTCGGGCGAGCCGAGCCAGGTCCTGAGCCATTCGGATAAGTAGATGGCAGCGTGTAGAGGCCGGATACCAATCTAGCCGTACATAACACTGATGGGAGTAGATGCGTGGGACAGAAAAATATGGGATCGGGCTCAAAAGGATGCCAGCAGCAAGACCAAGCAGGAAAGTGGAGGTCGATGCTTATCGTTGCGTTACGATACACTGTTTAATCTTATCTTATCCTGAGATAAGTCACTTCATTAGTAATTACACCAGAGGGTCTCGCAGGGTTAAATGCATCCCCTGACATGTACCTTACCAATTGTAGCATATTTTCTACAAAATTCCCTTTCCAGGTTTCCACAAAAATCCAGAAAACCAGCGAAACCGGTGGAAACCGGAAACTAAATGTCAATGGTGTGATGATAGCCGTTGCTTGCCCAGGCTGTTCAACGTTGCGAAAGGTGCGAGATTTCTGATAGATCATTTTATCAATCTCGCCACAGCCTGGTAATTCAATCTACGCAAAGTCTGGTGGCGACAGCGGGTATGTTTCGCAATCAGTTCCGCATCGCATATCCACCAGACACTTCGAGTCACGCGTTATCTATTTTACGTTTTGCTTTGCTGCAAAGTACCTTTTTCTCTTCACTCTCGCCAGTATTCTGAAGCTCTGTCAGAGACTCAGACTACTCTGCAGATTTTAGAAGATGATTATCAGTGGTAGGCAGAAAGTTGTGTCTGCAATTAAAGTAACGTGGAGAAAGAAAGATGAGGCTGAGAACCTGCTGCCCACAGTCAATCACAAGGCGGGCTAAACCTTTTTGCGCACACCCATACCTTCACTCCGTTCCTTCGCATTGTCCCTCACACCCAGAATCAAATTCCCTCAATTAAAGCCTAGTTAGCCTTAAAAGTTGATTGTTTCTTTCGAGGGTTATCGTTTCCTGTGTGCCCTTCCTGACCTCGCTGCCTCACAATTGGTTTCTCGCATCTTGAAAGAACCACCATCTCTTACCCATTCCTCAGATTATATGTCATCATCCTTCAACATCTTCGGTCCCCCAGGCACAAGGGGGGCCAGAAGCAGGCGTTTTCAAGCGACCGAAACGGGTCCGAAACGAGTAATATGAATTTCTTATTAAACTTTGCCGTTCTTGGGTTCTTGGCCTTGTTCTTGGTGCAAGCTTGGCTCCCCACCGTATACTACTCAGCTCATTGGGAATATGTACATAAAATCATCTCGTCCACTTTTAGTGAATGGACAATCATGATGGCAGTGGTAAAACACTTACTTACCTAGGATTTATCAACATTCAGTCTCCCATCGGCAAGCAGCAACTGCTCCGAAGTCTCTATGGTAGATGCGAGATTGATAAACTAAGGACTTTATTTATCCCCAGATCCAGAAGCCATTCTATCTGTTTGACACTGTAGCCCCCAACATACCGAAGGTAAGTATGGAAATGCGTTCCTTGAGATCCCGAGAGACGTGACAGCGAGGCTTTGGATGTCAGCGACGTGAAGGTCGGACAGGGCCGTGTCCAATTTAAAAGGTTTCGGAGTCCATGACATTGACTTGTCAGTGACTCAGGGGATGACGTTTTTTTTCAACAAAAAAAGTGACAATTCCGTATAGAAATGAAATCAGAACGTGCCCTAGTAGAATACCCTTTAACTCGGCCGCCTTCGAAGGATGCATATGGCATAAGACTCCCTGACGCAGCTCTGAGGACAGAGACCTTGCTAATCGTCACTATCTGAGCCAAGAGTAGATCATGCGCTCGAGAGTGTAGTTTGGCGTAAGCTAGACTTGTGGATTCTGCCTCAGTCGTTACAATGTCCTACTTTTTTGTCGGCCCTTGTAAGCATCATCGTTCTTTTGTGAATTTGGAACGACATGGCCTCTCTGATACTGACTCCTCACTGGCAGGTGTAAACCTGTCGTGGCAAATGACAGGAAACCACTGAGAACAGAAATCCGCCAAAGTAAACAGGACCAAGCTCTGTTGGGGTGAACAAGGAGTACGTTACTAAGTACAAGGACAAAAGGTAAACTACTGTACGGAAATACGTCGTGACTACATAACACTCATGTATGTAAGCTGTGACCAGCCTTACAGCAGGATCGCACAAATTTAGCAGGTGCACGGGGTTGCCGGTTTGCAAACCCAACTTGAAAATGACGAATGAAGAATAAACACGGTCACCTACGTTCCTTATATTTCTGCTGAGCGCTGAGCGCTGAACGTTGAACCCCCATTCAATCTCCTACTGCAATTTTCAAGTTGAATGTTTCAATCGTTAATGATTGTTGCGCTAGATCCCAATCTGATGCTACTAGCTACAGTACTATGTGGGGTTTAGTCACGGCGTTACAAGGTTCGTTGCAGTTTGTGCCATCCGTCGTGTCGACCACTTGTAACTTATCTTCTCTCCTAGGCGTTGTCCATAATTATCAGGGGCTATGGCCTCTCTTTTTTTTCTGGAACTTCTTGAAGGTCAGTTTGATTGCTTCGGGTTTACCCTTCGAAGCTGAAAATTCCATCTTAGGGGGTGTTTCCCTGGACAGTCTGGACTTGTACTCTACCTCTCGTTCTTCTACCCTCGGCAACGGCTTCAATGGTGATTAATACTTACATTCTTCTCAATTGTCATTAGCGCCGTAGTATCTCCGCCCTCTTCTCTGCGGCATCTCTCTCTGGCGCTTTCTCGGGACTGCTGGCGTTTGGCATCATCAACACGAATGGAATTGGCCATCATCCCGATTTCCAGATGGGCTTGAATATTCATCTTGGAAGGGCTTTTCACGTCCCTCCTTTTTGTTTAGCGTCATACATGCTTCTTCCAAGATCTCTTGCACACGCTCGCCTCTTTAACGAAAAAAGGAGAAGGTAATACATCATCACCAAGCTCAAGGACGATAGGTAAGGATGAGTCAACTGGTGGATTTAGCAAGGATTCAGTTTGTCGAGAAGTAGGAGGAACGTTCAACTTTTTCAAGTATGGATGTTGGTGCTAATCTTTTTTTTCCTTCGACGGTGACTATCATCTTGTGCCAATGTATCCTAAATCACCCTAACATCCGAAACTCATAGCGACTCTCTTGTATGGACTTGCCTAGTGAGTAGATATCCACGAACCCTTTTTCAACTGGTAAGGATTTAACCCATGTGCAAGTTTTACATCATCTATTGTTCGAGGCTTGAGCCTTACAGCCGCACGAGCGCAGCAGATGAGCGTTCCACCAAATCACCTTTCAATTTATTTAAAATACTTTTGAAAGTCACCATGGCTTTCGCCTACATCTCTGACCGGTATGAATATCATGGATACACATCCCTATTTTTCTGCCTTCTGTGCCATAGCGTTTGCTATGTTACTCAGTAAGCCCGATTATAAGCACTTCATTATCTCTTCATTATGTTAGACTCAACGAAACATAAGATCAAATATGCAATTTTTTTTCGATTCCGGAGACATATATTGCTGCCAATGGCTGAATCCTCGCAACATGGGTTCTGCCAGTGGGGCTCCCCATTCCGTGTCCCTCATTACATTTATGGCGACAAGGGTTTCTCCTTGCGTTTTCCGTTTTGATGGGCAGTGACGTTTAGCATTCTTAATTACCATGGTGTTGTCTTTAGGACCAAAACAAGAAGAGACAACTCAGGAGAACAATATGACTATAGAGCAGGAGAAACCCGCCTCGGAATACGCACTTTGAATGTTGGGTTTATGTCTCGGTCTAGAGTCTAGACCTGTATATGTAAAGTTTATTATAATGTAATCTGGGACCCGAGTTTCAATTACACGTATCAGAGAACGGATGTACATTGACGTTGATGGTCAAAAAAAAAGTTCTTCAAAGAGCGTAAAACGTTACAACGATTCTGTCCAAAAAGGATAGATAAATTAGCCGTTCGTACCAACTGCTGCCCACTACATTGAAAATGAACAGTCTCCTGTTATACGTCTTAGAGGAAGCAAAGGCCGGATACAGAATATAATTGGTCTTGACGATTTGAAAACATTCGCAATGGCTCCTGCAGCTCTTGCAAGCTTTTTGACAGGTTTAACGTCAATAAATGGACTATTCCTGTCCAAAAAAAAACAGTCGTAAGTGGTGAAAGCAGCTTGAGGAATGGAGGATAAAAAGTGGGGGGCGGAGAGAGAAAAGAGGATCAAGGAGGACGCGGACGTTTTACGGACACCTGTTGATCCCAAGATGAGATTTGAAGATAAATGAAAGTGAAATTTTTGGGAAAAGCAAAGGATGATGCATGATGGCCGGAGTTTTGGCGATTCTATTCATCAAATGAGTGTGCATGTGTGGTATAGTATATTTTATATTTTAGTAGGATTGGCATCGCCATGCTCCGGTGGGAAGTACGCTGGCGGTGGCCGTAGAGATGGATGGGTAATAGTATCAGTTGGCATGTGCATAGAATATCCGTGTTCGTCTGTGTTGCTCAGCTCTATAACACGTTGTTTGAGCTCTTGCACGCGTTGGTAGTTCCGCTCTCCAGACTCGCTCTCTAAACGATGGATCTCTACCATCAACATTTGGACTTGTCGCATGCGGCTCATCAGGTCTGATGCATCTGGCGGAGTGGATGGATTTGGAACAATAGGCGGCGGTTGAGGGATTGGTATTTGATTTGCTGCCACGTATGGATTTGGGAACGGAATGGGTGGGTTGGCAGTCATAGGTGTTTGAAACTGGGGATTCATGGGTCGCATAGGCATCACAATGTTTGGACGAGGGACGAAAACCGCTCCTGTTTGTGTGTCAGGGATATCAGGTCATTCAGAAAGCTGTATACCACTTACGCTGTTTTCGTCTCTGCCTTGCCCAGAGCATCACGCCAATCAAAAAGAAGACGATAAATACGACAATAGTTACAAGGGGGATGATGAAAATTGACACAGTGGTTGCCATATGTGCGCTACGAAGGTGGGTAGCAGCACCATTGCGACTTCGGGTGGGAATATCATCTCTATGCGGTGCTTAGCGGTGCTTAGCGGTGCATCAAATCAGATAACGAGAAAACTCTAACTCGCCCTGTGTTGTAGACGCCCGGGTGCTTAACATCTCTATTCTTCTTCCCAAATTCTCCGAGTAGCAACGTATTTCTAGAAGAATCACGAAAGAATCATGTCCTTAAGTTTCACAATACTTGTCGAGGCCCAGGGGTCATGGTACTAGAACATCTTGAAAGCGCCAGACGTTGGACGAAGAACCGATGCTTTGGCATTGAATTAAATCTATTTTCATATCGAATATGACCTTTACCCATACCGAGAGGTCCGATCAAAAAAATTACAGACACATGCGGAGCTAAAATTTCAGTCTACCGACGGTAGTTATAAGTATGATTGGAAGTTTGCGACGATCTTCTTGGGAAAAATATTCACAAGAAAACGGTATGCCTGATCCAGATTTTTCAAAGAGTTGAACTAGGGAGACAACGCGCTCGTTTCCATCTCCTCTCTCCCATCCAACCAGGACGTACACATTGCGCACCTTTTGGCCTAATTTTGAAAGAAAAAAAAAACAGGTTCAAGGATAGAGAATTTCAATCTGGACCAACAACTTGCCTTGGAGCTGATTTCTTTCCGGCAGAAAGGACACTTGATCGTGTGCTTGATGATCGATTCCGTACTCAGATGTTCATACAGCCTAGCGATGAGATATAGGGCAAGGCCTATCACAATAAAATTGACAAGTTCATCAATGAATGCTCTACCCCAGAGGTCAAATTAGATCTCAAATAAGTGTGTGCGGGGATCAAGTGATGTAAAAAGACTTAGCGCGTACCCATAACTAAGGATAACAGCACCATCCTCAATTGCCTGAGCTCGTGTGTTGAACGTGTTGAACTTTTGAGTAGAACCATGTCCTTTCTTCAAAGTAAGGAACTTCTCCTCGATATTTGCAGACACGAATGGAAGGAGGGAGAAAGGAGGGAGAATAATATCTGAGACGAGGGATTTGACCACAGCGGTAAACGAGGCTGCAATTCTGAAGACAAAATTTAAGATGCCAGAAAACGATGCGACCAATCCTAAGCTTAAGGATACGTACATTAAACCCACTGCAATCTCCAATACATTATCCCTCAAAGCAAATTCGACGAATCCCGCCCAAATACTTCGTGCTCCACGCTTGACAGTTGTCCCTGCATGGTTAAGAGCAGTTCTCGGGTCATTTGAAACCCATGGACTTTCGTTTGACATTGGGGGTTGTCGTGGTTCAGAGGTTAAGAGCTGCGTTAACACGAAAGGTTATGTAAGACCCAATGTGACGTCATACGCAATCCCTCGGGAAGGGTTGGGTTAAACGAAACAGCTCCTCTCATCCGTGGCAGCTGCAAAAGCCGAGCCAATTCTCTCCATTCTCTCTTTCTGAAACATTTACTCCACATATTTCAGAATGGAAAGGACGTTGACTCAAAGACCGCCAGGGATTACACAGCAACTAGTAAAGGATGAACGACATCAACAGCCACTTTGACGTATGGATCATCCTCAGGTTGAACCCCCCCAATATATGCATGACGGTTTTCGCCCGCCATACTGGAGAAGCCAAAAGGTACAGCAATGGCAATGAATAGAGTCCTCCGCAACCAAAGTAAACCATCGTTGACAAGTATTATCATTAGATCATGACATGATTCGATGAGGCTTGGGAGTTAAAAACGTTAGCAACTCAGAAACTATTGAAGATAAATAGCGTCATACCAAGGTTTGTATCTGACATATATGCATGCATTACACCAATCTTTACACATTCGAAGTAGGTACTGAACTTTGGCGGGCCAAATTGAGAACAGAGAAGTTAATAATGACCCCGTTGAGAACTGTCGCCAGATTTCAGGCGGCCGTTGAACGTTGAAGATTAAAGCTTCAAAGCTTCACTAGTCGTAGGGTAAAAATGGCACGTCGACGTCAAACAGTCACCAGTTAGATTGACATAGTAGTCTTCTCGAGGCTTCAAGCAAACTTCAGGTTACAGGCTTCAAGAACTGATCGAGCTCAGTGTAAACGTAAAAGGAGATCGTGGGAAGCATTTATATGTTGGACACAAATCGAAACATAGGACTATTTTTTTCTTGTCCATTCCAAAAAAAAAAAATCTTTAACAGGATAGTAAGAAATACACACTCGACAAGAGCTAACCAAACTCAGATACAAGTACATTAAATATTTTTAAAATAGGGGAAACAATCGTTATCAATCCTTAAAACGAAACAACAAAGGCACGAGAAGCGAAACCGGAAAGTAAAAAAAAAAAAAAAAAAAAAAAAAAAAAAAAAAAAAAAAACATTCAAAAAA
>Ga0193743_1001861_pt1 | contig 15248 bp, 12 predicted proteins | sample L2c2metaG_FD_143038 | JGI IMG/M metagenome (GOLD analysis project Ga0193743, IMG submission 143038) | Soil microbial communities from a riparian zone of the East river system, Colorado, United States - L2c2 | ecosystem: Environmental > Terrestrial > Soil > Riparian zone | place: USA: East River...
ACCGATGTGGTGCTTGCCTGTGTCAAAAACCTTTGTGACGCCGTTGATCTGGATCGCCAGCCGCTGGGTGCTCGGGAAGATCGCGTAGCGCGCGTCGTTCTGCCCGCCGGATGCGCTGGGAACGCCAAGGTCGGCAGGCCACCAGTTGGCCGAGGTGAACCCGACTTGGTAGTCCGTGGTCGAGGCGGGAAACACCGGGGTGGTCGCAAGCAGTTGGGCCAACTCGCCGCATAGCGCATCGACGCGCGCCTTGAGCGCGTTGTCGAACATGTTCCCGACCATCGTCATCCCGCCCCGCATCCATTGCCCGGACCCGCCGAGCTCGGGGATGGAGAACTGGGCCATGGTGCCGCCGCCGGCGTTCACGGCAAAAAACATGGCCAGCACCGACTCGCGGGAGAGCCCGTAGCGTTGCGCGATGTCGGCGATGGCGTTTTCGGCTTCGGGGGTGATCGTTGCCTTCATAGTCACGAATCCTCGGTTGCAGAGGAGCTGGGAACCGCCCCATGGCGTGCTGGACTCGGGGTGCGCGGATGCCCCGCTAGATTCGCCCGCAACGGTAACCGCATCGCGGTGGCCCTGCGTTCCGAATAGGTCCGTGCCGGTATTTGCCGAGGTCACAGCGATCCGCGCCTGACCCGGAAGTCCTCGGCGTCACCACCCTCGCCGCACCCGAAGCAATGGAACGTGGCTCTGGTTCCGGCCTGCCTATCTCGGTCACGGGCTGTGATCATGACGCGGTGACGCGGTGTCGGTGTCGTGTGGCCATACGGCGCTCAGCACGCGATCTGGCCAGTCGTCGGGGATGCCGGCGATGGTGACGTAGCGGCCGTAGAAGGAGCCGATGAGCATGCTGGTGAGCGCGTCGAGGTCGGTGGAGTCCGGGAGGTCGCCTGCCGCCAGTGCTTGCCGGAGCAGCGCCCGTCGCGGCTCGACGATGCGGGTCTTGAAGAGGTGGAGCAGTTCGGGGTGGCGTTCCTCTTCGGCGAGCAGTGAGCCGAGGACGGCCAGCGCGGGGATGGCCCGCAGGTTGCTGTGGAAGTTCTCCAGGATCGCCAGGGCGTGGGCGCGCGGGGACGGGGCGCCGGCGGGCGGGTCCTCGACCCGTAGCGAGCCGATCACCGCGGCGACCAGCTCCGCCTTGTTCCGGTGCCGCCGCCGGAGGCTGGGCACGGTGGTGCCCGCGGCGGCCGCCACCGATTCCAGCGACATGCGGGCGTAGCCGAGCTCGCCGAGCTGGCGGGCCGCGGCGGACAAGATCGCCAGGTCCAGGGCCGGGTTCCTCGGCCGTCCGGGCTTCGTCCGCGGATCGTTCATTATGTTCTGAGTGTATATCGTAATGTAATTGGCTCAGGGAAAGGATCACCATGACCGAACCGGCTTCCCCGCAGGTGCTGCTCGTCGTGGAGCTGACCACAAGGCCCGGTGCCCAGCGGGAGATGCGCGAGGCTCTCGACCGGCTGGTCGACGCGACGCGCCAGGAGAACGGGGTGGTGCGCTTTGAGGTGGGGTTTGATCCTGACGACGACACGCGCGTGCTGGGGTACGAGATCTGGGCGTCCCAGGATGCTCTCGAGGAACACAAGGCCAAGGCGCATACACGGGAGTTCAGGGCTCGAGTCAGCGAGCTCGTCGTCGATCCCGCCACGCCCATGCGGGCCGGCCGCTGGCGACCGATGCGCGAGGAGCTGCCGGCTGCGTACGTGCCCGGCACGCCCGGTTTCGCGCCGCCGGCGGCGGCTCCGCCGCCGGGTTTCACCAGTGAACGGCGGCTGGTGAATGACGTGCGAATGCATTACGTGATCGGCGGTTCCGGGACGCCGATCGTTCTGCTGCACGGGTTCCCGAACACCTGGTACGCGTGGCGAGATGTCATGCCGAGGCTGGCCGAGCGCCACACCGTCATCGCCTTGGACCTGCGCGGACTCGGGGACTCTGATCCGGGGACCCAGCCCAACGATGTCACCACTGGTGCAGACGATCTGCACGGGCTTGTCGCCGAGCTTGGTCTTGGTCCGGTGATGCTCGCCGGACAGGACTGGGGCGGGTCGACGGCGTTTGCGTTCGCGGCGGCCCATCCGGAGGAAGTACGCCGTCTCGCCGTGCTGGAGGCGATGCCCGCCGGCCCGTGGACCGAAACGGGGTCAGGCGGCGGCGGTGCCTGGTTCGTCGGCTTTCATCAAATACCGGAGCTTCCGGAGCGCATGGTCGCCGGAAGGGAGCGCGCCTACCTCGACTGGTTCTTCCGCGCATTCTCCGCGAATCCCGGGGTGCCGACGCCGGCGGCGGTTGACGAGTACGTACGGTGCTACACCCGCCCCGGCGCCATGGCCTCGGCTTTCGCCCGCTATCGCGGCCGCGAGATCGAACACAACACAAGGCACCTGTCCCGGCCACTCGACCTGCCGGTCATGGCGGTCGGCGGCGAGCAGGTTTTCGGGGCCGCGGTTGCGGAGAACCTGCGCCACGGTGCGTCTGACGTGCGCCAGGAGGTCCTCGCGGATTGCGGACACTATGTCTCAGAAGAGCGGCCAGCAGAGCTCGCCAGCTTGCTGCTCAGCTTCTTCGACGGGATGTGAACGGCGCCGGGAGCCCTGATGTCCGTCCACCTTGTCATGCCGCCTGATGTCACCCCCGTCGGCGGGGGGATGCCGCGCTCGGCCTGCTGGCTCGGGCGTCGGTGAAGTACAAGGAGGTCAGGCCTGGCCGTCCGGTACCGACTCGGCCTGGGGAGCGTCCAGCTCACCGAACCGGGCCAGTGCGAGCGCCGCGCCGACGGCGGCCAGGAACCCGAGCACCGCGACGGGACCGTAGCCCGGGCGGGTGCGGTCGCCGAGCAGCGCGACCCCGATGGCGGCGGGCAGCACGGTCTCGCCGACCACCATCAACGCCGTGACCATGGTGACCGAGCCGCGCTGCATCGCGGTCGTCAGGCACAGGAAGGCCAGGGCTCCGGCCGCCACGATCACGTAGGCCGCCGGGTCGCGCAGCAATTCCCCCGGCCGGAACCCGACCAGGACCCGGCTGGCCAGTGCCACCGCGCCGAAGCTGAAGCCGGACACCAGCCCCAGCACTGGCGCGGTCCACCGGTCGGGCAGCCGCGTGACCAGCGCACCGGCCGCGCCGAGCAGGACCACCGCCGCGACCAGCCCAACCCGGAACCGCTCACCCGCGTGCCCCGGTCCCTCCGCGCCCGAGGAGACCCCCAGCAAGCCGAGGCCCACGCACACCACCCCAACCGCCCCCCACTCGCTCCCGCTGAGCGTGGCGCCGATGAAGCGCGTCGCGGCGATCGCGGTGACGACCAGGCTCGCGGCCACGGCGGCCTGCACGACGAACACCGGCAACGCCCGCAGCGCGAGGACCATCAGAATGTAGCCCATCCCGTCGATGCCCAGCCCGAGGAGGAAACGCCACTGCCCGGCCAGGCGCAGCAGTATTCGGGGATCCAGGCTCTCCACCCGCTGCCGGTCGGCCATGGCGGCCATCGCCTGCAGCACCGAGGCGATCCCGAAGCACACCGCCGAGCCGAGCGCAGAAGCACCCACCAGCAGGCTCATCACGTGGAACTTCCGATCAGTGTCGGGTACCAGCTGAAACTTGCAGGATTGCCGACCCGGACAGCCATCTCCCAATGCTGCTCTACGCCCAACCAGCTTCTCGCATCCTCCGGTTGAGCATCGACGACATCGACACGGACGACGACGGACAGCTCCGCATGCGGCTCGGAGAGCCACCCACCCCAGTGCCCGAACCCTTCGCCAGCCTGTTGCTACGAACAGTCAACGAGCGGGAGAACATGAACACCACCACCACCAACCCCGCCGCTCGCGCGGTCGGGTGCTGCCGCCACTCCCGACGTATCAGGTCGCCCCGCCGCCGGGTAGTGGCGAGGGCGCGGCGCACGAGACGCGTTGGATGCCGAACGCATGTTCCCAAGGCCGAGCCGGTCGTAAGCGGCGCATGGCGTCTCCCACAGTGGCGCCATCCGCGAGGACATGATCGGTAACGGGCATCACCTCGGGTGATTTAGGTCGATCGCTCCGAATCGCGTCCTGGTTCGCACCTCGGTGCCAGATCACAACGACCAGGCCGGCCATCAGTGGGCTACCGATCCGACCCGCGTGTCACACGAGCAGCACGCTGAACGGACGACCGCGTTCGGAGCGGACACCAATGAGCCGGAAACTGAGACGAACCAACTGGTTCATTTGATCAGTAAAGCACTAGTTTTCGCAGCTCAAGCGTGGTGGCCAGGGGCGGGGTCGAACCGCCGACCTACCTCTTTTCAGTTACCAGCCCGACCGTTCACATGGTGTCCGGTGTCGCTCCAGTGCTGGTCAACGCACCGGGAGCGACTGCGGAGACATTCTGAACGGATTGGAACTGAGACCTTGACTGAGACCCCCAAACACGACCACAGCTCCGGCCTCCTAACGCCCGGGCTCGTCAGGCCACGACCTCAGCGGTGTTGTCGAGCCGCCGGAAATCTCGGCACCGGCGTTGATCAACTGTAGGTGCGGCGGTGGTGTTGGCATTCTCTCCAGCCGCAGGGATCTTCGACATGCCAGCGGCGTGTGCGCGAGCGGGTGGTGTCGTAGAAGAGCAGATCGCACGCTGTGCGGGCGCAGCGCCGCAACCGGTGAGACGGAAACTGAGACGCTCTGCTCATCAACTATCGCGGCTCAGCCAACCCAGAGCACCTCGAGAACGTCCACTCGTCGCTGGTCTTCGAGAATCAAGTAGGTGATCAGAGCCGCCGTGCCGAACGGGAGGACACGAACGTTTCCATCCGGGTTGCCCTCATTGATCGGCCGGCCGGCCCACGGCGTCAGTTCCAACATCGACATCACCTCCGCGAGCGCAACGAGCGCAACCGAGGGCAACGCCCGGATCTGAGCCTGTGCGACCGGATCAATATCCAGCCTGTAGCTCAACGGCGACTACACCCGCAGCTGCGCGCGCAGCTCGTCCCAGGAGACCGCGCCAGGGGCTCGCTCGCCGGTGCGAGTGCGGCGCTCGGCATCGGCGAGCAGTCGCCGGTAGCCGTCATGCCCACGCGCGGAGGTCAGCCAAGCGACCCGACGCCACGCCTCCAACGTCCGGTGTACCTCGGTGAGATCCAGCGACTCGGTCGCGGCGGCCATCACCTCGCGCCACTGCCGGTCAAACTCCGCGACGTCCTCGGGAATCAACGCCGCTCTGACCCGCGCGGGCGACGCCTCAGCAAATGGCGGACGCCCCGAGCCCGACTCCGGCAAGTGCGCGGCAGCGGCAGTCATGGACCGAGCATATCGACCGGCACCGACAGAGAGCAGCCACCGAACACTCGACTCAGCGACCGCCCAAGACTGAAACTGAACAGCCCCGGTCCGATGACGGCCGGGGCTGTTTGCACTGCTCAACACGGTGGCCAGGGGCGGGGTCGAACCGCCGACCTACCGCTTTTCAGGTCTCCGGTAGTCCGTTCACATGGTGACTCGCTTCGCTCCTGTGCTGGTCAGCGACAGACGTGCGACTGTTGAGGCTGCCTGTACGGAACGGAACTGAGACGGGAACTGAGACGGCCAGAGATCATCGAACTCAAAATCCGCGCTTCCTATGACCCACTCGTACCTCGACGGCTTGGCCGGGCGGTTGCGTCCAGGGACATGGTGACGTCGTACACCACGTCCGCGGACGCAACCTTCGCGAGCCTTGGCTCAGGCGCATCAAAGGGCATCGAGCACATCAACTCTCTGCTGATCGTCAAGCACTAGGTAGTGATGAGACCGTTGGCGCCGAACGGGGGACACGGAGATCACCTCTTCGTGGGTGGCGTCGTCTTCACTTGACGCCCCAGGCGACGATCAACTCGCAGGGTCCCTCGAATCCACCCCGGCCCTCGAAGCGCGCCAACTCCTCGCTGATCTCCTGCCAGGCGTGTTCCCGCTGGTCCGGGGTGAGCCCGGCGAGCATCTGATGCAGTGCGCCGAAGGACTCCCGTTCGAACCGCACGCAGTCCGAGGCGTGCGCCATCCGCAAGGGCGCTGGGACGGATTGGGAGCCGACGTCGCGGAACCCGGCCTGTCGGAAGGCGGTCTCGAGCACTCCTGGACCGCCCAGGCTGAACGGGCCGGGTTGGCCGGGCGCCGGCGGGGGCAACTGCGCGTGCCGTCGGATGATCGACACCGGGATCGAGAAGAAGCCGTTGCGCTCCGGGGTGGAGTAGACGATCGCCGCGATCCGGCCGCCGGCGCGCAGCGCGCGATACTGGCCAGCTAGCGCGCGCGCCTGGTCCGGGAAGTAGATCAGCCCGAGACGGGAGATCACCGCGTCGAAGGTGGCTGCGTCGACGTCGAGCTGCTCGCCGTCGAGCTCGCGGGTCGTGACAGTGGTGAGGCCCGCGGCAGTGGCCGCGGCGGCGGCATGGTCGAGAATCGCCGGGGAGATATCGGTCGCCAGCAGACTTCCCGTCGGCCCTACGCGGTGGGCGGCCGCGAGGGTCTGGCCTCCCGCTCCGGCGGCGACGTCGAGCACATCGCTGCCGGTGCGGATGCCGGCCACGTCGAGCATCAGTGAGGTCGCCTCCCCCAACCAGTCCTCCAACGTGGGTCCCCAGGCGTGCCAGGCGGCGGCCGCGTCCTCCCACTGGGCCCGGGTGGTGTCCTTGTAGCGAATCGGGTCGAAGGTGATGGTCATGAGCTGGTGCACCTCATCGATCGATGGATGGATGTTCCTGACCGTTGGGCGCCAGGAAGAGGTGCAGTTCCGCCAGATCTCGTCGAGCAATTCCGCGTGATCACATCTGGCGGGCCGGTCGGGGTGCAGAATCTCCGCTTATGGGATTCGTGGGTCGGGCCCGCGCGTTGTCCCGTCTGCTGGCCGCCGTCGAGGAGTCCTCCTCTCGCGGTCGGGCGCGGCTGGTGCTGGTCAGCGGCGAGGCCGGGATCGGCAAGACGATGCTGGTCACCGAAACAGCTACCCTCAGTGGGCTCTCCGTCGGCTGGGGAACGTGTGTCGACGCCGATCGTGCCCCGGCATTCTGGCCCTGGACCGCCGCGCTACGCCGGCTGCTCTCCGAGCTCACCCGGCCCGACGTCGACGCCGTGACCCACACCGACACCACAGAGCTCGCCCGGCTGCTGCCGGAGCTGCTTGTCCCTTCCTCCGGTGGCCTCGGTGCCGGGCAGGACGATGGCCCACCGGACACTGACGCAGCGCGGTTGCGGCTGTTCGATGCAGTCGCGCGGTTGTTGGAACGGCTGGCTCGGCGGAGTCCGACGCTGATCGTGCTCGACGACCTACAGTGGGCCGACGAGTCGACCCTCGCCCTGTTGCGGTTCGTGGTACAGCCTTACCGCCCTGTCCCGATGGTAATCGTCGGCTGTTACCGGCATGACGAGCTCGGCCCCGCCGCGATGTCGGGCATCGGCGAGTTGGCGGTTCACGGCGAACAGATCCAGCTGCACGGGTTGTCGGTGGACGAGATCGCGGAGCTCGTCGCAGACACGGTGGGCGGCTGCGCTTCCCGAGAGTGCGCCGAGGAGGTCCACCGCCGCACCAACGGACATCCGTTCTTCGCCCGTCAGCTCGCCGAGGCTCAGACCGACTCCTCGCACCCGTCGGCCGCAGTCCCGCTCGGGGCTCGTGACCTCGTGATGCGTCGCGTACAACGGCTCTCCCCCGATGCCGTGGCGTTCGTCGAAGCAGCCGCTGTCGCTGGCAATGACCTGCTCCCCGACGTGCTCGGCGAGGTCTGCGGGATCGGCCCCAGCGAGGTGGCGACATGTCTGGACGAAGGCGTCCACAGCGGGGTGCTCATCGGTGACGGAACCAGCGCCGGCTCGGGTGCCCGGCTGGTTCACGACCTGTTCCGCGAGACGATCTGCGCAGAACTCACGATCCCGCGTCGGCTGACGCTGCACCAGCGAATCGCCGATGCCCTGGAGCACCGACGCGCCCGTGGCGGCACAGTGGTTGCCGCGGACCTCGCCCGCCACTGCGCGGAGGCGGTCCCGCTGGACGGAGCCGACCGCGCCATCCGGTGGGCACGAGAGGCGGCCAGCGCCGACCGCACCCGGCTGGCATTCGCCGAGGCAGGGGCGCACCTGGCCCGCGCCCGTGACGCACTGGAGGCCTCCGGCGACCCGTCCAGCGGCTCCTTGCTGGTGGCTCTGCTTGTCGAGGAGGCTGACGCACGCGCGCGCGCCGGCGCCCCCGGTGCCGCGCGCACACTGCTCGAGGACGCGAGGCAGCGAGCCGTCGCTCTCGACGACGCCGGGTTGCTGGGCAAGGTGGCGCTGGGCACCCAGCGCCTCGGGGCCCGGTTCGCGATGCCACGCGAGGCGGTGGTCGAGCTGCTGGAAGCCGCTCGGGGCGCGCTGCACGGCACCGGCACCCAGATGGAGGCACAGCTCACTGCGAGCCTGGCCCGCGAGCTGCACCATTCGGTACCGACCCACCGTGCCCGGGCGCGACCGTTGTCCGAATACGCCATCGAACTGGCCCGGGGGCTCGGCGACCCCGACACCCTGGCAGCGTGCCTGCTCGCTCGCCACGATGTGCTGTGGACCCCTGGCCGTGCGATCGAACGGGTCGGCATCGCACGCGAGATCGCCGAGCTCGCCGAGCTCTCCGGCAACGCCGAACGGCGCGCCGAGGGACTGCTACTCACCGCGAACGCCCTGCTCGAAGCGGGTGCGACGCAATTCCGCGCTCCGCTCGCGGAGTACCTCCACACGGTCGAACGGTTCGGCCAGCCTCGCTACGACTACCTGGCCATCACCCGCCGCGGCGCGCTAGCCCTGCTCGACGGCAGGCTCGAGGACGCCGAGCAGCTCATCGCCGAGGCCGCCCGGCTCGGCGAGCGCATCGGCGAACCCGACACCGGCAACGTCCGGATGTCACAGCTGGTAGGCCTCGTCCGAGCCCGCTGCGAACCCGCCGAGCTGCGTGCGACCGCAGCCGAGGCCGTCCGATGGTGGGTCGGGGTTCCCTCTCACGCACATGCGGTGGCAGCCGGGTTCCTGGCGCTGGCCGGAGAACCTAACGACCTCTCCGCCGCCAGAACGGCGCTCGATACCGTGATGGCGATCGACTCCTGGCGTGCGGACCGCTCGTATCTGTGGTCGGTGTTCGTCGGCGCGATGGCGACGGCGGCGGTCCGACTGCACGACCGGGCGGTATGCGTGGACCTGCTCACCGAGTTGGAGCCCGTGACCGATCACTGCGGGGTCAACGGCGCGCTGGTCTGCTTCATGGGCAGCAACGCGCACTGGGCTGGGATCCTCGCCGCGGCGCTGGGCCGCACCGACGACGCGCGGCGCTGGCTGCAGCATGCGTTGGCCGTACACCAGCGGCTCGGTGCATCAGCGTGGGAGACCGAGACCCATCTGGAGCTCGCAGCGCTCGGCGTCCCAGGTCATGCGCATCTCGCAGACCGCCTCGCCAGTGAGCTCGGGCTAAGCGGGATCACCGGACGGCTCCAGCACCTCACCTCATCTCTGGGCCCCGGTGATACCGCCGCTGAGCTGCGCCGCGACGGACAGCTGTGGTGCGTTCGCCACCACAACATCGAGGTCCATCTGCCCGACCTGAAAGGACTGGCCGACCTCGCCGCACTGCTTGCCCGCCCCGGCGCGGACGTGCACGTGTTGGAACTGGTCGGGGCTGGCAACCACGGCGGCGACAGCGGAACCCTGATCGATCCCACCGCTCGAGCCGCATACCGCCGTCGGCTCGCCGAACTCGACGAGGATCTCTCCGAAGCTCACGCCGACAACGACATCGGGCGAACCGAGTTCCTCGACACCCAACGCGCGGCGCTGCTCGCCGAGCTGCGCCGCGCGGTTGCACTCGGTGGTCGATCACGGCCCCTCGGGTCCAGCACCACCGAGCGCGCCCGGAAGGCGGTCACCGCGCGGGCCCGGGATGCGATCCGCCGTATAGCCGAGGTACTACCGGAACTCGGCGAGCACCTCGACCGCTCGATCACCACCGGGACGACCTGTCGATACGAGCCCACAGAACCCCTGACCTGGACCGTCGCTAGCCGGCGAACCGCCACTGGACCGTAGTTCTGGCCGGCGGAGTGTCGGTTCGCTCCTGTGCTGGTCAGCGAGGTCCACGACACTCATGAAGCTTCCTGGACGGAACGGAACTGAGACCGTCGACCGCTCACCGGTCTAGCGGCTTTCGATCTCTTCACGAGCAACCCGACGGGCGATGTCCTCGATTTCGCTGAGCGTCGGACTTTCGCGCCGCTGCCCCTGGATGGCCTCCCGCAGCAGACGCCGGACGAGGGCTGAGGTCGGAATCTGCGCCTCGGCGGCCCGCTGACGTAACTGGGCGTCCAGTCCCCTGTCGATTCGCAGATGCAGCGGGACATCGAGTGTCCCAGCGTTTTCGGCGATCTCGGCCTCGATCGCCTCGGTCTCTTCTTCCGCGACCTCCGCACGGATCGCCTCGTGGCGCTGGCGGCGAGCGGCTCGGCCAGCCTCATTGGTCGTCTTAGTCATCCGCGACCCTCCTTGCCGTCGAGATACGCACGCAGATCAGCGCCGCGCGTCTTCCACGCCGTGACACCCGACCAGTCCTCTGGATCGACGATCACCGTCAGCACAAACCCAGCGGCGGGTGACATACCGATGATCCGGACGTAGCCGGCCCGGCTCCTCGGATCCGGGTCTCGAACAACTCGATGCGGATCATCAGCAACCTCCACCGTCCACCCCGGTTCGATGTCATCCGCACCGGGTTAACGGATCGAGCGGGTACGAATGTGGTCAGCGTCGTCGTCCCACCAGAGCTCGCCGACCACGACTCAGTGTAGCGCGTTGCGCTACACATCAGCCTGGTCAGTACCCGATCGACCGCTTCGAAATCGGTCGCTCAACCGTTCACGGAGTCTCTGGCGTCGCGCGCAGGTCACCCCTGCTGGTGCGACACGCACACGTCGTCGCGATCTCCATGAGGGGATCTACCCAGCTCACAGCCGATCCATCACGGTCCGCCGCGAGCGAACGCGACCGAACATGCGCGAGCGCATGAGCCCATGAAGGGTCTCAGTTGAACTGAGACCCTCAGCGAGCCAGTTAAATCATGTTTCGAGTGATCGCAGCAGGTGAGACGTGGTGGCCAGGGGCGGGGTCGAACCGCCGACCTACCGCTTTTCAGATGTCGACTCAACCGTTCAGGGTGTGTCTGTAGTCGCTCCCGTGCTGGTCAGCGACGTGAGTGCGACGAGCGCGACTTGTTGAACCGAATGGAACTGAGCCCCTCGGCTCCCGCCTGTGCTCACCGGGGCCGACGATCTACGCGGCGCTGGCCGCCGAGTCGTTACGGGATGCATCCCGAACTGCTGCGTACGCACCTGCAGGGCCTGAACCGCCGGGGCGCGCTGGCGCTGGCCGGAAAGGCAATGGCGGCGGGCGCGGTCGGGAGCATGATCGGCGGTTGTTCCACGGAGGCTCCGCCGGGTGCCGGTCAACCGGCTGGGCAAGCCCCGCCTCCCCCGCCGCCGGGCGACCCAACTCAGTTCATCGATGTGCCCTTCAACTACGACGACATACCCGCCTGGGTGCCCGGGCCGTACGGCCCGGGTGACCAGCGAGGAGCGTTAAACAACATCAACCCGGAGAAGGTGGCCAAGGCGCTCGAGCTGGCCCGGGGAGCCGCGGTGAAGACGTACAACCTCGGCGAGCAGATGTTCAACGGCTTCCCGGCGTTCATCACCACGCCACCCCGGACCTACGAGCAGCGGCTGACCGTGACCGGCTACGAGCCGGGTGACCGGTTCCGTGCCGAGGGCGGGATCCTGCAGAGCACCACCGGGTTGGGTGACAACAAGGCCAGTGTGCACGAGGAGCGCTTCGCCGCGAGCCAGGTCGGGCAGTTCCCGCCGTTGGCGACCACCTACCAGATCGGCTGCCAACTCGACGGTTTGGGTCATCTGGGCGCCGGCGAGCTGTTCTACAACGGGTTCCGGGGCCCGGAGATCGCCCGCGGCTGGGGCCTCGGGGGCCTGGGCGGGGAGACGGTGGGCCCGATCATCACCCGGGGCGTGCTGCTCGACGTGCTGGGGGTGAAGCTGGCCCGCAACGATCGCAGCGCGCTCGGCCCACCCGCCAAGAACGGCAGGCCAGTGATGGCCAACAACTACCGAATCACCATCGCGGACATCGAAGACGCCATGGAGTTCGGCAAGATCGCCGCCGTCGAGCCGGGTGACGCCGTCCTGTTCCGCACCGGCTGGAACCAATTGCTGGCCAGCCGAGACCCGGACGAAATGAAGCGGTGGAACGCCGTGGCGCCACAGGGCAACGGACTGCCCGGTATCTACCTCGCCGAGGCCCGGTACCTGGCGGCGCGGCGACCGGCGATCATCGCCTCCGACACCTGGGCATTGGAAGTGCTCGGCAACGAGGTCAACTCTCCGGCCGCGAACGGTGGTCGGACCATCCTCTTCCCTGTCCACCAGGATCTGCTCATGCGGTTCGGGATCCGGATCGGTGAGTCATATGTCGTGGACGGTCCGGCCGAGGACAAGAAGTACCTGTTCACGTTCATCGTCACCCCGCAGTACGCCCAGGGGGCGACCTGCGGCAACACTCCGCCCGCCGCGCTGGTGGCGATCTAGGTCTCGGACTCGATCAGGCGCGCGTTCCGCGCCTTGTCCGGCGCATTTCGCGCCAGCGTGGCAACCACCCACCTACCGAGAGCAAGTCCAGACGTCCTCGAGGACGCCCGTCACCTCGGCGTAGTCGACGAGCGCTTCGTCGGGTAGCGCGGCGATCTGTTCCTGTGCTTCGGGGTAAACGACAAGCCGGTACACCTACCGACCCAGCCGCCTACGAATCAGCTCATCGATCTCCTCGCCCGAGACGCTGCCGGCGGGTGGCTGCCTGGTCGCCAAGGTGTGCGCCGCGGTGGCCAGCACCCGGAAGTAGCTGCCCGGCGCGGTGAGGCCACCTAGACACCCTACGGGGCCGACCGACTTCTCCGAGCAGGTCCACCCTCGCCAGCGCGACTGACTCCGACGCTAGGAGCCACGTGACGGCCAAGGGCGAGTTCGTGGGCGCTGGAGACAGGGACGCTTCGTCACGGACTGCCCGCTTCCGAAAGCGGTCACGGATTCCAGGCAGCAAGACCCGACTCGTGAGCAACGTTGAACGCATGACCGATGGAGCCAGGGGAGGGTCTCAGTTTCCGCGACCCAAACTGAGACCCTCGGCCACAGAGTGGATCATGCGCTGAGGGATCACAGCAGGTCAGAAGTGGTGGCCAGGGGCGGGGTCGAACCGCCGACCTACCGCTTTTCAGGCGGTCGCTCGTACCAACTGAGCTACCTGGCCGGGCACGCTCGGCCAGTTGGCCGAGCGCTACTGCTGAGCGACCCAGACGGGACTCGAACCCGCGACCTTCGCCGTGACAGGGCGACGCGCTAACCAACTGCGCCACTGGGCCTTGCGACGTACGTGCCCCCAACGGGATTCGAACCCGCGCTGCCGCCTTGAAAGGGCGGAGTCCTAGGCCGCTAGACGATGGGGACCCAAGCCCGGTTGGGCCGTGACCTCCAACGGCTTACCGCTGGGAGCGAAACAGAGCATATGTCAGAGACCCTGCCCCGCTCAAACCGGCCCCCCGGAAGCGCCCCAACCTCGGCTTGTTCAGCCCTCGGATCAGCGGCGGACCGGAGGCAACTGATCTGGTGAGGACGCGATCAGGCCGAGCATGTCCAGCAGCCGCCGGCAGTCCTCGGAGTCATCGGCATTGCGGGCGACGACGATCCGCGCCCGATGGACCTGGTCTTCACTCACTCGATACGCGTCCGCCGCGTTGCGCTGCGAGGGAATCGCCGTAGTCGGCGCCTCCCGGGCGTACCGATCGCCGGTCGCTTGTGCGGGCAGCCTGCCCGGTCCACTCATTAGCGCCTCCCCGTCGGCATCGGGCGCGAGCGCCAACCGACGCACTAATCGGCCACCCCCGTCACCGTGACCTGCACGTTACCGACCGTACGCGCCCCCCGCACCCCCCTTCCCGGGTGAGCTGATGCACTCTCAGTGACTAAAGATCTAGGGAGGCAGTACGAAAGGTCTAGCCGGCCCGGTGCGCGGCTCTTAATTACCCCCGAGAGGTATGCTCGATGGTGTCGACACGAGCGGGAGGACGCCGATGCCGGGCTACGCCGATCAGAAGGATGCCCACCTACGGCGGCTGCGCCGGGTGGAGGGTCAGGTTCGCGGCCTACAGCGGATGGTCTCCGAGGATGTCTACTGCATCGACGTGCTGACGCAGGTCTCGGCAGCCACTCGAGCGCTTCAGTCGTTCGCATTGGAGCTGCTCACCGAGCACATGGCCGGCTGCGTGGTGGACGCGGCCAGGGCCGGTGACGAGGAGGCCGACGCCAAGGTCCGCGAGGCCGCCGAGGCGATCGCCCGACTCGTGCGCTCCTGATCGCCCGCCGCCCCGAACGACACTGCCCAGAAGATCAATGAGACTCGATGGAGGTTCCCGATGACCGTGCAGGCCGAGCACCGCACTACCGTGACCGTCACCGGAATGAGTTGCCAGCACTGCGCGCGTTCGGTCACCGAGGAGCTCGGCGCGATGAGCGGCGTGCGGGAGGTTGATGTCACCGTCAGTAGCGGATCTGTCACCATTTTCAGTGATCGTGAGCTGAGCGGTACGGAAATCGCGGGGGCTGTCGAGGCCGCCGGCTACTCCCTGGCCGACTGACGCACCGAGCGGTCACCTCGTCGCAGGATCTCTACCGGGGCCGGCGATGCGGCGCGGATCGGGTGGCCCACACCCCTAAAGTGCCTCCCCATGGTGTTTCGCGAACGTCGCCCGTCCCGACACCGCGCCGTGCCCGATCGCCCGGCCGACTCCATGCCCGACGTGGAGCTGGAGTCTTACCTGGCCGCGATTTCACCTGACGTGGACCATCCGCGGTCCGAGCTGACCGGGCGTTTCGGCTCGGCCCAGGTGTTCCAGGTACGGCTCCCCGCACTGCGCATCGAGCAGCTGCGCCGGCTCGCCGCAACCCAGGGCGTGCCACCCACCTCGCTGGTCGTCGACTGGGTGATCGAACGCCTGGATCAGGAGGACCCCGGGTTCGGGTCCCCAGTGCCGAGAGCACCCCTTGCGCCGAAGGTGAGCCGCTTCAACCCGGGCCACCCGATCGATCGGACCGGCCGCACCCCGGTCGATCCCGGCCCGATGGCCACCGTCCGGCTGGACCGGCCGTCTACCCCGCCGACGTCACC
>Ga0193743_1001862_pt1 | contig 15247 bp, 9 predicted proteins | sample L2c2metaG_FD_143038 | JGI IMG/M metagenome (GOLD analysis project Ga0193743, IMG submission 143038) | Soil microbial communities from a riparian zone of the East river system, Colorado, United States - L2c2 | ecosystem: Environmental > Terrestrial > Soil > Riparian zone | place: USA: East River...
TCAGACTGATCAATCGTCGCTTAAACCTGCCCGACTGCTGCTCGCTCTGTCCTCGAGAAAAAGGCAAAGGCAACTACAAAAACATTCTCACAGACTTCGCAGAGTTGCCACGGTCACTCCATATCAGGGCTTTGCGCTCATCGAGGAGCCGTTGGTTCGGCGCCTCGATCGGGCGATTCAAACCAGACGACCAGTTGCTGTGCTTCTCCGGAACTTTAACACGTCGGACTATGCCGTATGAGAATCAAGACCATCCCCGCAAAATTGCAAGCTGCTCGATTCGAGTCTCAAATGCACGCGGCATAGTCCGGCATTCGACATTGTGAACGCAGCCCACGCCCGCTATGGCAAGTCGCCTCGCGCCCCCGGGTGGACTGTGCGACTATTGAAACTCTCAGAAAAATAGTCGGAAACGGGAAAACTACCTATGTCGGAAAGGGGAGCACTCCATGAATGCTTTATTGCGTTTGGGTCCACATCCCTGTGGCTGATTCCGTTATTGATCTTCAGCAGCCGTTACCCTCGATTCGGTAACCTGGGACAGCTGTTCCTTGTTCAAGCTCTATCCTTGTCACGAATTCCTCTTCTCTTGTTGGGGTTGCTGCCCGTTTTTATACTCCTTTGGATCCTTGGTGGCGCCGTTGCTCCGGCGAGTAAGACTGTTTGCCTAGCGGTCGGAAGGATCTATGAGTGGGTGTTTAAACTCCCCGAGATGCTCGATTGGCAAAGGGCGTCCTGGATTGGAGAATTGCTGGCGATGGCTCTGGCCACGCCTTTCTATGTGTTTTTCTTTGGCCTTGTTGTTGCCGCCGTGTGGATGACATGGCCGATTAACAGCGTATTGGGAATCGTTTTGCTCATGTTGGCTGCGACTCGCGGGTTGAAGTCCGATGCGCTTAAGAAAGGTGACGAGAAATCACACTACGTGTTGGTACTAGATGCCATTCGCGCGACCTTAGTGCCAATGGCTTTTGGCATGTGCGGAGTGTTTTGGATGCAGCTCTGGTTCAACGCCTTTGATACAGATAGCAATCGAGTTCGCGAGATTGAGAATCGCGTCGCCTATGCCTCTGCCACCGCTCACGACTGGGTGAGCTTCTCGATCAAGGGAAGCGTAGGTCTGGCAGTTGGTTTGATTGTCTTGATTGTGTGGGGGCCTCAACTCCAGACTGCCACGCGATTGCTGTCGCTCAAGAGTTGGATATCAAAAGTAGCGGCATGTCTGGTATGCGTCAGCGGCTTTACTTGTTTTTCTCAAGTGCCATTCAAGTATCAGGACTGGAAGGAACTAAAAAGGATTCAGGCTGAGACGCGCACCGAGAACCCGGAATCGAAGAAGATAGCGCTGGCCGAGGCGTACTTGATCGTCAAGAATATGAGCGATTCCGACGCCAATCATTATCGGTACATGTTTAGGGAAGTGAACGACACTGTGCCCTACAGCGACCGAGGGCCACTTATTGAAGCGATTGTCAAAAAGCAGATTGCGACAACTGCAGACGGCCACAAGCGCAGGTTGGAAATAGCGACGGTGCCGGACAATCTATTCTCGAAATCGGAAGGCGGACGAAAGGACCAGGCGCTGGAGGTGATTCAGAAACTATTCACTACTTTGATCGGAGCGGCGACCCCGGAAATTCATGGGCTTGCGGGAAAGTTCATTGAAGAATTAGTAGATCAGGAATCCGAACGCTTCTTCGACCAGAGAATAAGGCCGAAGCTTGATGAGGGCCTTGAACAATTAGCATTGACGGCAGCGAAGGAAAGGCTAGCTGAGATGGAGACCCAGAACGAAGATAGAGCAGATGGAAGCCCCCAACGTTCCGAAATTGAGATCATACGAGACGAACTTGCCACCGCCCGTCAAGAGGTCGATAGGGCTGATAGGGAACACCAAGAGCAATATAGAGCCAAGCACCCGATGAGAGACGAGATGAGGTCGGGTAAGTTCTAACCCGGCTGGAATGAGAAAGCCCCAATCTCAGAAAAAATCGCGGAGTGACTTACTCGAGCCGTCGGGTTGATATTGTTCATTACCGCGGTCCGGCAATGGTACAGACCACTCCTTCCAATCCAACTCCGATAAATCCAAGATCCTGGTACTCTTCGCCGCAGTCTGGAAACTGCTGCTTTGAGGGTGTAGTTGTTTTTCGCATCTCCGGGAAGTAACCCGTGTTGCACCTGTCTATCCGCAACTTAGACGCGCAGCAAATCTCGCCTGCCAGCCTCATCCGGGGTCGTGAAATGCCGTTTTGCCGCCCATTAACGAATAATAAGCGAAGACGCAGTAAAGGAACGTCGGGCTAGAAACGGTGTGTCGTGTGCCATCGAGGCGTGGGGTCACCTAAATGGCCTCCTATGTTCTCTACTCGACCACTCTGCTCCAGTCGTGCCAAGGTTTCGTTTACTTCGTCCCGACTCAAGGACAGGTACTCCGCGAGTTCATCTGCTCTGACGGCGACATCTCCACTGCCGGTCATCGGTCGTGGCCCCTTCCATAGTGTTCTGTCCTCCAGAGCTTCCATGACGCGGGTATCCTGATGCGTCTCCCACGGGATTGCCGATGGGAGAGGGTAGTTTGCTTTCGCCCGGATTTTAGTAGAAGGTGCTTTGCTCGCGTGGCTTCTCTTTGATGCCCAGGGGTTCGAGCAGCGCCTTTGCGCCGAGCTTGATGAGGCCGAGTTCGGTAACAGACTGAAAGAACTGGAAACCCTGCGCGTGGAAGAGTTCGACTTCTTCGGCGCTGCCTGCAGGCCGGCCGAGCCATTTGCCGTGCCGCTTGGCGGCGGAGACTATCTTTGCAATGGCTTCATCGAGCACGGGATCGTCCTGTCGACCGCGCAGTCCGAGCGAGAAGGAGAGGTCACTGACGCCGATAAAGAGGACGTCGATGCCGGGAATAGCGGCGATCTCTTCGATTTGCTCGACGCCGGTAGCCTCTTCGATTACGCAGACCACAAGAACATTGGCATCGGCGGAGTCGTAGTAGTTGCCGGAGGCAGGCCAGGTGGTGACTGCAAGTCCTGCGCCGGAGCCACGACGACCGAACGGGGGATAGTGACATCCCTGCGCGGCGATGCGGGCGCGTTCTACTGTAGAGATGAAAGGGAAGACCACGCCTTGCACACCCTGGTCGAGTACGCGCTTGGCCAACCAGAGCTCGGCCCACGGGACACGTGCAAGGACAGGGGTGGGTAGTCCACGGGTAGCGAGCACGAGGGTGCGAAGCGATTCGAGCGAGAGTGAGGAGTGCTCCATCTCGCTCCAGAGAAAGTGGAAGCCCAGCGTGGCAGCGTATGCGCCGGCTTCGACGTTGTTCGAGGTCACGGTCATGCCAATCACATAGTCTCCGGCCTTCAGGCGCTCGCGGACGATGCTCCAGGTGTCAGGGGAGGAGGGATGCCGGTCGGCAGCGTACTCTTCTGGCATCGCGCTATACCTCCTTCTTGACGACAGGTTTGAGCATCACCTCGGCGACCTGGCAGCCGCGCCCGTTGCCGCCGAGGCCTGCCTCGCGTGTCCAGGTGAGGCGAAGCTCGCCGGACGATGTGGCGGCACGCGGCAGTGTGAAGCTCTGCGGCGCGGGAGGCCAGGGCCGCATCTGCAGCGGGTGAATTTCGATCGAGTCGTTTGCGACGAGCCGAGTCTTGACGCCGCGCGAGTCGCCAGAGATGACCACCTGAAGACTGTAATCCACGTTGAGGTCCAGGCCGGTATAGTGCATCTTCAGCGGCGCCTCATAGAGGCTCTCGGCCCAGTGCTTCCACGCCATTGGCGCGTTGGCACCGAAGTGGTCAGGGTAGCTGGTGCCGACGTGAGGCGAACGGCGGAAATCGAAGTCGCCCTCGGCGTTTTCGATGACGAGGTGCGGCCGGTTTGTAACATTGCCGAGCTCGTCGTAGAAGCCGCCAGGGCCGGGATTGGTGCGATTGAGCAGAGAACGGATGGCCTCGATCTTCTCTTCCTGATCTTCGATGGAGCCCATCTTGCGGAGCTGCTTGAGGAAGAAGGGGCCGTCAGTGACGGGATGGTCGATAGTGTCGAGCGGAGCTCCGCGGTCGACGGCTTCGCCCTGGAAGATCTCGACGGCGAGCTGCTGGTGAATGCTCTGCAACAAAGCGTAGCCGAGCTCACTGATGCGCGTGCGGACAGCGGGTGCAACCCTCGTGACGAAGCACTTGCGCAGGATCTCGATGGCCTCGTCGATGAGGTTCTGTGGATCGATGCCGTTGGCTGGCTCCTGGGCGGGTTTGGCTCCAATGCCCCAGGGCACGGACGCGAAACCGAAGTCCTGGATGCGACCGAGGATGCTTTGTGCGCGGGCAAGCTCGCCAGACTCAAAGAGCAAACGCTGGCGCACATAGGCGTCGCAGCAGGCACGGAACATGGCCTGCTGCCAGCGCCAGTTCTCAAGCACGAAGGGAGATGCATTTCGCTCGATGGAGAGGAACTTCGACAACGTAATATCGACGAGTTCGTTGGCCGCGAGCGGGCCCTCCCAGTTGTGCTCGAGATCAAGCAGCCCCTGCGCGTAGGCCGAGCCGTCATGTGCGCCGATGATGTAGTTGCCGAAGTCTCGCAGAGCGACGGGAACGGGAGTCTGCGGATCCCAGGAGATGAGGCTCCAGACGAACTTGTTGACGTCATCATTGACGCCTTCGGAGTAGCTGACGAAGCCGACGGTGCCCTTCAGCTCCGAACGCAGGATGGCAGTCTCGGCCTCAGGACGCGGGTTGATGATCTCGCGGCCTTCGGTGAGAGCATACGCGAGCTCCCAGTTGTTCATGGAGTACTGCGACTGAATGCTGTGCGTGATATCGGGGTAGAAGCGAATGGGATACTTTGCAGGCAGCGCCTTGCGCAGCTCGTTGATAGACAGGCGATTCTGAGGGCCGAAGACGATGCCATCGAGCCACGACTGCGTGTGCGGATCGGCAACCATCTTGAGGAATTCGGCGGTCCAGTCGGCGTTGAATGACTGTGGAGACATCCACATCTGTAACTTTGGGTGTGTCTTGCGCAGGCTGACCCTTTGCTTTTCAAGCAGGGCCAGCATATTCTTCGGGTCGGTATGGCCCGGGTCACCGCCGGGAACAAAGACAACATCGACACGCGGCAGATCGTGCAGCACAGCGTCCCAGTTACGAATCTCGTCCTCGACGGTCTTGCGATCGCCGTAGTCCTTGGCCATGGCCGGATACCAGACGGAGACATCGAGATCATACTTGTCGCAGATGCGCGACATCTCGATCATCATCTGTTGCGGCGGGATGGGAAAGTGCGGGCTGTCGGAGAGATCGTCGGAGATGGGTGGCAGCAGTTCAATGGTGTTAGTGCCGAAAATCGCAAGTTCACGGATGTACTGGTCCCACATCTCGACGGTCAGCGCATCGTACGCGTTGGTCTTGGGTCGGTAGCCGAGCTGATGGCCGCGCACGGGGTAGTGTGGCGAACTGGTGAGATTCATCGCCTTGAGGTCGGCTGTTACGGAGCGGCGGGTCAGACGGAGCATGCGCAGCATACGTCCGGCACCGAAGATCAGGCCGCGCTCATCGCTACCGCAGACGGCGATCCATGCACTGCTGCCTTCTCCGCCGGAGGAGATGGCATACGATTCCGCAGGCAGCTTCGCGGCTTTGGCGGCGACGCCAGACACTGCAGAGCCGAGGCCGTGCCAGTTGGAGCGCGTCCCGAGATAGATTCTTATGGCTCCGGCGTTGTTGTTTCCCTGCATCCACGAGACACCACATCGCTTCATGATTTCGTCGACGACCATCTCGGCGGCGACGATCTCGCGCTTTGATGGTGAGGAGGGAACGACGACGGTGCAGTGGTTGAGATCACTAAGCCCGGCGTCGAGCGCGTGGAGCATGCTACTGCGGCCCATGCAGGAGACGGCGACAGAAGCCGCCGTTCCTCGCAGAAATGTTCTACGCTTCATTTTTCTTTCTCCTAGGAGCGTTTACCAGTGGAACCGCAGGGCAAACTGCATCTGACGTGCCGTTGCTCCGGTGGCCAATGACGAGATTCTCCCCGCAGCGGCAGAACCGATGCTGTTGTTGGGGAAGCCGAAGTTTGCCGTATTGAAGAGGTTGAAGAACTCGGCGCGGAACTGCATGCCAAGTGCCTCGTGAATGTGGAAGTCCTTGTGCAGGCCGGCGTCGATCGTCTGATAGCTTGGCCCGATGAGAATATTGCGGCCGGTATTGCCAAAGGTGTACTGCGGCGGGTTCACGAAGCAGCTGATGTCGTAGTATGCCGTCAGCGTCCTTTGATCGCCGGGCTTATTGCCATTGCAGCTGCGGTTAGGCCGAAGGAATGTGCCGGTGTTGAGCGAGGCGTTGGAGGACATAGAGACGGAAAACGGGGCACCACTCTGCAGTGTCACGATGCCAGTCAGGTCCCAGCCGCCGATCAGACCGTCGACAAACCCATTCACGCTTCCACCATATTGCCGTCCGCGGCCGAATGGAAGTTGGTAGACAGGACTGAGGGTAAAACGGTGGCGATGGTCGAAGTCCGACAGACCATAGTCAGCGGCCAGGTTGCGAGGGTTCTGGATGTTGATGCGCGATTCACTGGACGATGAATTGCCACCAGAGCCCTGATCGATGCTGCGGCTCCAGGTATATGCGGCGAGGTACTGCAGCCCATGCCATGCGCGTTGCTCAGCAGAGAGCTGGAGAGCGTTGTAGCTGGAAACACCACGATTTTCCCAGGACTGGATCGTCGAGTAAGCCGGATAGGGCGAATTGGTCTGGACGTTTCCAGGTCCGGGGATCGGCACATTCTCATTAATAGCTATGCCGAGGTGCGTTCCCTTCGAACCGACGTACGAACCGCGTACAACAAGAGAGTTCGTAACCTGATGCTCGAGGGTGAGGTTCCACTGATTGACGTAAGGAGTTGGGTTTTGCAGTGGAAAGTAGACGACGACCGGCACGTTGCTCGCTGAAGGCGACAGCGGAATGCCGGTGGATGTGCTGAGGCAGGTAACAGTCGATGAGCAGGTTGTGCTGAACGTCTGGGCGAACGGATAGTTCAAGAAGAGACGTGCAGAAGATCCGGTTCCCTGTTCGTCGAAGAAGTAAGCGCCAAAGGCACTGCGTAGAACTGTTCTGGTCCCGAGTTTGTACGCGACGCTGACGCGCGGGGTTAAGTTAAGCTTGCGCGTCTGAATGATCGCGCGGCTGTATTCTCCCTGTTCGGCAAGCACCACCTTTCCCGTGCCGCCAGCAACCTGCGAGATCGTGCCTCCGTCAGGCACAAAGTTCGAGATGCGATTCTTGCGGTCGATGGGAGAGGTGAAGAGATCGTAGCGCAGGCCGAGCACCAACGTGAGGCGTTGCGTGAGGCGCCATGTGTCCTGACCATACACACCGAAGTCGGTATAGCTGACATAAGGCATGCCCTGCGGGAGGATCGACTTGGTCGAACTAACAGGAACGCCGAGAAGAAAGTCGGCAAAGCCCGAGCCACCTGTAGAGGAACCATTATTTGTATAGGCTCCACTAAAGCTCAAAGCACCAGAGGGGGCCGAGAGCTGGTTAAATCCGAAGTTGTTATGCACTCCGCTGAAGCCGAAACGGAAGGTATGAGCCCCGTAGTTGAGCATGACATTGTCGGAGATCTGGATCGTATTCTGAGGAGCAATTTCGGGTTGAAAGCTCGCGCTGTAGCCAGTGAAACCAGAGATGGTCAGGCTCGACATGCCGGAGCCGTCCGTGTTCGAAGCTGTATTGGCGCCCTGGAGACCGAGTGCCTGTGCCGTGTTGTATCCCTGGTCCAGTGGGTTTACGCGCAGATCGAACCGTGTATATCCCACGGCCAGTTCATTCACCAGCGCTGAGGAGAATACATGTGTCTCCTGCAGTGTCGCCTGCAGGCTTGGCGCATGGTTAATGCGGTTCGCCCCGACCCCGGTGCCGGAGGCAAAGGCCAGCGGATTGAAGACGCCGTTAATCTTCACCGGAGTTTTGGGAAAGGTCACGTCGGCGGTCCCGCTCGTAAACTGAGCAAACATGCTGTCCTTCGGCGAGATTACGTAGTCAACACGGACGTCATACTGGTTCTGCTTATTGACCATCAGGTTATTGAAGCGGAAGTTGTTCGCATTGCCCGGCAGATTTGGCAGAGGCAATATCTGCAGTAGGTTCACCGCAACCGGATCGAATCGTGATGGATTGATCTGGTTGTTCGCAAACTGTGTGCGGGTCTTGGTTGTCGCGTTATACGTCGCTGGGTCGTAGATCGTTGCAAAGCCCTTGAAATTTCCCGATCGCATCGCCGCGGTGGGCACACTGGCAATGCCAGTTGGCGCGGTGTGGGTGATCAGTCCTTGATAGTCGCCGAAGAAGAAGAGCTTGTCGCGCTTAATGGGACCGCCGAGCGACCCGCCGAACTGATTCTGCTGGAAGATTGGCTTGGCGGCATCGAAGTAGCCACGTGCATCGAGCGCGGAGTTGCGAAAGAACTCAAACGCAGATCCATGGAATTTGTTCTCGCCGGAGCGGGTGATGACGTTGACAACCGCTCCGCCTGCGGCAAACTGTGCGTCGGAGTTGCCGATCTGCACTTTGAACTCCTGAATGTCTTCTAGGTTTGGAAAGACCTTCGCGGTACCGACGGATTGATCGACGTTCTGGATGCCGTTGATCATATAAAGATTGAAGCTGCCGCGTGCACCGTTGGCGGTGATCGAGGTTCCGGCACGCTGGGTCTCGTTGCCGCCTCCAGAGGCACGGACACCACCGACTGAACCCGAGTTAACGCCGGGGACCAGAAGGGCGAGCTGAGAGAAGTTGCGGCCGTTGAGCGGCAGCTGAATCAAGGGCTCGTGAGAGATGACGTTGCCAAGTTCGCCGGATTCGGTATTGAGAAGAGGAGCACCGGTTGAGACGTTGACGGTTTCGGTGACCTGACCGACCTTGAGCGTAAAGTCCTGGTTGAGCACCTGGCCTACCTGCAGGGTTAGACCGCTGCTAAGCGCACTATCAAAGCCGGTGGCGCTGATCTTGATGGAGTAGGTGCCCGGCTTGAGGAAGCCGGCGGAGTAGAAGCCCGAGTTGTTTGTCGTAAGCTTCGTTTCAACGTTGGTCAGCTGCTCCACAATGGAGACCGCCGCGCCGCTGAGGACATCTTCTTGCGAATCGGTGACGCGGCCTGAAATAGTGCCAGTGGAATTAACCTGAGCCGAGACGAGGACGGTGCTGGTGACGATGAGCGCCAGAGTGTAGACCGCCTTGCAGCAGACTTTCCAGTTGGATTCACGTAGGTTGGAGACCTTATCTAGCGGTGTCGCACCGACTCGTAGATTATTCATAGAGGTTCCCTCTTGCATCGCTGCGGCCACGTCAGCTCTGAAATCTACCGCCCGCGCGGACACGGATTTTGTTTCGCACGAAACTATACGCACCTGCATATTTCTTGTCTACATATCGGATACAAAATATGTGATCACGCCGCAGATTTTTGATAAAAGGGTGGTAAAGTAATAGGATTTTTGGTTGGGATCCCTCCATTAGAAATCCCTGTAACTCATTACTGTAACATGTACTTAGTCGGAATTTCTTGCTAGACAAGTCGAGAATTAAACGCTTGCAGAATATCTGCTCGTAGCGGTGTAGACATGTTGCATACACTATGCAGCTTTGAGAAGTTGCAGGGTGATTAAAAATTCTGTGTATGCTGCTCGTGTATAGGAAAGTCGATATTCTGGAACTTCATGAGAACCAAGACGAAGGCTAGACCGAGCAAATCGAATTACACCATTCGCGAGAAGGCATATCAGTACATTCAGAGCCGCATTACCTCAGGTGATCTTCCGTCGGGCGGCGCTATCTCGGAGCTTTTGCTTGCCAAAGAGCTTGGGAGCAGCCGTACCCCGGTGCGCGAGGCGATTAGTCAGCTCGTCTCTGAAGGCTTACTAGAGCAGACGCCGAACCGCGGCACGGTAGTGGTGCGGTTAACGCGCGAGGACATCGTGGACCTGTACGAGCTGCGCGAGGCGTTGGAAGTCTACGTAATTGCGAAGGTCACGCGCGAGCAGCTTCCTGGTGAAGATATCAAGCGACTTGAGCAGCTGTCGGACGGCATCCTGTCGCTTGTGGATGAGCTCGAGGCCACAGATGAGCCCTATCTTAATACGGAGCAGATGCGGCGTTTCGTTGCGGCAGACCGCGGATTTCATACCCTCCTGATGGCATTTTCGTTCAACCCGCGCATACGCAAGATTGTGGACGAGACCAGGCTGCTGATTCGCATCTTTGCAATGCGGCGTTTGGGTTATGGCGCGGAGAAGCTACGAAAGATTCACGGGCAACACGCGGCGATTATTGAGGCGATTGTGAGCAAAGACCCGGAGCTGGCGATGCATCGTCTTGCAGAGCATATTCAGATATCGCGGCAGGAGAGGCTGGATGAGTTCGACCGCAATCGGCGGGCAAGCGCGATCGAGCGAAGCTATTCCGACCTAAATCTCTGAGGTGTCGGCTGCGGGCCATAGAGGCGTCGCTGTATCTATAGGGTCGCGCGTACCACGGAGTCGTCGTGAGGCGAGCAGCGTGAGCAGGCCAATAACGAGATAGATCGCGGCAGTGGCGCTGATACACGCGCTCATGCCAAACTTTGCCGATCCGAGGGCGATGATGATGGGTGCGAGGCCACCACCGAGCCATCCGAGCGAGTTGGCAATACCTGCAGCAGTGCCACGATTTTGAATGGCAACAACGTCGTAGATGCCGGCGATAATGTTGGCGTCGTAGAGGCCCTTGAAGTAACCAAAGCCAATCATGGCAAGAACAAGCACGGGGATGGAAAGCGTCCATCCGGTAAGGAAAAGAAACGGAGCGCCAAGTAAAAGACCGATGGCCTGAGTAAGCTGCCTGCCTCCGCCGTGATGGCGCGAGAAGCGGTCGGCCAGGTAGCCGCCGCAGAGCACACCGAGACACGACGCGCCCTGCAGGTAGAGGCTGGCATTGAGGCCTGCCATTGAGAGGCTCATGTGGAATTTTTTGTAGAGGAAGGTGGGCAGCCAGGTGAGGAAGACGACCGCCACAAAGTTCGCTCCCATAAAGATGCCGATGAGTAGCAGTACCATACGATTGCCAAGGATCTCGCGAAGGGCCTGCGCGGTGGATGTCTTGAGTGGCTGGCGATCAGCGGCAAGTTCGGACTGTCCGCGCCGGGGTTCGCGCAGTAAGAACATGAGGATAATGCCCAGCGCAATGCCGCAGCCGCCAAAGAAGATGAAGCTCGAGCGCCAGCCGCTGTATTGGCCGACGAGTGCGGAGATGGAACCCCCAGCGATGCTGCCGGCATAAACGGCGGTCTGATGCAGCGACATCGCGCGCGACCGCGTGGAAGGCCCGTGGTAATCGCTGATCATGGACATGGCGGCTGGGAAGTAGAAGGCCTCGCCGAGACCGCCGAGTGCGCGGCACCAGACCATGCTTTGATATGTGTGTGCAATGGAGGTCGCTCCAGTCACGGCCGACCAAAAGATAAGGCTGCCGAGGATCAGCCATTTGCGCGAGAACCGGTCGGTGATCCATCCGGTGAGAGGACCGCACAGAGCGTACATCCACATAAAGCAGGAGCCGAGGATGCCGAGCTGGACATCAGTGAGATGCATCTCCGTCTTGATTAGGGGGAAGAGGGAGAAGATAGCCTGCCGATCAGCGTAGTTGAACAGGAAGACGAACCATAGAAGTCCGATAGTGATCCACTTAGTGCGCGTGTTGGACGACGCTGATTTCGGCACGGCTTCTCCTGTAATTCTGGCCCTGACTGTACGGCTCCGGAGGTTCGGCAAACACAATCGTTATAGACGACCGAACGCTTTTATGTCGACATTTATCAGGATTATCCCTTATAGACGATTTGCGTCATCGACGTATCGAGCTTTCGAGAGGGGAACTTACACAGGCAAGTTGTTACAAAATAAGGGTATATTTCTCATTGCCGGAATAGTTCGGGTGACGAGCACAGGTGAAACATCCTGTATTCGCAATGTCGACATGGTGGTCGATTTATGTGTATAGTTACATCTGCTGGGCAGCGGAAAGCGCTGTCTGGGATGATTTGCACTAGTTAGAGTCGTCTGCTGATGCGCTCAGGTTCGGCCTGTCCTGATGTTTTGTGTAAGGTGAATCCTTTGACTTCTTTTCGTGGTGTGTACGCTGCTTTACTCTCTCCGCGAGCCAGCGATGGCGAGCTCGACACGACCTCGTTTCGGCAGCAGGTCATCGAACTGAACAGGTTTAGCCTTCGTGGTTATGCGATCAACGGAGCGACGGGCGAGTTTACGATCGTCTCGGATGCAGATGTCAATGATCTGGTGCGCGTGGCCCGGCAGGAGGCTCCGGAGGCGGAGATACTGTGCGGTATCGGCGCCGGCGATCTGCGTCTTACAGTGAGACGCGCACGCGTTGCGCAGCTTGCAGGCGCGCATGGCGCGTTGCTTCCTATGCCAAACTTCTTTCCTTACCGCGAAGATGATCTGGCGGCGTACATCTCGGCGGTAGCGTCTTCAGTTGAGTTACCGATCCTGCTGTACAACCTTCCGCAATTCACCTCAGGCCTGCATGTCGACACAGTTCTTTCGCTCTTCGCGAAACACTCCAACATTGTGGGCATTAAGGACTCTTCGGGTTCATTGGATATCGTGCGCGCCATGACTGCGGCTGGCCTGACGCATGCGCGTTTGATTGGCAACGACTCTGCGCTGTCGGCGGCGCTTGTGGAGAGTGTTTGCGATGGCGTGGTCTCGGGAGTGGCCTGCACACTGCCGGAGCTGATGTCTTCGCTGTTTGCAACGGGTGGACACGGCAATGCGTTTGAGACAAAGAGCCATCTGCTGAACGAGTTCATTGATCATCTGGGGCCGTTGCCTACTCCGTGGGGGCTTAAGGTGACTTCGGCGGTACGTCACTTTACACGCGAGAGCTACCCGTTTCCGCTAAGCACATCGCGTGAGGTTGAGGTGACTGAGCTTCGCGAATGGTTCAGAGGATGGTACAAACAAACTCACACGTAAATCTGTGGCTGAGCAGCTGCGGTGTGTGATACAGGTGCTCAGCCAGATCATCTCATCAGGCAGGTGAGACGCCGCAGAGCGAGACCTCCATGCCCATGGCACGGAAGCACTCTGCTTTCGCCATCATGGCCTCGTCAGCGGTGACTGCATCGTTAGCGTATGCAACGTGGATGTGGTTTGCCTTGTGCTGCGCCATCATTTGGTTGCGTGAAACGCCGTGCAGAACGGCACTCATCATCGGCCACTGCCGCGTTGTGATGGACCAGCGTCGCTCGGTCTCCTGCTCAGGTAAGCGGACGACGGTCCCGCGACCGAGATCGGCCTTCAGCCTGTCGTTTTCGATAAAAACACGACTCCATACGATCTCGCCGGGACGGCTGTTGCCCTTAAGGGTTCCGCCGCCAAGACGGAAGTACATGGGCGGTTGGCGTTCGCTGCTTGCGTCGGCGTATCCATTGGCGAAGTGCGCCGCAGGCGCGGCTCCCGAGATCTCAAGCACCCAGACGAAACTACCGTCGAAGTCTTCTCCAAAGCGGAGGTCGTGCAGTGTGTTCTCGGGCGGAAGACCAAGGGTGTTCCATATTCTGTGCGTGACGAGAGCGTCGATGCCTGCACATTCGTCGACCTCGTTGAAGTGGGGAAGCGCGGTGCCGGCAAAGAGCTCACGCTTTCCATCAGCGGAGAAGACAGGTGGACGCTCCGTGTTGTTGAGCAGGCCTTCGGCAAGATCAGAGGCGGGAAGCACATCTTTCAATCCCTGCTGATACTGAATGCCTATGGCGGCGCAGCCGAAGTTATCGGCGATGCGTACGGCGGCGATGTACATCTTGAGCTGCAGCAGCACCTGGGAGCGTGTGAGCTCGGTTGCTTCGTCGGTGCCAAAGGCGAAGCGCATGCCGCGATGCTGGAGCCATTGGAAGGTGTCCTCTACCTCGACGTCGCTTACCTGCGTGGCGGCGTAGGCGAGCGAGCTCTGGCTGAGCCGCTCCTTGAAGACGCCTGTCCGGTGCAGTAGATGGTCTGGCACAATGGCGTTGAACATTCCCATGCAGCCTTCGTCAAAAACGCCGATGATGGCCTTCTCTCTTTTGAGTCGAGCGGCTTCTGTTTCTCCGATCTGTGATGCGCGGCCAGTTGCGCCCTGAAAGGCATGGACGTGCGAGCGATCGTGCGTGACGGTTCCTGTGCGCATCCACTCCTGGAGTCCGTTCAGGAAAAACTCGTCGGCAAAGTCGACGCTCCAGAGAGAAGAGTAGGCGATGCCTTCCTTGGTGAGCGAACCATTGAGGTTGAGCAGACCGACGAGGCCGGGCCATTGTCCACTCCAGTTGGCGACAGTGAGGATAGGGCCTGTATGCGTGGTCAGGCCTGGAAGCACATGATGGCTGTACTGCCAGACGGCCTCCGCCACAATGAGAGGAGCGTCTTCGGGGACGCTCTTAAAAACGTCCATTCCATAACGTTGCGAATCGAGAAATCCGTGCTTCTTGTCTGGCACGTAGGGGTGAGCACGAACAACCTTTCCGCTGAGACGTTCTACGGATTGAGCCAGGGCTTGTTCCATTGCCACCTGCGCGGGCCAACAGACTTGGTTGGCGTCGAGGCGAAGGTCGCCGCTGGCTACCAGGTAAATGATCCTATCGTCTTTCATTGGGAGTTCGACTACCTTTCTATCAATGCGACGGGGTCATCATACGTGGCGGCGACTCTTTATGTCCACAAGATGTCGACATTACGACGCCAGATCGTGAAATCACTACGGAACGGGCAGCGCTGTGCGTAGCTTAACGGGCTTGAATCTCTATGACAACGGAGAATGGACCAATGATGTTTTGAACCATGTATTCGGCATTTGGGTGGAGATCAGCTCTCCTCGCAGAGTGGGGGCGAGTAGCAGAAGATGCCCAATAGTGCCCGAAAAGTCTGGATTACTAAGATGGTCCGCCGCTTGATCTTCCCCGGAAGATCTTGTAGGCAGATTCAAGGAGGATCATCGACATGCGGATTCGTTCGGTTGGTATTGACCTTGGCAAGACGGTTCTGGTGCAAATAGTGGAATACCGTCGCGTACAGTGGTCTTTTGAAAGTTGAGGAGCGAGCGTGGGCAAGCTGAGGAGCGTCGAGGAGTTGTTTGCGGGGCGGCATTTTGACCGCGAGGTGATCATACTTTGCGTGCGCTGGTATCTCCGCTACAAACTCAGTTTCCGTGAT